>Ga0308161_1001781_pt1 | contig 24675 bp, 20 predicted proteins | sample PhyFR2_FD_201034 | JGI IMG/M metagenome (GOLD analysis project Ga0308161, IMG submission 201034) | Phyllosphere microbial communities from UC Gill Tract Community Farm, Albany, California, United States - DLSLF.R2 | ecosystem: Host-associated > Plants > Phyllosphere > Unclassified | place: USA...
CGGTGTCATGGCCGGTGACCCGGCGGCGGCGGTGCTGTTGATGGCGATGGGCTTTGACAGCCTGTCGATGAACGCCACCAACTTGCCGAAGGTGAAGTGGATGTTGCGCCAGGTTGAGCTGAGCATGGCCAAGGATCTGCTGGCCGAGTTGATGACCATCGACAACCCGCAAGTTATCCACAGCTCGCTGCAACTGGCGCTGAAAAACCTGGGGCTGACGCGGATGATCAACCCGGCCTCTGCCAAAACCCTCTAAAGCCTGGCTTAGATCAAAATGTGGGCGGGGGCTTGCCCCCTCCCACATTGGTTTCACCGTGTGGCTAGAAATTGAGTGTCACTTCACCCAACCTCCCACCCTGCGGCCCAAAACTGCGCTCCACCATCCGCCGCGTGCCATCGGCATTCACAATCAACGCCGTACTCGCCCGCGTCCCATAAGTGGGGCTGGCGATAAACACGCTCGACAGCAAACTCTCGGTCGCCAGGCCCACGCCGGTATCCGGCAACTCGGCGAACGGGGCGGTCTGCGGGTCGTTCAATATCTCCAGCAACGCCTCCGGCTGCGGGTCCTCCAATGCAGCTGTCAGCGCTGCCCTGGCCTTGAGCAATTTGGGCCACGGCGTATCCAGCCCGGCGTTGGATAAGCCATACACGCCAGCCTCCAGTCGTGTGGGCTCGGTCTGGTTGGCGTTGTAATGCCACAGCTCATCCCGCGTGCCCACCAGCAGGTTAAACCCGGCATATTCAATCGAACGGCCATTAACGTCGGCCAAATACTGATCAATGGGCAGCGAACCACTGAGAAACCGCGCCACCAGCTCCCCGCGTGACTTACGTGCCGGCGGCTGGTGGGGATCACGGATATTGGTCAGGGCCGCAAATCGCCCATCGGTGTTCACCCCAAGCCAGGTACCGCCCGCTTCCTGATCGCGACCGGCATAGACTTCGGGCACATCCGGCCATTGGGCCAGCGGCAGGCTGGGGCGGGCGTAGAACTCGTCACGGTTGGCCGCGACGATCAGCGGTTGGGCGTGGCCCGGCCGCCAGGCGAAAACAATCAGGCACATCAGGCGATTCCCTTTTGTGTTTTTTGCCACTCTACCCACACCAGCAGCGGTGTTCCATCGTATCCAGTTGGGCCGCATGCCTTCCATCCGTTAACATGCCGGACTTGATTCGGGGGCTCCCATGGAATTTCTGCTGTATTTGCTGCTGGGTGCCTGCGCGGGCGTGCTCGCCGGGCTGTTTGGCGTGGGCGGCGGGATCATTATCGTGCCGGTGCTGGTGTTCAGCTTCACCTTGCAGGGCTTCGACCCGCAGGTGCTGACGCACCTGGCCGTGGGCACGTCCCTGGCGACGATCATCTTTACCTCGGTCAACGCCGTGCGTGAGCACCACCGACGTGGCGCGGTGCGTTGGCCGATCTTTGTGTGGATGACCGTTGGCATCCTGATCGGCGCAGGTTTTGGCGCGCTGACCGCCGAGGCGATTTCCGGCCCGCATTTGCAGAAGATCATTGGCGTGTTCGCGCTGATCATCGCGGTTCAACTGGCCCTGGAGGTCAAGCCCAAGGCCAGCCGGACGGTGCCCGGTAAGGTCGGCCTGACGCTGGCAGGTACGGTGATTGGCTGGGCGTCGGCGATATTCGGGATTGGTGGCGGCTCGCTGACCGTGCCGTTCCTGACCTGGCGCAGCGTGCCGATGCAGCAGGCGGTGGCCACGTCTTCGGCCTGTGGCCTGCCGATTGCCTTGGCCAGTGCATTAAGTTTCATGATTCTGGGCTGGCATGACCCGCTGCTGCCCGCGCATAGTCTAGGGTTCGTGTATTTACCGGCGCTGCTGGGCATTGCCCTGACCAGCATGGTGTTTGCCCGCTTCGGCGCACGCCTGGCGCATCGGTTGTCGCCGCGATTGCTCAAGCGGTTGTTCGCCGGCCTGCTGTTTTGCGTGGGTTTGAATTTTTTGCTGTAACGCCGACTTAATCGCGTCCGGGCATGGTCCGGTCGCCATAACGCATGATTTAACGAGGAGTCGCAATGCTGCCTTACCCGCAGATCGACCCGGTGGCCCTGGCCATCGGTCCGCTGAAAATCCACTGGTACGGGTTGATGTACCTGATCGGCATCGGCGGCGCCTGGCTGCTGGCCTCCCGGCGCCTGAACCGTTTCGACCCGACCTGGACCAAGGAGAAACTCTCCGATATGGTCTTCTGGCTGTCGATGGGGGTCATCGTCGGCGGGCGTCTTGGGTATGTGCTGTTCTACGATCTGTCCGCCTACCTCGCCAACCCGACGCTGATTTTCGAGGTGTGGAAGGGCGGCATGGCGTTCCACGGTGGGTTTATCGGGGTGATGATCGCCGCCTGGTGGTTTGGCCGGCGCAATGGCAAGTCATTCTTCCAACTGATGGACTTTGTCGCGCCGCTGGTGCCAATCGGCCTGGGCGCCGGGCGCATCGGTAACTTCATCAACGCCGAGCTGTGGGGCAAGCCGACCGACGTGCCGTGGGCCATGGTGTTCCCGCCGTTCAGCGATCCGGCGCAACTGCCGCGTCACCCGTCGCAGCTGTACCAGTTCGCGCTGGAAGGCGTGGCACTGTTCCTCATTTTGTACATTTTCTCGCGCAAACCGCGCCCGACCATGGCCGTTTCCGGCATGTTCGCGCTGTTTTACGGGATCTTCCGTTTCATCGTCGAATTCGTGCGTGTGCCGGATGCGCAACTGGGCTACCTGGCGTGGGGCTGGCTGACCATGGGTCAGGTGCTGAGCGTTCCGATGGTCCTCGTCGGCCTCGGTCTGCTGTGGTGGGCGTACAATCGCCCGCAGCCGCTGAAGAACGCCGCGCTTTAAATTCGAATGCCGGGGCCTGCGTGCGGGCTCCGGCTTCAACGATACAGGTACTTACATGAAGCAATATCTCGAACTGCTGCACGACGTCGTGACCAATGGCCTGACCAAGGGCGACCGTACCGGCACCGGCACCAAGGCCGTGTTCGCCCGTCAGTATCGGCATAACCTGGCCGACGGCTTCCCGCTGCTGACCACCCAGAAACTGCACTTCAAAAGCATCGCCAACGAGCTGATCTGGATGTTGAGCGGCAACACCAACATCAAGTGGCTCAACGAAAACGGCGTGAAGATCTGGGACGAATGGGCCACCGAAGACGGCGACCTGGGACCGGTGTACGGCGAGCAGTGGACCGCCTGGCCAACCAAGGACGGTGGCACGATCAACCAGATCGACTACATGGTCCACACGCTCAAGACCAACCCCAACAGCCGCCGCATCCTGTTCCACGGCTGGAACGTCGAGTACCTGCCCGACGAAACCCAAAGCCCCCAGGAAAATGCGCGCAACGGCAAACAAGCCCTGCCACCGTGCCACCTGCTGTACCAGGCATTCGTGCATGACGGCCATCTGTCGATGCAGTTGTACATCCGCAGCTCCGACGTATTCCTCGGCCTGCCGTACAACACTGCTGCGCTGGCGTTGCTGACCCATATGCTGGCCCAACAGTGCGACTTGATCCCCCACGAGATCATCGTCACCACTGGCGATACCCATGCCTACAGCAACCATATGGAACAGATCCGCACTCAACTGGCGCGTACGCCGAAGAAGCTGCCGGAGCTGGTGATCAAGCGTAAGCCTGCGTCGATCTACGAGTACAGGTTCGAAGACTTCGAGATTGTGGGTTACGACGCCGACCCAAGCATCAAGGCTGATGTGGCTATCTAGAGTCTGACGCTGTCCAATGTGGGAGGGGGCTTGCCCCCGATAGCGGTGGATCAGCTAAATATTGGGTGGCTGAAACTCTGTCATCGGGGGCAAGCCCCCTCCCACATTTGAACTGTGTTTGCTTGAGTTAATGGCCGTGGCTTCTGCCCACATGTGAGTGCTCAGCCTCGCTGGCCGCCACACTCCCGCTGACCTCCAGCCGCTGCAAAATCCCACACTCCGGCCCGCCGCCGCAGCGCTGGCGCAAGTCCAGCAACTGCACCTGCAACGCCAACAACCCATCGATCCGCGCTTTCACATGGTGAATATGTTCGTCGATCAACGCATTCACACTTTCACACTGGTCCTGAGGACTGTCCCGTAAACCCAGCAGGCTGCGAATTTCTTCGAGGGTCATGTCGAGGCTGCGGCAATTGCGGATAAAGATCAGCCGCTCGGTGTGCGCCTGGGTGTACACCCGATAGTTGGCGTCGGTGCGCGCCGGGGGTGGAAGAAGGCCTTCTTTCTCGTAATAACGGATGGTTTCCACCTGACAGTCGGTCAGTTTGGCCAATTCGCCGATCTTCATCGCAGCAATCTCCAAATGGGTGCTTGACCCTATAGTGGCTACAGGGTCTTTACTTGGCAACAGGCACCTCTACGGACGCGACAGAATGAGCGACTCCATCCACACCCCGCACAAACACGACCATGACCATGACCATGGTCCCCAGAAACTGACGCCAGTGCACAACCACGGTGGCTCCTGCTGTGCAGGCAAGGCAGCACCTGCGGTGGTCACCTTGAGTGAAGCGCCCACCGCCGGCGCGCGCCTGAGCACCTTCCGCATCGAAGCCATGGACTGCCCCACCGAACAAACGCTGATCCAGAACAAACTGGGCAAGCTCGCCGGTGTGCAGCAACTGGAATTCAACCTGATCAACCGCATCCTCGGCGTCACCCATGACTTGCCGAGCACCGCGCCGATCATCGATGCCATCAAGTCCCTGGGCATGCAGGCCGATCCAATTGTAGAAGGCACCCCCGCCGCCGAACCGCCCGCCAAGAAGCATTGGTGGCCGCTGGCCTTGTCCGGCGTCGGTGCGTTGGGCGCTGAAGTGCTGCACTTCACCAATGCGGCTCCCACCTGGGTGATTGCCATCGTGGCGCTGGTGTCGATCCTCAGCGGTGGCCTCACCACCTATAAAAAGGGCTGGATCGCCCTGAAAAACCTCAACCTGAACATCAACGCCTTGATGAGCATCGCCGTGACCGGCGCGATCCTGATCGGCCAGTGGCCGGAAGCCGCCATGGTGATGTTCCTGTTCACCGTGGCCGAGTTGATTGAAGCCAAGTCCCTGGACCGTGCGCGCAATGCCATCAGCGGCTTGATGCAGATGGCCCCGGAACAGGCCACGGTGCAGCAGGCGGATGGGCGCTGGGTTGAACAGGAGGTCAAAAGCATCGAACTGGGCGCCATCGTGCGGGTTAAACCCGGCGAGCGCATTGGCTTGGACGGTGAAGTCACCGCCGGCCAATCCACTATCGACCAGGCACCGATCACTGGGGAAAGCCTGCCGATTGAAAAAACCGTGGGCGATAAAGTCTTCGCCGGCACCATCAACCAAGCGGGCTCCCTGGAATACACCGTCACGGCAGCGGCCAATAATTCCACGCTGGCGCGAATCATCCACGCGGTCGAGCAGGCGCAAGGTTCACGGGCACCGACCCAGCGTTTCGTTGATAGTTTTTCGAAGATCTACACCCCGGCCGTCTTCCTGTTTGCCTTGGGCGTGGCGATTATTCCGCCACTGTTCATGGCCGGCCTGTGGTTCGACTGGATCTACCGCGCCCTGGTGCTGCTGGTGGTTGCCTGCCCCTGCGCATTGGTGATCTCCACGCCGGTGACCATCGTCAGCGGCCTGGCGGCGGCGGCGCGCAAAGGCATTCTGATCAAGGGCGGCGTGTATCTGGAGGGCGGTTACAAGCTCGATTACCTGGCGCTGGACAAGACGGGCACCATTACCCACGGCAAACCGGTGCAAACCGATTACCTGGCGTTGTTCCCCAATGTTGCCGACAGTGCACCGGCCTTGGCCGCCAGTCTGGCCGGCCGTTCCGACCACCCGGTGTCCCTGGCAATCGCCAATGCGGCTGTGGATAAAAACCTGCCGATGCATGCTGTGGATAACTTCGCCGCCCTGGCCGGTCGTGGTGTGCGCGGCGACATCAACGGTGAGACCTACCACCTGGGCAACCACCGCCTGGTGGAAGACCTCGGCCTGTGTTCGCCCGAGCTGGAAGAAAAACTCTTCGCCCTGGAGAAGCAAGGCAAGTCCGTGGTGCTGCTGCTCGACAAATCCGGCCCCCTGGCGCTGTTTGCCGTGGCCGACACCGTCAAGGACAGCAGCCGCGAAGCCATCCAGCAACTGCACGAGTTGGGCATCAAGACCCTGATGCTCACCGGCGACAACACCCACACCGCCCAGGCGATTGCGGCCCAGGTCGGCATCGACCAGGCCCAGGGCGACCTGCTGCCCACCGATAAATTGCAGGCTATCGAAGCCCTTTATGGCCAGGGTCACCGCGTGGGCATGGTCGGCGACGGCATCAACGATGCCCCGGCCCTGGCCCGCGCCGAGATCGGATTCGCCATGGCCGCTGCCGGCACCGACACCGCCATCGAGACCGCCGATGTGGCGCTGATGGACGATGATTTGCGCAAGATCCCGGCATTCATTCGTTTGTCGCGGCAAACGTCGAGTATCCTCAAGCAGAACATCGCCCTGGCGCTGGTGATCAAGGCGATCTTCCTGGTGGTCACGTTCCTGGGCATGGCCACCATGTGGATGGCGGTCTTCGCCGACATGGGCGTTGCCTTGCTGGTGGTGTTCAATGGCCTGCGCCTGCTGCGCAAATAAACGATGAGAGGGCGGTGTGCTGAGTGCTGAGCTGAAGGCATTTTTTATGGTCGCCCGCCTGGGCAGCATTACCCAGGCGGCGAAAAAACTCGGCCTGAGCCAGCCCACGGTCACCACCCAGATCCGCAATCTGGAAAGCCAGTACGGCGTTGAGCTGTTCTATCGCGGAGGTCGCCGCCTCACGGTCAGCGACGATGGCGCGCGGTTGCTGCCGATGGTCAAGGCGCTGTTGCAACAGGAAGCGGACATCGAGTTTTTCCTGCGCAACAGCGGCCAGGTGCAGGGTGCGTTGCGCATTGCCGCGACGGCGCCGTATTACATCCTTGATCTGGTCAAAGCCTTTCGCGAACGCTTGCCGCAAGTGGACGTCTGCGTGGAAATCGGCAACTCCCAGCAGGTGCTCGAAGCGCTGGACGAATACCGCGTCGATGTCGCCGCCTCTTCGCAGTTGCTGGAAGACCCGCGCTTGATCCGCCGCGTGCTCGGCACCGACCCCCTGGTGCTGGCGGTACATCGCAATCATCCCTTGGCCAAGCTTGATCATGTGCCACTGACCGCCCTGGCTGGGCACACCTTGTTGATGCGAGAAGCGGGCTCCACTACACGCAGGTTGACGGAAGAAATGCTCCAAGGCGCCGGCGTAAGTTACGGCCCACTGTTGGAGATCGGCAGCCGCGAGTCGATTCGCGAAGCGGTGTTGCGCAATATCGGCATCAGCATCATCGCCCGCCAGGAAGTGCCCCATGACCCACAACTGCGGGTACTGACCATCGAGAATGCGCCGCAGATCCCGGAGTACTTGTACTGCCTCAAGGAGCGCAAAGGCGCGCGGCTGCCGGCGGCCTTCCTCGGCCTGGCTCAAGAGATGTCTCCCATCTGAAGTGTTGCGGTGGTCTTGAGGGCCAATCGGGGGCAAGCCCCCTCCCACATTTGACCGAGTTCCAATATGGAAATGCGGTCACCTGTGGGAGGGGGCTTGCCCCCGATTGCGGTAGACCAGGCAACACAAATCCACCAATACAACTATCGCCACGTTTTGCCTTCCTGCCACACGAGCGACGCATTGCCCGCCTAGCATGGCCTTCATCCGTTCGATGAGGTGCCACCATGCACACAGCCCTGACCCAGCCCGGCGCGCCCATGAAGGTGCGCGGTATCCAGAAACGCTTCGGCGCCTTTACCGCGTTGGACCACGTGTCCCTGGACGTCGCCGCGGGTGAGCTGGTGTGCCTGCTGGGGCCGTCCGGCTGCGGCAAGACCACCTTGCTGCGCTGCATTGCCGGCCTGGAGCGCCAGGACAGTGGCGAACTTTACCTGGGTGATCGTGACGTTTCCCTGCTGCCGCCCCAGGCTCGGGACTACGGCATTCTGTTCCAGTCCTACGCGCTGTTTCCCAATCTGACCATCGAAGCGAACATCGGCTACGGCCTCACCGGCAGTGGTCGCGATGAAGTGCGCCAGCGTGTTGGGCAGATGCTCGAACTGGTCGGTCTGGTGGGCAGCGAAAAGAAATATCCCGGCCAGCTCTCCGGCGGCCAGCAGCAGCGTGTTGCCCTGGCCCGTGCCTTGGCGCCGGCGCCTTCATTGTTGCTGCTGGACGAACCCATGTCGGCCCTCGACGCCCGCGTACGCGAGCACCTGTGCACCGAGTTGCGCCAACTGCAACGACGCCTGGGCATCACCACGTTGATGGTCACCCACAACCAGGACGAAGCCATGTTGATGGCCGACCGCATTGCCGTGATGAACAACGGCAAGGTCGAGCAATACGCCACGCCCCAGGAGATTTACGACCGCCCGGCCACGCCGTTCGTGGCGGAGTTTGTCGGCCAGGGCAATTGGCTGCCTTTCAGCCGTAACAGCGTGAGCCATGCCCAGGTCGGCGGGATGAACATGCGCCTGGCCGACGATGCCGGCGTGGCCAAGTCCGGTCGCCTGTTCTGTCGCCCGGAAGCCATCAGCGTCAATCCGCCAGTGCACGAGGAAAATCTGTTCCCGGCCAAGGTCCGCGAGATCACCTTCCTCGGCAACCGCTGCCGCATGAGCTTTGAACTGGAGCAACTGCCTGGCCATCCGCTGCTGGCCGAACTGGCCCCGGAAGCCATGCCGCGCCTGGGTGCGCAGGATATCTGGGTGGCCTTGCCGCCACGCAGCCTGCAGGTGTTTGCCTGAGATGGCCGCTGTTATGACCCTGCCGCGTCAGATATCCCATGCCGAAATCGGCGACCGCTTCTTCGTGCTCGGCGGCAAACTGCTATGGCTGCTTTTACTCGGCGTTGCGGTATTGATGCCATTGCTGGCGATCTTCTGGCGTGGCTTCAGCAGCGAAGCCGGGCAGGGCGGGGGGCTGGTTGCTGCGCGGGAATTGCTCACCAGCGCCAACTTCCACTGGCTGCTGGGCAACAGCCTGAAAGTCTCCCTCAGCGTTGCGGCCATTGTCGTGCCGCTGGCCTACCTGTTTGCCTACGCCCTGCAACGCACGTTGATTCCGGGCAAGGCGATCTGGCGTGGCCTGTCGCTGCTGCCGCTGATGGCGCCTTCGATGCTGCCGGGGATTGCGTTGGTGTACCTGTTCGGCAACCAGGGCATGTTGCGCGGGCTGCTCTCGGAGAATATCTATGGTTTCTGGGGGATTGTTCTGGGGGAGGTGATCTACACCTTCCCACATGCGCTGATGATTCTGCTGTCGGCGCTCTCCTTGGCCGATGCGCGGCTGTTCGACGCGGCGTCCAGCATGGGCGCCAGCCCGGCCCGGGCTTTTCGCAGCATCACCTGGCCAGCTACGCGCCAGGCGGTGTTCGCCGCGTTCTGCCTGGTGTTCACCCTGACCATCACCGACTTCGGCGTGCCCGTGGTGGTCGGCGGTGATTACCAGGTGCTGGCGCTGGAAGCCTACAAAGCGGTGGTCGGCCAGCAACAATTTGGTCGCGGCGCGTTGATCGGTATGGTGCTGTTGCTGCCGGCGCTGTTCAGCTTTGGCGTGGATGCCTGGTTGCGCGGGCGTCATGGCGATTCCATGAGCGGTCGCGCCCAGGTGTTCCGCCCGGCGCCATCGCGGGTAAGGGATGGTTGCTACCTGGCCATCGTCCTGCTGATCTGCGCCGTGTTGCTGCTGGTGTTCGGCATGGCGGTGTATTCCTCGTTGGTGAAATTCTGGCCGTACAACCTGTCGCTGTCGCTCAATCACTATCAGTTTGAAGACACGGCCGGTGGCGGCTGGCTGGCCTATCGCAACAGCCTGACCATGGCCCTGTGCACGGCATTGATCGGCAGTGTGCTGATCTTCACCGGCGCCTACCTGATGGAAAAAACCAAAGGCCAGAAGGGCTTGAACCTGGCGCTGCGCATGCTCAGTTTTGTGCCGATGGCCGTTCCGGGCTTGGTGCTGGGCCTGGGCTACGTGTTTTTCTTCAACCTCAATGGCAACCCGCTGCACGTGTTCTACGGCTCCATGACCCTGCTGGTGGTGTGCACCATTGCGCACTATTTGACCACTGCACAGATGACCGCCACCACCGCACTGCGCCAGTTGGACGCCGAGTTTGAAGCCGCTGCGCTGTCGCTCAAGGCGCCGCTGTACCGCCATTACCTGCGCGTCACGGTGCCAATTTGCCTGCCGGCGCTGCTGGACATCGTGCGCTACCTGTTTGTGTCGGCGATGACCACCGTGTCCGCCGCGATCTTCCTCTACAGCCCCGACACTATTCTCGCCGCTGTCGCCGTGCTGAACATGGACGACGCCGGCAATGTGGGCGGCGCGGCGGCTATGTCAACCCTGATCCTGTTCACCTCGGCCAGCGTCTCGCTGCTGCTGGCGTGGGCCTCACGTGGCGCGCTGCGCCGCTCCCAAGCCTGGCGCCAGACCGCGCCCGGCCAATAATCCCTGAAGGAGGTGTTCCATGTTCAAGCCCCTGGCGCTGGTCGCTGCCGTACTCACTGCATTCAGCCTGAATGCCTTCGCCAAGACCGAGCTGACCGTGTACACGGCCCTCGAAGCCGAGCAGTTGAAGACCTATAAAAAGGCCTTCGAGCAAGCCAACCCTGACGTTGAGATCAAGTGGGTCCGCGACTCCACCGGCATCATCACCGCCAAGCTGCTGGCCGAGAAAGACCGCCCGCAAGCCGACGTGGTGTGGGGCCTGGCGGCCTCCAGCCTGGCGATCCTCGACCAGCAAGGCATGCTCGACAATTACGCACCGAAGGACCTGGACAAGATCGGCAAAAACTACCGCGACCCCGCCAACCCACCGGCCTGGGTCGGCATGGACGTGTGGGCCGCGACCATCTGCTTCAACACTGTCGAAGCCGAGAAACAGGGCCTGAGCAAACCGGTGAGCTGGCAAGACCTGACCAAGCCCGAGTACAAGGGCAAGATCGTCATGCCCAACCCGGCTTCTTCCGGCACCGGCTTCCTGGACGTAAGCGCGTGGCTGCAGACCTTTGGCGAGAAGCAAGGCTGGCAGTACATGGACGACCTGCACCAGAACATCGGCCAGTACGTTCACTCCGGTTCCAAGCCGTGCAAGCTGGCGGCGTCGGGGGAATTTCCGATTGGGATTTCGTTTGAGTACCCGGCGGTGCAGCTCAAGCGCCAGGGCGCGCCGCTGGACATCATCCTGCCCAAAGAAGGCCTGGGTTGGGACATCGAAGCCACGGCCGTGATCAAGGGCAGCGCCCACGCCGATGCGGCGAAAAAACTGGCCGATTTCTCCGCCAGCCCTGCGGCGATGGAGTTGTACAAGGACAACTTCGCCGTGCTCGCCCAGCCGGGTATCGCCAAGCCGCAGACTGAATTGCCGGCGGACTATGAGCAGCGTCTGATCAAGAATGACTTTGTGTGGGCATCGAAGAATCGCGACAGCATCCTGACGGAATGGCGCAAGCGCTATGACGGCAAGTCGGAGAAGGTGGCGGGTCAGTAATTGCTCCGTTTGGGCTGATGGCCTCATCGGGGGCAAGCCCCCTCCCACATTTGGAATGCGTACCACCTGTGGGAGGGGGCTTGCCCCCGATGAGGCCTTGAAAACAGGACATCACTTCATGACACAACTACTGATCATCGGCGCCGGCATCCTCGGCCTGTCCCACGCCTACGCGGCCGCCAAGCGCGGCCTCAAGGTCAAAGTGTTCGAGCGCAGCGCCACGCCGTTGGGCGCCTCGGTGCGCAACTTCGGCCAGGCGCTGGTCACCGGCCAACCACCGGGCCCGATGCTCGACCTGGCGCGGGAAAGCCGCGAGATCTGGGGCCACTGGGCACACGTCGCCGGCCTGCAGCTCAAGCGCAATGGCTCGTACCTGTTCGCCCGCACCGAAGCCGAAGAACACTTGTTGGAAGCCTTCTGCGCCGGCCGCGCCCAAGAGCACGGCTACAACGTTGAGTTGCTGCAAGGCGCGGCCATGAAGGACCTGTACGGCGGCCAATTCCGCCATCACCGCGCCGCGCTGCATGGCAAGGACGATCAACAACTGTATTCCCGCGAGGCGATTGCGGCGCTGATCAACTACCTGGCTCAGGAATTGAAGGTGGAGTTTCACTTTTCAACCCTGGTGCGCGATGTAGAGCCAGGCCAACTGCACAGCACAGCGGGGAGCTTTCGCGGCGAGCAGATCATCGTCTGCTCCGGCCACGATTACCAAACCCTGCTGGCCGAATCGATCGCCGAACTCAACCCGAGCATCTGCCGCCTGCAAATGCTCCGTGCGCGGCCGGCGGTGAATCTGAACCTGCAACACGCCTTGCTCACCGGTTTGAGCTGCGTGCATTACGGCGCTTTCGCCGACTTGCCCGAAGCCGCGCCCGTACAGGCGCAGATCCTGCGCGAAGCCCCCTACCTGCATGAGCACGGCATTCACCTGCTGATCAGCCCGACGCCTCATGGCGAACTGATCATCGGTGATTCCCACGACTATGGCAGCGATGCATCACCGTTCAACGCCGAACAGGTGGATGACTGGATGATCGAATTGGCCGAGCAGACCCTCGGTTGCAGGATCCAGGTGGTGGAGCGTTGGCAAGGCGTCTATGGCGCGCGTGGCCCCGGACCGTTTTCGTTCGTGCGGGCGGCGCCAGGCGTGAGTGCAGCGTTGATGCACACCGGCGTGGGCATGAGCGTGGGGCCGGCAATGGCCGAGCGCAATATCCGCACGTTATGGGGGCCGGCGTGATGAACCGGGAACAGGTGATTGCCGAGGTCTTCGGCTTGTATGAGCGGCACGGCGCGGCGGATTACATCGGCGAGCCCGTGTCGCAGATCGAACACATGTCCCAGGCCGCGCAACGGGCGATGGCCGAGGGCTTCGATGATGAAGTGGTGCTGGCGGCGTTCTTCCACGACATCGGCCATCTCTGCGGCCATCTCTACGGTCAGGCTGGCGAGGGCATGGGCGGTTACGGCGTGGTCAGCCATGAACGGATCGGGGCGGATTATTTGCGGCGGGCGGGCTTCAGCGAGCGCATGGCCAAGTTGGTGGAGTACCACGTACAGGCCAAGCGTTACCTGACCTTCAGCCAGCCGGATTATTACGCGTGTCTGAGCGAAGCCAGCCGTCGAACCCTGGCCTACCAGGGTGGCGTGATGACAGCCGAGGAAGCCCAGGCCTTTGAGCAAGACCCGTTGTGCGCAGTCAGTGTGCGCATGCGCCACTGGGACGAGCAGGCCAAGGACATGCATGTATCGCTGCTGGACCTTGAGGTGCTCAAAGCCAAGGCCCTGCAGCTACTGGTTGATCAGGATTCGTCCAACCGTTGAGCCAAGGCTTCGACCTGCTCCTGGCGCTCTGCCTGACTCAGCCTGGCGTGGGGGTTGAGCGACGACCATTGCGGGTGGGCCCGGGCTTTGTGCAGCGCGTCCGGCAATTTGCCTTCGCGCCAGGTTTTGTCCTGGGGCGTGTCGACCTTGATGCTGTGCATCGCCGCATGGCCGCGCAGGTCCAGAGCCTTGAGTAACTGGCGTTGGCGTAGGGCCAGCAGGCGCAGCACGCTGTCGTCGACGGTCAACTCGCGCTGGCCCTTGATCTTGCCCAGCAGGCGACTGCCATAGCTGCGCGCGGTTTGCAGCGCGCCCCCGGCGATGGCGCCGGCCAGGGCGGCGGCGCCCAGCGTCAGCCCACCGACCAGCAGATCCACCCCGGCACCCGCCGCCGCACCGGCAGCGATCCCGCCACCCACACGCACGCCGAGTTGCTTGAGGGTTTCCGGGTTGAACAGGTCGTCGCCCCAGCGCCCATCCAGCAGCGGCAGGTCGCTGGCGGCCGCATCGTGTGGGCGAAAGCCGAACAGCTTGAGCAGGGCTTCCACGCATTTTTGTTCGCGCTGGCGCACGGCCTTGCGCAACTCGCCGATGGCTTGCTGCTCATCTTCAGTGACCACGCTGCGTCGGCACGCGGCGCAGTCGATCAACAATTCGGCGATCAAGCGAGCGGCGCTTTGCTGGCGGGCCTGGCGTTGGGCTTGCTGGTCCAGGATCAGCCGTTCCAACTGCGGCCGTGCGTTTTCCAGCAGCAGGGCCAGGCTTTCATACAGACGACGCTCGCCGTCTTCCGGCGGCGCGACACTGTCAAAACGCACCAGCGCATGCAGGCCGAGGCGGGCCAGGGCTTCACGCCAGTCCGGCTCGCGGTGGTCGCTGCTGCTGACGAAATTGAGCACCGGCAGCAACGGCTTGCCGCAACTGGCCAGCACTTGCAGCTCATCGCGGTACTTGGCCAGCACCGGCTCGCGGGCGTCGATCACATACAGGCCGGCGTCCGAGGCCAGCAGTTGGCGCAGCACCTTGGCTTCCTGCTCGAAACGCTGGCGGGCTTCACTGCCGTCCAGGAAGCGTGCGAGGCGCGCCGGGCCGTCCAGGCGTTCGCCAGGGCGGTCGAGGCGTTCCAGGTAGTCGAGCAGGGCGATGGCATCTTCCAGGCCGGGCGTGTCGTACAGCTCCAGCAAGGCTTCGCCGTCCACCGACAGGCGCGCGCCTTCCACATGCCGCGTGGTGCTGGGGCGATGGGAGACTTCGCCGAAGCCCACGTCACGGGTCAGGGTGCGCAGCAGCGAGGTCTTGCCCACGTTGGTGTGGCCGACCACGGCGAGTTTCAGTGGTTTAGTCATGACCGGTCTCCAGCCAGTTCAGCGGCGCGCAGTCGGCGAAGGGCAGCTCCAGCTGTTGCAACGCGGTGTGCCAATCGCCCAGGCGTTCGGCATCCAGCGCCTGGCCCGGCGGCGCTTGCAGCAACCAGACACGGGTGGCCGCGGCACTGCGTGCGAGTTCGGCGATCAGCGCCAGGCTGCCGCGATCCGGCGAACGGCGCGGGTCGCAGGCGATGGCCAGGCGTGCGGGCGGGAAGCGGGTGAGCTGTTCCAGCAGCTTGTTGCGCGATTCCCGGCTGTCGAGGATGCCGGCGTTTTTTACCTGGGCCGGCAGTTTGGGCGGCCAGGGGTGCTGGTCGTCCAGCTCAATGGCCACCAGCAGGGCGTCGGCGCTTTCCTGCTCACTGACGCCACCGGTGACGTGGTGCAATTGTTCGGGCGCGGCGTCGTTGACTCCGAGGCGTTCGCTGCTGGGCATCAGGCGTTCGCGCAGTTGGCTGTAGCCCGGCAGGTTCAGGTCCAGGCGCAAGGCGGCGCGCCCGCGTTGCCAGCGCCACAGGCACAACAGGGCGAGGATCAACCGTGGCAGCAGGCCATACACCAGCAGTACGCCTACCAGCCAGGCGGCCCAGGCTTGACGGGCGCTTTCGATATTCAAGGCGGAGTCGCCGCTGGCGCGGATCATCTCGACGGTCGGCACGTTGAAGCCGAGCATCGCGGGGAGTGCGCCGAGGGCCTGGGTCATGGCGACGAAGGTGTCGGCGCCGAGGATGGTGGTTTCCCACACAAAGCCGTAGCGCCGGGTGGCGAGCAGTGTCAGCAGAATCACCAGCGCGCTGAACAGTGCCAGCAGCCACAGGCCGTTGACCAGCACGCCGACCGCCCAGCGATTGAGTTTCTGGCGCTGCAACAACAGCAATAACGCCGGGGCCAATTGCGCGGCCTTGGCGTCGCGGGCGAGTTTTTCACTGAGCCACAACCACAGGCGGCCGAGGCTGGCGCTGTGTTCGCCAGCCAACAGCAGGCCCAAGGCCCAACTTATCAGCAGGATCAGATTCAAGCCGAGCAGGCTGCCCAGGGCCCAGAACACATTCACCGGGGTCAGGCCGTTGCCCATCGCGGCAAAGGCCAGCCCGGCGCCGCTGACGACAGCGACCAGCGCCAGCAGCACCAGCGCCAGGCGCGCACCTTGCAGCCAGCGGGTGAGGGCGGCGGTCAGCCCGTCGCGCTCGGCCAGATGCAGGGCGCGATGCTGGATACGCGTCGGCAGGTCGCCACCGGCCGTGCGGGCCAGGCGGTTGGCTTCCAGGTCTTCGAGATTGCCTGCGTGTTCTTCACGCAGGCGCACGGTTTCTGTCAGCCAGAGTTTTTGCAGGGGGTTCAGTGCAGTCACGCGCCGTCCTGTTGTGTCAGTGAGCCTGGAGCATAACCGCTGGGTCGTGGCTCTGGTATTCTCGTCGCCATGAAAAAAACTCTCCCTTTAAGCCTGATCGCAGCCCTCGGTGAAAACCGTGTGATCGGCGTCGACAACAGCATGCCCTGGCACTTGCCGGGGGATTTCAAATATTTCAAGGCCACCACCCTTGGCAAGCCGATCATCATGGGGCGCAAGACCTGGGATTCCCTGGGCCGACCGCTGCCGGGGCGCTTGAATCTGGTGGTTAGCCGTCAGACCGACCTGGCACTGGAAGGTGCGGAAGTTTTTCCGTCACTGGACGCGGCGATCGAGCGGGCTGAAGCCTGGGCGCTGGAGCACGGCGTGGATGAGCTGATGCTGATCGGCGGTGCGCAGTTGTATGCGCAGGGGCTGGAGCAGGCGGATCGCCTGTATCTGACTCGGGTGGCGCTGAGCCCGGAAGGGGATGCGTGGTTTCCGGAGTTTGATATGAGCCGGTGGAAGCTGGTTTCAAATCTGGAGAATGCGGCTGAAGGGGATAAGCCGGCTTACAACTTTGAGGTTTGGGAAAAAGCCTAAAAGCATCGGGGGCAAGCCCCCTCCCACATTGAAATGCATTCCAAATGTGGGAGGGGGCTTGCCCCCGATAGCGATCTATCAGGCCTGCGCCAATTCGCCATGCTCATCGGCATCCAACAAGGCTTTGTCCGTCTGCCCCATGATCTGGCTGGTAATCGCGCCCGCCGTCATCGAACCGTTCACGTTCAACGCCGTGCGGCCCATGTCGATCAGCGGCTCCACGGAAATCAGCAGCGCCACCAGTGACACCGGCAAGCCCATGGCCGGCAGCACGATCAGCGCGGCAAAGGTCGCACCGCCGCCCACGCCCGCCACACCGGCCGAACTCAGGGTCACAATCGCCACCAGGGTCGCAATCCACAGCGGGTCCAGCGGGTTGATGCCCACGGTCGGCGCTACCATCACTGCCAACATCGCAGGATAAAGACCGGCACAACCGTTCTGGCCGATGGTCGCGCCAAACGAGGCGGCGAACCCGGCGATGGATTGCGGGATGCCCAGGCGGCGGGTCTGCGCCTCAATGCTCAGCGGGATAGCCGCTGCGCTGGAGCGGCTGGTGAAGGCGAAGGTCAGCACCGGCCAGACCTTGCGGAAAAACCGCAGCGGGTTGATCCCGGACAGCGACAGCAGCAAGCCATGCACCACGAACATCAGGCCCAGCGCCAGGTACGACACCAGCACAAAACTGCCGAGCTTGATGATGTCTTGCAGGTTGGAACCGGCGACCACCTTGGTCATCAGCGCCAATACGCCGTACGGCGTCAGCTTCATCACCAGGCGCACCAGGCGCATCACCCAGGCTTGCAGGGTGTCGATGGCGTTGAGTACTTTCTGGCCTTTTTCCACGTCATCCTTGAGCAGTTGCAGCGCGGCAACGCCCAGGAATGCAGCGAAAATCACCACGCTGATAATCGACGTCGGCTTGGCCCGGGCCAGATCGGCGAATGGGTTCGACGGCACGAACGAGAGCAGCAACTGCGGGATATTCAGGTCGGCGACCTTGCCCGCGTAATCACTCTGGATCACTTGCAGCCGCGCCATTTCCTGGGTGCCGGCCACCAGGCCGTCGGCGGTGAGGCCGAACAGGTTGGTCAGGCCGATACCGATCAAGGCCGCAATCGCGGTGGTGAACAGCAGCGTGCCGATGGTCAGGAAGCTGATCTTGCCCAGGGATGCCGCGTTGTGCAGACGCGCCACAGCGCTGAGGATCGAGGCAAATACCAGCGGGATCACGATCATTTGCAGCAATTGCACGTAGCCATTGCCGACCAGGTCGAACCAGCCGATGGAGGCCTTGAGCACCGGGTTGCCGGCACCGTAGGTGCTGTGCAGCGCCACGCCGAATGCCACGCCCAGGACCAGGGCGAACAGGACCTTCTTGGCGAGGCTCCAGTGAGTGCGACGGGTTTGTGCCAGGCCCAGCAGCAGGGCCACGAACACCAGTAAGTTGAGAATCAGAGGCAGATTCATTGAAGCTCCGTTGAGAAGGCAGCCAATCGCGTGAGCCTGCGATTGCAAACCGGAAAGCCTAACAGCTTGATATTTATTGATTTAATACCGATATGGAATGGCAACTGTCGTTTTTGGAATAAGCCGTTGACGCTCAGGTGTATGCCGCTGGCGGGATCAGGACGCGCGCGGTCGCGCTCAACATGGGAACTGTCACGCGGATTTGTTAGCGTCGATGTCTTTCACTCAGGGAGACAACGCCGATGAAGCTTGCGCCGAAACTACTGGTATCCGCCGCACTGTGCCTGGGACTCGCCAGCCAGGCGTTTGCCGCCACCGAGTTGAAACACTGGCCCGCGCCTGCCGCCAAGCAACTGAACGACATGATCGCCGCCAACGCCAACAAGGGTAACTACGCGGTGTTCGACATGGACAACACGAGCTACCGCTACGACCTTGAAGAGTCCCTGCTGCCCTACATGGAAAACAAGGGCCTGATCACCCGCGACAGCCTCGATCCCTCGCTCAAGCTTATGCCGTTCAAAGACACCGCCGACCATAAGGAAAGTCTGTTCAGTTACTACTATCGCCTGTGCGAAGTGGACGACATGGTCTGCTACCCATGGGTTGCCCAGGTGTTTTCCGGCTTCACCCTCAAGGAACTCAAGGTCCAGGTAGATGAGCTGATGGCGTCCGGCAAGCCCGTGCCGGTCAGCTATTTCGAAGGCGATGTGGTGAAAAAGTCCGAGGTGCAGCCGCCGAAAGTCTTCACCGGCCAGACCGAGCTGTACAACAAGCTGATGGAAAACGGCATCGAGGTGTACGTGATGACCGCCGCTTCCGAGGAGCTGGTGCGCATGGTCGCGGCGGATCCGAAGTACGGCTACAACGTCAAACCCGAAAACGTCATCGGCGTGAGCACCCTGCTCAAGGACCGCAAGACCGGCGAGCTGACCACAGCGCGTAAACAGATCACAGCTGGCAAATACGACGAAAAAGCCAACCTCGGCCTGGAGCTGACGCCCTACCTGTGGACCCCGGCAACCTGGATGGCTGGTAAGCACGCGGCGATCCTCACCTACATCGACGAATGGAAAAAACCGGTGATCGTCGGCGGCGACACACCCACCAGCGACGGCTACATGCTGTTCCACGATGTGGACGTGGCCAAGGGCGGCGTGCACCTGTGGATCAACCGCAAGGACAAATACATGACCCAACTCAACGGCATGATGGCCAAGCACGCGGCGGCGCAGGCCAAGGAAGGGTTGCCGGTGACGGCGGACAAGAACTGGGTGATCGTCAAGCCGGAGGACATTCAGTAAAACCGAGTCGCTTGCTAATCGGGGGCAAGCCCCCTCCCACATTTTGATGTGAACACAGTCACGTGTGGGAGGGGGCTTGCCTCCGATGGCTATCTCAAGAACACCATAAAGCCCCAGCAAAAATAGATATCAATTGCGAACCAATCTCATCCTCTGCTAGCGTGCGCACCTCCTGAACCCTCCGTTCCCTTCAAGGTCGTGCCGTGCTCTCCTGGAATTCGCAGATCGCGCGCCTGTTCGCAGAGCAGAAGAAGGCCCTAGAAGCCTTCGTCACCCGTCGCACCGGCAGTGCCCAAGTGGCGGCTGACCTGACCCAGGAGTCGTTCCTGCGCCTGGCGCGCCTGGAGTCCGGCGAGAAGATCGACAACCTGCCAGCCTTCCTCTTCACCATCGCCAGCAACCTGGTGCGTGATCACCAGCGCCAGGCCATTCGCCGTGAGCGCCTGGACGCCGGCGAGCCCAGCGAAGAACTGCCGTGCAGCAACCCCGGTGCCGATGAACAATTGGCCGCCTACCAGCAAGAACAATTGATGCAGGACGCCATCCTGGCGTTGCCCGAAGCGACTCGGCAGATCTTCCTGCTCTATCATGTCGACGAACTTTCCTACCGCGAGATTGGCGAACGCTTGTCGATCACCCCGCGCAGTGTGGAATACCAATTGCGTCGCGCCTTGATTGAATGCCGCGCCTACATCAAGACGCGGCTAGCCTGCGATGCACAAGGACGTCGGTCATGACTGCCACACCTACTGCCGACGAACTGTTCGCCGAAGCGTCCGGTTGGTATTTCCGCCTGCAGGCCGAAGACGTCACGCCTGATGAGCTGGACGCCTTTGCCATCTGGCTGGGGCAGGGCAGTGCCCAGGATCAAGCCTGGCAGGAAGTGCAAGCGATGCTCGGCGGCCTGCGCGAACCGGCGCAGCGGGTTCGCCGGGCGGAGCAAGCTGCCTGGCGCAGACCAGTGCGCCGTTGGGCCGCCGCCGCTGCCGTGCTGCTGGCGCTGGGCCTCACCGTGCAAAACACGCCCTGGCTCGACCGCCTGCGCGCCGACTATGCCACCGGCACCGGTGAGACGCGCACCATCGAACTGGCCGACGGCTCGCACCTGCAACTCAACACCGACAGCGCGGTGCAGGTGCGCATGAGTGCGGGCGAACGGCAGATCCGCTTACTGCGCGGCGAAGGCTTCTTCGAGGTCACCAAAGATCCGGCGCGGCCCTTTGTGGTGCAGTCCGGCGATGGCTGGGTGAAGGTGGTCGGCACGCAGTTCAGCGTGGCGCGCCGTGATGCGCAAACGCGGGTGCAGGTGGCGCAGGGCAAGGTCGAGGTCAGCGCCGGCAGCGGCGCGCCGGTGTATCTGGAGCCTGGGCGGGCGGTGGAGTATCAGGGCCGGCAACTGGCGCAGGCGCATGGTTTCGAGCCGGCCAGCGGCTTTGCCTGGCGCCAGCGGCAACTGGTGTTCCGCCAGCAGCCGTTGTCCGAGGTGGTCAGCGAGTTGAACCGTTACTGGCCTGGAAAAACCCTGGTGCTCGGTGATGCACTGCGCAATCGCGTGGTGTCTGGTGTGTTTGAAATCGACAAACCCGAGGCCGTGATCAAGGCGCTGGAGTACACCCTCAACCTGCACACCGAGCACTACACCCCGTATTTACTGGTGCTGCGCGAAGGCAAGGCGTCTTGAACGCAACTTTTTGAAAAAACTTTCAGGGTTTCTCCCCAGGCGGTCGTCCTAGATCACTGAGGCGTAAATAGTAAGCACTCTCAAGTAGTGCGGCGCCGATCACAGACTTTTTGCACCGGGGAGCACCATCCATGGCACATCGATTCGCCGCACGGCCCTTGCTGGCATTGGCTATCTCACTGGCCAGCGGCACCGCGCCGCTGTATTTGCACGCCGCCGAGACTGTCCAGGCCCAGACGTACCGTTTTGATATTCCAGGGCAAAGCCTGGATGGCGCATTGGCGGCGTTTTCGGCGGTGACGCGGGTGCAGGTGCTGGTGTCCGGGGAGTTGACCCAAGGGGTGATGTCGCCGGGTGTAAAAGGCACCGTGGGTCAACGCGAAGCCTTGGGGCAACTGCTCGGTGGAACTGGCTTGAGGGCGGCGTTCATCAATGCCGATACCGTGACCCTGGAAAAACCCGTGGCCACAGGCTCCGCCATCGAAGTCGGCGCCACCACCATCAGCGCCGAACGCCTTGGCGTGACCACTGAAGGCAGCGGTTCCTACACCACCGGCGCCGTAACCCTGGGCAAGGGCGAGCAAAAGCTCAAGGACATCCCGCAATCGGTCAGCGTCATGACCCGCAAGCAGATGGATGACCAGAACACCACCAAGCTCTCCGAGGTGGTCAAGCGCACGCCTGGCCTGACCGCGACCAAATCTCCCGGCCCCGGCATGTTTATCTTCTCCCGTGGTTTTGAAGTCGGCACCCTGCAATACGACGGCGTGGGCATCCCGCGTAATACCTATACGCTGGGCAGCTACCTCACCGAGAACATGGCAATCTACGATCGCGTCGAAACCCTGCGCGGCCCGGCTGCCTTGCTGCAAGGCGCCAACAGCCCCGGTGGCACCATGAACCTGGTGCGCAAGCGCGGCCAGCAGGCGCCGACCGTGACCATTACCGCCAAGGCGGGCTCCTGGGACCATTACGGCACCCAAGTGGATGCCGGCGGCCCGCTGAACGCCGAAGGCACGTTACGTGGCCGTTTTGTGGCTGACTACGACACCACAGATTCGTTTGTCGATTACGTCGGTGGCTGGAATCAGACGGTCTATGGCGCCGTGGACTACGACTTCAGCCCCGACACCACCGTCGGCGTAGGCATCAGCAACCAGAAAGGCCACTCGCGGCCCAACTTCATGTCGTTGCCGCGTTACGCCGATGGTAGCGATATCGGCCTGTCGCGCTCGACCTTTGTCGGCGCCAGTTGGAACCGTAACGTCAACAACCAGACCCAGGTGTTTGCCGATATCGAGCATCGCTTCAACGAGGACTGGAAGGTGAAAGCGGCGCTGGTGGCAATGGATGAACACAACGACGCAACCTACCAGGCGACATGGGACACCGTCCCTGTGGGCGGCGGCACTGTGCCCTACGTGGACTGGATCACCGACTTCAATACCAAGAGCCGCGGCGCCGATGTGTATGTAAACGGCAAGTTCGAGGGGCTGGGTTTGCAGCAGGAGATGGTGCTGGGGGCCAACTATTCCAAACTCACCACCAATGACCAGTGGGCACGGGCGTCAAATCCCGGTGCGGATATCTTCAACATCGACCACAACCGCCCGCAGCGCGACGCATCGCAATTGTTCAGGGACGGCGCCGCCTCCAAGAGCTGGTATGACATCCGTCAGAAAGGCATCTATGGCACCTGGCGCGTAAAAGTCCTGGACCCACTGACCCTGATTGTTGGTGCACGCACCAGCTGGTATGACTATGCCTACATTGGCCAGGGCGGGTTCGGCGGTGTGTATAACGCAGCCGAGAAAAGCACCACGCAAACCACTGGCAAGGTCACGCCATATGCAGGCCTGGTCTACGCCCTGAACGAACAGTGGTCGGCCTACGCCAGCTACGCCGACGCCTTTGAACCGCAAACCAACCTGACCACTTCCGGTTCGTTGCTCAAACCTATCGAAGGCAAAAACTACGAGATGGGCATCAAGGGCGAGTTGGCCGAGGGGCGCCTCAATACCTCGTTTGCCATCTTCCGCTATGACCAGGAAAACCGTGGCGTCCAGGACCTGCAAGGGCCGATGAACTGCAATGGTTGGTACTGCTCGGTCGCCTCGGGCGAGGTCCGCAGCCAAGGCTTTGAAGCCACACTGGGCGGTGAAGTGCTGCCAGGCCTGCAACTGGCCTCCAGCTACACCTACAACACCACCAAATTCCTCAAGGATGACACCTACGAAGGCAAGATTTTCAGCACCTGGACCCCCAAGCACCTGCTCAAGGTCTGGGGTGATTACCAACTGCCGGGCGACTGGAACAAAGTCAGCGTCGGCGCCGGCGTGACCGCGCAAAGCAGCACCGAAGCCTACGACCGCACGTTCAGCGTCCCGGGCAATGCACTGTGGGACTCGCGAGTGGCGTACAAGATCAACCAGGAATTCACCGTGGCGGCAAACCTGAACAATATGTTCGACAAGAAGTACTACATCCCGGCGTATAACGCGAACTGGGGCAGCAACTACTATGGCGATCCACGTAATGTGATGTTTACCATGACCTACACACCGCAGTTCTGATTCCTTACAACAGCTAATGTGGGAGGGGCAAGCTCCCTCCTACATTTTGGTCTGCAGTGTTCTGGAGAATTGCTCCAGGCAAAAAAATGCCCCGCACCAGGCGGGGCATTTTTATGGGCGCGGCTTACAGACCGTCAAGCATCGCCTTGTTACGCACAGCACCTTTGTCGGCGCTGGTGGCCAGCAGGGCATAAGCCTTCAAGGCGGTCGTCACTTTACGTGGACGCTTCTCAACCGGCTTCCAGCCTTTCTTGTCCTGCTCAACCCGGCGTGCCGCCAGTTCTTCGTCGCTGATCAACAGGTTGATCGAGCGGTTCGGAATGTCGATCAGCACCTTGTCGCCATCCTGCACCAGGCCAATCGCGCCGCCCGCAGCAGCTTCCGGCGAAGCATGGCCGATGGACAGGCCCGAGGTGCCGCCGGAGAAGCGGCCGTCGGTCAGCAGGGCGCAGGCTTTGCCCAGTCCTTTGGACTTGAGGTACGACGTCGGGTACAGCATCTCCTGCATACCCGGGCCGCCTTTCGGGCCTTCGTAGCGGATGATCACGATGTCGCCTTCTTTCACTTCGTCGGCGAGGATGCCGCGTACCGAGCTGTCCTGGCTTTCGTAGATCTTGGCGCGACCTTCGAAGACGTGGATGGATTCATCCACACCGGCGGTTTTGACTACGCAGCCGTCGACGGCGATGTTGCCGTACAGTACGGCCAGGCCGCCTTCCTGCGAGTAGGCGTGCTCGACACTGCGGATGCAGCCGTTTTCACGGTCGTCGTCGAGGGTGTCCCAACGGGTCGACTGGCTGAACGCAGTCTGAGTCGGGATGCCAGCCGGGCCGGCCTTGAAGAAGGTGTGCACGGCTTCGTCGTCAGTCTGGGTGATGTCCCACTTGGCGATGCCTTCGGCCAGGGACTTGCTGTGCACGGTCGGCAGGTCGGTGTGCAGCAGGCCGCCACGGGCCAGGG
>Ga0308161_1001783_pt1 | contig 24672 bp, 21 predicted proteins | sample PhyFR2_FD_201034 | JGI IMG/M metagenome (GOLD analysis project Ga0308161, IMG submission 201034) | Phyllosphere microbial communities from UC Gill Tract Community Farm, Albany, California, United States - DLSLF.R2 | ecosystem: Host-associated > Plants > Phyllosphere > Unclassified | place: USA...
TCAGCAAGGGCTGCTGGATCAGTTCAATCTGGTTGGTGGCGTCGAAACGCATCAGGTCCAGCAGACTGCTCGTCGTGTATTTGAAGGTCGAGTTGGGGTGGGCGTGGGTTTTCCAGTAATACTCATAGCCCTGTCGGTAGAGGTCGAACGGGAGCTTGGCGATCTGCTCATCGCTCAGGTTGGCATCACCCGAGTACAGGACTGCGCCGCCAGCCGCTTCCTGTGCGCGGGCGGCGGATGCCTGCTGCAGGCGTTGCTGGATGCTGCCCAGCTGCGAATCGGCGTAGCCGTTACGGCGAACCCGGCCAGAGTTGAACATGCTCACCGTGGCGATCGATTTGAATCGCTTGTCGCTTTGCGCCGCGGCCAGCGAGTAGCCCCCACCGCCGCAGATGCCGAGCAAGCCCAGGCGGCTCTGTTCTACACCAGCGAACTGGAGAATGAAATCCGCCATGCCATGAATATCTTCGATGCGGTAGGCGGGCTTATCCACGTTGCGCGGTTGACCGCCGCTGGCACCTTGGTAGGCGGCATCGGCGGTAATCGTAATGTAGCCCTGTTCCGCCAGGCGCTGCGCATACAGGCCCGCGACCTGCTCCTTCACGCCGCCGTTGGGATGCGCCACGACCACGGCCGGGTAGCGCATCTTCGGATCATAGCCAGTCGGCGTATAGATGTTGGCTGCGATGTCCAGTCCGTTGAGCTTGTAGTTGACTGGATGGATGTTGACCTTGCCCGGTTCGTTCTTTGTGATCGCACCTTCGTAGACCAGGGTGAACGGGTTTTTCTTATAGTCCGCAGCGGCGGCTTCATGCGCCGAGATCCCGATTGCTGCTGCCAGCAGGGTGGCTTTCATGACTGCTTGTTTCATTTGGATTTCCTTAAAAGTGTCACCGAATGGACCGGTCCCAGAACTGCATAGCCTGGACAATCCATCCTTCGGCCTTTGTGCCCACGCCAGTGCCGAAGCCATGGCCCAGTCCTGGGTAAACGTGGTATTCGACCTTCGTGCCAGCCCTCCGGAGTGCCTCCACGCGCCGCCGCATCGCCGAGGGCGGCGCAATGCCGTCATGCTCGCCAACGACAACGAAGGTGGGCGGTTCTGCGGGTCCGACGTCGGAATGGCCGGTATAGGCCATGACCACGGTCGCGGGCTTGGGCAGGTCAGCGCCGCCGAATTGCGCGGTGCCATAGGTTCCGATCGCTGCGGTCATCCGGGCACCGGCGGAGCTTCCCCATAGCGAATAGCCATGCGTGCCAACGCCGAGAGCATCCGTGTGCTTGAAGATATACGTCAGCGCCGCCGCCAGATCGGCGGTCGCCTCGCTTCCCCCGGCTCCAACCCGGTATTTCAGGACAAAGGCGTTGTAGCCGCCACGCGCGATCTCTGCGGCGTAGGGAAAACCTTCGTGCAGGGAACCCACGTACTGGAAACCGCCACCTGGTGCGATGATGGCGAAAGGGGCGCCCGGCTTGCCGCGGAAGAAGAACAGGCCGGTACGCGCGAGCTCGGGATTCGCCTGCTTCTGTGCCTGCGAATAGATGTCATAAAAGACGGTTTTTCCCTCGCTCGCGTCATCGATCATGCGATTGAGCGCGGAGACAACGGTGTCCGGGTCCACATGGCTGTGGTAAGGGAGTAGGGTGGCGATGTCCTGCAGCCGGAGCGTGTCGTCGACCCGACGCTCGTCCCACGGCACCAACAGCTGGCCGAAGCCGGCAAATGCGGGATGGCGCAGCATGTCGCCGATGTGGTCATCAGCCGTCAGGTGCACATTGCTTTGGTGGTTCATGGATTTGCTGGCTCCTGGAGCGCCTGGCTTCGCCGGCGCCGGATTGGGCGCTTCGTGTGCCTTGGCATCCGGAACGTAGGGCATGAATGAAAGCAGGGCGCACAGCGCTATGCCCATGGTTGTCGTGGCGCGCATGGCAGTCAGGAGCGAGCACGCGCGCGTTCCAGCTCCATACGGATGTGCTCCAGTTCCGCCGCGAGCGGCATGTTCGCTGCGTCATGGACAGCGTCGAACGCGCCTGGCGTGTCTGCGTCGAGCTCGGCCGCAACGACATCGAGATCCTCCTGCTGCTGGCCGGTGACGGATGTCAGCTCGAAGGTTTTGTTTTGGCTGGCTTCCGAGCGCAGGCTCCAGAGCAGGACCTGTGCAAGCTGGCGCCGGGAGATCACGCCATCGCGTGGTGTACCTGTCTGCAGCTTGTCTCCCTGCCGCATGACGATCCGGTGTTGATCAGCCTTATTGAAATCGAACCAGCCCGGACGGACGATGGTGTAGGGCATGCCGCTGGCACGAACCAAGCGTTCGCCGCGTCGTTTCCAGTCGTGGGCGCCTTTGCGGTCCGTCACTGCGACCGTGGTCATCAGGGCAATGCGCACCTTGCGGCCGCCCAGTGCCGTGAGCACGTTGCGCACGCCACCGTAGTCGACTGCCTCGGGGCCGGGCGGGCGGCCGTTCGCGCCGTGCGTGAAGACGACCGCATCGATGCCATTCACTGCTGCGGCAAGCGATGACGCGTCGGTCAGGTCGCCGACGACCGCCGTGACACCGGATGGGAATAGCTTGGCCTGATCGGTGCGACGTACCAGCGCACGGACAGCCAATCCCAGACGAACGCCTTCGGCAACTACCTCTCTACCGATACTTCCCGTCGCCCCGACAACGAGCACATTGTTGATTTGCTTGGTCACGATCTTATCCTCCTGACGGCTACCCGCTGGCTACATTGCTATTTACTGGCCGGACTTCGGCGGCGCTTCGACGCCCGAGAACGCCTGGACAAAGTCCGGGAGCCGAGCTCCCCGCACCTGTATCGCCGATACAGAGCGGTTCAGCTCGCCAATTTCCGCTGTGGTGAAGCGGATGGCAGCTGCGCCGATGTTCTCGAGCATGTGCGCCATTTGCGTCGTCCCGGGGATGGGAACGATCCAGGGCTTTTGCGCCATCAGCCATGCCAGCGCAATCTGGGCGGGCGTTGCGCGTTTGCGCTGCCCCCACTTTTTCAGCAGCTCCACCAGTGCCAGGTTGTGGGGAATATTTTCGAGCGAAAACCGGGTCTCGACCTTGCGAATGTCTCCGTCAGCGAAACGCGTCTCTGCATCGATGGCACCGGTAAGGAACCCGACCCCGAGCGGACTCCAGGGTACGAAACCGATCGCCAGTTCCTGGCACAGCGGAAGGACACTTTCTTCCGGACCGCGCCACAGCATCGAATACTCGTTCTGAACGGCGGTAACAGGCAATGCAGCATGAGCGCGGCGCAGGGTATTGAGCCCCATCTCGCTCAGGCCCCAATGCAGGACCTTGCCTCCTTCATCAGGTCTTTGACGGCGCCAGCCACATCCTCGATCGGAACCTGCGGGTCCACACGGTGCTGATACAGGAGGTCGATGCGATCTGTGCGCAGGCGCTTGAGCATGCCCTCGACGGCCTGCTTGATGTGGGCTGGCCGGCTGTTCAGTCCTGGCAGGCGCTTTCCCGTCTCGAGATCGATGTTCCAGCCGAACTTGGACGTGATCACGACCTGGTTGCGGAACGGTGCGATCCCTTCACCGAGAATACGCTCGACCTCATGCGGGCCGTAGGCTTCGGCGGCGTCGAAGAAGGTGACGCCGTGGTCGAAGGCCGTCCGGATGATGTTGTGCATTTCCGGCCGGCTGGGCACGGTCGTCTGATAGGTTCGGCTCATATTCTGGACGCCCAGGCCGACACTGGAAACTTCCAGTGTCCCAAGCTTACGGCGCCCCAGTGCAGCCGTTGGGGCAGGGCTGGTGGAACCGGATTTTGCTTGAGGCGACTGCGCGTATGCCTGCCCCATAACTGGCGCTGCAGCCAAAGTGCCGGTTGCCAGTAGGAATCCACGACGCCCAACTTGCGATCCTTGGTTAGTACCCATTTCGATTTTCCTTGATTCGTGGCGCTGTCAGCGCTTCGCCGGCATTATTCAACCGTTGGCGCAAGCAAGGCCGTCCGGGCTAAAACAAGGTTTCAATATAGCCTGTCGACTTCGCCCTGATTAGTCGGCGTAATGCGCATGAGCTTATTAGCCCTGCTTATAATTGGATGGGTAGGGCGCTGCTGGACTGGGAAAATCGGTGGGGCTATCTCGGCGTTCGTCCTTTGAAGCAAAAATGCCCCATCTTGTGAAGTAAAAATGCCACTCCGCGGAAGTAGAGCGGAGCCAGGTCCCGACCGACTCACTGCTTCGAACGAACGACCGAGTTCGACCCCATTGCAGACTTCGAACACAAGCAAAATATCGTTATTCAATGCTCATCTTTAACGAGCGTCGGAATGCCCGTACCGACAACAAACCTAGCGAGTCGCACGCTGTCGTCAACGCCGCGCCGCGATAGCTCCTGTTCATAAATCAGTCGGCCATTCTTCCACACGCTCGCTTTTGCGGTAACTACCGCACCACGCATCCAAATCGCGTTCAATGCGCCGGGAAGTCCCTCAAAGCGGACCTGATAGTGGTCACTCCCAATGGCGCAACTCCGCTCTAGATGGCGAATACTCGTCACCGAGTACGTTTTCGCGTCATAAGTAACCAGATTGGATGTTCTCCAGAGGTCCATCCGCTTAGTCGGCGGATTGCCCGCATCGAAGAAGCCAATCTCCAGCGATCGGCTTTTGTGGTTACATTCCATCCCGATCAAAATCACGCCATCTCGCACGGGTTGCCTGAAGTCATAGAGAGGCACGTCAGCAAGGCTGGCCGCGGAAGTCGAAATGCAAACCCCGGCCAAAATTACACTGATAATTTGAGATCGCTATTTCATACTGGCCAATAACCCAATGCCACGAATACATTGGATGAAACTTCGTCTCTTCTCAAGCTATTTCCTTTCGTACTGTGCCGGGCTTTTACCGACGCCTCTTGACCGTTTAACGACGGTAATTCAATGATCAGTTTACTGATCTCGTTCCTTGTCTGGAGGAAATGGCGTTTCCAGGAAGCCGGCACGAAAGGCTTCCGCCGGCAATGGCCTGCTGATGAGGTAACCCTGGATGCTGTCGCACTGCGTGCTCTGCAGCAGCGCGAGCTGCTCGGCCGTTTCGATGCCTTCACAGATGACGGTCAGGTCGAGCGACTTGGCCAGCGCCACGATCCCCTTGATCAGCGGTAGCGCGCTCTTGTCGGCCGTTAGTCCAGTTACGAAGGAACGGTCGATCTTGATGGCGGTCACGGGAAGCCGGCTGATGTACGAAAGGTTCGAATAACCTGTACCAAAATCGTCGAGGGCGATCCGGAAACCCTTCTGCTTCAGCCCGGCCAGGACCTGGAAGGTGGCGTCGAAGTCCTGCTGCAGCATGCTTTCCGTGACTTCCAGCTTGACGCAATGGGCACTGATGCCGTGGCGCTTGACCGCCTGCGCCATCATCTCGGGCATGTCGCGGCTGGCAAGCTGGCGCGCGGACACGTTGATCGACATCTTGAGCGTATGCCCGAGGTCTTGCCACTGCCGTAACTGGCGGCACGCTTCGTCGAACACCCAGGCGCCCATCTCGATGATGAGGGGCGACTCCTCCGCGATCTCGATGAAGGCAGCCGGGCTAAGCAGGCCAAATTCCGGGTGTTGCCATCGGATGAGCGCTTCTGCACCCACCACCTGATTCCCACGCAAGCTGACCTGAGGCTGGTAGTGCAGGACGAACTGGCCGTCCTGGAGGGCCTGCAGCATGTCCTGGCGCAGACGGTGCCGCCTGAGGTTCCATGTACTGACGTCGCCATTGAACACCGTGAGCGAGTGCCGGCCTTTCGATTTCGAGACATACATTGCGGTGTCAGCCTGGTTGATCAGGTCATCCGCCGACGTGGTGTCGCCGCGCGCAAACGCCACGCCGATGCTGGCGCCGATCGTGATATCGCGCCCTTTGAGCGAGATCGGCACCGCGATGCTGTCCAGTATCTGCAGGGCGAGGCTCTTGATATGTGCCTCATTGTCGCCAGACACGATGATCACGAATTCGTCTCCGCTGATCCTGGCCGGGTAGCAGGTCTCGCTCGAAAAGCACAGTAACCTGCGGCCAATCTGCGCAAGGACTTCATCACCGGCAGCGTGGCCGAATGCATCGTTGATTTCCTTGAAGTGGTCCAGGTCGACGAAGATGGCGGCCACACCCTCACCAGTGGCGCCGTTCGCGTGCAGGCGCTGCGTCAGCGTCTCAAGGCAGGCCTTGCGGTTTGGCAGGCCGGTCAAGGTGTCGTGCGTTGCGTTATGCATGAGCGTGGCTTCATGCGCCTTACGCTCGGAAATGTCGAGGAAGAACACGGTCAAGCCTTCCTCTGACGGATATGCCCTCGCTTCAAGCCACCGGCTGACCGGGGCATAGTAGGACTCGCATTGTCCGAACTGCTGGGTACGCATGACCTGGTGGTACGTTTCGTAAAACAGACCGCCAACCGCGTCCGGGAACTCATCCCACATGTGCTTGCCAATGAGGTCTTCAGGACGGCGGTTCAGCCATTCGCCGGCCTTAGCGTTCATGTAGGTGCAACGCCATTCCCTGTCGAGGGAAAAACAGCCCTCGGTTATGCTGTTCAGGATCGAGACCACTTGGGCATTGGCCCGTGCGGCGTCACGCTGGGCTTGCCGTTTGGCAGTGACGTTACGGCCGACCAGCAGGACATGGTCCCGGCTTTCGGTCCGGGTCGCGCTCCACTCGATCGTGATCCGGCCACCAGTCTTGCTGGAATACTCGGCGTGGAATCTGCTCGGCTGGTCCTTCGACAGGAGCGCGCGAAACATGTTCCTAGCGGCCTCGACACGTTCCGCAGGAATCAGCATGGTCGCGTTTTTGCCCACGAGGTCGGCAGCCGTCCATCCAGAGATGGCTTCGCAGGCGCCGCTCACCTGGACGATGGTCAGGTCGGCGGCAACCTTAAGGTAGAGGTCCGACGAGGTGTCGATAAAGGCCTGCTTCTCCTTCAGCGCCTCGAGAAGCATCGTCTCGGCAGTAACGTTGTGCTGGATACCGACGAAATGAGAAATGTCGCCTTGGTTGTCCGTTACTGGAAACATGTAGATGCGATTCCAAAACAGTTGCCCGTCTTTCTTATAGTTGCGCAGCAATGTCTCGCAGGGAGTGCCAGCGCGTATGGCATCGGCGAGCACGACGCGGCCGGACTGCTCGCGGTCGTCGCCCTGCAGCAGTCGGCAGTTGCGGCCGATTACATCTGTCGCACTGTAGCCAGTGACCTGTTCGAAAGCCCGGTTGACGAATACGATAGGATTGTCGCGAGCTCTGGCATCTGTGACCAGGATCGGGAAGTTGCTCAGCTCAAGAAGTGCAACGGACAAATGTTCGCAATCGTTACCCAAACCAACAAAATCCATCTATCAGCTCCTCCCGTGGCGTCCACATTATCCTACTAGCCGATGGGATTTGCTGGCGCGCGTGCCCATGCGTAGCTGCCGTCGATAAAGTTGGACGAGCTGACGATGATCCAGTAGACCTGACTCAAGACGGGCCTTGGCTGACCTGGTGTCAAATGTCCTCGTCATGCCAACGAAAGCACGACGATCTGAGGCTGTGATGCAAATTGTCAATGAGGAGCGGGTCAACCGGCAATGTGTGCCGGCAGCTCACGCGGCAACCACGATTGCCGAGATTTCGGACGTGGTTTGCCCCTGAGTTGCCAGATCTCGTAGGTCGAAGCAGCCTGTGCGAATACGATAAATCCAGCAACCTGACCAGTAACGCGACAAAACCAAGAGTGGAAGAACCGCGGCATCCTGGCAAAATCGCAGATTCGAAGGCTTCCCAATAGCCGGATATAATGCACGATCTGCGGTTGCGGTCGTGCCGCTACCCTCTACGCCCGCCATGAGACTGACCTCCTTCACTGACTACACTCTGCGTTCCCTAATTTATCTCGGCATGAACCAGGAACGACTGGCAACCATCCAAGATATTGCGGAGCTGCACAACATATCAAAAAACCACCTGACCAAGGTCGTGCACCAGCTAGGTGTAAACGGTCTGGTTGAAACAGTCAGAGGTCGCAACGGTGGGTTGCGTCTTGCACTCGAGCCAAAAGAAATCAATATTGGTCAAGTCGTACGGAAGACTGAACCAGACTTCTTTATTGCCGAGTGTTTCGATGAGGCAACCCATGATTGCATGTTTTCGGGCTCTTGCGCCCTGCAGCACGAGCTTGGACATGCAATGGACGCCTTCTTAAAGGTGCTAGACGGTCTCACCCTTGCCGATGTTTTGCCGGGCTCTCCGAGCACAACTGGCCAGGCGCTTCTTGGGAAACCAATCGTACTGTACCGCTCCCATACCCGCAAAGCCGAACCTGATATCGAACAGGACACGAAACTCTAGTAACGTGCTTCCCGAAGGAGAACGGATGTACTAGGACATTTTGTCCAGTTGAGCATGCCCTTAAACAAGTAAAATTGATGCATGTTTAAACGAGAGGAATGAAATGCTATCTACTGAACATCGCGCCATCATTACTGCCACCGTCCCCGTCTTAGAACAGGGCGGTGAAGCACTCACGCGCCACTTTTACCAGTTGTTATTTCGTGATTTTCCGCAAGTAAAGCCTTACTTCAACCAGGCTCATCAGCAAAGTGGAGCCCAACAACGCGCGCTGGCTGGCGCAGTGTTGATGTATGCAAAGAACATTGATCGCCTTGAAGCGCTAGGCCCGCTTGCGTCGACTATCGTCCATAAGCACGTGGCACTGCAGATCTTGCCTGAGCATTATCCAATGGTCGGGGCGAGCCTGTTAAAGGCGATCCGCGAGGTACTCGGATCGGACGTGGCTACCGACCCGGTGTTGGAAGCATGGGGTGCCGCGTACGGGCAGCTGGCCGATATCCTGATCGACGCGGAGGCGAAAGCTTATGAGGCGCAAGCGCATGCTCGCGGTGGTTGGAATGGTTTGCGCAACTTTGTAGTCGTCGAAAAACGTCTCGAAAGTGAAGAGGTCGTCAGTTTCGTGCTGCGGCCTCAGGACGGAGGGCCAGTGATGGAGTTCTCGCCAGGCCAATACATCGGCATCCGCGTCGTTGTAGATGGCCAAGAGCAGCGTCGTCAGTATTCGCTGTCTGCAGCCAGCAATAGTGTCACGTACCAGATTAGCGTCAAGCGCCAGCCAAACGGCAAGGTTTCAAACCTGCTGCATGACCAAGTCAAGGTCGGCGACACGCTGGAGCTGCTGCCACCGTCAGGTGCATTCACCCTAGCGGACAGCGATAGGCCGCTGATCCTGATCAGCGGCGGTATCGGTATCACGCCCACGCTGCCGATGCTGGACCGTGCATTGGCAACGGGCCGCGATGTTCACTTTATTCACGCGGCACGGCATGGCGGTGTGCACGCGTTCCGTGATCGGCTCGATGAGTTGGCGGCCTCACACCCGCGGCTGCGCTACTTCTATCTGTACGCAGAACAAAGTGACGCACACGCGGAACCGCATGCGGTCGGCCTGCTGGACAGCGATAAACTAGCAGCATGGCTGCCCGAATCGCGGGATGTAGAAGCTTACTTCCTTGGGCCGATGCCGTTTATGAAAGTGGTAAAGCATTCGTTGCGCGAGCTTGGTGTACCTGAGGCGCAGACTCATTACGAGTTCTTCGGTCCTGCCGCGGCACTTAACTGAATCAGAGGCCGAGTAGCTCTCATGTTGTTCAGATACTTTATATGTTGCACACGGATGGAGACGGCTTGGAGCCTTTGATCTCGTCAGCGGCAGCCTTGGTGGCGCCGCTTTCGTCCATCGCAACTTTTCGGCGTGCCGTTCTCATGCATGGTCTTGTCGAAAAAAGCCGTGTGGCCGCGATGTCACGGTGAGCCGTCAGGAGGAATTGACGCTCTTTCCTTCCTTATTGGCAGCACGGTAGAGATACGTCCAGATGCCCTTGACCTTGACGTAGGTCTCGTCCATTCGCCACCTCGTGCTCACCAGACGTTTGTGCTTGCGTAACAGCGTTTCAATCAGCGGTAGGACCGGATGGCCAGCAGTCGATCGTGGAATGGTCGACTGACACGCCTCGTTCTTACATCATCTCTCCGATGTGCCGATAGCTCAGCGGATAGGCCCGAACCAGCGGATGCAGGCAATATTGCCTTACGAAGGCCGCTGTCCTGGTCCTATTTTGGTTCAACTACCATTTAGCCTCCTGATCCGCATTTCATTGGCTCAAATTCGGCAAATTCTCGACTACGCCAGCGACTATTCAGTCTGTGCGCCGTTAAATACTGGCGGCATGCTATTTTGTGTATGCACAGCTAACAAACTGCTTGCGCCGCGCAATTACGCTGGATCGGGAGATGGAGCATTGCCGATGAAATTAGTTCGAGTATTCATTATGGTCACCGTGGCCGCGAAGTTTGGACCTGCGACTGCCCAGGGTACAGCTGCGGATCGCATTCCAGACACCATGGAAGCGCGCGTGCAGGCCTGTGTCGGCTGTCACGGCACCCATGGCCGGGGCGTTGAAAACGTCTACTTCCCGCGCTTGGCAGGAAAGCCCGCCGGCTATCTGTACAACCAGCTGGTGGCCTTTCGCGACGGCCGCCGGAAGTATGTCCCCATGAATTACCTGCTGGCCTACCTGCCGGATGCCTACCTGATGCGGATGGCGGAGCATTTCGCCAGCTTGAACCCGCCGCCGCTAGTGCAGCCGGCGGTGGCCCGTTCGCCACAGCAGGTGGCAGATGGCAAACGCATCGTCACCCAAGGCGTGCCGGGCAAGAAGATTCCAGCATGCATCACCTGCCATGGAGCGGAACTCGGCGGACGCGAACCCGGCATTCCTGGCCTGCTCGGCCTGCGCGCCGATTACGTGAGCGCCCAGCTCGGCGCCTGGCGCTACGGCGTGCGTACTGCGGTCGCACCGGACTGCATGCAGTTTATTGCCTCCAGTCTGTCGGAGACCGAAGTGGCGGCGGTGTCGAGCTACCTGTCCTCGCTGCCGGTAACCGCTTCGCGTCCGCTGCACCAGCCCGACATGAGGCTCCCCATCGCATGTGGAAGCCAGCCGCAGAATCAGGAGGCCCGTCGATGAAATCTCATCCGACCCTGAAGAAACTGCTGCCCCCGGCTCTCCTGGCGGCGCTGGTTGCTGGCGGCGCCTGGGTAGTACCCTCGCTGGCGCAGAACAAGGCTGCGCCGGCACCGGCCGCACAATCAGTGGTGGAGCGCGGCAAATACCTGGCCCAGGCCGGCGATTGCATCGCCTGCCACACAGTGCCGGGAGCGAAAATCTTTTCTGGCAACCGACCCATGCCCACGCCCTTCGGCACCCTGTATGCGCCCAACATCACACCCGACCGCGACACTGGTATCGGCAAGTGGAGCGCGGACGACTTCTACAACATGATGCACACGGGGCGCTCACCCAAGGGCTACCTGCTGTATCCTGCGATGCCCTTCGCGTCCTATACCAAGGTCACACGCGCTGACAGCGATGCGATCTTCGCCTACCTGCGCTCGGTCCCCCCGGTACGCCTCCAGACGCGCGAGCACGACCTGCGCTTCCCCTACAATAACCGGGCGCTGCTGCTCGGCTGGCGCACTCTGTATTTCAAGGAAGGCGAGTACCAGCCGGACCGCGCCAAGTCGGTGGAATGGAACCGCGGCGCGTACTTGGTGCAGGGCCTGGGCCACTGCGCGATGTGCCATACGCCAATCAACGCGCTGGGCGGCTCGTCGCAGGCAAAAGCCTTCCAGGGCGGCCTAATCCCGATGCAGAACTGGTATGCGCCTTCGCTGACCTCGAACCGCGAGGCGGGGTTGGGCGACTGGGCCTTGCAAGACATCGTCGACTTGCTGCAAAAAGGCGTGTCGAACCGCGGCACGGTCTACGGCCCGATGGCCGAGGTCACCTTCAACAGCCTGCAGTTCATGAGCGACGCCGACATCCGCGCGATGGCGGTCTACCTGAAGGACCTGCCGGCCGACCAGGGGCCTTCTTCCGACCCGGCCACCTCGCCCGCGCGTGCCGATATCAACCAGGCGTACAGCGAAGGACGTCGCATCTACGCCCAGAATTGCGCCACTTGTCACGGTGCCGAAGGACGCGGAAAGCTTCCTCATTATCCGCCGCTGGCACGCAACCAGTCGATCGGCATGAGTTCAGCGGTCAACCCGATCCGCATGGTGCTGAACGGCGGCTACCCGCCCGGCACCCGGCGCAACCCTATGCCCTATGGGATGCCGCCCTTCGCCCAAGACCTGAACGACAACGAGATTGCGGCGGTAGTGACCTTCATCCGCACAGCCTGGGGTAACCGCGGGGCGCCAGTGACGGCGCGCGAAGTCAACCAACTACGCTCGGCGACGGTCGAGTGATGTCAAGGACATGTCATGATTTTTGAACCGACTGACGACAACAATAACGCGGCCGAGCAGCAGCTCCAGGTCGACGCCATCGTTGCAAGAGGTCCAAGGGGGGCTTTCGCGCTGGCCGGCACGGCGGTGGCAATCGTAATGGCGATCTGGCTGGCCTTTTATTTCCTGGTGTTCGTAGCGCGCGGGGGAGACTGAGCATGGCGGGAACCGAACACACCACCCATCACGGCGCTGACGTCGCCGAAGCGGCGGAGTCGCGCTGGGCCTGGATTGTCGGCGGGATCATCCTGTTCCTGCTGATCATGATGGGCTACATGAGTCTGCACTGGGCGGCGATGCCGCCGGTGCGCACAGAGACCATTGACCCGACCACGCTGCACATCGCCGGTGAATTCGTCGAGACCAACCTTGGGACGGTAGCCGAGCCGGATGGATCAGCCACTGTACGGGTGCTGGCCAACCAGTATTCGTTCACGCCGCAGTGCATCGTGATCCCGGCGAATACACCTGTCCATATTCGCGGCACTGCCGCTGACGTCGTCCACGGCTTCTCGGTCAGCAACAGCAACGTCAACGTGATGCTGATTCCCGGCTACATCTCCAATTTCCAGACCAAGTTCGAGCATACGGGTGACCATGTGATGCCCTGCCACGAATACTGCGGCACCGGCCACGCCGCGATGTGGGCACATGTGAAAGTTGTCGACAAGGCGGAATTCATGCGCATGGCGCAGGCGCAGGCGCAGGCAGGAAGGAGGGTGAGCTGTGTTCAGTAACGATACCAAACGGCTGGTGCTGTTTCACTTCTGGATCGCCTTTATCGCCTTTTTCGTCGCCCTGATCCTTGGCGAATGGCAGATGGTGGTCCGCAGTCCGCTGTACGACTGGATCGGGAGTCCCGAACTGTATTACCGCTCGGTGACGGCCCACGGTTCCGCGATGGGCTATGTGTTCCCGACCTTGGTGGCGATGGGTTTCGGCTATGCGATCGTCGAACTGTCGCTCAAGCAGTCGTTGATCGGCAAACGCTGGGCCTGGGCCGGCTTCATCCTGGTCGTGCTCGGCACCGTGGTCGCGATGGTGCCGGTGGCGATGGGGCGCGCCTCGGTGCTGTACACCTTCTATCCGCCGCTGATCGGCCATGCGGCCTACTACATCGGCGTGGTACTGGTCGTCGTCGGCTCCTGGATCTGGGTGGCGCTCATGTCGGTCAACATGCGCGCGTGGAAAAAGGCCCATCCAGGTGAAGCCGTGCCGCTGCCGATGTTCGCGAACGTGGCCGGTGCCTACCTGTGGGCCTGGACCTCGGTCGGGGCCGCAGTCGAAATCCTGTTCCTAATCCTGCCGGTGGCGCTGGGCTTCAAGTCGACCATCGACGCCGGCCTCTCGCGCGTGTTCTTTTCCTGGACGCTGCACGCAATCGTGTATTTCTGGCTAATGCCGGCCTATATCGCCTTTTATACGCTGGTGCCGCGCGCGATCGGCGGGCGCCTGTACAGTGACGTGATGGGGCGTATTTCCTTCGTCCTGTTCCTGGTGTTCTCGATGCCGATCGGCATACACCACCTGTTCCAGGACCCGCAGGTCGGCGCCGGCGTCAAGTTCCTGCACGCGGTCTTCACCGCCATGGTGTCGGTGCCGACCCTCCTGACCATCTTCACGATCACGGCGTCGGTGGAGATCGCCGGGCGACTGCGCGGCGGCACCGGGGCGCTGGGCTGGGTCAAGAAACTGCCCTGGCATAACCCGATGATGCTAGCGGTTGCCTTTTCCTTCATCCTTCTCGGCTTCGGTGGGGCAGGCGGCCTGATCAACATGAGCTATCAGCTCGACTTTGCCGTCCACAACACCCAATGGATCACTGGCCACTTCCACCTGATCTTTGCTGGCGCCATCGTGATCATGTATTTCGCGGTGGCCTATGACCTGTGGCCGCACCTGACCGGCCGTACCCTGGCGCAGGGGAGCATGATGAAGGCCCAGCTGTGGCTGTGGTTCGTCGGCATGATCATCCTGACCTTCCCGTGGCACGTGGTCGGCGTGATGGGCATGCCGCGCCGCATGGCGTACTTCGACTATACGAATCCGGAAATCGCGCCGCAGGCCATCACCGTGATCATCAGCGCCATCGGTGGTCTGTTGCTAGTGATCTCGGGCCTGTTGTTCGTGCTGGTGCTGCTGCGCGGCCACCGCAGCCGCGTCATTGAGCTATCCGAATTCCACTTCAGCCAGCCGGTGCACGTGGCCGGGCGCCTTCCAGTGGCCCTGAACAGCTTCGGACTATGGCTGGCCCTGATGATCGGGCTGTCGATCGTCAACTACGGCTATCCAATCTCGCAACTCGTTGGACTGAAACAGACCTCGGTGCCTGCGGTCCCAGTGGGAGGTGCGCCATGAACGAACCCCTGTTTTCCCTCAAGAACCGCTGGTTCACGATGAGCATCGGCGCAGTCGTGTTGATCATGCTGCTTGCCGCGGCCTTCGCGTTCCTGTGGTTGCCGCGCGCCCATGCCAGGGATGCCGCGGCCTCGATCTGGGAATCGATCTGCAGCGCGGCCGGGGTACCGGCGCGCTACCAGAACGCCGCGCTGCCCGACGAGAAGGCGGTCTATCCGTCCAGCGTGATCATTAGCAGCGAGATGGCAGGGCCAGTGGACACTGCTTCGGTTGGCCGTGGCGCCACGCTGGCTCTGCAATGCAGCATGTGCCATGGGGCGCGCGGCACGGCTTCGGCCGGCACTGACGCTCCGCACCTGGCCGGCCAGCCGCCTTCATCCACCTATAAGCAGTTGCGCGACTTCAAATCCGGCCACAGGCCAAGCTCGGTAATGCAGCCGCTGGCGACTAACCTGAGCGACCAGGACATGCACGACCTGGCGGCTTTCTATTCGCTGGAGACGCGCGAGACCCTGGTCCAGCACGCCGCCCTGCGTCCCCAAACGCCGCGCCTGGTCAGCAACGGCTCGCCGATGCGCAACGTTGGTGCTTGCGCAAGTTGCCACAGCCCGGGCGTAGCGCGCGCCGCCACCCCGATCTTGGACGGCCTGCCGGAAGCCTACCTGCGCGAACAGCTAAATGCCTTCAAGTCAGGACGACGAGCCAACGACATCAACCAGCAGATGCGCAATGCCGCTCACCAATTGAGCAACGACGAGATCGATATCTTGGCGAAGTATTACGCGATCCGCTAGGATCATCTTTCTGCAGATGTTGTTATCTATTGCGCTTGCCCCGCGTCAACGATTAATGCGAGTTCGTAGTTTTATCGAGCGATGGTCGTATTCACTGTCCTTAGTAGACTGAGCGCTGACTTTCTACAACAGCATCACGACTGGAAGCGCGGAAAACTCAACAGCTTGAAATCCGATTGGCCAACAGGCTCCGCAGGCGGCGTTTAATGATCGGTTTTAGCTGAACGCGGACCGTCCCCCACCAAACCGCCAAACCGCCAGAGCAGCGGACCTGCTTTTGTTGAGTACTCTATCGATCATTTGTAAGCGTCCAGCCGTTTCACCTTTAAATTTCGATCCTGACAGGTACAGTGACCTCCCAATCATGCAAAAGGAAACTGTGACGAATACCGAGCGGGAGAAAATGTGCGCGAGCGCGTGCCCTGTGCCAATATAACTTGAGACACCTACCCGATTAATTTAGAGTACAGCGGTAGGTTCCGAACATGCACAACCGAAAGCATCAAAATAGCACTTCAACAGCCCCAGAGAACGCGTCCGATCCGTCACCAGCCGAGGCTACACGTCCCGATCCTGAGGTGGTCGCGGTAGCCAAGCGACGCACGTTCTCCAAGTCAGAAAAGCTGCGCATCCTGGCCGCTGCTGACGCCTGCGTGGCGCCCGGCGAAATCGGCGCCTTGCTGCGTCAGGAAGGCATTTATTCTGGCCAGCGCTTCGAAATCGACGTGCTCAGCCAGTCCGACCAACGGATCCCCCAGTTTTGCGCGCCAATCCTGACGCTCCTGCTCGGCAAATACACTGATCCGGGGTTTCATCATGGTGACGCTCGCTGGCTTGGTTCGATGTCAGGATTTTACCCACCCGGTGTCAGCTCAGCAGAGGCTTTTCGAGGTGTTGTTAAGGTCAATTAATGGCGGTGGCCATTACCTGCATCGACTTCACAAACCGCCCGCAGCGTCATAAAGAAGCATTTACGAAACGACCGAAACAACGTCGCGACTTCGCATATGCTAGTCTCATGAATCGCAAAACGACCCTATTCGTAAATTAACAATGGACAACAAGATAAAAGGGAAAGTGGTAGTCATTACTGGCGCCAGTAGCGGGCTCGGCGAAGCCACGGCGAGGCATTTATCGGCTCAGGGCGCAACCGTCGTGCTGGGTGCGCGGCGCCTGGAACGCATTGAGACGCTGGCGGGCGAACTGGCGAGCAATGGCGGAAAGTCGCTTGCGGTCCAGACCGACGTCACGGACCGGGAACAGGTGACTGGGCTGGTCGGCGCCGCCATAGCCACTTTCGGGCGGGTAGACGTAATGCTCAACAACGCTGGCCTGATGCCGCATTCGCCGCTCGATCGCCTGAAGGTCGACGACTGGGACCGCATGATCGACGTCAACATTAAAGGCGTGCTGTACGGAATTGCGGCGGCGTTGCCTCACATGGTCGCGCAGCGGTCCGGACACATCATCAGCGTGTCGTCCGTTGCTGGCCACAAGGTTCGTCCTGGCAGCATCGTTTACTCCGCCACCAAGCACGCGGTCCGCGTCATCTCCGAAGGTCTTCGCCAAGAGGTAAAGCCTTATGGCTTGCGTACTACCGTCATCTCTCCCGGCGCCGTCGACACCGAACTGCCAGACAGCATAACCGAGCCGGACATTGCGGAAAACACCCGCAAGTTCTACGACATCGCCATATCGCCAGCCTCGTTCGCGCGCGCTGTGGCCTATGCGATCGGGCAACCGGACGATGTCGATATTAACGAAATCCTGTTCCGTCCCACGCTGCAGGAATACTGATCAAGGACTGACCATGAAAATGCAAGACCTCTCCGGCAAGGTTGCCGTGATCACTGGCGCATCAAGCGGCATCGGGCAGGCGACTGCGCGCCTGCTGGTTGCCGAAGGCGTGCACGTCGTTCTCGTGGCGCGCCGGCGCGACCGGCTCACGGCACTCGCCGACGAGCTAGGCGAAGCGGCCACGGTCGTCGAGGCTGACGTGGCAGCCCCCGCCCAGGTCAAAGCTTTGTTTGATCAAGTGCGCGCCCGCTTTGGCGGCCTCGACCTGCTGTTCAACAATGCCGGGATCGGCATCAACGCGGCATTCGAGGACAGCACGCAGGAAGACTGGAAAACGATGATCGACGTTAACCTGTACGGCGTACTCAACTGTACGCACGAGGCGATCGCGCTGCTGCGAGGCCGCCCGGGGGCAATGATCTCCTCCGTCTCCAGCGTTGGCGGGCGCTACGGCGTGCAGAACTGGTCGGTGTACAGCGCTACCAAGTACGCGGTCGTCGGCTTCCACGATGCGCTACGCAAGGAACTGGGGCCAGACCACATCCGCGTGTCGGTCATCGAGCCGGGCGCCGTCTGGACGGAGTTCGGCCAGAATGTCAGCGAAGCGATGAAGGAACGGCGTGAGAAGCTTGATGCACTGCGAGCCGAGGATGTCGCCCAGGCCTTGGTGTACGCCTTCGCCCAGCCGCCCAACGTGCTAGTGGAAGAAATCCTGTTACGACCGGTGCTCCAGGTCGCGCCTTAGTTTTTGATGGGCCTGTCAAGCGCCTTCGTCAAAGTTTAGAACCTTGTGAATAGGTGTAGTCATGAGCAGTATGGACAACTCTAGCACCCATGCTTACGGTTGCGCAATGCAGGCACTCGTTTGTCGTGACTGCAAATACCATGCAGCACTTACCGAATTCGACAACCTTTGGGAAACATGCAGATCCGGTCGAGAACCAGAAAGGATGATCCAGCTTCTGGCGGTAATCGAGGAGTTCGAAGCCTTTGTTGCACAAACCTCCGTCAGTGCACCTGAGTCAACCCACAGGTAAACTGTCGATTTAATTGCTCCCGCAAAAATCCAATTATCAAACGACCAGTTGGAGCGTTGAACGTAACATTGACTAAAAGCCAATGCCGAGCCAACGCCTTCGCGCATGTATGAGCGGAGGCACGAACATTGCGCAGCCCGCAGGTGATTCAGGAAAATTGGTTGGAACGCCCAGAAGCGGCTGTGCGCACGCCACCGGCTGACGGAGGAAAAAGGCAAGCTGAAGGTGCAGACGTGTACGGCGGTTGCACGCCAGTTGGCAGGGTTTATTTGGGCCATCGGCCAGGCACTGCCGCCAGCGGCCGTCAAGGTGCACGGGGGCTGACCATGAACGTACGGCGCATCGGTAGCGAAATGGGCAACGGTGGGAGAACCTCGATCGAACTATGAAGCGACCAGCAAGGGCATGGCCCTCGACTTAAGAGCGAGGCGACTCCCCCGACGAATCGGTTGTCATGCGGTACCCAACCCGCGCATATCGGACTGATCAACCGTCGGCATGCGACCCGTTCCGCGACCAACACGCTGTACAAAACGAAGAAGCTTTACTGAAATACTTGACAGGTCAATACACACCAGTTCGGTGGATTACGGTCGGGTCCGGCCCTGCAACAAATTGTTCCGAAGTATCCTTGTCGTCGGCTGAATGCAGGCAGTTGCTCTTTTATTCAGCGGCAGCCCATATGTTCCTGCTTAAGGCACGACCTTCACGTGCGCGGCCCATGGTTCGCCTGACGTAGAATCGGATTGGCGTCGAATGCCAAGCAGGCACTGAAGTGATGCGCCGCAAATTTGAAGCGCCTGTGCGCTCGTTCGCGCATGGCCGCGAGACTGGTGCTACTTGATAACTCTAGAAATTAGCAGAAAGGATCACGCATGCAGAAGCGCAAACTCGGAAAACAGGGACTGGAAACTTCGGCGCTCGGGCTCGGCTGCATGGGCATGTCCGAATTTTATGGTCAGGGTGACGAAGCCGAATCAATCGCGACGATACACCGGGCGCTTGAGCTCGGCATCGACTTCATCGATACTGCGGACATGTACGGCCCGTTCACCAATGAAGTGTTAGTTGGCAAGGCAATACGTGATCGACGCGACCGGGTTGTGCTTGCGACCAAATTTGGCAACGTGCGCGGCACGAACGGGGAATTCCTCGGCATCCGCGGCGACGCCGACTATGTGCGCAAAGCCTGCGACGCTTCGCTCAAGCGCCTAGGCGTAGAGCATATCGACTTGTACTACCAGCACCGAGTCGACCCGGCGGTGCCGATCGAGGAAACCGTGGGTGCGATGGCCGAACTGGTCAAGGCCGGCAAGGTGCGCTATCTCGGCCTGTCTGAAGCCGCGCCGGCGACGATACGCCGCGCGCATGCGGTGCATCCGATCAGCGTGCTGCAGACCGAGTATTCCCTGTGGAGCCGCGATGCGGAAAGCGGGATCCTCCCGACCGTGCGCGAGCTCGGCATCGGCTATGTCGCCTACAGCCCCCTCGGGCGGGGCTTCCTGACCGGCCAGATCCGGCGCATCGAGGATTTGCCGGATGACGATTATCGGCGCAATGCACCTCGTTTCCAAGGCGACAATTTCCAGCGCAACCTCGACCTGGTTGCGGAAGTCGAGCGCATGGCGGGCGAAAAAGGCTGCAGTGCGGCGCAGCTCGCCCTGGCGTGGATCCTGGCGCAGGGCGACGATATTGTCCCGATTCCTGGAAGCAAACGCAGGCGCAACCTCGAGGACAACGCCGGAGCCGTGCAGGTGCGGCTCGATGTCGAAGACCTGCAGCGCCTGGACCGCATCCTGCCGCCAGGAGCGGCCGCGGGAGAGCGCTATGCCGCGCCGCAAATGCAGGCGTTGAACCGCTAGGCCGGCCATGGATACGCATGCACTCGCAGGCCGCGTTGCGATAGTCACCGGTGGCGGACGCGGCATGGGTCGTGAAATGACGCTGGCTCTGGCCCGGGCCGGCGTCAGGGTCATCGCCACCGCCGCCGCCCAATCCGGAGAAATCGAGCGTGTGGCATTCGACGCGCAGGCGGAATGCGACGATGAACGCGTGTTGCCGATGTTGGCCGATGCCAGCAACCCCGCCGATGCCGAGCGTTTGGTCGCGACGGCGCTGTCGCGCTGGGGCCGCCTGGACATCCTGATCAACAACGCCGGACGCGGCATGAAATATGTCAGCGAGCGCTTCCTCACCGAACCGACCCGCTTCTGGGAAGTCGATCCTGACACCTGGCGCATGGTCATCGACACGAATGTGAACGGCCCGTTCCTGATGGCGCGCGCCGCAGTGCCGCACATGCTTGCCGGGGGATGGGGCCGCATCGTCAACATCTCGATGAACCACGACACGATGCGCCGCCGCGGCTTTTCGCCCTATGGGCCGTCGAAGGCAGCGCTGGAATCGGAAACCGCGATCTGGGCGCAGGACTTGGAAGGCAGCGGTATCACGGTCAATGCGCTGCTGCCCGGAGGCGCAACCGACACCGGCATGATCCCGACGGGACTGCCGCAGGACGCGCGCGCCACGCTGCTGGCTCCGGACATCGTCGTTCCACCATTGTTGTGGCTGGTGTCTCCCGAGGCGGACGGTATCACTGGCCGCAGGCTGGTCGCCAACCAGTGGAGCTGCGAAGATCCGGCGAAGGCCCTGGAGGACGCCGGCTGGAGCCGGCGCTGACAGCGCGCGAATCCTGGAATCGCACCTTGGCATATGATCGAACTTTGCCCCCAAAACAATTTTTTACAAAGCACTGCTGTACGCGACTTCGACCGTCAGGTCGCCGAGCTACAGGTGCGGGCCGGCTGTGCTGAGCCGCTTCACTCGGCTGGGCACTCCGATCACGGTCTCAGTGTTATAAAACGATCTACAAATAGCGTCAGCTGGGCCTTCGCTCTATTTGCTCAACAAAGCGTTTTTGAACTATGATTAAGCATAGGAAAAATGAATGAGTACGCAGCGTTATACGCCAAAATTTAAGGAAGAAGCAGTCTGGCAGATAGTCAAGCGGGACTACCTGTGCTAGCAGTTGCGGCCTGGCTAGAGGTGTCGTGGCGGCAGCCGAAGCCGTCGCCTCAAATCAATGCGCGTTCGGGAATAGCCCCGACAGCTCCCGCGCCTTATGGACTAGCGCATAAAAGCTCCCGGTCATTTCGGGAACGCACAGCGTGGTGCTGCGCTGCGCGAAAGGGACAATGACAGAGACACTCGACGAAACTGAGCCGCAACTGCGGGAACGGGAGCGATTGGCGCAGCTTATCGGCGTGTTCGGCCGATATGGACTTCGCGGTTTGGCGGCCCGTCTCGGCGTAGGTTCTGGCTCCGAAGATGAATTTGCCAGCGCACGTCCTGACGCTGTGGTGGCCATACTGCGCGAGCTCGGACCGGTGGCAGTGAAGTTTGGGCAGATCGTGGCGATGCGCAACGATCTACTGGGGCCGGAATGGATACGGGCTCTTTCAACGTTGCAAGACCGTGTTCCGGCACTCCCCTTTGAGACGATCCGGCCAGTGGTGGAAGATGCCATCGGCGAGCCGATTGAGAACTATTTCGCCAGCTTCGAGCACGACGCGCTCGCCGCTGCGTCGATCGCCCAAGTGCACGCCGCGACTCTTTTCGACGGTCGTCGAGTAATCGTGAAGGTCCGGCGCCCCGGCATTGAGAGGACCGTGGACGCCGACCTGCGTCTTTTGCGCCGCCTTGCTCGTACCGCCGAGCGGCGCATACCGGAGGTCGCTCGCCTGAAACCAGACCAGCTTCTGCTGCACTTCGCGGAAAGCCTCGCTCGAGAGATGGATCTTTCGGCGGAGGGCCGTGCCAGCGACGAGATCGGCGGCTTTCTTCGCGGTCTTGGGGTCCGCACCGCGGGCTTCGAATGGCAGCTTACGGGACGGCGGGTGAACGTACAGGAGCGGTTGGAAGGTACGCCTGCCACAGACTTGGAGACGGCGCGGGCGAGAGGCGTCGATCTAAAGTTGATGGTGAAAACCTACGCTCAGGCGGTTCTCAGGAGCATCATCTTTAACGGCCAGTTCCACGCCGATCCTCATCCGGGCAACGTCATATTCCTCGAAGATGGTCAACTTGGTTTTATCGACTTTGGAGCGGTGGGAACCCTGCTGCCCCGGCGGCGCGAGGAACTGGTAAAGCTCGCTCTGTCGATCGCCGCCGACGATACGGCAGGTGTTGTCGATATCCTGATGATCTGGGCTGGCGACCCGCCCGTCGAGCGTCACAGGCTCGATCTGGCGGTGTCCGAACTGATCGACGGGTTCAAGAACGTGGTTCTCGAACAGGTTGACCTCGGCCGTATCTTTAACCAAGTGTTCGCCCTTCTCCGAGAGTTCAAACTGTCGCTTCCGCCCGACCTTGCCCTCGTCCTGCGGACCCTGCTCACAGCTGAGGGATTCGTTCGACGCATCGATCCGGCGTTCGACATTGCTAGTGAGCTCGCGCCGATCGCCCGCCAGCTTGTTGCGGAGCGGACGAGCCCGGCACGTCTGAAAAAGGAGGCGAAGAAACTCGCGGCCGCTTTCGGCCGCGCGGCGCTCAGCACACCTGACCTCATCGGTCAGGTGGAAAAGGTAGCGCGGACGGGCACTCTTTCCGTGAGCCTTAACACACGCGACCTTGATCTGCTGTGCCGCTCGCTCAGTCAAAAGAAAAATGGGGATTTCCAAGTTTTTGCCGGATCGCTGTCGATCAGCGCGGCCCTTCTCGCCGAGCCAATGCCAATCTTGGCTGGCATCTTAGCCGGTACATCGGGATTACTCTTTGTACTTTCCTTGCTTCGCCAGAGGCACTAAAGCCTGAAGTCACAGATCTGGACTGCATCGACCGTTCGGGCGTCCAGTTGTGCCTGGCGATTACAATCTTCCCCGCGTCGCAACAGGCGACGCCTGTGGAAAACATGGCCGCTCCATTAAACCACGTCCGTGCGAGCGAGGGATCCAATCGTGAGACAATCTTTCGATGATGACTCTCGCCGACTTCCAGGCGCTCTTTCGCGCCACGCCGTATCCGTATCTGGTGATGACGCCAGACCTCATCATCGTTGGCGCCAGCGGCGCGTACTTGCGCTCGGTCCAGCGCACCGAGGAGGACATCGTCGGCCGGTACGTGTTTGAGGCCTTTCCTGAAAACCCGGACAACGCGGACGCAACCGACATCTCGGAAGTCAGGGGATCCTTGCTGCGTGCGCTGGCCAAGGGCAAACCGGACACGACGGCGTTCGTGCGGTATGCCGTGCCCGTCGAAACACCGGAAGGCAGGAGGTTCGAAGAGCGTTACTGGAGCACGGTTCATACCCCCGTGCTGGGCGAGGACGGCAAACCGATTTTCGTCGTCCAGAACCCGGTGGACGTGACGGAGCTGTATCGCTTCGATGAACAATCTCGGTCGGCAACGCTTCAGCTCACACCGCCGAGCAGCAGCAACGCGGAGAACTTCAACCGGGCACAAATGCATGAAGCGCTTTCACGCATCCTGAACAACGAGCGCGAGCACCTGCGCAGCCTGTTCAACCAGTCGCCGGGGTTCGTGGCGGTCATCATGGGGCCCAGGCACGTTTTCGAACTGGTCAACGAAGCGTATTACCAGCTTGTCGGGCACAGGGAGCTGATCGGAAAAGCGCTCTGGGACGCCCTGCCGGAAGTGGCCGGCCAAGGCTTCGAGGAAATCCTGGACGGGGTCTACAAAACAGGGGAGCCACGGAATTCCCGCTCAACGCCGCTCGCGGTCCAGCGGGAGCGCAACGGCCCCATCACCCAACGCTATGTCGACTTGGTGTATCAGCCTTACAAGGACCAGTACGGCACGACAATTGGCATTTTTGTGCAGGGGTATGACGTGACCGATGTCGTCGAGGCCCAGGCCGCGAAGCGGGAAAGCGACGAGCGCCTGCGCGACGGCATGGACGCGGCGAAGATGGCTGTCTGGGACTGGAACTTTGCCACGGGTAAGATGGTGCATTCCGAAAACATCACGCTCGTGCTTGGAGTCGCCCCGGACGCGATTGGAAGCGTTGCACAATATATTCACTCGGAAGATCGGGACCGGATTTCCGCCGCACACCGCCATGCACGGAACGGCGCCGGCAGCTACGAGGAGGTCGTACGCTTTAACCGCCCCGACAACGGCAAGCAGATCTGGCTCGACAGCCGTGGCAAGGTCCAGTACGACAGCGATGGCCAACCGGTCGGCATGCGCGGCGTGACGGTGGACGTCACCGAGCGTTACCAGGCTGAGCTGGAGCTGCGCGAAGCGAATCGAAAGAAAGATGAGTTTCTCGCGATGCTTGCGCATGAACTCCGCAATCCGCTGGC
>Ga0308161_1001785_pt1 | contig 24611 bp, 16 predicted proteins | sample PhyFR2_FD_201034 | JGI IMG/M metagenome (GOLD analysis project Ga0308161, IMG submission 201034) | Phyllosphere microbial communities from UC Gill Tract Community Farm, Albany, California, United States - DLSLF.R2 | ecosystem: Host-associated > Plants > Phyllosphere > Unclassified | place: USA...
GCTGAAAAGAATAAAACGAAAATGTTTATCGGCGGCTTTTGGTGACTTGAGAAGTGATCAATCTCTTTTTTATCTGCATCCATGCCGTAAATCCGTATTTGGTATTTTGCTGAAACCTGTAATCCGATCAGTACCTCTCAGGGTCAGCCTTTACAGGCTAATGCTTGATAAAACAATGAAAATTGCTTTAATTATTCAACAAAATCTTTGGTGTCAGAATAAATTTTGAAAATCTTTTTGATAACATAAGTGGCTCTTGAGTTCATAAAGATAAAGTCTTCACCGGGCTGCACCAGATCATCATCTGTTGAAACTAACAAGCGTAACTTTTGAGTGCGCCTCTCAACTTATCACCAACGAATGCCTATTTCTATTGATGGCCGAAGCGAACCCGTAGTCGTGCCATCAAACCCCCTTGGGATGTTTAAAAAACTGGTTTTCAATAAGCTGCCTATCGGTAAATAGGATCGTCTGTTATTAATCGATAATCGGTGGTCGCTGATAACTGGAAGCGCCAAGGCTCTTCGTTATTCAATAAACTCATGCCAAATTTTAGTTTGATTGTAGCCAGTTCGTATATTTAATTGCTTTAGACAGTGTGTTTTTTTTGAAGGCCTTCCTACAGTCGATTCTAACTGTTGCTAACGATTGTCGTTTAGGTACACTGCCCGGTAATACCGGGCTAGCACACTCATGAGAGCAAAGTTCACAAAAGCCGACATTTCTTGCTTTTATACTCACCGTGTCGTAGCAGCGTTCTTCCAATCCTTCGTCAACGGCGTTATTAAAATTAGGCACTTCGGTTAAAACCGCGAACGGTTGTGCCCAAAATTGTGGTGAAAAGTGCACGCGAGCTTTGCGCGCGACAAACTCTATAATTCCCGCACCATAGAAATAGCAGTGAATGCCTGTATCAACACGTGAGTTTTGAAAAATCCGCGATTTTTGCCGATAATTGATGAATTTTGGCGAGCAGCGTTAAACGATTGGCGCGAATAGAAAGATTCTCATCATTTACTAAAACTTTTTCGAAAAACTCATCAATAGGTTTTCGCAATAACGCTAATTGGTGGAGCGCGCCACCATAATCGCCACCGTTCATCAGGCATTGCACTTTTTGTTCAATGTGCTCATATTCCCTGAATAGGCGCTTTTCTTCGGGTTCCATCAAAAGGCTCGGATCAAGCGCTGCGGCAATTTTGGTTGCTTTTTTCTTTTCAGCGTCCAGTATATTGGCAGCACGTTTAATTCCTGCAATAAGATCGCCGCCCTCTTTACTGTTCAAAAATAAAATAATTGCCTCGACGCGGCGCGCTACGCTTAAAAAGTCATCATCCAACGGCGTTAAAACTGCGTCGATTGCATCATAACGAGCGCCTTCCTCACGTAAATAAACACGTAAACGCTCTTGAAAAAATGACAGCAAATCGGAAAAAATCGGCCCTGCCTTTTCGGTAATATCGCAATCAACTTTAAATACTTCCATATGCAAAGCGTTGGTCAAATTTTTTGCACCATCAACTTTATTAGCGCTTTCCCTGCCGAGTTTCTGTTCGTAAATTGCAACAGCATTATCAATAATCTTCTGTGAAAAAGTTGCAAAACTTGCCCGAAAGATTGGTTGCAGTGCGAGATTCCATTCTTTCGATAGTAGTAGCCGGATGGCACCAAGGGCCGCTCTACGCAGCGCATAAGGATCTTTTGAACCTGTGGGCCGTTCATTAATAAGCCAAAACCCAACGAGCGTGTCTATTTTATCGGCAAGGGCTACAGCTACTGAAACACTATCGCGTGGCACACGATCGTTCGGCCCAATCGGCTTATAGTGCTCTTCTATCGCGGCAGCGACGCTCGGATTTTCACCTTGCAAAAGCGCATATTTACGCCCCATAATGCCCTGCAACTCAGGAAATTCACCAACAACTTCGGTCTGCAAGTCAGCCTTGGCCAGCATTGCAGCGCGTTTTGCATGTGCGACGTCTGCTCCAACGAGTGGAGCGATGGTTTGCGCCAGCTGCGCAATCCGACAGACACGTTCACCCTGAGTTCCAAGCTTGGCATGGAAGGTGACCATCAGCTGATCAAGCCGCGCCATGCGCTGATCGAGCGGTTTATGGAGATCAAGGTTAAGTGCCGACGCGGACGACTTAAACCGTTGAAGATCGGGAAGATCTGCCTGATCTCGCTGCCAAAAATAGAGGGCATCTGATAACCTAGCTCTCACGACTTTACCGTTGCCGAAAGCGATTTCTGTGCCTTTATCAATGGCAACAATATTTGAAACCAGGATGAAGTGGTTCGATAGTTTGGTAGACTGACCTTGTTCACTTAAAACGAAGCATTTTTGATTGGTGCGAATTGTCAAGCGGATAACTTCAGGCGGGATAACAAGAAATTCACTGGCAAACTCACCCATTAGCACAACGGGCCACTCCACCAGTCCAGCAACTTCTTCCGCAAGCTGGTCGTCTTCAACAAGTTCCAACCCTTTTGCAAATGCTAAGTTACGCGCGTCAGCAAGAATAATTTCCTTGCGCCGATCAGCGTCGAGTATAACATGCGCTAGTTCGAGTTTCGCGACATAGTCGTCAAATCGGCGCACTTCTATTGGCGTGTCATCACTCATGAAGCGGTGCCCGAACGTCACCCTATTGGTACGGAACCCAGCTACTTCGAAATCGATAACCTCAGTTTCTCCCACCTCAGGTCCAAAGACGCAAAGAATATTTTGCAGCGGTCTCACCCACTTCAATGATCCTTGCTGTGCCGACGTTTTGCCCCAGCGCATCGACTTCGGCCAGGGAAAACTTCGAATGATTTGGGGTATTATTTCGGCAATAATGGCTTCTGCTGTACGGCCTTTTTTTACGATTTTGGCAACGTAAAACTTCCCCTTCTTCGCGTCCTCCCGTACCTCTGCCTGCGAAACATCGTCTAATCCTGCCGAGCGCAAAAAACCAGCAATCACTTGCTGTTCAGCGTAAATACTAGGGCCCTTGCGCTCTTCCAACTGGTCTTTAGAATGTAAACTTAGCCCGCGAATATCTAAGGTAAGGCGGCGGGGCGTCGAATAAGCCTGCGCGGCCTCATAAGTAAGACCAGCGCCAACCAACCCATCAGTGACCAGTTTTTTCAAATCATTAGCAGCTTTGCGCTGCATTCGCGCTGGAATTTCTTCAGATAACAGTTCAAGCAAAAGATCAGACATTAGACCACCCCTTTGCCTGTAATCGGGCAGCCTCAGTGACGAATCCGCCCGCCTGTGTTTTTAAGAACGCTTCACCACATCGGCGAGCGAGATCACGAACCCGCAAAATATAACTTTGCCGTTCAGTCACTGAAATCACACCCCGGGCTTGCAAAAGGTTGAACAAGTGGCTCGCTTTAATGCATTGGTCATAAGCTGGCAAAACACAAAGATGGCTACCACTTTCATCAGCTGGTTGGCCTTTCTCTAAAATAGCGAGGCATTCATTTTCTGCATCAATAAAATGTTGATGTAGAAGATCGGTGTTGGCAAATTCAAAATTAAATCGGGAATATTCTTTTTCAGCCTGCAGAAATATGTCTCCATAGTTGACGCGGTTCTCGCCCTCCAAGCCGTTGAAATTAATGTCATAAACGCTATCAACGCCTTGTATATACATGGCCAGACGTTCTAAGCCATAAGTTAGTTCACCCGAGACTGGTGAGCATTCAATACCGCAAACTTGCTGGAAATAGGTAAACTGCGATACTTCCATACCGTCACACCAACATTCCCAGCCAAGTCCCCAAGCGCCAAGTGTCGGGCTTTCCCAATCATCTTCAACAAACCGAATATCGTGAATATCCGTTGACAAACCGATCGCAGTTAACGAGCCCAGATATAAATCCTGCAAGTTATCGGGCGACGGTTTTAGTAACACTTGAAACTGATAATAATGTTGTAGACGATTAGGATTTTCGCCATAGCGCCCATCAGTTGGACGACGTGAGGGTTGCACATAAGCAACATTCCAAGGACGCGGTCCGAGGGAACGCAAGGTTGTCGAAGGGTGGAAAGTACCAGCACCCATCTCCATATCATAGGGTTGGAGAATTGAGCACCCATATTGCGCCCAATAAGATTGTAAAGTTAAGATCAATCCTTGAAAAGATTTTCTCGGATTAAAGTGTTCGGGCAAGTTCACAGGAATACCTAACTCATTCTTTTTACGATAACAAACATATTTAATGCTGTTTGATTTAGCTCTAATCTTTCGCGCTGGTCTGGTCAACAGACTTTGACGTGCTTTTGCTGTGCTCTGCCACGCTATCTAGGCCATGTTTGAGTTTTTCTTGAAGCGTTTTCAGCTCCTCAGGTTCAGGCTTACCATCTATAGCGTGCTGCCACTGGTACGTTGCTTCGAGCTTGCGTCCCACACGCCAATATGCATCTCCTAAATGATCGTTGATAGTAGGATCCATCGGCTGCAATAAGACAGCTTTTTCCAACACGTTAACGGCTTCACTATAGCGACGCAATTTATAATAAGCCCAGCCAAGTGAATCAACGATGAAGCCATCATTCGGTCGTAAAGCGGCAGCTTTTTTAACCATGTCGAGTGCTTCATCAAGGTTTCTATCGCGGTCAATCAGCGAATAGCCAAGATAGTTCAAAACCTCTGGCTCATCGGGCCGCAGCGCGAGCGCCTTGCGGAAGTCGGCCTCAGCTTTATCCCATTGGTTCAGTCGTTCAAGACAAATGCCACTTTGATGAAAAACAACCCAATCAGATTTCTTAGGCGCGCTGATCGTGGCAATTGTTTGCTGCATGACTGATAGCGCGTCTGCAAAGTCTTTCTTTTGCATATAAGCACTTGATAGGACAATCGAAACACCATGGTCCTGCGGGAAGAGCTTTTGCAGCGAAACCAATTCCGCAATCGCTCGGTCCTGTTGCTTTTGTTCCAAATGGGTCAAAGCCAGCCGGACATGCGCGTCACGGTAGTATGCCGATTTTTGTGAAATTTTTTCATAGGTTTCTATAGCTTTAATCGGATTATTTAGTTTATTGTATATGTCGGCCAGCTGATACAAGGCGATATCGTTATTAGGATCGAGCGATAAACCCATTTGGATATAAATCCGTGCGAACGACTCTGTGCCGTCACGGTTAATCGCAGTCCCTAAATCATAGAACACTTCACTAGCAGCTTGTTGCGGCGTCTTTATCGAAAAATCGATCAATCCGCCATCGGCGACGCGAAGCCGCATAATTTTCAGGGCGCTGCGCCCTGAAAGAATGACTTCACCGTCGTTTAGAACACGCAGCGCTTCATCTCTTCTTTTTTGCTTAATAAGGAATGACGCATAGGCGACGATAACGCGCTCATAGGTATCGGGCGCTGCAGCGCCACCAGCCTGATCAGATAGCGCGCGGTTATAATAAGACTCAGCTTCAACTTTTCGCCCTGCGAGTTCGTTCATTAAAGCCAAATGATAGCTTAAAAATAAATCATACCATAGCGGCCCACGCAGTTTAGCCATTTGAGCGATCGCTGCCGACTTGTTGCCGCGCCCGTAGTCAATCCACGCGTCGAGTAGCGTGGCGGCAAGTCGATCCATATCCGAAGGGTTTTTGAATCGTAGTTCAGATTTAGCGCCTTTATAGCTATGGCGTTTTATGGCATCGGCCGCTAATACCAGGCGGGCAAACCGCTCAATTGCTGGATTATTTTTCAGTTTTTGGGCTATAGGAACGGCGCTTTTAATGTCTCCTAGTGAGAGTGTGGTGAGCAATAAGTCCTGCAACGCCATGACATTTTTTGGCCGATATGCGATAGCTTGCTTAAAATAATCGACGGCAATTTCCATATGTTGATCACCGCCAGCGACGCGCCCAGCAAGATATGCGCCTGAAAACGATCCAGCAGGAACCACTTGTTGCGGGGCGCGCCCAAAAGCGAGACTGCTGAAAACTACATTACACGTAATCAATGCCGTGAAGATTGGAATGTGATAAGATATGCGCATGTCTATTCCTTCATCTCACAACAGGTAATTTCCTACTGCCAAAAGTATTGGGATTTCTGCCAATTCCCTAAGTATTATCAAATGTCCATTAAAGAAAAATAAATTAATTTTGACTGGGCTAATTTAATCGGGAAACGCAAAAATCAATAACGTCCATGAGCGCTCTTTTCGGCTTATTTTCTGCAATGGAACTTAAGGCCTCACGAGCTTTACCGCCATACTCGTGTGCCTTTGCGATTGTTCGATCCAAGCTTTGATATTTATTCATAAGCGCGATGGCGTGAGCGAGAGCATCATCACCGTTAAGCCCGTCCTCAATCGACTCTTTCCAAAATAACTTTTCTTCCGGCGTCGCTTCGGCGTAACTCAGAATAACTGGCAACGTAATTTTTCCTTCACGAAAATCGTCGCCAGTGTTCTTCCCAAGATTTTCTGCATCGCCGCTATAATCAAGGACGTCATCAACGAGTTGAAATGCTAAGCCAAGATAGGTACCGTAATTGCGCAGCGCATGGCGGATTTCAAGACCCTTCTGTGCCACAATTGGTCCAACTTCTGCAGCCGCTGAGAACAGAGCGGCAGTTTTTGCGTTGATAACCTTTAAGTACTCCTCTTCCGTTGTGCCTAAATGTTTGGCTGCCGCTAATTGCATAACTTCACCTTCTGCAATAATGCTTGCGGCGTTTGAAAGCACATCCAGAGCTGCCAGAGAGCCAACATCGACCATCATTTTAAATGCTTGGCCAAGCAGAAAATCGCCCACAAGTACACTTGCCTGATTACCCCAGACTTTCCGCGCGGTTGCCTTTCCACGGCGCAGATCGCTTTCATCGACAACATCATCATGGAGTAAAGTGGCGGTATGCATAAATTCCACAGAAGTCGCTAATTTGATATGGCCGTCACCTTGATAGTCGAACAGTGCGGCAGCGGCCAAGGTTAACATCGGCCTCAAGCGTTTCCCTCCCGAAGAAATCAAATGATTGGATATCTCCGGAATCATTTCGACATCCGAGCCCGCCATTGACAAAATGAGTTTATTGACCTCGCCCATGTCAGATTGGGTAAGATCGACGAGCGGCTGTATCAAGCCTTTCGCTTGCTGTTGCTTTTTTTTCGTTGCTGTCATTACCAATGTGAGACTCCTCATCAATTGGCTTACCTTAAATGAGCCCTTCACTCTGCTCAAGCTAATAACGCGAATTTTTAACGCGATTCTTTACAGACCAATTAAAGAAATTTCGAGCGGTTTACTTTTGCGTTGGCAACTTGGATACATGCACCAAATATCATGTTATGCAATCAATTGCGCTATATTTTTAAGTCGTGAATTTTCGCGCGATATTGGTGCCCACATAACACGCGGTCGAATATGGTATCTAAAAGGCATGCATGTTGAAAGCTACTGTATAAATTGTTGCGTACTGGATTAAATCCAAGTTAACTTTAAAATTTTGTTTTTATTTTGTGTAAGTGACATGAACGGCAGAGCGAATATCGCATCAGCACTAAGATAAACCGCTCAACTCAGGTGCTTTCTGTGAAAAACGTTTGAGCTTGTTAAGTTGGTATCAGATAAATATATTTACCGTTTTGGCATGATACTATCCGACAGTGACGAGTGACGGCTTATTAAACCTAAGATCGTTTGCGTAAACGGAAAGAATCGTTGAAGGATAATAGTTTGCGATCAGGCAACAACAATGGAAATAGTTTTGGGCCGACCAGCGAAGAAACGGTTGACGCCTTTTTCCGAGGTGGTTTTTTTCTGGTTCAACCCAAACACGGGGGGCATAAAGCGGGTTTAGATGCTCTGCTTGTCGCGAGCGTTATCCCTGAAGATTTTCAAGGTCGGGTAGCCGATTTTGGCAGCGGTGCTGGTGCGGCGGGCCTCGCTGTGGCAGCGCGCTGTAAAAATACCAACATAACTCTCATCGAATACGGAGATGTTATGGCCGAATATGCTAAAAAGACATTAAATTTGGCTGGCAATCAATGGTTGGCCGAGCGGGTGAAATTTGTTCAAGCAGATGTCACGCTTAAAGGCCGCGAACGTCAACAGATCGGCTTGAAGAACGATAGTTTCGACTTCGTTATTATGAACCCGCCGTTTAACGACCCTTCCGACCGCGCTACGCCTTACAACGTCCGCGCTGAGGCGCACATCATGGCGCAAAACATGTTTGCGCAATGGCTAAGAACAGCTGCTGCTATGTTAAAGCCTGGTGGACAAGTCGCGATTATTGCAAGACCGCGGTCACTCGAAGAGCTTTTTTTAGCTTTAAAGGGGCGCTTTGGTGCGCTTAGGGTGATTTTCATTCATGCCCGACCCAAAAATGAAGCGATTAGAATTATCATTGTGGGTAAAAAAGGAAGCAGAGCGCCTTTATCGGTTTTGCCCAGCCATTTTATCCATGATGATGCCGGACGCCACTTCAATCAAAAAACAGATGCAATCGTTAATGGAAAACAGACGATATTCGATTAAATCAACGATTGCAATTGTTGCGAATTGGCACTTAAATTGAAACAGATTATTGAGGAGATTATAATGGCTGGTTTCATTAAACACCTTATTCCACGCCGTTTCCGTTCGACAGGAGTCGAAATTCCGGTCGTTCGCCTTCAGGGTATGATTATGGCGAGCTCCAACCCGATGAAATCCAATTTGTCGCTCGCTTCATGTTCACAAGTTTTGCAGAAAGCTTTTGCCGCTAAAGAAGCGCCTGCGGTAGCCATCTCGGTCAATTCACCCGGAGGTTCTCCCGTGCAATCGCGGCTTATCTTCAAACGCATACGCAATCTTGCCGAGCATCACAAAAAACATGTTCTAGTTTTTATCGAAGATGTGGCTGCATCCGGTGGTTATATGATCGCCTGCGCTGGCGACGAGATTTTTGCCGATCCATCATCAATAGTCGGCTCAATCGGGGTGGTCTCGTCTTCGTTCGGCTTTCCTGAATTAATGAAAAAAATCGGGGTGGAACGCCGGGTATACACCGCGGGAAAAAACAAAGTCGCGCTTGATCCATTCCAGCCTGAAAAAAAGGCCGATATCGATCATCTTAAAGCGCTTCAGCTCGAGATCCATCAGACTTTTATCGATCTTGTAAAAGAGCGCCGTGGTTCTAAACTTACTTCAGAAAATGAGGACCTGTTTACGGGAATGTTTTGGACAGGTAGAACCGGTGTTGCCTTGGGCTTGGTTGACGGACTTGCAGACATGGAAAGTTTAGTAAAGTCGCGTTATGGTCACGATACCGAATTAAAGCTCATTTCCTCGTCCAAAGGTTTGCTGGGCTTGAAAACGCCAACCGGTATTATCGCCACCGCTAGTGAAAATAGCTTGCGCCAACTTGCCAATATTGCTGAAGAACGGGCTTTATGGGCACGCTTTGGTTTATAAAAACCTCTTTTTTATCGATTTAACCATAAATTCGGGAGTTTAACCAAAAATAGTCACATCTTATCGCCGCGCCCTTTAACGAACACGGCCGGTCTATAGTTGGACATTGCGCTAGAGTTTTCGAACCTGATAACAAACAGGCCACGCTAGTAAACGTTTTTGGCTGTAGAAAGCCCAAACGAAATGCGTTATGTTACAGAAAATTGCATCTTTGCCCTTCCAAAGGTGTGGTCCAAGAACAATAACCAGCTTTTAGCTGGGGTTGGAATTATGCCCCTAAAATTGCCGATAGACGTGTTCGGCGTTTCTGAGAGCGTTAAGTTAAACTTGCCTGAGGAAAGGCTCCTCTTTGATATCAACAATTTATTTCGTAAGATTTGGCAAAATTAATCATAATAGAATGCAACTGAATTCGCCGTTTGTGGGGGCAATATCATGACCCGTCTTCTGCTTTACGCCATAATTTTCGGCGTCGTTTATTATTTCATCGCCAATGTTCGTAAACAATCGTTACGCAAAAGTCACAAATACCCCAAGCCTAACCAACATACCAAACAAACAAAGGCTAGAACTGAAAATAACAAAGTTGAAACCTTGGTTAAAGATCCAGTTTCTGGCGAATATCATGTTAAACAGAAGTAATTGTTATTGCGTCAACAATTACGATGCGACATTGACTTTCGGAAGTGCTTTAAAAAGTGCCCAATCGTGCCGTCCATGGATATGAAAACACCGATAAAAATTAACCTAGCCTTACATGTTGTGGGGCAACGCTCGGATGGATACCATTTGTTGGAAAGTCTGGTCGTCTTTTCCGAAGACGGCGATCGACTCCACATTGAGCAAAATCATTGCGATGAATTTATTATTCAAGGTCGGTTTGCTGGACAATTTTCAACTCTTAACGATAATCTCGTCGTCCGTGCTCGCGATTATTTACGCCAAAAAACCGATGGCAACTGTTTTCCGGTTAAAATCGTGCTTGAAAAAAATCTGCCTCTATCTTCGGGTATAGGCGGGGGTTCAGGCGATTGCGCCACCACATTGATTGCTCTTAACGAAATATGGCAAGCGGGCTGTACAAAAGCAAAGCTGCTCGCGTTGGCCGAAGCTTTGGGTGCCGATATACCAGCTTGTTTAAGTTTTTTATTCAATAAAAAACCCTTATTAATGGCTGGAATTGGTGAACAACTCCAACCTCTTACTGCTTTTCCGCAGCTTAATATCGTTATAGTGAATAACGGGACTGCTATCGCGACCGCTCAGGTATTTTCTGCTTTAGCTAATAAATTCAATCTAGCACTTAAAGATCCGCCAACGTCATCATCTCTAAAAGATGTTATAGATTATTTAAAAACAACGAGGAATGATCTCGATAAAGCAGCGCAGGCAATCGAACCAAATATAAAACAAGTTCTAACTGAATTGCGCCGAACGGGTGCATTGTTTTCGCGAATGTCAGGCTCGGGTGGCAGTTGCTTTGGTATTTATGAAACGTCTGAAGGAATGGCGCGCGCCACAAAAACGTTGCAAACCTGTCATCCCGATTGGTTTGTTAAAAATTTGCAAACGCACCCCGCTTAATGCCATCACTCTTGCTATGTCATTTTGATCGCGGTTCTTTCGTCATTATTAACGGATACAGCCTAAACACGACCCCATTGAATTGGATAGTCTGCCAAGTTAGAGCCAAGTGTAATCGTTAAAATGTTGAAATATTGCACCGCTTTTTGACGTCCTACTTAAGCAGCCATTCGTTAATTTTTGCCAAGTTGCCCGCAAATCGGTAAGACTGAGTTTATACCTCTTTTCACCCGTCTATTATTGTTAAAGAGTAAACGAATTTTGAGACTGGATAGCACAAATGATTAACAAAATTGATGAAACGCGTACTTTCCAACCGTTGAACATAGCTGTTCTCACAATTTCCGATAGCCGCACATTGAGTGACGATAATTCGGGGAACATTTTGGAAGAGCGGATCAAGCGAGCTGGGCACAAGTTGGCAGCGAGAGCGATCGTGCGTGATGACGTTGCAACGATTCGTAATCAGATCGAGGATTGGATAAAGTCGATTAAGCCTCACGTGATCGTTACCACCGGAGGCACTGGATTTACTGGACGCGATGTTACACCCGAAGCAATTGAGCCGCTCTTTGACAAAAAAATGGACGGATTTTCTGCTGTTTTCCATAAAGTATCATTCGAGACGATTGGCATTGTGACAATTCAATCCCGTGCGACAGCTGGTCTGATTAATGAGACATTTGTGTTTTGCCTGCCCGGTTCAACAGGTGCCTGCAAAGATGCTTGGGACAATATTTTGCAGGGCGAGCTCGATAGCCGGCAGTTGCCTAATAATCTCGTCGAACTAATACCGCGGTTGGGCGAACGCTAATCCCGCTGGAATTTTAAGACAAGGCTAGTTTGGACACCTTAATGGTAGGCAATTGTATTTTAGTTGGAAGCTACGTGCTTGATAAATTCTGTTTAGTATAAGATTTGTTCGTCAAGTAGTCCATTTGAACTGCTCCGACGCTGCCAATCGCAGTAATGTATTATTGTGAGCTCGGGATGATTTATTTGTTCCGCGCTCACCACAGAAACATGTTTTATAAAAATAACTAACTAAGAAAGAAACGTACATGGAAAGGGATTCGGCTGGACTGAGTGAAAATATAATCAGGTTAGCAAATATCCTCTTAGATTGGTCATCAGGAAATGCAAACGGCTGTTTCATATAACTGTGAATCGGCTATAAATCCACAAAACCGCACTTTATCCCTCTCTTTTGTTACGCTCGCCAAATAGGTGTAGAGATAATTGAGCGAGCGACTACACTCAAGATTGCTGAGGCGCCAAATTATTTTGTAGCGCCGCAATTTGCATTTGCACGAAGCTAAGATCTCTTTTGTTACGCTCGCCAAATGGGTGTAGAGATAATTGAGCGAGCGACTACACTCAAGATTGCTGAGGCACCAAATTATTTTTGTAGCGCCGCAATCTGCATTTGCACTAAGCAAAGATCTTTTTCGAATGCAGCTAAATCTAAATTTTTCTGTCCTTGGTTTTGCTGGCGCAGAAAATATGATGGATGAAATGTAGCTAAGATAGGTGGCAAATCACCAAAGTGTGTTGTCTGACCTCTGATCTCGTGCATTTTTACACGCTGCCCTGTAACCGAGAAAAACGCCGTTAGACCTAACGTCAAGATCAACTTGGGCTGAATGAGTTGAATTTCTTTTTTAAGCCACCAACGGCAATGTTCAATTTCATTGATATTGGCAGTTTTATGCATACGCCTTTTGCCTCTTAATTCATACTTGAAATGTTTAACAGCGTTCGTCATGTAAACATTACGGCGGTTTATTCCAGACTGCACTAAATATTTTTTCAAAAATTGACCCGCTGGTCCGACAAACGGTTTGCCGCTGAGATCTTCGTGGTCGCCGGGTTGTTCTCCAACGATCATGAGATCTGCGTTCATATTGCCTTCTCCACAAACAGTTTGCGTTGCACCGCGATAGAGGGGACACGCTTTGCAGCCCTCCAATGCGTTTTTAAATGCATCCAACGTTGAAATAGTAGTCTCGTCGTCGTTATTTCCAGTGCTGTTCATAACCTGCAACCGTTCATGAAATTTGGGTGCGGTACGAAAAGGCTCTAAAGCCATGGCGCGGGTTCTTTGATGGGCGTTCTTAATCAAGTCCGGTATCAATGTTGCTTCCGGCATATTGTGCCAATATTTTTTTGGCATATGATTTTCCATTGTCTGAACTTTGATGCGCGCTGGATTGAAGGTACTGGCATAGTATGTCTGCCAAAGTTGCTCGGTGTTATCGCTCAAGTCTGGCTTGACGCCGGGCAAAAGAGAACAATCGAGTTTCCCTTGAACAAAATGCGCCTGGCCCTTAGGCGATAGAATATGCCAATCCATGTCGCGAAAACGACGGCAGAAAAAGGGTGAATTTTTTTCAATGATAAAATGTTCCGGCTCAAACCAGGCGGTAAATTGCCTTACCCCTTCATCGTTTTGCCCTGTCTCACGAAAGCGTAAAAAAGCTTGCATGCGGTGGCAATCGCGGCGCACCGACCTTTCCATAGCAAAGGCTTTCGCAGTATCGATATCTGTTTTTATGTCCAAAAGATATTTTTGCTTTTGAAGCCGGTAAACCAGCCGATAGAGCAACGCATAGCTATCTTTGCTAGAGTGACAGACAACATTGCCCGCGAGAGATAAAAATCGCTGTGGAACCACTAAAGATTTGTTATTAGAAGGTTCAAAAAGTTTGTTAACATCCGCTTGCTCGAAGACAAGCTCATTACCCGTTTCAGTTTGCCACGTAACGTCTTCAGGTGAAATGTTTTCTGCCCAGAGCTTGCGGGCATGCGCGCGAAACTCATTTAAATCTGTGCGGTTTTTAATTGAAATAACCAACATTTTGGGCTGCTAAAAAAGTGTCAATTGCTGCGCTGGTGGCATAAAAAGCGCGTTTAAATTTTCTTGATCAATTAGTTTGTGCGGCGACCATTGATCAACGATGATAAAAGGCTTCAACTTTTTCATCGGCAAATGGAGTTGCAAAAGGTCATTGTAATTTAAGCGTTTAAAGCGACGAGTCGCAATTATGCGCTCAACGTTGCGCACACCGAGACCCGGTATGCGCAATAGCATTTCCCGATCGGCTATATTTAAGTCAACGGGAAAGTGACTGCGGTTATTCAAAGCCCATGCAAGCTTCGGATCCATATTCAAATCAAGCATGCCATCTTTTTGGTTTGCAGTAATTTCGTCGATTTCAAAGCCATAAAAACGGAAAAGCCAATCAGCTTGATACAGCCGATGCTCACGCAATAAAGGAGGTTTTTTATTCGGCAGAATTTTCGAAGCTTCAGGGATTGGACTGAACGCAGAATAGTAAACCCGTTTCAATTTATAACTGGAATAAAGTTGTGCACTGGACTGCAAAATGGTGGCGTCATTGGCATCGTCCGCCCCTATAATCATCTGGGTCGATTGTCCTGCAGGGGCAAAGCGCCGCGTCTTTCTAGTTTTGATTGTCGGCTCGCGCGCTTCCTCAATATTAAGACGCACCCCGCCCATCGCCTTCTTAATGACGACTTGCTTTTTCTCAGGCGCAAATTTAGCGATAGCTTGTTCTGTCGGTAGCTCTATATTTATAGAGAGACGATCAGCATAAAGACCCGCCTCCTTAATTAGCGCGGCTGAGGATTCAGGGATTGTTTTTAAGTGGATATAGCCACCGAAGTGGTGGGTAATTCGGAGATCACGCGCAACCTTCACAATTTGTTCCATGGTAGCATCCGGCGAACGAATTATTCCGGAAGATAAAAACAAACCTTCAATGTAATTACGGCGGTAGAACTCTAATGTCAGCCAAACCACTTCTTCGGCAGTGAAGCGGGCGCGCTCAACATTGCTCGATGAACGGTTAATGCAATAAGCGCAATCGTATATACAAAAATTCGTCAAGAGAATTTTTAGCAATGATATACAACGGCCATCCGGCGTGAAGGCATGGCAGATGCCGTTTTTTTGGGTTGCCCCCAACGCTTTTACGTGAGAGTTTTTACGAGACGAGCTGCTTGATGCACATGAGGCATCATATTTTGCGGCATCGGACAAAATAGCCAAACGTTCTTTCAAAGACTTAACCATAAATGTTCACTATATGTTCTTGCGGCAAAATGCAAGAATTTTGCACGCTTTAAACCCTAGAAACCAATGAATTTGTTACGAATTCTAAAATTAGCTCGGCGTTGCCTCATTTGCCGGCCCTTGCCCAAAGTTCGTTTCATTTTGAACCATCGAAACCTATGGAATGATTTATGGTTAAAGCAAGGTTGCAAGTTGTAGATATTCGGTTTTTATATTTAAAGTTTCGACCGCGCGATCATCGAAGCGAGAATTTTTTGGAGTCGACCAGTCGGCGCAGAATTGCTTCGTAACAATTGTTCAAGATCACTTAATCCACCAATCCCTGTTTGTTATGATGGGATTTTACCTTCTTTGTACTATATCCAGCCGTAATCGCCCGCGGGTCATGAGGATCGCTTTTCATTGCGCAAGTATAATATTCCGAAAATAATCGCTAAAGTTGCTGAAAGTGCTGAGCCGAGTTGTACTGCCAATTTGGCAGTTTTTAGAATTTCTGTATTATCGAACGCAAGCATGGCAATGAATAGTGACATGGTAAACCCTATGCCTGCGAGCAAGCCAATCCACAACATCGAGTACCAATTGATCGCTTCAGGCAGGTGGCATAACTTCAATTTGACTGCAACATAACTAGCCAAAAAGATTCCAGCGGGTTTGCCTACAACCAACGCGCATATAATACCAAGCGTTACTGATAAACTTTCACGGTCATTGAAATTTAATGACGAAAAATCGATGCCAGCATTAGCCAATATGAAAAGGGGTACGATAACATAACTCACCCAAGGCCTAAGATTATTGAAAAGTGCTCTCGCCATTAAAAGGGAGACACGGTCAAACTTAGACACAGCGGGCGTTGACTGGTGATCTTGGCTAATGGATTTTGTTTTACACGCGGCACTGATTTTATCGCCATAAATTACTCTCTTTTTCTTACGCCGAGAGATAATAGCCGCACTGAAAAAAGCAGGATACTGATTGGCCGGAATTAAAATCCCAACCACGACTCCCGCCAATGAAGGATGGATGTTTGATAAGGCAAGGCCTAACCACACTAGTGTCAAGGCGAGCAAATAAAAATATCCGCGAAAAAACGCTTTTTTCTGACAATACAAAAGTCCGATAATCGCAAGAGCCACAACAATAAGCCCGTGATAATCGCCGCTATGAGAATAAAAGATCGCGATTATGATAACGGCAATGATATCGTCTACAATTGCTAAACTAAGTAAAATAGCACGGATTGAGTTTGGAACCGCTTTGCCGAACAGTGTTAAAAGGCCGATCGCAAATGCGATGTCGGTCGCGGTCGGCACCGCCCAACCGTTAATATTGACTGAATCTCTGTTAAATACCGTATAAATCATCGCAGGCATTGCCACACCACCCAAAGCTGCAATAATAGGAAGAAACGCAATTTTTATAGTCTTGAGTGCACCACAATCCATTTCTTTGCGGATTTCCATGCCGACTTCGTAGAAAAAAAGCGTCATCAGAACATCATTAACTAAAAATCTCGGGCTTAGATCGACTCCGAAAAGTTGGTTATCAAATATTCCCAAATGCCAAAAACGCTCATATCCAAGTTGATGCAACCAGTTAGCCCATACAAGCGCAACTATCAGCGCCACCAGTAAAGGAACGCCCGTTAGGGCATCAGATTTGAAAATTTTTTTAATGAAAACCAAAAGTGATGGCAAAAGATTCTCCGTCGCAGTTCGGCCTGCAGGGTTTGTGGATAGTTATCATTTATGCCGATGTCGGTTATTCGCTACTTGACCTAATCTGTAGGTCAAGCTTCTGCAATAGATCGGTAGTGCCGTCACCCGAATAGTCATCAAGATCGGCTTGTGTTAAACCATTGGGATTTTTTGCACGTCCATTGATGACGATGGTCTTTCGATCTTTAGCAAACTTTTTCAGTTCCGTAAGATAAAGCTGCTGTTTTTCGACATCGTTCGTAAAAAGTCTCGGCAGGTCGGCGATCATCGTATCCAACACCATATAGACGTCCTGCTTTTCTACGCCAGCGATAATACTTAAAGCCTGCATTAGGTGATCAATTAAACCAAAATCGGAATACTGAAGTGCAAAATTGATAAGAGCAACTTTTGTAAGGGCAGCATTTATGATCGTTTTATCACCATTAAAAATCCGCTCGTCAACATTGATCAATTTTGCCGAAAATCTTTCATTGGCAGCATTATCTGCATAGAAATCAAAAGCTTTCAAAAGAAGAACTTTAGTTTTTGGCTGGTATTCATAGTCGATTTTTCCATTAAGGGTAATCGTTTGATAGCCTACGTTATGGATAAATTCAGCTTTCTCTCCACCAACTAGATTGGTATCAATATTGAGACCAGTGATTGACACCATCAATTCGTCGGGTATCAGCGATGTCCAATTTTTAGGATGGATGTTTAATGACGAAAGTTGGGTTTTAAATTTTTCAGTTTTAAGTTCAGCTTGAGTTACATCGGCATCAAAGGCACTTATCGATTGAAGAAACGAAAACGCGAGTGTTTTAGCATCTTTTTGGGCTTGTTCATCATTACCCGATTTCCTCGCCTCAAAAATGGCTTTTACAGCTTCTTCTGGAACTCGCCTTTGTGGCCTGATCGCTAAACCGGTTGAGGCAAACGACCCCACTTTGAGACCGATGACATTTTCCTTCCCTTTGAAAACTTCAAGCGTCACATTCTTAAAATTGAGAGGTCCTAATATTGGTTGGCCATGATCAAAGTTTTGAGCGCGACCGGAAAAAATTTGATACCCATAAGCAAGGTCAATACCGCTGGCGCTCAAACCATCCGCTTTAGCGGCAATGCGGGTTGGTGGCACTGCTCCATTAAGTGACGACTTTACATTGATCGTTAAGTTGGATTCAAGGCTATCAACAGAAATAGAGCCTATCGCTCCATGTTTATAGCCGTGTAAACTGAAGCCTTTGATCGTCGTCTTCTCTATTGTGCCATCAGGTTTTTGGTTTGATAACTCAGCTTGCCCAGCGTAGATTGATGACACGCTGGCACGATTTAACAGCTCAAGAATATGCGAACTCTGGTTGCGGTCTTTTTCAGCAATTTTTAGGCCACCGAGCGATATTTCCGGAATGTGAATGTGGATATTTTCCCGTTTAATATCAACGTTATAGAGGGTCGCAGCGCCCGGGAAGATAGAAAATGGCGGGCGAACAGTTAGTTCACCGATTGTCATCGAAAATCCTGCGGGCGTTGGAACCCGCACATTCATCATGTGAACGCGTCCAGAAAGTTGGGTATTTGCACTTTGCGCCTGAATGCCATGCTTTTTGATTTCTGAACTGACAAAGCTGTCAATATAAGGACGAAATAAGACGAAGCCGCCGACGATTATGAATATAGCTAAGACGATGAAACCTATAAGATAGGTGAACCAAAGTTTGATCGCGCTTTTTAACCATCCACTGGCTTTTTCCATACTGTCATACTTTCATTTTAGCAGCAGACGCCGGTTGATTGACTCATAGTATAACCAACATTTTCTGCTTTAAAGTGTTGCTTCCGCTTCCACAATAATTTTGTTCAACAAGTTTTGACATGTTGTTCAAAAGTTAAGCGAATTTATGGTGTTTGGTGCATTGATCCAGTTTTTTCCGAATAGTTCAGGAATATCTACGACCTTAGGACGTGTTTTCATTCATTAGTGGCCGATTATGGACCTATTTGTCACTTGCTCTAACGACGCATAATATGACCTCTATAAACCTAATATCAAAGTAAATCTTTTGAAGGAATCCATTATAACTGGCGCGCGTATCAACCTTTGTTTATCGCCTAAGCTAATGCCATCAATGAGTTTTTGCTTTACGGGTAAATGCATGGACCATTTAAATACTGGCGCTAAAATGAAAAGTTAAAGTTTGGGATGAGTCGAGATAGCTTGTTGCGGATCTCGTTTAGAGACACAAAATTGTTATATCCAAGTTGTTTATTGCCTGTTGAAATTAATTGTAAAAAGGTAGGATTGAACTAATCTTATGCGATAACTTTGGAGGACCTTGACGAATGGTCGTGGCTAGTGCGCGCTGGCTCTACTTTGACGACCAGTGACCTTAGGGAGGAGGCGATTCATGTTATTTGTGAACACCGGAGAAATACTGCGGTTCAGGCAGAATACGTGCTATGAAACGGAGTTTTAGCAATTGACAAGCGACCAAATATTTGCGTTCTCAATACTCGGTCTTCTGATGATTGTGCTGATTTGGGACCAATTTCGTTATGATGTCGTTGGAGTCTGCGCGCTGCTATTGTCGTGGGCAGTTGGGATCGTCCCCACCCAATTGATTTTTAGCGGCTTTAGTGACGATATTGTTATTATCGTCGCATCCGCTTTACTGGTGAGCTATGGGGTTTCGCGGTCTGGCGTCATGGAACTCGTCATCCAGAAATTTTTACCTCCAATGCAATCGCCGCGCGTGCAACTTATATTTCTTGTGGGCGTTGTAACCGTTTTATCTGCTTTCGTAAAAAATATCGGCGCATTGGCGATCATGTTGCCCGTTGCGTTTCAATTTGCTAGGCGTTCAAAGGTGTCGCCGTCGCTGTTTCTTATGCCAATGGCGTTTGGCTCGTTAATCGGTGGTTTGATGACAGAGATTGGCACGTCGCCAAACATTGTCGTATCTGCGATTCGGGCAAAATTGGTCGGTGAACCGTTTACAATGTTTGACTTTACACCGGTCGGCGTCGTGGTATCACTTGTGGGTATCTGCTATTTGGTGTTTTTTTCTTGGTTGCTGCCGAATAGATTCAGAGAGGTTAATTCTGCGCATAGTGGCGAGCTTTTCAACTATATATCTGAAGCTTCCATTCCGGAAAATTCTTCAATTATTGGTAAAACAATCGCTGAACTTGAAAAGCCTGCTGGTAATGAAGCACGGGTCCGGCAAATTATTCGTAACAAAAAAACTATTCTGCCATTGCCTGATTTCAAGCTTGAGAAAGGCGATATTATCGTACTCGTTGGCGTAGACACTGGCCTCGACGCCATTATCAATTCTGCCCGTCTTGAGATTTCTCCCGATCACCAATTTAATAAGGCTGATAAGGCGCAAACCCTGGATGTTAGCGAATGTGTAATAACTTTTAATTCGCCGTTGGTTGGACAGTCCGCAAGAACATCTGCCTTATTTGATCTTCACGGTGTTAACTTATTAGCACTGAGCCGACAGAACGAAACGCCTGTCGGGCGTTTGGGACAGATAAATTTTAAAGCTGGCGATGTCATCGTTTTGCAAGGTTTGACGGTTGAATTGCCAAAAATCCTGCGGGTGCTACGCTGTTTGCCTTTGGCTAAGCGGAAAATTATGTTTGGTAGCCTGCGTGGCAGCTTAGTCCCAATGCTGATTTTGGTCATTGCTATGACAATTGCCGCCTTGCAAATTACACCTGTCGCGCTAACCTTCTTTGCAGCGGCAGTTGCAATGGTCGTCTTCCGCGTCATCCCCGGGCGAGAAATTTATAAGGCATTAAACGGACAAGTCTTAGTCATGCTTGCAGCGCTCATCCCTGTGAGTGGGGCGCTAGAGAGTACAGGGTGTGCAGATATAATTGGCTATTGGCTGAGCCAATGGGCTGCCTCATTACCAGATTTTGGCGCCGTCGCTCTCATTCTTGTTGCTGCGATGCTGGTGACGCCTTTTTTGAACAATGCTGCAACTGTAATGGTGATGGCACCAATTGCTGTCAGTTTTTCTCAATCACTCAGTTATAAGCCGGAAGCGTTCTTGATGGCAGTGGCGATCGGGGCAGGCTGCGATTTTTTGACGCCAATTGGCCATCAATGCAATATGTTGGTAATGGCCCCGGGAGGTTATAAATTCAGTGATTATCCACGTTTCGGTGCTCCTCTTTCATTCTTAATCGCTATTACAGCAGTTCCAACATTGTTATGGGTTTGGCCAGTTAAATGATACGTTTTGTGACCATCAAGCAGCGCTTAAAACAAGCTTTAATACAGGTGAAAGTAAGCTGGCATGATGCACTAGGCGCCGGTGTTGCGGCAGGAATTGCCTGGTTTATATCGGTCAGATTGCTCGGTCATGATCACCCAATTTACGCGGCGATGACAGCACTCGTCTGCTTAGCTCCTGGTTTGCCAAGCCATGGAAGACAAGCAATCTATGTCTTAGTTGGAGTTTTAACGGGTGTATTGGTAGGTGAAGCGACGCTTTTGCTTCCCACCATGCCTACCGCGGTAAGAATAGCCTTGGTTGGTTTTGCTGGATTAACGATTGCCTCTGCATACGCAATCGTGCCGGCGATGATCATTCAGGCGGGTGTCTCTGCTGTGATGGTTTTTGCACTCGGTAGCGATGTGGCGGGTTTCACCCGTGTCATCGATGTGTTTGTCGGAACCTGTATTGGATTATTGTTCAGCCAAGTGCTTTTTACACCCGACCAGCTTAGCAAATTGCGCGCGTCTATAGAACGCTTTTTCCACGAGCTTTCCATAAATTTGACCATGGCTGCCGACGGTCTTGAATCGTCAAATGCCGCCAATGCCATTCGGGCGTTAAAAGGTTTTGGGCGCACCCATTTGGCGTTGGTCGGTGTAATTAGCGCCATTGATATTGCGCGCAATAATGCTCGGTGGACTTTACGCGGGCGCATGGCCTCGCGCGCCGTTGTCACGTTGTCAGCGCGCTATGATCAAAGCGCTATCAGACTTTATGCCTCAGCATTGCTATTTTGCGAAGCTTTGGTTCGCTCGATCCGTAAACAACGTGAGCTGCCTCCAGCGTGGTTGGTGGGCGCTATTAAATTAGCTGCTGATAATTGCCGTTTTCTGGCTGGTGAAGGCCGGGAAAACCAATCCTTTGTCATCCCAGATCGAACTGATCGTGAAGAGCCGCCGTTAAGCTGGCGTGAGTGCGCAGCCGGCATTGAGTTGGTTGAGAATATATTGGCTAGAGTTTACAAAAGTAAAACACGTAAACAACGGTTGGCGTCTTTTAGGGAACGGCAAATTTTCAAGGAGGTTCACGACGCAATCAAAAAGCGCAGAAAAAGTAATGACATTCTTATCGAAGAAGTTAAACTTGCAAATGACGATTTGATTGATGGCAATACCCAGAGGTCATCAAAATAAGGCACGCGATGGTTGAAAGGTTCGCCCTTGCTTCGTTTCATTAACATGCTATGAGTGCAGTTATTAATTGTCTCAGACGCCTCAAATAAGGTCGATCGCATCGTTTAGAACGATGGTGGGCCCGCAATTTAGAGCGCGTGAAGATTGAAAACCGGATTCGCGTTAAATACCCCCTTTATCAGAATGCTTAATGATACGTCAGTTGCCGCAACGGATAGCAACCCTATTTAATTTTAACCTAATCATTTAACGCATCGTTCGATCGAGCTTTTTTAATTATGCCTAACTTAATTTCAACAAACGGTCTTTGTAGTTTATATCGGATCACGGCTTGAAGCGCGTGAGCGTTATCCAACGAAAGCTGTTTGCGTCAAGCTGAGACGGGTGAAGCACAATTAGAATAACAAAAATGTAAAAACTTGGTCTTAGGACTACCATAAAGCCGAAAAAATGCTTAAAAGCTCAAACTAATTGGTTTAGATAGGATCCCAGCATGTCCGATGATAGTTTTATACGCGAAGTTAATGAAGAGTTGAGACAAGAACGGGCGCGCGCTTTATGGGGCCGCTTTGGACCGCTGTTGATTGGTTTTGCAATTATTCTGGTTTTAGCGACTGGTCTTTACCAAGGATATAGTTTTTGGCAGTCTAAGAAGTCTGCCCGTATAGGTGACGAGTTCTTACAAGCACTTCAGCTTGCTGATGCTAAAGATTTTTCAACCGCGGTCGAGACCTTAGCTAAGGTGGAGAAAACCGGGTTTGGTGGCTATCCTGCTTTAGCAAAATTGCGTGCCGCCTCGCTAGAGCAACAACAGGGTAACAATGAGAAAGCATTACAAGCCTATGATGCTATTGCGAAAGACCACTCTATTCCACTGATTCTACAAAAAATCGCGAAAGTACGAGCAGCTTTTATCCTTGTTGATGACGGGACTTTAGCAGATGTTGAACAGCGGGTTAAAGATTTAGCAACCGACATCGACCCAATGCGGTTTGCCGCACGCGAAGCGCTGGGAATGGCCGAATGGAAATCAGGCAATAACGAACAAGCTGTCCATTATTTTACCCAAATTAAACAGGACCAATCAGCGCAATCGAGTTCGACGATGCGGGCCCAACTAATGCTCGATCTCATCGCTAGCAGTGGGAAGAGCACCGAAGGACAAAAATGAGCCTTACGATAGCCATTATAGGCAGACCAAATGTCGGCAAATCGACATTGTTCAACCGACTCGTCGGGCAAAAGTTAGCCCTAGTAGATGACACCCCAGGTGTTACGCGCGACCGGAGAGTCCACGCAGGGCGTCTTTATGATTTGCGCTTCGATATTATCGATACCGCTGGTTTGGAAGAGGCTAAAACCGATACCCTTGAGGGGCGTATGCGCGCGCAAACCAAAAAGGCGGTGGATGATGCTGATCTTATCTTATTCATCACCGACGCGAAAATCGGCTTGACACCGACAGACATTACCTTCGCTTCGCTTATTCGTAAGTCAGGTAAACCCATTATTCTCGTAGCCAATAAATCTGAATCTAAGGATGCAATGGCTGGTTTTTATGATGCGTGGACACTGGGATTTGGCGAACCCTGCGCGATCTCTGCGGAACATGGTTTAGGCATGGCAGAGTTGCGTGATGCGATCGTGGATGCGGTTGGTACCAAAGCTATCGTCGATGATGAGGACGTTGATAAGCGAAATTTCAGCGATATAGGCGGCGAGGATATTGAGGATCCAGAGGCAGAAGGGCCAGCTTATGATCGAAATAAGCCTTTACGCATTGCCATCGTGGGCAGACCCAATGCCGGCAAATCTACGCTGATCAACACAATGTTAGGACAAGATCGGCTTCTTACCGGGCCAGAGGCGGGTATCACACGGGATGCGATTTCAGTTGATTGGCAATGGCACGGTCGTCCAATTAAATTATATGATACGGCTGGGCTGCGTCGCAAAGCGCGTGTTCAAGAGAAGTTGGAGAAACTCTCGGTCGCAGAAACGTTGCGCGCCATTCGTTTTGCCGAAATCGTCATTATCGTCCTCGATGCAACGATGCCGTTTGAAAAACAGGATTTGCAAATCATTGATCTCGTCATTCGTGAAGGGCGCGCCCTGGTTATTGCGTTTAATAAGTGGGATCTTGTGCAATCGAAACAAGAAGAGTTGACCGCGCTTTACGAACAATGTGAACGATTGCTGCCTCAGGTGCGTGGCATACGTGCTATACCGATATCAGGAGAATTTGGGCGCGGTATAGAGAAACTAATGGAAAATGTAGAATTAGTTCACGAAATTTGGAACCGTCGAATTTCAACAGGTAAGCTCAATAGTTGGTTGGAAACAATTGTGACCCATCATCCACCTCCAGCGGTGGCTGGGCGGCGCTTAAAAGTTAAA
>Ga0308161_1001791_pt1 | contig 24554 bp, 32 predicted proteins | sample PhyFR2_FD_201034 | JGI IMG/M metagenome (GOLD analysis project Ga0308161, IMG submission 201034) | Phyllosphere microbial communities from UC Gill Tract Community Farm, Albany, California, United States - DLSLF.R2 | ecosystem: Host-associated > Plants > Phyllosphere > Unclassified | place: USA...
CGAGCAGTTCCTGGAGGACGTTCTCTAATGTTTACCAACCGCGTAAGACAGGCCATCGCGGCCACCCTGCAAGGCCTGCCGTTGTCGGCGACCGTTGAGGAATTCACCCCGCCGAAAATCGAATTCGACATGGAAGAGATGCGCGGCGGGCGCTTCATCGTCGAAGAAATGGCCAAGGGCGGCAAAGCGCTCGGCGCCAAGCTGACCCTGCAAGGCCTCGGCGCCGAAGTGCTGCTGGCGCTGGGCGTGAAGCTCGGCGACGACATTCTGCTGAACGTGCGTGAAGCCGGTCAGGATCAGGATGGCAACACCTGGTTCACCTACCACACCGTCGGCGGCCAGTTGAAATCCCTTGAGGAAACCGCAGTGAAAATGGGCGAGAAGCCCAAGACCAATCTGGAACTGTCCTGCCGCACCTACAACCGCCTTGAAAACGGCGTGCCGGTGATCGACATCGACGTGCGCACGCAGAAGTTCGTGCTCAACGGCGTCGACATCCTCGGTGATGCACGGCGTGCGGTGTTGATGCCGTAAACCCCGCTTTACTGGCAAATCACAAAACCCTGTGGGAAAGAGCCTGCTCGCGAAAGCGGTCGTTCAGGTACATCAATGTCGAATGTGCCAAAGCCTTCGCGAGCAGGCTCGCTCCCACAGTGGATCTAAACGAATCACCAAGGAATTCATACATGCCGTGGATGCCACCCCAACACGAACTGCTGTCGCCGATCACCGGCGACGATGGCTCGCAGATCGAATCGATCCAGCTCAAACCGCTGCTCTACGCCGCACAGAAAGAAGCGCTGGAACGCGCCGGCGATGACGAAGACGATCAGTTCTTCGAGCTGGCGCTGCTCGCCACCGGCCTGTCGGTCAAGGAACTCGATCAGCTCAAGCGCCCGGACTACGTGAGCATCGCCCAGTACGTCCATGAGATGTCGACCCGGCCGAGTGCGTACTTTCTCGACCAGATCGAGGACGCGGAGAAATCCAACGATCCCGACCAGGTGCAATTGCTGCAGCCGCTCGCCGTAACCGGCCGCACCGTCGACTCGCTGAGCCTGGAAATGCCCGTGCTGCGCGCAACCAAAGTGATGAAGAAACTGAAAACGGCCAAGGAACGCGCCGAATTCATCACTGCCCACTGCACGGGCCTGATGATCCCCGATCTGGCCCAGCTGACCGTCCCCGACTGGACGCAATTGCAGGTGCGCATCGACGATTTTTTAAACCAGCCGGCGGCCTACTTTCGGAACGCGACATCGAAGTAATCCTCGATATCGTCCCGCTCATTTACCCGGTAAGTGAAGCGGAGATTCTGGAATGGGACGCCGAAAAGGCGTTGCGCCGCTACGACATAGCGATCACTCGCCTTGGCGTGAAACAGGAGTAGAGCGGCATGGCAGAGAGCAAATATGCACTCACGTACGCCGGTGAGAGCGGCAATGCAACGGACGGATTTTCGTTGCCCGACAACCTCGGCAAACCGCTGCAGGATTTGAATGTGACGCTAGCGTTGGCAAGCGTGGATATTCGTTTGCTGACCCAGGAACAGATCAGGCTTCGCGAGTTGTTGGCAAGCCAGCAATCGCTATTCAAGGCTGGCGCTGCACCGGCCGCGACGAGCGAACCAAAGTCTAAACTGAGCGCCGGGATCGAGCAGCGTCCGCCGCCGAAGCTGATGCAGCCGGCGATGGCCACCGAGACTGCGCTGGTTGAACTCGATCAGTTGCTCAAAATGAGCAACGACCAGCTGCAAACGCATTCACAAAGCACTCTGGAACTCGCCAGCGAGAAACAGGTGGCGGCCAGTGGTGCAACCAACGCTGACCTGTTGCAAGTTCAAGTCGCCGGAGCACGATCGGGTATTGCCGATGGCGCCAAGGGTGAGCAACGGGCGAACGAGCTGAAGTGGTTCTCCCGTGATGCCGCGATCAACGCAGCGGCGTTCAGTATGGACGTCAAAACGGCTGGCGAGATGTTGGCGGCCTGGCGTTCATCGCTGAAGCTGGATCGCTATCAGAGCCAGGATCTGGCCGATGCAACGAGCTATCTCGGCAACAGTGGCCTGGATGCCAAGGCCGCCGACATCGGTTCGGTCGTGCAACGTTCCGGCGAGGCTGCAATTACTGCCGGTATGACTCCGGAACAAGCGGCCGCGTTTGCGGCGGCACTGCTCAACAGTGGCGCAGACAAGGAGGGCGCCAGCGCCGCGTTGAAGGGTATTACTTCGCTGCTGGCGAAGGGCGCAGATGCATCGACGGAGCAACGTACGGCTCTGAGCCAGTTAGGGTTGAATCCCGAATCGTTGGCAGGAGAGATGCGCAAGGACGCTCCCGCTGCCATCAACTCGGTGCTTGCGGCACTCAATAAACAACCGCTGCAAGAACGGGCAACACTGACGAAGACGCTGTTTGGCGAAAACGACGTCAGAGTCCTTGAACTGCTGAAGAAACCAGAGGATGTAAAAAACGCATTCTCCCAAGTGGCCGACAAGCGCCAATACGCGACATCGGAACTGGGCGCCGATTCGGGGGCCGCCGCGAAATCCGCCGAAGTATTTGGCAATACGTCGCAAGGGCGCTGGAATGCGCTCGATGCGAGTCTGACCCGGATGACCACCGCATTCGGCACTGCATTGGCGCCGTTGGCCGATGGTGCCGCAGTAGTGCTCACCGCGCTGGCCAATGGCGTGAGTACTGCGGCGGAGGCTTTCCCGGCGCTTACTGCAGGATTGGTTCTGCTTGGTGCCGCTGCTCTTCCTTTTGTTGGAGGGGCGCTGAAAACCGGCGTTGCCTCAGTCCTCGACACCGTTTCCGCGAAGCTGTTACGTCTGGCGACGACGCGATTACCCCCCGATATTGCTGATGCCATCGTCGGTGACGATGTCTCTGATGGCAGGCGGAAAAACAAACGAGCGGGTCGTCGACCGGGTCGACGCTCGCCGGCCAGAACATCGGCGCGCACGACAGTTCCACGCGCCAGTGGGAGCAGTCGTTTGGGAGGGCTCACGGCCAAGGTCGCGCCTCTGTTTGATGACATCAAAATGGGCTTCAAACTGTTCACCGATGGCTTGGGCAACAGCGAGATGGTATCGCGACTCAAAGGCCCCGTTGCCAAGCTTATGCCCTTGGTCGAAAGCGTTGGCGCCAAGGTCATGCCAAAAATCGCCCAAGCGCTGCCGGCGGTAAAACTGGGAGCGCCGCTGGCCATTGCGCACGCGGCCTATACCGGACTGAAAGGTTGGCGCGAAGGCGATGACCAAGCGGTCAAAGGTGCCGCCGGCGAGCTGGCCGGCACTGCCATTGGCGCCACGATCGGTACTTTCATTGCGCCCGGTATTGGGACATTCCTCGGTGGGACTCTGGGCGGAATGCTCGGTTCTTACGTCGGTGAACAATGGGGCAAGCCTGCCGAGGACAAACTCGCGCCTCCCGCGCAAGTGGCCAAGGACCTGAGCAACGCTCAGACGCAAAACCAGCAGATCACCTATGCGCCGTCGATTCAGATCAGCGGCAGCGAAATCGCCAGCTCGGAAAAAGTTGGCGCGGTGATCTCTCAAGTGATGCAAAACCATTTCAGTACTCAGTTCATGTCGACAATGAGTACCAACCCCCTCGCCACCCGCCGCGACGCAGCCCTGACCGATGGAGTCGCCTGATGAAACAACAAATGGCACTGGGCAATTTCATCTTCGGCCTGTCGCGCAACTTTGCGTACCACCAGTTGCTGCGCAAGTCTGACGGCGGCTGGACCGAGATACAGATCCTCACCAGCAAACCCAAGTCCAGCCAGACCGGACAGAAACCGGAAACCCTGACCATTACCGGCAAGTCGATGTACGCCGTAGCCATGGATCGACTCGATGAATTGCGTGCTTTGCAGGCGCTGCGCACCCCGCTGCCGTTGATCGACGGGATTGGTCGAAACTGGGGCCTGTGGCGGATCAGTAGCGTTCAGGAAACCCAGACCCAGATCATCGATGACGGTACGGCGATGGTAGTCGATTGGGTCATCGAATTAGCGGAGTTCAACAATGCGTAAAGCACGAAGCGTGGCCGGTGATTCGGTGAATCTGCTGCTCTACCGCGAAATCGGGCGCAGTGATGACGCTGCCGAAGAAGCGCTGTGGAAGCTCAACCCGACCCTGGCCGAACACGGGCCGATTCTGCCCGCCGGCGTCTGGATCGTGCTACCGGAACTGGATGTGAAACCCGCCGTGATCAAGGCGGCGACGGCCTGGGATTAAGGAGGTTGCATGGCACTGGGATTCACGCCGACAGTGAATATCTACGGGGCCAACGCGGCCCTGCTCAATCAACGCCTGATCAGTTGGGAGCACATCGATGCCGCCGGTTTCGAGTCCGATCAGCTGACGCTGACCATCGATCTCGAGGGCCTTGAAGGGCTGCCGAGTCTGGGTGGAAAAATTGGCCTGCAAGTCGGTTATCGAGAAACCGCAATGGTCGATAAAGGCCAGTTCAAAGTGACGCGTCTGACGCCGACACTGTTTCCGTTTCGCCTGACCGTAGTGGCCACTGCGGCGCCATTCAGCAAGGATGATGAAACCGGCTTCAAGCAGCGCCGCACCGCCAGTCATGGGCCAACGACGCTGGGTGGATTATTTCGCAAGCTGGTGGAGCTGCACGGATTTTCGCCACGGGTCGCGCCGGAGATTTCGTTGATCCGCATCGAGCACATCGACCAGTCCAACGAAACTGATATGGGGTTCGTCACGCGGCTGGCGAAAAAATACAACGTCGTCGCCAAGCCGTATGGCGATGTCTATGTGCTGGCGCGGCCCGGGCAGACCAAGTCGTTGTCGGGGCAGATTCTGCCGGACGTGACGCTGTCGGTTACCCACAACAATCGTCCCGGTGATCACGCATTCATCAGCGCCACGCTGGAAGAATCGGCCCGCGAGCAGGCCAAGGGCTGCAAGACCTGTTTCTGGGATGCGGCGGCCGGGGTGTTGCGTTGGGTCGAGACGGGCGTAGCGCCGTTCAAGACGCTGCGCCAGAAGCAGCCCAGCGAAGCGGATGCCATCGCAGTAGCCGAGGGCGAAGTACGCAAGATATTGCGCCAGAGGTACAAAGTGAAAATCACCTGCCCGGGCGATCCACGCCTGGCGGCCGAAGGTCTGCTGTTGCTCGATGAGAGCTGGCCGGACTTCATGCGCGGACGCTGGTCGATCGACAAGGTCACCGCCAGCGGCAGTCGCGAGAACAGCTATCGCTGCCTGATTGATGCGTCGTGCCTGGATCCGAAGGCCGATTCCAAAGACTGATTCACCTCAATTTCACAGCGGTGAAGATCCCTGTGGGAGCGAGCTTGCTCGCGAATGCATTCTGTCATTCAAAACACGATTCGACTGATACACCGCTTTCGCGAGCAAGCTCGCTCCCACAGGTGTTTGCAGTGATCTGCAGACCGCATTTGACTCAACTCTGGAACACCCCCATGAAGATCACCCCGATCCTCACGCAATTGCGTGGGCAATGCCCTGGGCTTGCCAATCACATTTCGGTGGGTGTCGATCTGGCGTTGCTGCAAAGCAACACCGATCTCCCGACACCCTCAGCTCACGTATTGCCGCTGGCCGATCTGGCCAGTCCTGGCAACACACAAAACCTCACCACCCACCCAATCCGCGACCGCTTTGAAATCGTCCTGGCCCTTGACGCGACCGATGCGACAAAAGCGCTGGATGGGTTGCACGACCTGCGCGCCGAACTGTGGCGCGCGCTGGTCGGTTTCAAACCTGATGCCACCTACAGCGCCATCGTTTACGACGGCGGCGAGATGGTCTCGATCAATAGCAGCCGCGCCTTCTATCGGCTGCGTTTTTATGCCGAGTTCCAGCTCGGCCGCAATCTGCCAAGTCAGCCTGCGGAGAGTTGGCACGAGCGCGAACTGGACGCTTTGTCGTCCTTTACCGGGATGACGGTGCGGGTCGATGCGATCGATCCGGCCGACCCCAACCTGCAACGCCCGGGTCCGGATGGCCGGGTGGAAATGACTTTCTCTGGAGACGTAACCCCATGAGCAACCGCATCACCGTAGTGCCGGCCGCTGGCCGTGTCGTACCTGACCCGGAGGCCGGCGACCTGTTGCCGGCTGCAGGCCGTGAAGTGCTGGACAGCGCCTGGTGGCGCCGGCGTCTGGCCGACGGCGATATCACACTCAAAACCGCAAAAGCGGCTAAACCACAGGGAGCCAAATAATGGCGATCGGATTCAGCAACATCCCGGCGGACATTCGTGTGCCGCTGTTCTATGCCGAAATGGACAACTCGGCCGCCAACAGCGCGACCTCGGCCATGCGCCGTTTGATCGTCGCGCAGGTCAACGACAATATTGCCCCGACTGAAGTCGGCAAACTGGTGCTGGTTTCCAGCGTGGCGCTGGCGAAAAGCATCGGCGGCCAGGGCTCGATGCTCGCCTCGATGTACGAAACCTTCCGCAAGGCTGACCCGATCGGCGAGATCTGGTGCCTGCCGCTGCACAACACTGAAGGCGCTATCGCCAAAGGTGTGTTGACCCTGACCGGCACCGCAACTCAGGCGGGCATGCTCAACCTGTATGTCGGCGGCGTGCGTGTGCAGGCAACCGTGGTCAACGGCGCCACCGCCGCGCAAGCGGCAACCGCACTGGCGCAGAAAATCAACGCCACTGCCGACCTGCCGGTCAGCGCTGCGGCTGCTGAAGGTGTGGTCACCCTGAACGCCAAATGGACCGGCGACAGCGGTAACGACATCAGCCTGCAATTCAATCGCCTGGGCAAGAGCAACGGCGAAGAAACCCCGGCTGGCCTGACCAGCGCAATCACCGCCATGACCGGCGGCGCCGGTGTGCCGGATCAGATCTCCGCCGTCGCGGCTCTAGGCGATGAGCCATTCGAATTCATCGCCTTGCCTTGGTCCGATCTGGCGACCCTCAATACCTGGCAAGCGGTCATGGATGACAGCACCGGTCGCTGGTCGTGGGCCAAGCAACTGTTCGGTCACGTCTACAGCGCCAAGCGCGGCACCGTTGGCACTCTGGTCGCCGCAGGCCAGGCCCGCAACGATCAGCACATGACCATTCAGGCGCTGGAGCCGGGCGTACCGCAACCGTTCTGGGTGCAGGCCGCCGCGCTGGCTGCGCGCACGGCGGTGTTCATCTCCGCCGACGCCAGCCGTCCGACGCAAAGCGGCAGCCTGCCGGGTGTTGACCCGGCGCCGGCCAGCGAGCGCTTCACCCTGACCGAGCGTCAGTCGCTGCTCAACTACGGCATCGCCACCGCCTACTACGAGGGCGGTTACGTGCGCATCCAGCGCTCGATCACCACCTACCAGAAGAACGCCTACGGTCAGGCCGACAACTCCTATCTCGATAGCGAAACCATGCACCAGTCGGCGTTCATCGTGCGTCGTCTGCAAAGCGTGATCACCAGCAAATACGGCCGCCACAAACTGGCCTCCGACGGCACCCGTTTCGGCGCCGGCCAACCGATCGTCACGCCAGCGACCATTCGCGGTGAGCTGATCGCGCAGTACGCCAAGCTCGAACTCGAAGGCCATGTGGAGAACGCCGAACTGTTCGCCGAACACCTGATCGTCGAGCGCGACGTGCAGGACCCGAGCCGCGTGAACGTGTTGTTCCCGCCGGATTACATCAACGGCCTGCGCGTGTTCGCACTGCTCAACCAGTTCCGTCTGCAGTACGACGACGCGGCCTGATCCGCGCAGTCGGCGTTAAGCATTCAGCCCACCTCGCGTGGGCTTTTTATTTGAAGGGAGAAACACCATGGGTCAACTGATTGCAGGCACCTGCTACGTCAAGGTCGACGGCGCACAACTGACCATCAATGGCGGCTGCGAAGCCCCGCTGATGGCCGTCAAACGTGAAACCGTCGTGCCCGGTTTCTACAAGGAAACCGACATCGCACCGTCGTTCAAAGTGACCGCGCTGCACACCGCCGACTTCCCGCTGAAGAAGCTGATCGAAGGCACCGATATCACGGTCACCTGCGAGTTCAGCAACGGCAAAGTCTACGTGCTGGCCGGCGCCTATCTGGTCGAGGAGCCAGTCTCCAAGGGCGACGACGCCACCATCGAACTGAAATTCGAAGGCATCAAGGGGACCTGGCAATGAGCGCCGCCGTGAAGCTTCAAGTAGCAATCGAAGCCCACGGCGAGCCTCTGACCGAACTCGTTCTGCGCCGTCCGACGGTGCAGGAAGTGCGAGCGATCAAGGCGCTGCCGTACAAGATCGACAAGAGCGAAGAAGTCAGCCTCGACATGGACGTGGCGGCCAAATACATCGCCGTGTGCGCCGGCATCCCGCCGTCGTCGGTCAACCAGTTGGATCTGGCTGACCTCAACGCGCTGAGCTGGGCCGTTGCGAGTTTTTTCATGAGTGCGGCGTCGGTGCCATCACCGACCTGATCGCAGTCGCCTATGACCTGGCCTGGTTCTGGAAGGTTGACCCCGAACAGATGATGGCCAGGCCACTGGATGTGCTTCGCGAATCGCTGGAGCACGCGCAACGGATCAATGCGATGCAGCAGGTGCAGTGATGGCAGACGAAGAGAAGAAAACCCCGAAACCGGTGCTGATCACCGGCATCGATGAACTCTCGCCCAAACTGGGCGCCCTGCGCATGAAGGTTGAGAGTTTTAAAAACAATCTCGAGCAGACCGGCCTCGGCAAACTGGACATCAGTGGTCTGTTTAACGGCGGCAGCGTGATCACGCCGTTTGTAGACGGCATCAAATCGGCCGCAGCGTTCCAGGGCAAATTGAGCGAAGTCAGCGACACGGCGAAAACCGTCGATCTGCCCGCCGCGCCGACTGCTGCCACGCAGAACATGAACGTGTTCAGTGCGTCGATGCAGAAGGTTTCGGCGGCGGTGGACGCTGCACTGGTGCCGGCGGTGGGGGCCTTGGTGGTCGGACTGGAGCCGATGCTGACGCAGGTCGGCAGCCTGCTCGCCGACAATCCGAAACTGGTCGAGGGCCTGGCGGCGGGGGCGATTGCCTTCTCCGCCATGCAAACCGCGGTCACCGGTATGACCCAGGTGATGGACGTCATGAGCATGGTGCTCAAGACCAACCCGATCATGCTGATCGCCCTGGGCATTGCCGTGGCGGCCGGTTTGATCGTGGCCAACTGGACACCGATCAGCGCGTTTTTCACAGGGATGTGGGAAGGCGTGAAAAACGCCGGGGCGAGTGCGATGGCGACGTTGCGCTCGGTACTTGACTGGCGACCGCTGGCGGCACTGGCGGCGTTGTGGGAACCGGTCACCGGATTTTTCTCGGCTATCTGGGACAAGGTCACGGTCGTGACGGCGCCAGTGATCGACTTCTTCAAGTCGGTTTTCGCGTGGTCGCCTGCGGGGATGATCATTGAAAACTGGGGGCCGCTGACCGGTTTGTTCTCGGCGATCTGGGAATTGCTCGAGGCCTTGAGTGTGCCGGTGATGGCGTTTCTCAGAAACCTGTTCGATTTCTCGCCGATGCAGATGATTACCGATGCGTGGGGTGGTGTCGTGACGTTCTTCGAGCCGATGTTCACCACGCTGCAATCGGCCGTACAAAGCACCCGGGATATCCTGCGCACGCTGTTCGATTTTTTCCCGATGCAAATGCTCACCAGCGCCTGGGGTGGAGTTGTCGGGTTCTTCGAACCGATCTGGATGGCGCTGCAAACGTCTGTGCAGCGAGTCAGGGGCTTTTTCACCAGCCTTTTCGAGTGGTCACCGCTGGAGCAGATTGCCCAGTATTGGCAGCCGATCGGTGAGGTCTTTTCGGCGCTCTGGGGCGTTGTGTTGGCGCTGTCCGCGCCGGTCGTGGACTTTCTGCACAGTCTGTTCGAATGGAAACCGCTGGATCAGATCATCGAGAGTTGGGGGCCGATCACCGAGTGGTTCGGCGAGTTGTGGCAAAAGCTGCAAACCGTCATCGCGCCGATCAAGGAGTTGTTCGACGGTGGCTTCGCCGGACTGATCGCCAACGTCACCGGCAAGGTTGAAACTCTCACTGAAGCACAACGCCAAACCAATGCCGAAGGCAAAGGCGAACTGGCGCCGGCGTTCTTCGCTGCCAGTCCGGCGCCTGCTGGCAACGGCACACTGCAAAGCGGTTCGTTGCCACAAACCTCCAGCGCGCTGATCCAGCAAAGCGCCGCCAACAACCGCACGCAGCTCGAAGGCGGGCTGACGGTGCGCTTCGAAAATGCGCCGGCCGGCCTGCGCACCGAACAACCGCAAACCAATCAACCTGGCCTGGCCGTGTCTTCACGCATCGGCTATCGCTCACTGTCGATGGGAGGTTCCCAATGAACTGGCGTGATCGTTTATTGCCGGCATCCTTTCGCGGTGTCGGTTTCTGGATCGACCAGGCGAAAACCCCGGTCGGGCGCAAAGGGCAGTTGCATGAATACCCGCAACGCGACCTGCCGTTTTTCGAGGACCTCGGCCAGCAGGCCAAGACCCACGATCTGGCCGCGTTCATCATCGGCCCCGATTGCCTCGAGCAGCGCGACAAGTTGCTCAAGGCGCTGGAGCAGGGCCGTGGCGAACTGGTGCATCCGTGGCTCGGACGCCTGCAAGTCAAGGTCGGCGAATGCGACATGACCCACACCCGCCAGGGCGGTGGGTTGGTGACGTTCGCCTTGAAGTTCTATCCCGACCAACCGCTGCCGTTTCCGACCGCCACGGTCAGCACGCAGAAAGTGCTGCTGGCCAAGGCCGACGGTCTGCTGGGTTCAGCGGTGGCGCGTTTCGAACAGGCGATGACGCTGATCAAGGCTGCGCGGATCGGCATCACCAACCTGCGCAACAGCCTTACCGGCGTCTATGACGTGATCAAGGAGCAATTGAAACCTTTGATCGAGCAGTACCGGCAGATCACTGAACTGGTCAAAGCCGTGAAGGAACTGCCCAAGGAAGTGGCGGCGGAATTCAAGGGTTTGCTCGGCGATATCAAGGAACTGAAAGCGTTCGCCAAGGAAGGCTACCGGGGCGTGATCGCCGACGTGTCGCAGCAACTCGAAGCGATTCGCAAGGCCGATGCGCCGAAGATCACCACGGGCAGGGACACCAATGCCGCCGCGCAGGCGATGGCCGATCTGGTGCAGGACACGATGCTGGTCAAAGTGGCGCAGTGGGTCGCGTCGATGCCGGTGGCGACCACGCCGGTAAAACTGGCGTCGACACCGTCGGTGGCTCAACAGTCGACGTCGCCGGTGAGTCGTCAGGAAGTTCCCGTCAGCGATGACATGCAAGCGCTGCGCACAGCGGTGACTGCAGCGATCGACCCGATGCTGGCGAAAGCCGGACCTGCGCACTTCCAGGCCATCAACGATGTAAAGGAAGCGCTGGTGGCTCATCTCAAAGCGGTGGCCTCCTCCGGCGTGCGGCAAGTCAGCAAATCGTTTCAGGAAAGCTTTCCGGCAGTGGTCGTGGCCTACAAACAGTTTGGCGACGCCACGCGGGTCGAAGAAGTGACTCAGCGTAACGCGATTACCCATCCCGGTTTCTCGCCCAACGATGTGAAAGTCTCGCGGGAGTGACGCCATGAACGAGATGGACAATCACGTCACGCTGACGGTCAACAATATGGAATACGGCGGCTGGAAAAGCGTCGAAATCACCGCTGATCTGGAGCGTCAGTTCCGCACTTTCAAACTCGACATCACCTGGCAATGGCCAGGGCAGGCCGTAGACCAAAGGATCAAACCCGGCGACCCCTGCGAGGTAAAAATCGGCAAGGACCTGGTGCTCACCGGTTACGTGTTCAAAGCACCGATCCGCTATGACGGACGGCAGATCAGCCTGACCATCGAAGGCAGTTCCAAGACCCAGGATCTGGTCGATTGCGCCGCTCGCAACCTGCCCAGCCAATGGCAGCAACAACCCTTGCTGACTATCGTCCGCGATCTGGCGAGCGAATATGGGCTGTCAGTGGTCAACGAGATCAGCGAAACCACACGCCTGACCAAACACACCATCGTGCCGGGTGAAACGGCATTCCAGTCGATCGACCGATTGCTCTCGCTGCTGCGGGTGTTTTCCACCGACAACGAGCTGGGCCAGTTGGTGCTGGCCAAACCCGGCAGCGGTGGCCGCGCCAGCGATGCGCTGGAGCTGGGCAAGAATATCCTGTCGGCCAGTGCGCCAATGGATTTCAGCCAGGTGTTCTCCGAGTACCGGGTGATCGGCCAGCAAAAAGGCTCGGACGCAAAAAGCGGCGCGGCGGTCAGCGAAGTCGAGTCGACCGCGGCTGACCTGAGTTTCAAACGTCGACGCACCACGGTGATCAATGAAGGCACGCAACTGACCTTTGAGTTGGCGCAGCAGCGTGCTCTATGGGAAAGCGCGACCCGCATGGGCCGCGCGCAGACCACCACCTATCAGGTGCAGGGCTGGCGGCAAAGCAATGGCGATTTGTGGCGCCATAACACGCTGGTCAAGGTCAAGGATCCGGTGCTCGATTTCGATGGTGACATGCTGATTTCCAAGGTCACTTATTCGCTGTCGGCGCAGGGATCGGTGACCACCTTGCAAGTGGCGCCGCCGCATACCTTTGATCCTGATCCGACTCCCCCGAAGCAAACCCAGGCCTGACGCAGGATCCTGCTGGCGACAATGGCCCCTGTGGGAGCGGGCTTGCCCGCGATAGCGGTCGTGACAACAAATACATTTTTTCCCTGACACACCGCCATCGCGGGCAAGCCCGCTCCCACAGGGTTTGTGTCGACAAAGTCTAAGGAAACCCATGAGCCTACTGACACGCCTGCTGGCGCGCGGCACTGTCGTGCTCGCCAATTCGGCTTCGAAACTGCAATCGCTGCAAATGCGCCTCACCGCCGGTGAAATCAACGACGACCTCGAACACTTCGAACCCTACGGTTTCACCAGCCATCCGCTGGCTGGAGCCGAAGGGATCGTCACCTTCATCGGCGGCGACCGTTCCCATGCCATCGCCCTGGTCATCGCCGACCGCCGCTATCGCCTGCAAGCACTCGCTGCCGGTGAAGTGGCGATCTACACCGACGAGGGCGACAGGATTCACTTCAAGCGCGGGCGGATCATCGACATCGAAACCGCCACGCTGAACATCCGCGCCAGCAGCGCGGTGAACTTCGACACACCGGTGATCAACCAGACCGGCAAGATCGTCTCCACCGGTGATCAACTGGCCGGCGGCATCAGCCAGATCAAACACGTGCATGTTGGCGTGCAGGCCGGTAACGGTCAGACCGGCGCGCCGGCAGGAGGCCAGTGATGTTCATCAGCCAGAACCTCCACGCCGCACTGACCCGCGCGGTGCTGATCAGCCTGTTCACCTGGCGTCGCGCCGCTGATGACGACGCCCTCGATGACGAAGAACGCTTCGGCTGGTGGGGCGACAGTTTTCCCACGGTTGCCGACGATCGCATCGGCTCGCGGCTATGGCTGCTGCGCCGGGTCAAGCTGACCCGACAAACGCAAATGGACGCCGAATTTTATGCCCGCGAAGCCCTGCAATGGCTGCTCGACGACGGCCACTGCAGCGCCATCGACATCCTCAGCGAACGCCTCGACGCCCAGCGCCTGAACCTGCGCACGGTCCTGACCCTGGCCGACGGTGAACGTCTGGACATCAACCCCGATAACAGTTGGCAGGTGAAACCCCTTCGCTGCCGGTGCTGATCAAGCGCACCCAAAGCGACCTGGCCGGCGATTCGCTGCGCCAGTCCGATGCGCAAGTGCTCGCCCGCACCCTCGGCGGCGCCGCTTATGGTCTGTACGGTTATCTCGACTGGATTGCCGAGCAGATCCTGCCCGACAAAGCCGATGAGTCAACCCTGGAACGCATCGCCGCGCTGCGCCTGAATCAGCCGCGCAAAGCTGCGCAAGTGGCTACCGGCAGCGTCAGTTTTACCGCCACTGCCGGCGCGGTGCTCGACGTCGACACGCTGCTGCAAGCGAACGATGGCCGCACCTACAAAGTCACCGCCGTGCGCACCACGGTCAATGGCAGCAACAACACCACAATTGCCGCGTTGGAGGCCGGCAGCCTCGGCAACGCTGACGCCGGTCTGACGCTGACCCCGGTGCAGCCGATTGCCGGGATTGTCGGCAACAGCTTTACGGTACTGGCGCCGGGCCTGAGCGGCGGTGTGGCGCGGGAAAGCCTCGAATCGCTGCGCTCGCGGGTCATCCGTTCCTACCGCGTGATTCCCCACGGTGGCGCGGCCAGCGACTACGAAACCTGGGCATTGGAAGTGCCGGGCGTGACGCGGGCGTGGTGCCGTGGTGGCTTGCTCGGCCCGGGCACCGTAACCGTGTTCATCATGCGCGACGATGATCCGCAACCGGTGCCGAACGATGAACAGTTGGCGGAGGTTCAGGAGTACATCGAACCGCTGCGTCCGGTGACCGCGGAAGTGCACGTGCAGCGACCGGTTCAGGTGCCGGTGGTGTATCGCTTCAAGAGCGTCAATCCGGACACCACCGCGGTGCGCGCCGCCGTCGAAGCGCAGTTGCGCGATCTGCATAACCGCGAGGCTGACCTCGGCGTGCCGTTGCTGATCAGCCATATCCGCGAAGCGATCAGCAGCGCCGGCGGCGAATACGATTACACGCTCACTGCTCCAGCCGCTGACGTGCCGGCCGGGCAGAGCGAACTGCTGACCTTCGGAGGCTGCGTATGGGGGGCATAAGAACCGCCGCGCAATACCAGGCGCAGTTGCGCGCCTTGCTGCCCAGTGGCCCGGCATGGGATCCGGAACGCGTGCCGGAACTCGAAGAAGTGTTGCAAGGCGTCGCCGTCGAACTCGCTCGTCTGGATGCGCGCGCCGCCGACCTGCTCAACGAAATGGACCCGGCCGGCGTCAGCGAACTGGTGCCGGACTGGGAACGCGTCATGCAATTGCCCGACCCGTGCCTGGGCACCACGCCACTGTTCGACGACCGCCGCCTCGCCGTACGCCGCCGCCTGCTCGCGGTCGGCAGCCAGGCTGTCGGCTATTACCTCGACATCGCCAAAAGCCAGGGTTACCCCAACGCCAGCATCACCGAACACGAAGCCCCACGCATGGGCCGCGCCCGTTTCGGCTCGGCGCATTGGGGCACCTGGGAAGCACAGTTCATGTGGACGCTCAATACCGGCGGGCGCTTGCTGCTCGGCCGGCGTTACGGCGCGAGCTATTGGGGGGAGCGCTTCGGCGTAAACCCGGGCTCGGCGCTGGAATGCCTGATCCACCGCAGCGCACCGGCGCATACCAAGGTGCACATCAATTATGACTAGGGAGGGATGAGGGATGGATTATCCGAAGAGTGTGCCCAGTGCCGGGCTGGTGAATGGCAAGTTTGTTGATGAAAACCCCATGACGGGGACGCCGGGATCGTTGATTCCGGCGGATTGGGGTAACGGAGTTACGCAGGAAATTCTCAACGTGATCAAGGCGGCGGACCTGACACCGGACGAGAAGAAATACGATCAGTTGTTGCAAGCGATCCAATCGGTGACGGCCAAGGGCTGGAACCAGGATTTGGCGCTGCCGTTGGTGGCATTGCCGCTGCCGACGCTGGCCACTGCCGATGGCCGGCTGACGGTCAGCCCAGCAGCTGCCGCTACCAGCGGTGGCAAGGTTTCGATCGCGGCGGGTACGTTTATCAGTCTGGGGCAGGAAGTGGTGAATGGCCAGTTGGGCCGCTCGCGCACTTTTGTGACATCGGCCTGGAGCAGCGGGGATTTGTTGCCCAGCAGCCATTACTTTCTGCGCACGCAAGTTTCTGGTGGTGCGCTGACGTTCTACGTGCAGCGTGGCAACATTCATGACGTGACGCCCGAGTCGTTGAAAGGAACGGTAAACGGTGCCGCCGGTGGCGGCTTCCAGTCAACGGCACTGGACATGTGCCTGGCTTGGGTCGTGACCGGCGCACCGGGTTCGGTGCCGACGGTGCGAACGATATACAACCGTGCCCGCTTGACCTGGACCCAGACCGTCAACGGCACGGGCGCAATTTTCCTGCCACTGGATCCCCATGCTCGTTCTGCACGATTGGTTGCTGGCAACCCGACACCGTCTTCGACGGCAGTGACGTCGGTTGCCTTTCCGTCAACGGGATGGGCGGGCGGTAACTACTGCTTCCTGTCGCCCATTATTACGGGGAGTTCCAACAACCCCGGGGGCTGGAACCCCGCAACGGTTTCCCCTTGTGTGTTGTTCACCAACAACATCGTTAACGACGTGACGGTTTCAACGCTGGCCGCCAGTTTCGACCATGCCAATCTGCGCTCGCTGTGGCAGTGCTATCAGGCAGAGCACAATCTTGGCCAGTCGAACGCCGACAGTGATGAGCTGTTACTCAGCATGGGCATCAAGAGCCACCCTGTCACCGACTACAGCGTCGGGATTGCGATCAACTTTGCAGACGCCGTGAACGTCCAACTGTCGTGGGAGCTAATTCGATGATCGTGATTCAGGAACTTCATCAGTTCGACGGCGAGATGCGCCTTCCTCAACCTTCTGCCGCCCATGACTGGGACGGTGAGAAGTGGGTCGTGAACGGCGATAAGCAGGCTGTGCTGGACGAGCAGGAAACTGAACGTCTGTGTACCAAAGTCGACGCCACCGCCGACAACATCCGCACCGCGCTGGCCGGCGACCCCCTCAAAGCCTTGGAGTACGCCCAGGCCGCCGCTGACGCGCAGGCTTATCAGGACGCCGGTTACCCGAAAAAGGAAGTGCCGCTGTCAGTCGCCGCGTGGATGGTCAAAGGGCGCACGGCTAAACAGGCCGCCGAGCAGATTCTGAGCAAGGCCGATCAACTGACCGACCATCTGCTGGCACTGCGTACGCTGCGCCTGAAAGCCAAAGCGCAAATTCGCGCACAGGCAGCCAAGGGCAATATGGATCTGGCGCGCAGCGCGGGTGATGAAGCTTTGGTCGCCATTCGCGAGCTGGCCAGCGGCCTTTCCAACTAAGCCGAAAAGCCTCCGTTCAGCGTCACCCAAGCCCACTTCGTTGTGGGCTTTTTATTTTCAGAAAACAGACCGCGGGCAGGCACCTAAAAGGCGCCGTGTCGACGCCGGTCATTTGTCATTTCAAAGGAACGAACAACCTATGGATTATCCAAAAAGCGTCCCCAGCGTCGGCTTGGTTGATGGCCGCTTCGTTGATGAAAACCCGGTGGCGGGTACGCCGGGATCGTTGATCCCGGCGGTGTGGGGCAACAGTGTCACCGAAGAGTTGCTAAGCGTTATCAGGGCGGCCGGAATCACCCCGGCCGAAGCCGCTACGGATCAGTTGTTGGCGGCATTCAAAAAACTTCTGAGCCTGGCCAGTCCCATGGCATCACGGGTGACGGAAGTTTCCGGATCCAAGACATTGATTGCCGATGAGCTGGGGCTGGTCTTGATCAGTGCCAATGGAGCCGATGTAACGATCACTTTGCCGCCGGTGAACGCTCTTTCCGGTGTGCGCGACGTCATTGTCCGTCGAACCGATAACAGCGCTAACCGCTTGGTAGTGCAAGCCGCCGGCAATGATCGAGTCCGCTTTCATACTCATCTGTCGGCAAACGGCTACCCGTTTCTGGTGCTGATGGGGGCGGGCGATTGGTGGCACCTGCGCAGCGATGGTTCGGGTAACTGGTGGCCGGTAGGGCGCTTCGATGGCAGTGCGTTGGGACGGATTGTATTTGAGACGTCGACCGCACTCAGCCCAGGTGGATATGGCGCACTCAACGGTCGTGAGTTTCTGCGTGCCGAATGGCCGTGGCTCTGGGATCACGCTGTTCAATCGGGAATGTTGCGTGCCGAAGCTGACCGCGCGGGTGGCTGGAGCAGCGGTGACGGCATCAAGATCTTTCGCGGGCCTGAGGTTCGCGGCGAGTTCCTGCGGATGCTGGATGAGCAACGCAATATTGATGCGGGCCGAGTGGCCGGCTCATGGCAGACGGGAACCAACATCGCCGGTGATAACGGATCCGCCCCTGCGGTGCACGCAATCGGCAATCTGGCGACGATCGGGGCAGATTCGACCGCTTTCCTCGGCCTGACGTACTACGTCACTGCCACTAATGCTGAAAACTTCAGCGCCCCTTATTGGGGAATGGCCCGACCTAGAAACATTGCGTATCCAGGTCGCCTTAAACTGATTTGAGGTATTTATGGCTTATTACTATGTCAACGAACTCACCGGGGAACTGACCGGGCCCGTCGAACTGCCGGTTTGCCCAGGCATGGGGGTTGTTGTACCGGGCAATGCAATCGAGCTGCCGCAAGTGTTGCCTGCGGCCGACTCCGGACATGTCTGGGTATGGCGCAATCAGCGCGCCCTGCAAGCGGTGGATTTGCGCAACCGCACGGTTTTTCGCAAAGACAATGGCAATCCCCTGTACTGGGCGCAATTGGGGTGCCTACCCGATCACCTAACAGCCAAGCCTAGACCGGGTATCTATCACTTCTGGAAGAGTGACGATTGGGAACTGGATGTCGAAGCCGAGCGCACAGGTCTTATCGTGCACGCGCAGATCGATCGGGACAGCAGGCTGCGCGAAGCAGTCATTCGGGTTGCGCCTCTGCAATATGCCTATGAGTTGGGCGAGGCGAGCAGTGATCAGTTGACCACTCTGCAAGCGTGGAAGCGTTATGCGTTGACATTGGCTCGGATCGAGCAGCAGCCGGATTATCCATCGGTTATTGACTGGCCTGCGCCGCCGACCGTGTAACTCGCCAATCACTCAATAAAAACCTTACAGACGGCCTGTGCTGCCGGCATTCGGCTGCCTGTAAAACCTAGAAGGTGCCGACATGGACTATCCAAAAAACATTCCCGGCGTGGGGCTGGTCAACGGCGGCTTCGTCGATGAAAACCCGCTCGCCGGAACACCGGGATCGTTGATTCCCGCTGCGTGGGGCAACAGCGTCACGCAAGAAATTCTCAACGCGATCAAGGCTGCCGGATTGACGCCGGATGAAGCCAGAACTGATCAATTAGCCAGCGCAATCGGGGCACTGGTCGACTTCAACAAACTGAAAAATACCCCAACCACGTTGGCCGGCTATGGCATCACCGATGCGGTGGGACGGTTGTTGGCAGTCAGGCAGTTCGAAACGGTCGGGATCACGGTTTACAAGCCTAACCCCAAGGCCAAACGTATTCGTGTTCGACTGGTGGGGGGCGGTGATCTGGCGGCGGTTGTGCACCTGTCGCCTCCGGGAACCTACGTCTCGGTGGCGGCGGCGGATCGGGGGCCTATGCGGAGAGTCTGTATGACGTGTCGCCCCAGATGCTTGCCGGCGTACCTGTTTCTTTGGGGGCCGGTGGAGCTGCCAGCCCTTCGATGGGCCTGGCAGGTGGTGGGGCTTCCTTCGGCTCTTACATGAGCGTTACAGGAGGCGGCGGTGCACAGATCCTGACCATCGATACGACAACCTCTTCCTCGGGGTACGTTCAGGGTGGGACGGGAGGTCAAGACGCCGTGGGCGGCAACCTTGCCAATGCTCGGGGGCACACCGGTGGCTACGCAATGTTCAACGGCAATTGGGGAATGCTCTCCGGAGGCGGAGCGGCGAGTCCGTTTGACGGTGGCGGCCCGTACAGGGGCGTAAACAATCCGGGTTTCGCAGGCGTCCGAGGCTCGGGTGGCAGTGGTTCTTGTTCGACCAGTACGTCCGCCTCTGTCCTTAGCGGTGTTGGCGGTAACGCCTTCTGTGAAATCTGGGAGTACGAGTAATGGCCGTTTATGCACGGATCGAAAACGGCGTAGTCGTCGAACGGATAGACACGGGTGACTACGCAATCAGTCAACTGTTTGCACCGTCCTTTGTCGAGTCGATGGTGCGAGTGCCGGATGGTCAGGCGGTCGAGATCGGCGCACCGATCAGTGAGACGCCGACAGCTGCCGACCCACTGCCCGCGCAGGAAAGTCCGGTGATCCTCCAAGCGTCGGTTGTTGCAGATCAAGCGCCTTCGACAGCCGAACGTAGCTGGCGTCAGGCATCCCTTTCTGCGACTGAATGGCTGGTCACTCGCCATCGCGATGAGCAGGAACTGGGGCGCGGAACCTTGCTCAAGGCTGCGCAATATCTGGAACTGCTCGAGTACCGACAAGCGCTGCGCGACTGGCCTGATTCCAGCCACTTCCCGGAAGTGGTTTTCCGTCCGGCTGCACCCGAGTGGATGGTCGGCGTTTCTGCCTGAGACGTTTTGTTGATGCTTTGAAAATATGGAGAAGATTGATGGACTACCCAAAAAATATTCCCAGCGCCGGCCTGGTGAATGGCAGGTTTGTTGATGAAAACGCTCTCACTGGAATGCCGGGTTCGTTGATTCCGGCAAGTTGGGGAAATGCCGTTACGCAGGAGATTCTGGAAGTCATCAAAGGCTCAGGAGCGGCCGCTGATGAAAGTGATAACACTCAACTAAAAGCGGCCATTGACTCGCTTATAGCGAGGAAGCAAAGCGAGAGTCTTGCCAGTCAGGACGAAGCCGAATCCGGCACCAGCACTACACGGTTGATGACGCCGTTAAGAGTCTTTCAAGCCATTGCGAAAAAAGTGCAACAGGCCACAGAGTCCCTCGTAGGAACCGCAAAAATCGCCTCTCAGGCAGAGGTCAACGCCGGTGTCAGTGACACATCTATTGTGACCCCTAAAAAGCTCAGACTCGGGTTCATGGTTAGGTTAGGGGCATCAGGTTATGTTGTTTTTCCTTCGTGGATGGGTGGCGTCATTATCCAATGGATCAGTGGCAGTGCCAGCCAGGCAGGCAATAGTAATTATGGCGATGTAAACCCATGGCCATTGATGTTTCCCAACGCTTTATTTCTCGCAGTCGCTACCCATGAGGGCACTTCATCGGCAACTTTACTGGTTTGGAACAACGCGACGATCAGTCGGCTGGCGGGCATCAATGTTCGCTGTCCTGATTATCCGACAGGCTCCATTGCTGCTCGCGTAATCAGTATAGGGTACTGAATATGTATTATTTCTCTCCGCAAACTTCTGGCTTTTATCATTCAGATCTACACGGTGCGAATATCCCCGCTGACGCTTTTGCGTTGAGCGAGGGCGAGTATTGCGCGCTGGTCTCTAATGCTCCGGCAGGGACAGTTCTTTCGCTGAACGCTAATGGGCGTCCACAGCGGGTGATGTTGGCTGGACAAACCACCGACGCCGCAGAAAGGTTCTGGCGCGACAAGGCACTGGATCGTACTCAATGGCTGGTCCTTCGCGATGCCGAAGAACTGGAAATGGGCGAGGGCACAACCTTGCGTACCGAGGAGTTCAAAGAGCTCCTCGCCTACCGGCAGGCTCTGCGCGACTGGCCCAATCATCCGGACTTCCCCGATGCCCGTTCGCGCCCGGTCGAACCTGACTGGCTTGACGGTTTGCGACAGGCCAATGGCTGAGGAGTCGACATGGATTATCCTAAAAGCGTTCCCAGCGTCGGGCTGGTGAATGGCAAATTCGTCAATGAAGACGTCGTCGCGGGATTGCCCGGATCGTTGATCCCGGCGACCTGGGGCAACAGCGTTACCGATGAATTGTTGAACGTCGTCAAATCAGCCGGCCTTGAGCCGAGCGAAGCCGATGCAACCCAGTTGTTGCAAGCGATGAAAAAGCTCAGTCAGGCAGGTGAAGACAAACATGCCACTGACATCGGCGCGGCCAATCTCTACATGGCCAATTATGTGCCTGCCGTCACCGCACTGAAGGACGGATTGGCGCTGCGCTTTACTGCCGGTAATGCCAATACCGGGGCGAGTACGTTTGCACCGAACGGGTTGATGCCCAGGCCGCTATTGAGCCTTGGGCTGAGTGCGTTGCGGCCAGCGGAGATTGTCGGCAGCAGTGTGTGTTCGGTGGTGTATAGCGCGGCGCTGGACAGTTGGGTGCTGGTGTATGCGAGCGGTGGTAGTGCTGCGAGCGGCCGGTTGTTGGAGGTAAAGACGTTTACCGTATCCGGTACCTATGAGCCGATAGCCGGGACGAAGCACGTTCTGGTCAAGGTTGTGGGCGGTGGTGGTGGAAGTGCGGGAGTCGGGGCGACCACAACTTCCCAGTATGCAACCGTGGGCGGCGGCGCCTCCGGTAGTTATGCTGAAGCGTGGTTACCTTCCGAGACGATTGGTTCTCGTCAGGTTGTCACGGTGGGGGCTGGCGGAAGCGCGGGACTCGCAGCGGGGAATGCCGGAGGTGGTGGTACCAGTTCTTTTGGCTCGCTGGTTTCTGCTGCCGGTGGTGGAGGGTCGCCGTGGATTGGCTTTGTCGCGAATCAGGGCATGGGGCTTTATACCGGAGGCTATCCCGGTCAGACGGCCAGTGGCGGCAACATCTTCAATAGTGCCGGAAATGCGGGCGCCTCCGGGATGTCTGTCAACGGCTCAACCCTTGCTGGGCACGGTGGCAGCTCGCCATGGGGCGGAGGCGGTTTTGGCAGCAGCGCAGCAGGCTCTCTGGCTGCACCCGGTTCCGGTTTCGGCTCCGGTGCAGGAGGAATCGCCAACGCCCCCAATCAACCTGGCAGACCAGGTGGCGCAGGTGCCTCGGGCGCCGTGATCATCTATGAGTACGCCTGATGAAAACCTACGCACGCATCTTCAACAGCACCGTGGTCGAGTTGTTCTCCACCGATGGCAATATGGCCGAGATGTTTCATCCGGATCTGCTCTGGGTCGACATCACTGAAATCACTCCGGTACCGCAAATCGACTGGACCGCCCACTTCGGTACCCTCGGTTGGGTGTTCGACGTGCCCGAAGAACTTGCACCGGACAGCAGCCTGAAAACTCTGGCAAAAAAATGGCTGACGGGCATCAGCCGCCAACCATGATTCAATCGGGACAACATCCAGGGAGGATCAAGCATCATGCAATTAACTGAAAAACACCTTGTCGACATCATGCCCAACGCCCGCTCCCAAGCGGGCGTTTTCGTTTCGGCCCTCAACACCGCGATGGCCAGACATCGCATCGATACGCCGAAACGTATAGCGGCGTTCCTCGCACAGGTCGGCCACGAGTCGGGCCAATTGCGTTACGTGCGCGAACTGGGCAACAACCAGTACCTGAGCAAATACGATACCGGCACCCTGGCGCTGCGTCTGGGCAATACTCCGGAAGCCGACGGTGACGGGCAAAAGTATCGCGGGCGTGGACTGATTCAGATCACCGGCCGGGCAAATTATCGTCAGTGCAGCCTCGGCTTGTTCGGCGATGAGCGCCTGTTGGCATTGCCCGAACTGCTCGAGCAACCGCAGTGGGCGGCCGAATCGGCGGCGTGGTTCTGGGCGCAGAAGGGCTTGAACGAACTGGCCGATCGCGATCAGTTCAACACCATCACCCGGCGGATCAACGGCGGGTTGAACGGCTTGCAGGATCGACTCGAGATCTGGGCACGGGCGAGGGCGGTGCTATGTCCGGCTCCTGGCGCGTGATGGGTCTGTTGCTGCTGGTGGCCGGGGCGTTTGCAGCAGCCTGGCAGTTTCAGGACTGGCGCTACGGGCGGCAATTGGCCGAGCAGGCGCGGTTAAACGCCGAAACGCAAAATCAACTCACTCTGACCGCCGCGAGCGCACAACAGGCCGAGCAGGACAAACGCCTTGCACTGGAGCAGCGGCTCGCGGCCAGTGAGCAAACCCATTATCGAGCGCTGAGCGATGCCCAACGTGATCAGGATCGCCTGCGCGATCGCCTTGCTACTGCCGATGTGCGGCTGTCAGTCCTTCTCGACGCCGGCGACGTTGCCCATGGCGGTGCGATGCCAGCCACCGCCGGCACCAGCGGCGTGGATTCTGCAACCGTACGCGCCCGACTTGACCCGGCGCATGCTCAACGAATTATCGCCATCACCGACACCGGCGACCGCGGATTGATTGCCCTGCAGGCCTGTCAGGCCTATGTCAGAGCGCTGGCGTCCGAACATCTTGAATGATTCTGTGTATTGAAAGCATGGCCGGCTCGTGTACGGTGAAGGCATTCCACACGATCCGGAGCTCGCCGTGAAAGAGACCACCCAACTGGCCGCAGAACTGGGCCGACGTCTGCAAGTGCTCAATGCCCATGTCACTACCGCCGAGTCCTGCACAGGTGGCGGGATTGCCGAAGCGATTACGCGGATTCCGGGCAGTTCGGCCTGGTTTGAAGCGGGGTACGTGACGTATTCCAATCGGCAGAAGACTCGGCAGCTGGATGTGCCGGGCGATTTGTTCGAGACGGTAGGGGCGGTCAGTCGCGAAGTGGTCGAGGCCATGGTGCGCGGTGCGCAGCAGCACAGCCTGGCGCATTTTGCCGTGGCGGTCAGCGGTGTTGCCGGCCCCGACGGCGGCACGCCGAACAAGCCAGTGGGCACGGTATGGCTGGCCTGGGGTGTTGGCGATGAGGTTTACAGTGAGGTTCAGCACTTCCCCGGCAACCGTGATGAGGTCCGCCGACAAACGGTGAAGGCCGCGCTAGAGGGGCTTGTGCGACTAGCGGCACGAGAAATCGAAAATCAGGGGTAGGCGATCTTCGAACGCTGTGGAATAATACTGGCTACTTATACAGGTGTTGGCCGTCAGGCCTTATTGATTA
>Ga0308161_1001792_pt1 | contig 24551 bp, 16 predicted proteins | sample PhyFR2_FD_201034 | JGI IMG/M metagenome (GOLD analysis project Ga0308161, IMG submission 201034) | Phyllosphere microbial communities from UC Gill Tract Community Farm, Albany, California, United States - DLSLF.R2 | ecosystem: Host-associated > Plants > Phyllosphere > Unclassified | place: USA...
CTGCCAGAGCCAGTCGACGATGTTGATGATGTGCTGGTCGTTGGCGTCGACCTGGCGGTTGCCGCGGCCGAGTTCGACCAGCTGCTCGAAATTGCTGCGCAGGGCCAGGTCCTGTCCGCCCTGGCGGCTGGCGCCCTTGATCGACTTGGCCAGCGCGAAGAACTGCGCCGTGTACTGGGCAATGTCGAGCGGACTGGACACCACCAGCCGCACCTCGCGCCGGCTGAGCCGGGAAATCTCGGCCACCCATTCGGTGCGCAGCGGGTCGGCCGTGGCCACGGTCAGCACGCTGGCCGTCATGTCCACCGGCAGGATGCCGAACTGGGCGGCATAGGCGGCCGACATTACGTCGGCGACGCGGGTGAAATCGATCTTCAGCGGATCGATGCGGTAGAACGGCAGGCCGCTGCGGGCCGCCAGCCACTCGGTCAGCCAGTCCAGCGTCAGCGGCCGGTGCGGCGGCTGCGCCGACTGCAGCTTCACCTGCGCCACCGCCACCAGCGGATGCATGGCCATGGCGCTGGCCTTCTGCAATGCCTGGGCCTGGCTGTAGGCGGCGCGGGCATCGGCTTGCGCCACCGTACGGTCGGTCACCAGCCAGGTGAAGAGCTGGTGCAGGTCGAGCAGCTTGGGCGGCTGGCTGCTCATGCGCCCTGCGCGGGGCGGGAAGCCTTGATGCCATTGACCCATGAGCGGGCTGGCAGCTTGGTCGCGGCACGGATCGCCGCGGCGCGTTCATACAGCAGCGGGAAGTCGAGCGCCGGCTTGTCGCGAAAGCCCAGCGCCACCACGTTGCCGTCGTGGACTTCGGGCAGCGCAATCACGTCGGCGAAGGCGTGCCGCATCGCCTTGAGGTTTTTGGCGTAGCTCGGATGGTCGCCGAACAGGTTGACGGTGGCGATGCCGCCGGGCGCGAGGCAGGCGGCGCAGTCGGCATAGAATTCCGCGGTGTCGAGCACCGGGCCGCGGGCGGTGGCGTCGTAGAGGTCGATCTGCAGCGCGTCCAGCGTGCCGCGCCGGGCCGGGTCGGCGACGAATTCGCCGGCGTCCATTTCCAGCACGGCCAGGCGCTCGTCCTGCGGCGGCAGCTTGAACATCGATTCGCAGATCGCGATCACCGACGGGTTCAGCTCCACCGCCATCACCCGCGCCTGCGGAAACTGGCGGTAGCTGAACTTGGTCAGCGCGCCGGTGCCCAGGCCCAGTTGCGCAATGTGCTGCGGCTCGCTGATGAACAGCATCCAGGCCATCATCTGCTGGGCATATTCCAGCTCGATCCAGTCGGGCTTGCGCAGGCGCATCGCGCCCTGGACCCATTCGGTGCCGAAGTGCAGGAAGCGCACCCCATCCTCTTCCGACAGCGTGACCGGGGCGTATTTCGGCTTGCGGGGTGGACGGGCGGTGGCGGGGCCGGGACGGCGCAGCGACTCTTCTTTTTCGATGGATTTACGTTTGATAAGCATGCGGGATTATCGGTTGATGGCCTGCCACTGTGCAAGCTTGTCGTCGAAGGACAGCCGGGCATTCGCCGGCGAGCTCGACGGCAGCACCACGGTTTCATAGCCGGCGTCGGCATACAGCGGCGCGTAGCTGCCGGAGGTCTTGCCGTTGAAGCAGACGCGGCGCAACCGAGGGCACAGTTCCCTGAGCAGCAGGTGGTCATTGGCCTGCGGCCGGCGGATGGCCGCATCCAGGCTGCCGAGCCGTTCGCAGGCGGCCAGCGCATCCCACAGGCCGACATGGCGCGCCAGCAGCCTTTGCAGGCGCTCGTCGTAGGGCAGGTCGTACAGCGGCTCGCCCAGCACCGCGCCCAGCAGCTTCCAGAACTGGTTGCGTGGATGGGCGTAATACCGTTCGGCGCGCAGCGAGGCGGCGCCGGGGAAGCTGCCCAGGACCAGGGTATGGATGTCAGGATCGATCACCGGGGCCAGGCCAGTCAGCAGCGGAGAGTCAGCCATGACGTTCACTGAGGAAGAAGACCAAGGCGGCCGCCGGCAGCGCCAGGCCGATCCAGCATGCCAGCGACCAGCCGCCGTGCGCATAGGCCCAGGCGCCGATGGCCGAACTGGCTGCGCCGCCCATGAAGAAGGTTGCCATGAACAGGCCGTTGAGGCGGTTGCGGAACTCGGCGCCGAGCGCAAAGATCACGCGCTGGCTGGTGACCAGGTTGGCCGTTACGCCAAAGTCGAGCACGATGGCGGCCAGGGTCAGCAGGGCCAGCGCCAGCGTGGAGCCGTCCTGCGCCGCCAGGCTGATCAGGAAGCCGGCCGCCACCATCAGCATGGCGACCGTGCTCATCATGCGGCCATGGCCGCGGTCGGCCAGGCGACCGCTGATCGGCGCCGCGATCGCGCCAGCCACGCCGGCCAGCGCAAACAGCGCCACGCCGCGCTGGCTCAGGCCAAAGGCCGGGCCGGTCAGCAGCAGCGGCGCGGTGGTCCAGAACAGGCTGAAGGCGCCGAACAGGCAGGCCTGGTAAAAGGCCCGGCGCCGCAGCACCGGCTGGCTGCGCGCAAGCTGCCAGAGCGAGGCCAGCAGCTGGCCATAATGCAGGTTCGCATCCGGCTGGCGGCGCGGCAGGATGAACAGCAGCAGCGCGGCGAGCGCCGCCATCAGTCCGGCCGAGAGGCCGTAGATCGCATGCCAGCCCCAGAGCGACGCGACGAAGCTCGACACCGGCCGCGCCATCATGATGCCGATGATCAGGCCGCTCATTACATTGCCCACTACCCGGCCGCGATTGGCCTCGGTGGCCAAGTGGGCCGACCACGGCACCAGGATCTGCACCGTGACCGAGGTAAAGCCGATCGCCGCCGCGGCGGCCAGGAACAGCGGCGCATTGCGCACCAGCGCAGTTGCGGCCAGCGACACCGCGCAGGCAGCGATCAGGGTCAGCACCAGCCGGCGGTTTTCCAGGATGTCGCCGAGCGGCACGATGAACAGCAGGCCTAGTCCATAGCCGATCTGGGTCAGCGTCACCAGCAGGCCGGCCAGGCCGGGCGACAGGCCGAGTTCGGCGGCGATCGGGCCGACCAGCGGCTGCGCGTAATACAGGTTGGCGACGATCAGGCCGCAGGCGACGGCGAACAGGGTGGGCAGCCAGGCGGGCGCATGGATTGCCCTTTCGGAGGAAGACAGGCTGGCGGGCGGAGCAGGGGGTTTCATCGGGGAGCCGGGCAAAGTGGCCAATGATACCGGCACGGCGCACAGGCTGCTTGTCATCGCCCAGATCGCCATCGTGTGCAGCGAACCCGATGCGCGGCTGGAGATCAGCCGAAAAACTCCCGCGACAGCACCTCTTCGGCATTCCACGGACATTCGGCAGGAAAGCGCCGGTAACTGATGCCGGTCTCCGATGCGGCCAGGGCAATGGCGTCATCCCAGGCATCCGCCCACCAGTCGCTGTCAGCCAAGCAGCTCTGCAGGCTGGGTGTTTTCCTCAATCGACGTTCGATGCTGTTGCGCTGCGTTTGGATGGTGGCTTCCCAGCTGGCGCCCCGGTAATCAGGCTGATGGACCCACTTCAGCAAATGGCATAGCAGAATTGCCATTCGGCTTGCCAGTTCCCGCTGTTCACTTTTGCCCACGTCTTCGATTTCCTCGGCAACATGCTGCGCGTCCAGTTCGGACAATCTGCCGGAGCGAAGTAGCTGTGCCTGTTCCTGCGACCAGGCCACGATGTCTTTGTCATAGGAAGTTTTCATCTGCCATTCTCCGGAGTGCGACCGCGCCATCGACGTGGGAAAGACAGCATTGTACGGCTGGAAGGATGCAGCGATCCGGAAAAGTGGCGTGGGGGATGCGCTATCCTGACGGGGCGTGCATGCCAGCTATAATTTTGCCTTTTACTAAAACAACAATGCCAAGAGACAGCAATGATGCCTTTTCAGCGTCCGTATTGGTATTTCCGGTGCCATCCATGACAGCGGAAAATGAAACCCCTTCCACCATCGCCATCTTCGGCGCAGGCTCCATCGGCGCCTTCGTCGGCGGCGCCCTGATGGCCGGCGGCGCCGACGTAGTGCTGATCGGCCGTGCCCGGGTAGGCGAGCGGATTGCCCGGCATGGCCTGGCCATCAGCGACATGGATGGCCGCCGCCTTGAGGTGTCAGCCGAGCGGGTGCGTTACAGCGAGGATCCGGCAGCGCTGGCCGGCGCCGGCCTGGTGCTGGTGACGGTCAAGAGCGCCGACACCGCGGCTGCGGCGCAGGCGCTGGCGGCTCATGCCTCAGACGATGCGGTGGTTGTCAGCCTGCAGAACGGCATCGGCAATGCAGACGTATTGCGGCGCGCCTTGCCGGGCCGCCAGGTGCTGGCCGGCATGGTGCCGTTCAACGTGGTGCAGACGGGAGATGGCCGCTTCCATCGCGGCACCGAAGGCAGCCTGATGGTGGAAGCGTCGCCTGCATTGGCGCCATGGCTTGCCGCGTTCGAGGCAGCCGGCCTGCCGCTGCTGCAGCGGGCTGACTTCGTCTCGGTACAGTGGGGCAAGCTGCTGCTGAACCTGAATAATGGGATCAACGCCCTGTCCGGCCTGCCGCTGAAGGCCCAGCTCTCGCAACGCAGCTACCGCCGCTGCCTGGCGCTGCTGATGGATGAGGCGTTGGGTGTGCTGCGGGCCGCCGGCATCGCGCCGGCCCAGGTGGCCAAGGTAGCCCCGGCCAGACTGCCCAAGCTGCTGCGGCTGCCGGACTGGCTGTACAAGCGGCTGGCATCGGCCTCGCTGCGCATCGATCCGGAGGCGCGCTCTTCGATGTGGGAGGATTTGCAGGCCGGTCGGCGCACCGAGATTGACTATCTGAATGGCGCCGTGGTTGCGCTGGCGGGCAGCGTGGGGATGGATGCGCCTGCCAACCGGAAGATCGTGGATTTGGTGCATGCAATGGAGCAAGGGAATGGTCAGGCGATGGCGGGGCCCAAGCTGCTGGCGGCCCTGAGCAAGAGCGCCTGACAGAAGCGTTCCGGCGTCGCCGCGCCTCTTGCCTGACTGCCGGTATTGTCGGGGCCGGCTTAAAGGCGGCGACCGCTATGTGCCAGATTTTTTGCGAATTGATTTGGTGCCAGCACCATCATCCCGGGTCATACTTTTATGTGGTTCCCTAACGGAGTACGGCAAGCAATACTGACGAAACTGGCTGGGCGAATGCTTGCTGAAGTAGCTGTTCGATGAAATACGAAGGATGCAGCTACAGCATCGGTATTTTTTCCAATTCCTTGTCCCAGTTAGCGCGGCTGGAACCAAACAGATGGACGTCTGGCCTGAGCAAGACTTCGCTATTAAGACTGCCGGCCGGAACAATCAGCATTTGGCCTTCCATCTGCAGGGTTGGCAGCGCCGACCCGCAAACAGAACAGAAGCATTTGCTGTGTCTGGTCGAGGGCAAAGTGAATAATGTCGTCTTGTCTTCACCAGCAATCCATCTCAAGCGCGCGACCGAAGAAAACAAGTTTGCGGCGTGAGCCGAGCCGATGTCCTTGCGACAGTGCTCACAGTGACAAAGAAAAAACTTTTCAAAATCGCCTTCCACTTCAAAGCGTACTGCGCCGCACAGGCATGAACCAGAGTGCTTGCCGATCATGTTTTCATCTTTCTCCAGCTATTCCAGTTAGTGTTCCCAACCATTATTCACCGCATGTGGCGCGTGATCCATCGCAAGGCGATGCTCCCGGACCGACAAGGTCCCATCGAAATGCCCAATTATGGCGACGTGGTTTTAGTGCGTGGCGTAGACGATGCAGTCAGCGCATGCCATGCAAGTTGCGTTGCATTTGCAGCAGGTAAGTGGTCATGGAATCAGCCATTGATGCTATTGCTCTCCGCGGCCTTGCAGCAGGTAAAGGAGGTTGGCGCATTTCAGGCGCAGCATGGTTTTGGCCTGCGGCAGAACGGGATTCCACTGGAACGGCATTCGCTGATCCGCTGTGTCATGCCTCGCAGTGCAGCCTGAAACACCGTCCACGCTTGCTGCGCTCCGGGGGCGCTGGCATAGAGTTTTTTATTCATGTTGCTTCTGTCACGCTCCCGATAACCGGGGAGCGTTCAAGATCTCGCTTCTTGCTTGCAAGGTGGTAATCGCGTAATGGCGTTTTCGCCTTACTGCGTCTTGCAGGTGGGCACCTCCTTGATCTTAAACTTGGACGCGCCGTTAGGTCCTGTGCCGTTGAAGGTGAACGAACCCGGATTGTTGTCCTGCTTCCAGACCGGCAGTGTCGGATCAGGAATGCCATTGGAGACAAAATAGTCCTTCAGGTCTTGTAAATGCATTGCAGTGAGCGCGTCACCGGAGATCACGTTGCCGTCTGCATCGGTGACCCGGTTCATGATGGCGGCAATCTGCGGATTTGTATGTTTGAGCAATATCGCCGCCGGTGAATCGTGAGCCGCGAGGTAGGACGTAAACTCCCTGATCTCCTGGTTTTTCACCTTACTGGAGATCGTCAGTGTGCGGAGCACATCTGGGTCGCATGACTCTTTTGTGTCGTTCACGTGAGTCATGTCGACTGCGAGGTCCATGTCTGCGGACATCTTTACCATGACGCTGCCAGTGACCTGATTTCTGTAGTCTTGCTGCCCGCGGAAATCCGGCCACAGATAGCCTGACGACTCTGCTTCCACGGCCTGTGCGCGAAACTTCCGTCGCAGATGACGCACAACGTCGGCAGAGCGATCAGCGAAACTTCCGTTCACAATGTCTCTGTCAATTGCATGGAGCCGAAGCTTATGAAAGATATAGGCGACCTGGTAGCGCTGAAGGCTTTTCATGTCCAGGGGAGGCTTGAGTTCCTGCGCCAGACTGCACGCCTTCGCGCCGAGCTCCGGATCGGACACGATCTGGGTCGTCAGTTGCGCGAGCAACTGGCGGAATGTTGGATCCTGGAAGGAAGCGGTGTCGCGGAAATGCTCCAGCAAGACGCAGAACGCATCGACATCTGGCAATTTGGAAGCCAGTTCGTCAACGTTGAACCCCTGGGGCAACTCCGCCATGGGAAGCGTATCCGCTAGTGTCCGTGCCTTCGCCGCGGTTTCCCGTCCAGCGTCCGCCTGTCGTGGGGCTTGCGACGAGCTCGAGAACTGCCGCATACCTTTCTCATTCAGCTCAGGCCCATACAGTTTGCACAGCACGGATTCGTCGATGGGGTTGCCTCGCAAGTAAAGCTTGCAATCGGGATGCAGGATCAAGGCGCCTCCGGACAGACTGCGGATCTGGTTGTTGGCAGCGTTGAGCAGGCGCAGATTCGCAATTGGCAGGGCTTCCGGTAGGGCAGTGATCTGGTTGCTGTGGATGTCGATCGCCTTGAGGCCAGGCGGCAACTGGTTCTCCGGAATGGCACTTAGCCGGTTATGGTGCGCCATCAGTTTTTCCAAGCCCTGGGGTAAAGGCGGCAGGCTTTGAAGGCCCAGTTCGGAAAGATTAAGTATGGCCGTTTTATTGCCCTTGGCAAGCCAGGACTTGATGACCTCTATCGCCTTGGAGCCGTTCTCTTCGCTGGCTGCCCATGTTTCAAGGCTGGCCAAATAGCCGGTAGCACCGGGCTGATGCGTTGCGATGTCGGCGCGGCCTGTCAGTCCGACCGAGCTGGAAACATTTGCATACGAGGCGCCGCTTGAACTGTTTGCTGGATACACAGTTAACCCTCCTGTTCGTGAGATTGCTGGTTGAATACCGGATGCTGTCACTCGCCAGCCGACGAGGAACGGGCGTAAGTGCCGGGAACAGCGGTATGGTTCAGGGCGCTTTCGAGTGGGCCGTTGTTTGTCCTTGCTGCTTGCGCAAGCCGGCGTGTTGGCTGCGGACCATGCACGCGGCGACGGCACTGGGCGCTTTTCAATCGACGAAAAAAAGACCGGCGCAATGGCCGGTCTCGTTGATTGGCAATGGGATCGCGGTACGAGTCCGCGGCCTGTGCCTTTACCGCGTCGCCATCCCCAGCAGCATCTCATTGAGCCGCTTCACGAAGCCGGCCGGATCAGTCAGCGTGCCGCCTTCGGCCAGCGCGGCCTGGTCGAACAGGATGTTGGCCCAGTCGTCGAACTTGCCTTCTTCGTACTTCAGGCGCTGCACCAGCGGATGGTCGGGGTTGATTTCCAGGATGGGCTTGGATTCCGGCGCGTTCTGGCCGGCCGCCTTCAGCATGCGGAGAAGGTTGCCCGACAGTTCGTTCTCGTCCGCCACCAGGCAGGCCGGGGAGTCGGTCAGGCGGAAGGTCACGCGCACTTCCTTGGCCTTGTCGGCCAGCGCGGTCTTCATCTTTTCGACCAGGTCCTTGTACTGGGCCTCGGTTTCCTCGTGCTGCTTCTTCTCGGTCTCGTCTTCCAGCTTGCCGAGGTCGAGGTCGCCCTTGGCCACCGACACCAGTTCCTTGCCGTCGAAGTCCTGCAGGAAGGACAGCATCCACTCATCCACGCGGTCGGTCAGCAGCAGCACTTCCACGCCCTTCTTGCGGAAGATCTCCAGGTGCGGGCTGTTCTTCGCGGCGGCATAGGTTTCGGCGGTGACGTAGTAGATCTTGTCCTGGCCTTCCTTCATGCGCGACACGTAGTCGGCAAACGACACGGTCTGGGCGTCGCCGTCGTTCTGGGTGGAGGCAAAGCGCAGCAGCTTGGCGATGCGCTCCTTGTTGTTGCTGTCCTCGCCGATGCCTTCCTTCAGCACCTGGCCGAACTCGGTCCAGAAGGTAGTGTATTTGTCCTTCTGCTCCTGCTCGTCGCTGTTGGCCAGCTCTTCCAGCATGCCCAGCACCCGCTTGGTCGAGCCTTCGCGGATCACCTTCACGTCGCGCGACTCCTGCAGGATCTCGCGCGAGACATTCAGCGGCAGGTCGGCCGAGTCGATCACGCCCTTGACGAAGCGCAGGTAGACCGGCATCAGCTGCTCGGCGTCGTCCATGATGAACACGCGCTTGACATACAGCTTGATGCCGCCGCGCTTGTTGCGGTCCCACAGGTCGAACGGCGCCTTGGACGGGATATACAGCAGCTGGGTATATTCGCTGCGGCCCTCCACCCGGTTATGGGTAAAGGTCAGCGGGTCCTGGAAGTCGTGCGACACATGCTTGTAGAACTCGGTGTACTGCTCGGGCGTGATGTCGGCGCGGTTGCGCGCCCACAGCGCGCTGGCCTGGTTGATGGTCTCGGGTTCGTCGGTGACCACCATCTCCTTCTTTTCCTCGTTCCACTCTTCCTTCTTCATCTGGATCGGCAGGGAGATATGGTCGGAGTACTTGCGGATGATGGACTTGATCTTCCACGACGACAGGAAGTCGTCCTCGCCTTCGCGCAGGTGCAGGATGATGTCGGTGCCGCGGCTTGGCTTGTCGATCGCTTCCACGGTGAAGTCGCCTTCGCCGCCGGATTCCCAGCGCACGCCTTCCGAAGCCGGCAGGCCGGCGCGGCGCGATTCGACGGTGATGCGGTCGGCGACGATGAAGGCGGAGTAGAAGCCCACGCCGAACTGGCCGATCAGGGCCGCATCCTTCTGCTGGTCGCCGGAGAGTTTCGAGAAGAATTCCTTGGTGCCGGATTTCGCGATCGTGCCCAGGTGTTCCACCGCGTCGTCGCGGCTCATGCCGATGCCGTTGTCGGAGATGGTGATGGTGCGGGCTTCCTTGTCGAAGTCCACGCGTATCTTCAGGTCGGGATCGTCCTCGAACAGCGCGCCATTGTTGATGGCTTCAAAACGCAGCTTGTCGGCGGCGTCGGAAGCATTGGAAATCAGCTCCCGCAGAAAGATTTCCTTGTTGGAGTACAGGGAATGGATCATCAGCTGCAGCAGCTGCTTGACTTCTGCCTGAAAGCCCAGGGTTTGCTTTTCGGATACGGCCATTTTTTCCTCGGAGGTGGATTGAACATGTGCCGGCGCACCCGCAGTGCCCGGCGCCAGCGATTGCCAGAATATGTGGCTGATATTGCAAGGTGTCGCGGATATGGGGCTGGCCGCCGGGCATTTCAAGCCTGCAATTTCAACGAGCCGGCCGCCCCCCGGCCGGGCTTAGGAGTAAAATTGCGGGTTTCCCCGGCGCATGCCATTGTTCGGTGCGTCCGTTTCCCATCTTTTCCGGAGTCCTCCATGTCGATAGACGAAAAACTGCTTGCCCTTGGCATCACTTTGCCCGCCGCCGCCGCGCCCGCCGCGGCTTACGTCATGTATGCGCAAAGCGGCAACCAGGTTTTTCTGTCCGGCCATATCGCCAAGAAGGATGGCAAGCCCTGGGTAGGCCAGCTCGGCCGCGACCTCGGCACCGAAGAGGGCAAACAGGCGGCGCGTCTGGTGGCCATCGACCTGCTCTCCACCCTGAAGGCAGCCTGCGGCGGCGATCTCGGCCGGGTGCGGCGCATCGTCAAGGTAATGAGCCTGGTCAATTCCACGCCTGACTTCACCGAGCAGCACCTGGTGACGAACGGTGCTTCCGAACTGCTGGTCGAGGTCTTTGGCGACGCCGGCCGCCATGCCCGTTCCGCCTTCGGCGTGGCGCAGATCCCGCTCGGCGCCTGTGTTGAAATCGAACTGATCGCCGAACTGGCCTGACTACGCACCGCAACCGGCACACCACTTTTCCCAGCATGAAAATCGAAAACCCCAACCCCATCCAGTGGCAGTTCTCGCAACGCGCCGAGCAGCTGCAAAGCTCCGCCATCCGTGAAATCCTGAAAATCACGATGCGCCCGGAAATCATTTCCTTCGCCGGCGGCTTGCCGTCGCCGCTGACCTTCCCGGTCGAGCGCATGCGCGAGGCCTACGACGCGGTACTGACCCGCGCCGGCCGCGTGGCCCTGCAGTACGGCCCGAGCGACGGCTATGCGCCGCTGCGGGAATGGATCGCCGACTCGCTGTCCACGCCTGACTCGAAGATCGTGCCGGAACAGGTGCTGATGCTGTCGGGCTCTCAGCAGGGCCTGGACCTGCTGGGCAAGGTGCTGGTCGACGAAGGCAGCAAGGTATTGGTGGAAACACCCAGCTACCTGGGCGCGCTGCAGGCCTTCTCGGTGTACCGGCCGCAGTTCGTGTCGGTGGCCACCGACGACGACGGCCTGGTGCCGGCCGACCTGGAGGCGGTCGGGCAGGGCGCGCGCCTCCTGTACTCGCTGCCCAACTTCCAGAACCCGACCGGCCGCAGCATGACGATGGAGCGCCGCGTGGCGCTGGTGGAAACCTGCGCGCGCCTGGGCATCCCGCTGATCGAGGACGACCCCTACGGCGCCCTGAGCTATAACGGCGAGCCGCTGCCCAAGCTGCTCAACATGAACCCCGGCGGCGTGGTCTACATGGGTTCGTTCTCCAAGGTGCTGACCCCCGGCATCCGCCTTGGTTATGCGGTGGCGCCGGTGCCGCTGGCGCGCAAGCTGGAGCAGGCCAAGCAGGCAACCGACCTGCATACCGCGCAGCTGACCCAGATGGTGGTGCATGAAGTGGTCAAGGACGGTTTCCTCTCCGAGCATATCCCGACCATACGCCAGCTCTACGCCGACCAGTGCCAGGCCATGCTGGACGCGCTGCAGGAATTCTTCCCGGCCAGCGCCACCTGGACGCGTCCGCAAGGCGGCATGTTCATCTGGGTGACGCTGCCCGCGCATATCAACAGCATGGAGCTGCTGGAGGCGGCGGTCGCGGAAAACGTCGCCTTCGTGCCGGGCGCGCCTTTCTATGCCAACACGCCGGCCTCGAACACGATGCGCCTGAGTTTCGTGACGGTGCCGCCGGAGCAGATCCGCATCGGCGTGCAGAAGCTGGCAAGGCTGATCGCGGCGCGCAGCTGACCAGCATCGACTTCACTGAACGGCGGCCGGTGAAACGGCCGCCGTTTTTTTTGCCCGCGGCTCAGGGCCCAGGCGGAGCTGCGGCCATCGCACTTTTCGCCTCGGCTATTGACGTCCGTTGCCTTTGGTTGCGACAAGCAGCTGTAGCAACGATTCCGGAAGGCAAGTCCCGCACCAAGCCTAGCAAGGATTCTCGCCAGTTCTTCTGTAGACCGTCGATCGTAAAAATTAGGGCTATCAGCGAACAAATGAATTGAAAACGGTTACGAAGGGCGGTCATCAGCTCAATGCTGCGAAACGCACAGTACGTGTGTCGCCGCTGACAGGAAGCTGAGCATCCCGAGCGCACGCGCTTTTTCCGATTGATTTACTAAGCTGATCCAATGGCATTTGCAGCAACCGCATTCAAACACGACGCGTGTCGTGATTCCTTTCCCACCAGTTCCATAGCCGCGCCACCGAAACCTCCCGCCCCTAAGCAACTGCACATCTTCGCCGTGGTGTGCGCGAGAGAACAGCGCAGGGCGCCGACGTGAATCCAGCCCGATCGCAAGGGCAAGACTGCCTCGCATCATGCCGTCGGAGTCAAGTCACTGGCATTGGTCAGGGTTGTGGCAAGCGAGAACGCCGATTCTACGATCCGTTCGGATGGCATGACGCCGGTTGAACCGGCCGCACGCATCGGCTTCGGTGCCGACTTTGCCGCGCTGGCCACTGCCGCTTTCTGGCAAGCCCTAACGGCGGGCGGCAAGCCCCTGTCTGCCTGGCGCGCCGCTGCAAGGGCTCCCTTCGTAGAGCAAGGTTTCGCGCTCCTTTTTGTTGGACAGCTCAATGCCGCACTGGCCCGGACTGGACGCTGCGGCCTGCGCGTTGCGCGACACGGGCCGCATGCAGACGACCGAACAAACTTTCTTCAAGCAGCGGTCTCGCTCGATGGCCGTTTCTGTGCGGCTGGCCGCTGCCTCCTGGCAGGACTGACCCGGGCGGGCTGCCGCGCAAGTTTTTCCATTCGTGCCCTGGCGCATGCAGTCAACGATTTCCAAGGCATTTCTTTCGACTTATCAGCAAGGTATGACTATGTTAGTTAGCAGCGTTTATTCTTTAAGGACACTGGGACCCGGAAGCCACTGTTATTCAAGCGGCACCACACAGGGTGCCGAAGCCACCGAGCAGCCGGCACCTTGCATGGTGCGGGAGAGTGACTCCCAACCAATGGACCTCGTGCTTTTGTGGGGGCCGGGACGGTGCAGTGAAGAACTGGAGGCAATCAAAGACGCGGCAATCAAGGCTGAACTGAAGTACGTAGTGATTGAAACTGCCAGCGACTATGCACAGCACAACAACGTCGTGGAGGACTTGTATCTCAACAATTCGTTGGGGCCGCAAACCCAGGTTGTGGCCTGCTTCGCAAGCATTAACGGTCAGGTAGTGCAGGTCTCCGAGGAGGGAGTAGGGATACCTGCCCTGGATTTGATCTGCGCGCTGCGTACGCCCCCCAGGACTGATTACGGCCCACTGCGGCCTTCCTGGAAAGGCACTATTCATGCCGCCTGGGTTCAGAGTGGAAAGATGCGGGATCACTATGACCCGGAAAGACCAATATGGAACACTGGACCAACGATGACCCATTCTTGCCGAAAGGGGGGTACGGATCACAATATCATCAACGCGATCAAGGATCTGTGCGCATATATAGGCGAGGTCAGGGGCCAGCCTGCTTATCTGGAACCGGAGTACATTGCAGCGCGCATGTTGGGCGTGACGGGCGACACGTTTGCCTGTGTGGGTGGCAGGTTCAAGCGCGCGCTCGTGGTCGGTGCGCCTCGCACGTCGGCGCAGGCACGGCAAGAGCACCTGATCGCCAGCCTGGAAGGCAGCAATGGCGAACAAGCACGCATCGTGGGAGCACGCAAGGACTTGCGTGCTCTGGCTCGCGCGATGCGCGCGCCAGTAGTCCAAGGTGCGCAAGCACAGCGACAAGAGACCAAGCTGGAAAACGTTTTTGCCGCACGCGCCGAGCGCTGCGAATTGGAGGCAATGGACGAACTTCTGGCGCACTATCCTTCACTGCTTCGCATGAAAGAATGCTCAGGCACCAGCGGCGCGCAGATCTACCAGCGCGTCGTACACTCCGTTACGATCTGCCGGGAGATGGATATCCTGGAAGCTGGACAAGGCGACACGACCAACCTGAACCGCCTTCTTGAAAGTATTGCCAGCCTGTGTTCCCAAGGGGGCTCGTGCAGGTTTAATCTAGCCAACGTTCTGCATGGCCGGGCGCATCTACTGGCCGAAGGATTGCGGTGGGCGACCATGCACGACCAAGAGGCCTTATTCATGCATCTGCTTCCGGCGGTCGACCCCGCCGACAAGCCGGCGTTGCTGAAACAGTGCCTCGCATTGGCCTTGCAAACCAGCCCGTCGCTCGCAATAGGCATACTTGGGATGTATTACCCGTCCGCCACACCAGCGCGACTACTTGCTTCCGGCATAGAGCAAGGCGCCAGGCAAGATGTGGTTTTGGCGTGGCTGTCGCAGATTGACTGGATGGCAGGTGATCATTCCGCAGCGGTGGTACTCGACGCCCTATGTGATACGGCATTGTTTCCATGTCTGCCGGTGTTGTTGGCCAGGGACTATCCCGCAGTGTTCGAATCGTTACTTGCTGTAATGTGCCGGGACAAGGAGCGATATGCATCGTATGCCGAGGCTTTGCTGGATCAAGCGTATGAACACCAAGACGCAGCGTTGTTCGAGAAGCTCGAGCGGGGCTATTTTCGCGCCGATCGCCGGGTTCAACCACAGTCCGCCATGCCTGAAAAAAAGGCAGTGCAGCCTGACGGGGCCGATAGCTGAGCATGAAGAAGTGGCTGGCCTCATGTCAGGCCGGTCGCAACATCCTCACGGGCCGTCCAGGCGCTGGAGCATGCCCAAGGCCGAGCCCAAGCCCAGACCCAGGCCCGGACCATAACGCGCCATGAAACGGCGTTTTCTTCCGGCCTGGCCGCGCTGGGATCGTCGTCAATAGCTTGGCTAATGGCGCTCCACCCGCGCCTCCAGACGAGAAGATTTCCCCGTCTCGTCCGGCACGCGATGAATCGGTATCGCTGTTACTGCGCCAGCAGGCCAGCCGCCTTGATCTTCGATTCCAGCGCCTTTCCCTTCCTTGCCCGCTTGCCGATATGCGGCGCCAGCCCGCTGGCCGACAGCGCCAGTTCCTGCGCCTTGCCGCCGCGGCCGATGCCGGTCACGACGACGCCGCGCTGGCTGATGGGTTGCGCCGCCAGCAGCTTTTCCTTGGGCTCCAGTTCCATCAGGATGACGCCGCGGCCGCCGGTCAATGTCTTGACTTCATCCAGGCCAAATACCAGCAGGCGTCCCTTCTCGGACAGGCAGGCAATTGCGCTGGCCTTGTCGGCGATGATTTTCGGCGTCAGCGGCTCGTCGCCGGCTTCCAGCGTCATGAAGGCCTTGCCGTTGCGGTTGCGGCTGACCAGGTCGCCGGCCTTGGCGGCAAAGCCGAAGCCGGCGGTGGACGCCAGCAGCAGCGGCGTGTCGGCCGGGCCGGCGTAATAATGCAGCAAACGGCTGCCGCTGGCCACGTCGACCAGCGTCGTGACCGGCACGCCGTCGCCGCGGGCGCCGGGTAGCGCCGCCACCGGCACCGAGTAGGAGCGGCCGTTCGAGCCCAGCGCCACCAGGTGGTCCACCGTGCGGCATTCATAGGCGGCGTACAGCGCGTCGCCGGCCTTGAAGGTGAACTGGCCTGCATCATGGCCGTGGCCGCCGCGGGCGCGCACCCAGCCGCGCTGGGAGATGATCACCGTCACCGGCTCGTCGACCAGTTTCTGCTCGGCGGTTGCGCGCTCGGCTTCCTCGATCAGCGTGCGGCGGGTGTCGCCAAAGGCCTTGCCGTCGGCTTCGATCTCGCGGATCACCAGGCGCTTCATCGACGACGGGTTTTCCAGCAGGTCCTGCAGCGTGGATTTTTCCTTGCGCAGCTCGGCCAGTTCCTGCTGGATCTTGATCGCTTCCAGGCGCGCCAGCTGGCGCAGCCGGATTTCAAGGATGTCGTCGGCCTGGCGTTCCGAGAGCCGGAACGCGTCCATCAATGCCGGCTTGGGTTCGTCCGACTGGCGGATGATGCGGATGACTTCATCGATATTGAGCAGCACCGCTTCCCGGCCTTCCAGGATGTGGATGCGGTCGTCCACCTTCTGCAGGCGGAAATTGGTGCGGCGGGTGATGGTGGTGAAGCGGAATGCGATCCATTCGTTCAGGATCTGCATCAGCGACTTCTGCCGCGGCCGGCCGTCGCCGCCTATCATCACCAGGTTGATCGCCGCGCCGGATTCCAGCGAGGTGTGCGCCAGCAGCGTGTGCATGAACTCGGTCTGGTCCTGGTTTTTGCTCTTGGGTTCGAACACCAGGCGCACCGGCGCGTCGCGACCGGACTCGTCGCGCACCGTGTCGAGCAGCGACAGCAAGGTCTGCTTCATTGCCAGCTGTTCCGGCAGCAGCGCCTTCTTGCCCAGCTTGACCTTGGGGTTGGTCAGCTCCTCGATTTCCTCCAGCACCCGCTGCGTCGAGCACCCTGGCGGCAGTTCGGTCACCACCGCCTGCCACTGGCCGCGCGCCAGGTCCTCAATCTTCCAACGCGCCCGCACCTTCAGGCTGCCGCGACCGCTGGCATAGATGTCGGCGATCTGCGCCGGCGAGGTGATGATCTGGCCGCCGCCCGGATAGTCCGGACCCGGGATGATGGCCATCAGCTCCGCATGGGTCAGCTTGGGATTGCGGATCAGCGCCACCGCGGCCTGCGCGACTTCGCGCAGGTTGTGGGAAGGCACTTCGGTTGCCATGCCGACCGCGATGCCGGAGGCGCCGTTCAGCAGCAGGAAGGGCAGGCGCGCCGGCAGCAGGCGCGGCTCTTCGGTCGAGCCGTCATAGTTGGGCTGGAAGTCCACCGTGCCCATGTTGATTTCATCGAGCAGCAGGCGCGAGATCGGCGTCAGGCGCGCCTCTGTGTAGCGCATCGCCGCCGCGCCGTCGCCGTCGCGCGAGCCGAAGTTGCCCTGGCCGTCGATCAGCGGGTAGCGCAACGAGAAGTCCTGCGCCATGCGCACCAGCGCGTCGTAGACCGACTGGTCGCCGTGCGGATGCAGCTTGCCCAGCACATCGCCGACCACCGCGGCCGACTTGCGCGGCTTGGCCGCGGCCGACAGGCCCAGCTCGTGCATCGCATACAGGATGCGGCGCTGCACCGGCTTCTGGCCGTCGCAGACATCGGGCAGGGCGCGGCCCTTGACCACCGATACCGCGTAGTCGAGATAGGCGCGCTCGGCAAAGGTGGCCAGGGTCAGCGATTCGCCGTCATTGGCGGGCGCGGCTTCAAACAGATTGGCTTGTTCAGTCATGTCGTTGTCAGGCTTATTGATTGTTTGCAGGCCGGGTCGGCAGGTTGCCGCGGCCAGGCAAGGTCAGGGTGACCCGGTTGCCTGCGCCGGCAGGCTGGTCGGCCTTGGCGGGCGCAGCGGGCACCGGGTTGTAGAGCTGGTAGAACTGGGTCACCAGCTTCACGTAATTACGGGTTTCCGGGTAAGGCGGAATGCTGTTGCGGTACTTCTGCACCGCGCCCTCGCCGGCGTTGTAGGACGCCAGCACCAGCGCCGGCTGGTCAGGGAACAGGCGCATCAGGTCGCGCAAATAGCGCGCCGCCAGGCGGATATTGGTCTTCGGGTCGAACAGCTTCTCGGTGAGGCTCTTGCGCTGGTCGCCCTGCAGGCCATAGCGTTCGGCGGTGGCGGGCATGACCTGCATCAGGCCGATTGCGCCCCTAGGCGACACCGCGTCGGGATTGAAGCCCGACTCGGCCGCCATCACCGCCTTCAATAGCGGAAGCTCCACCGCAAACTCATGCGCCGCCTGCGCCAGCAGCGGCTCGAAGCGCTTCAGGTTGGGATGCTGCGACAGGTAGCGCTGCAAGCCATCGGCCGGCACGGCCTGCGGCGCCGGCGCGGTCAGTTCGCGCGAATCGAACGCGCCGTCGCCGCGCATGAACAGCTGGTAGCGCTCATCGAGCTTGTCGGTAGCGAAGTGGGCATTGCCGTCGGCATCGATATAACCGTAGATGTCGGCCCGCGCGAGCTGTGTCGCGCAGGCCAGCGCCATTCCGCAGAGCAGCGCGACCCATCGCATCAGATATCGGCCTCGGCTTCGTTGCCATGCTCTTCCAGCCAGAGCCGGCGGGCCGACGCCTCGCCTTTGCCCATGAGCATGTTGAAGCGTGCTTCCGAAGCCTCCAGGTCGAAGTCGCCCAGCGACACCGGCAGCAGGCGCCGGGTGTCCGGGTTCATCGTGGTTTCCCACAGCTGCTCGGCATTCATCTCGCCCAGGCCCTTGAAGCGTGAAATCGCCCAGCCGCCATCCTTGATGCCGTCCTTGCGCAGCTTGTCCTCGATCGCCGTCAGCTCGCCGTCGTCCAGCGCATACAGCTTCTGCACCGGCTTCTTGCCGCGCGCCGGCGCGTCCACCCGGTACAGCGGTGGCCGCGCAACGCAGATATGGCCGCGGTCGATCAGCTTGGGGAAATGGCGGAAGAACAGCGTCAGCAGCAGCACCTGGATGTGGGCGCCGTCGACGTCGGCGTCCGACAGGATGCAGATGCGGCCATAGCGCAGCCCGGACAGGTCGGGGTTGTCATGCTTGCCGTGCGGGTCGACGCCGATCGCCACGGCGATGTCATGGATCTCGTTGTTGGCGAACAGCCTGTCGCGCTCGGTCTCCCAGGCGTTGAGCACCTTGCCGCGCAGCGGCAGGATGGCCTGGAATTCCTTGTCGCGGCCCATCTTGGCCGAGCCGCCGGCCGAGTCGCCCTCGACCAGGAACAGCTCGTTGCGGGAGACGTCGTTCGACTCGCAATCGGTCAGCTTGCCCGGCAACACCGCCACGCCGGAGGACTTTTTCTTTTCCACTTTCTGTGCCGAGCGCAGCCGGGTCTGGGCCTGGCGGATCACCAGCTCGGCCAGCTTCCTGCCGTAGTCCACATGCTGGTTCAGCCACAATTCCAGCGGCGGCCGGCAAAAGCCCGCCACCAGGCGCACCGCGTCGCGCGAATTCAGGCGCTCCTTGATCTGGCCCTGGAACTGCGGGTCCAGCACCTTGGCTGACAGCACGAAGGAGGTGCGGGCGAACACGTCTTCCGGCAGCAGCTTCACGCCCTTGGGCAGCAGCGCATGCATCTCGACGAAGTTCTTCACGGCGCCGAACAGGCCTTCGCGGAGGCCAGACTCATGGGTGCCGCCGGCCGGCGTCGGGATCAGGTTCACATAGGACTCGCGCATCACGTTGCCGTCCTCGGTCCAGGCCACCACCCAGGCCGCGCCTTCGCCTTCGGCAAAGCCCTCGGCATCGCGGCCGGCGTATTGCTCGCCCTCGAACAGCGGGATCACCAGTTCCGCATTCGAGCCCTGCGCCAGCGATTCGGTCAGGTAGCCGCGCAGGCCCTGGTCGTATTGCCAGGTCTGGTTCTCGCCGGTGCGCTCGTGAACCAGCGTGACTTTCACGCCAGGCAGCAGCACCGCCTTGGAGCGCAGCAGGCGCTGCAGCTCGGCCTGCGGAATCGCGGAAGAGTCGAAATACTGGGGATTGGGCCAGGCGGTGACGCGGGTGCCGGATTTCTTGTCTTCGCGGGTCGGTGAACGGGAGGTCAGTGGCTCGACCAGGTCGCCGTCGGCAAAGGCGAGCTGATGGACCTTGCCCTCGCGCCAGACCGTGATTTCCAGGCGCGACGACAGCGCATTCGTGACCGATACGCCAACGCCATGCAGACCGCCGGAGAACGCATACGCGCCGCCGCTGCCCTTGTCGAACTTGCCGCCGGCATGCAGCCGGGTGAACACGATCTCGACCGTTGGCACCTTTTCCTCGGGATGCAGGCCGACCGGAATGCCGCGACCGTCGTCATCGACGCTGATGCCGCCATCGGCACGCAATGTCACCACGATGTTGCGGCAATGCCCGCCGAGCGCTTCGTCGGAGGCGTTGTCGATGACTTCCTGGATGATGTGCAGCGGGTTCTCGGTGCGGGTGTACATGCCGGGCCGTTGCTTGACCGGCTCCAGGCCTTTGAGGACGCGGATCGATGATTCGCTGTAGTCGGAAATTTGGTTCTTTTTGGTTGCCATTCGGTGGGAAGCAGTGAAAGACAGGGAAGCGCCGGGTCCGGCGAACTGGACTTGCCGGTGCAAAATGCCTGCATTCTAATGAAATACAAGGCTTGGGGCGAACTTCGAATTTGCTGCGGCGTTGTACCAGAATGGAATTATAGCAAAAAGACTGTGCTTTTATACAGTAAAACTGTTGTATGTTGTGTATGACGTCCGAAGGAGGAAGGCAAGCAAATGAATTTACCAACGCTAGATGATTGGAAAGGCCGGCGAAAAGGTTGGGAGAAGCAATCGGCAACCCGTGCGTCGGGTTGCCTTGTGGTTCAAGTTCCCAGTGAAGGAGGAGGAGCCTTTCCTTGGTCGATCGATATGTGGGGGAATGCAACTTCAAATATCAGCGGCTTTTCACGTTTGAAATATCTTTTTACTGACTCACTGACCTCTTTATGCGATCCAGTTGTCACTACTTCAAGATTGCGCAGGGAGGCATAATCCTTGCTCTTAGTGGATTTCTTCTTACTCAGGTGAACAATCGTTGCGTCCGCCTGATAGGACAGGGGGTCAACGATCAGTATGGAGTCCGGCTCCATGCCAATGGCAACCAGACGTTCGTTCAAATATTTTCTGAGGAATTTTGCCAAGATAGGAAAGTGAGTGCAGCATAGCCAGATTGAACTAGCGTTCAGCGGAATTTGGTAGGCGTAGGTTTTGACCGCAAATAAAAAAGCCTCATGGTCAGGATGGTTGGGATCATGGGCGCCGTTGTTGACAAACGTTGCCCAGTCATCCTGGGGCCTTTTATCCCTGTTGCCACACCCGATTACCGTGACGAGAGGCGCTACCTTTCCCTGCTTTTCGGCCAAGATCTCGATCGCCCGGGGATAGGCATGGGATTCAGCCGTGGCCTGCGTGGCAAGCAGTACGGGGCGGGCGCCGCCTTCATCGAGGATTGCACCTGCCACGGTTGCTATCAGATCGATGATCTCAACCTTGTAATGCAAATCCATTTCGACGAGCCATTTTTCAACGACAGCCTTGACGCGATCCAGCCCTACGGTGCAGGCGGTGTTGCACACCATGACGATTGCGTCTCCCTGGAGAGACGCACAGAAGGCAAGCCCGTTGACGACGACGCTGAATAATTCGTCGGGTAAAAATCTGCCGTAAGGGCGCTTCTCGTGATCAGCCACGGCCTGAACCTTGACATGAAAATTCGAACGGGCCCTCATATAGTCCAGAAAATCTTCCGTTGCGATCAGAACGCCATCGCTCGAATCAAACAGGGTTACATGGCGGATTTCAGGGCCGTAAAACTTGATTTTCTCGAGCGAGGCCGGCCACATCACATGGCTGGCATCGATCACATCATGGATCGATTTGAGGATCTGAAGTGTGGGATGGTCCTCAGCGATCCTGGCAGGCGCGGCTGCCTGCCAGGGAGGGCGTGGCTTGCTCATCTTGCGCAATACAGGCGCTTGCAGTTTCATGTCTTCAATCTTTTCGGCAGCGATGGAGAGCAACCGCTGCACCTGCGCGGTGCTACAGGCTTCAAGATCTGTGCACGCCGTGCTGACCAGTTCCATCAGCGACAGCGTTCCGGCAATGACATCCGGCAGAACCAGTGAGTGGCTCGCCGACACGGTGGTACGAAGGTCATCATCCTTCTGACTGAAATTCGCCACTGATTCATTCGCCGGATAGCCAGCGCTATTGATCCCGCTGCAGAGCGCGATGGCTTCCATTTTCTGCGCATTCTGGAGATTCAGAGCCTGATCAAATGCGACATTCGATAGCGCAATCGGACGTCCCATCTCGTCAAGATAATCACCATCCCTATTGCGTCCGGGTATATCGATGTACAAGGTCACGTCTGGCTTGCGGCTGGTGACCTGCCTGAACAGGGTGGAAAGCAGGGTGCCGTTGACCTGATTGATGGGAAGGTAGGTCATAAATTTCCCGCATTTCTCGTCGAGTGCGGTCAGCAGCAGTTGTATCAATCGCTTGTTCGGTTCGTCGCTCACGATGATCGCGACCTTATGGCATTTGTAAAGGGTATAGGCCGCGATCGCTGCGCTGACAGGACCTTCAACCGTCAGTTTTCCTTCGGCCGTGTTACGGCCACAAAATATCATCACCTTTTCCGCATTCGCTATCCTGTGAAAGATCGGCAAGAAACTCTTCTTCAGTGACGCTTCGCACTCTTTCTTCAAATGCGCTTTCCCGACAGGGAAAGGGCGTGATAGAAGTTGCTCTCCCACCCCTTCGATCAAAGTCTGGGCGGACTTTTTGTATTTTTTGGGAAGCTCGTGGTCGCTTGCTTCCGGCGGTGGGTATGTTTCGCCCCTTTCCAGGATCGCGGTTCGTATTTCCTCGCCAAGATCAACCTTTGGCGTATCGGAATAGATTAATGGGCTTGAATGAAATTGGCGTCTCGGAGCCGGTGACGCCAGCTCACGCCGGTCAGTGAAGGCGGATGGAATGCTACGTGGCCGCGCCAGGAATCTGGCGGCAGTCGGCATCGTTGACGGATAGTGGTTCCGGCAGGCCGGGATGGGATGGATGCCTCTTGCAATGATGGTCCTTAGCATATGCATTCCTCGAATCTAGCGTTGTGCTGCGTTCATGTAATGTGCCCGCGCCGTCAGTCGAATGACGCAACAGCGGACAAGCGAATTCACCTTGCTGAAAAAACGTCGTACAGCCGTTGCACGAATAGGCGCAGTCGCAACCGCCGTCTGCGTCAATGCCAGAACCCCGATGGGTAAGTCCACAGTGGGCATCAGTTTTCCCCTCGATCATCCTTCGGCGCTGGCCGTGTTCTGGGCGAAGGAGCGGGCAGGATGGTTACGTTCGGAAAGTTGACTGTGAACAGGGGCACACCCTCTTTTCCGATATGGACGCGCGTTGAAGCGGCCACTTCTTCCTTGATCCCAGTGGTCAGTACGCGCAAATTCTGAATAGCCCGGTAGTCCTTGTTTTCGACCGGTTGCTGTTCCTCGAGGAAACGGATGGTTGCTTCAGCCTGTGCAACTAGCGGGTCCCTGATAGGAATGCTGTCCTCGGGCAGCCCCGCATCCTTGAGGCGCCTGTTGAGATGCTTTCTGAAAAGTTCTAGCAGTGCCGGGAAGTGCGTGCAGCAAAGCCAGACCGATGTGGAATCTAACGGGATGAGGTCGACATAGCGTTCCACTTCGCGTTCCAACTCGGTATAGGCAATGCTTGTCTTGTCTTTCAGGTGCGCCAGTTTGTTCACCAGGTGAGCCAGATCCTTGTTGGGGCGTGCATTCCTGTTGCCGCAACCGATGACCGTGATCTCGGGCAAGTCCATTCCGGCATTTTCTGCAGCCTCATTGATCGCACGGGGATAGGCGCCACTCTCGCTGGTGGCTTCGGTCGTGAGCAGCGTCGGCTTTGATCCTCCGAGTTCAACCACCGCTGCGGCGACGGTTTTGACCAGATCGATGATGTGAACCTGGTAGCCGTGGATGCCGTGGCCTTCCAGCCAGTTCTTCACCGCCTTCGTCACCAGGTGGAGATCGACCGTGCAGGCAGTGTTGCAGACCATGACAATGACGTCCGCCTTGAGTTTTGCAGAGAAGGCAACGCCATCCACCACGATTTCAAAAAGGCGTTCATGACTATGCTTTCCGTAGGAGGCCTTGGCATGGTCGGCTACGGCGTCGACCTTGAGGACGAAATTGGAACGCGCCCTGATATAACGAATGAAGTCATTGGCGGCAATCAGGACGCCGTCGCTGGAGTCGTAAAGTACGGCATGACGGACTTTGGGCCCCTCCAGCTTTGACTTCTCTATCGATTCCGTCCATGTGATCCGCCGGCCCCCCGTCAGTTTGTGGAAGGCAGAGAGTTGTCGAAGCGTCGGGTGCTCATTCGTGATGGGCGTATGGGCTTTCGGCGTCCATGTGCTTTGCTGAAGGGCGCCGGACCGTGGTACTGGCGCTTTGAATACCCCGTTTTCGGTTATCGTCACTGCCGTGTCGAGGGCGGTGGCAAGCCAGTCGGGCTGGTAGGCTTGCGAATCCAGGCAAGCGCTGCAGAGCAGCTCCATTAGCCCCAGCGTGCCTTGCACCACATCGGGTACGACCAGGGCGTGGGTGGCATGAATTACCGCTGCGGAATCTTCCGGTTCGTCAAGCGAATTCAATGCCGGGAAACCCGCATTGACACTGCTGCCGCAGATGGCAATCGAGGGAATCTTCATCAGGTTCTGCATGTTGAGGGCCTGGTCGAGCGCGACATTGAGCAGACTGATGCTGCTGCCGTCTGCATCCAGGTAATCACCGGCACCATTGCGCCCTGGTACATCAATGTAAAGCGAGAGGTCGGGCGCATGCCGGTTGAATTCCTTGTGCAGTCGCCTCACCAGTTGGCCATTGACTTCCGTAATGGGCACGTATCGCACATATGGGCCAAATTCCGGATGCCTGGCGGTCAAAAGCATTTCTATCAGCCGCCTGTTCGGTTCATCGCAAACGATGACAGGGGTCTTGTAGCAAAGGTGGAGTGCATAGGCGGCGATCGCAGCACTGACCGCACTCTCCGCCGTCAGCTTGCCTTCCGTGGTGTTTCTGCCGCAGAAGATCATCACCTTGTCGGCATCTGCCAGG
>Ga0308161_1001793_pt1 | contig 24525 bp, 34 predicted proteins | sample PhyFR2_FD_201034 | JGI IMG/M metagenome (GOLD analysis project Ga0308161, IMG submission 201034) | Phyllosphere microbial communities from UC Gill Tract Community Farm, Albany, California, United States - DLSLF.R2 | ecosystem: Host-associated > Plants > Phyllosphere > Unclassified | place: USA...
TATCTGCTTTGCATGGTGGGAATGTTCCCCTTTTCGGGGGGAACTATTGGCTTTAGTGATCTGAAAACAGGCTTTGCAGGTGTTAATGTAGGTTTTGTGTTTTACTGTCGGTTCTTATTCTACTTAACGACTTTTCTACACTCTACTTTAGTAGGATCTGGTAACTCGTTAAAATCTACAGCTATATTCTACTGATAATTTTCTACGTTGCCGGGTTTTTGCCCCGCTTGTTGGTTTGGGGTGATCGAAGAGGGATAATCTGGAATGTAATATACTACAATATACTATACTACACTGTTAATTTATGATCCTGTCAAAAGTTTTAGTGACGCCGTAACACCGTGCGCCAGTGAAATAGCCCGGACGGAAGACAGAAAGAGAAGAACGGACAAGAGGAGAAACGACTTACGCATTGTGGCTTTGCTTCCCTGCAATCCTGATCATAATGCGCCAGGAACCCAGCGAACCGGATAACCAGTAATACACTATACTACGCTATACTATACTACATTCATGTTTTGTTCTGCCTGATTGCCGGTGCTGGCCACTGATACCGCTTTCCCCCATAAATGTTAAATCCTTCACCAGAGCCATTCTGAGCGCCTTTCTCCTTCAACCCATACAAACGCACTACCTCACCTCCGAACACCCCAAAAAAGTAGGAAATATTTTGAGTGTTAAGTAGTGCCGCGTTTGGTTTTACCACGAACTTAAAAATTGGTATGTTTGAAATTTACTCACAAGAAGGATTTACCGAGTGGAAGACGAAAAAGGAATACGCATTGCGCTTTCTCCAGTTCAAATGGCTGCCGTGCTTTCAAACAAGAATATCAGTGAGGGCGAAACTGCAACCAACCGTATTTACGGCGGTCTGGGTCTTGCTGGCGGCGTAGTAGAAATGTTCGGAGCTGGGGCAATGTGCATTGTTCCTGAACCTACCATGCTGACAAAAGCTGGTTGTGTTTTTGTCGGTACTCATAGCCTCGATACCATCCAGGCAAGTGTAAGGCAAATTTGGACCGGTAGAAAAACTGATACGGACACATATAACTCTGCTGTCATGCTTGCTGAAGAGCTTGGAGCAGATAAAAAAACGGCAATGAATGTTGGTTTAACCGTTGATATTGCTATACCCATGGCGTTTGCGTTTGCAGTGGGTGCAGAACGAGTGATCGCAGTAAGAAGCGGAAGGCTCAAAATTGCTGAACACGAGTCCTTATCTGGTAAAGCACCGGGTGGACATACGATAGAACGGCATGTAGGCAAAACTGAAGCTGAGTTACGCCAACGATTACAGAACAGACCGGGATTAGACGAGGCAAGTAGCTTTAAATCTCTTCCAGAAGCTGAAAAATTAATAAGTAAAGTTTTAGCTGACAATAAATATCAGATTCAAATGTGGGTTAAGCATAAACCGGCTAACCTACAGGCAAGAATGAGACTTACCAGAGCTTTTTCAAGTCCAACGGGAATAGTTATTCGTCGTGGGAGTGAAGAAGTTAAAACATGTTATTCTGTGAGAGTTGTGATTGATTTTAAGCCATTTCACGGAAAGCCATACTTTATTATTACTGCATTCCCGGAGTTATAGTTATGGATAGAATAAGTATCGGTGAACTTGACAATTTCATTGGGATTTATTTTGGTCAAGATTATGACCTTTTTGAGCCCAGCGACGAAGTAGAACCCAAAATAGCTCAATATATTAAAGATTCTCACAAAGGAAATCATCATGCTTTGGTAGCAGACATTGACCTTTTTCTTTCTGAATGTACCGACATAGAGAAGGATTTTAAAGAAAGATATAAGCATGAATTTGTACCAGCAAACTGGAATACTACCGCAAAAGAATTTTTATATCTTGTTCACAAAACGGTTTCCAATCATTTAAAAAGCCAGTCCTGAGCTGGTTATAATGATAAAGGGTTTACTGATTAATTAAATACGTATTATATTGATCGGCAATGCGTTGGTTTTTGTTTTTTCTGATAATAGAACTTTTGCAGATTTGGCAACAACTATAGCCAGCTCTGCAACTCTGTCTTTAAGATTGACGTCATAAGCTATATTGCTATTCAAAAGCGTTTGCATAGCTTGTTCAATTTTTTCTATATCAGTGCTTGTCAGTATGACTTTCTTTGCTGACTTTAACAGGATCTTAGGAAGCAGGTTTCTATACTGCCAGTGCAGATTGGCAGGCTTATCTAAACCCGAAACAGCATAATGGAGATCTGAATAGATAGCATTAAAAACACAAGAATGACCTGATTTGGAAACGAGGTCTTTGTTTATTCCTTTGTTAAACAATATATCAATCCCAGAAGCGCAAACATTGAATGCTGCGTTTTCACCATTTTTATTTACCTGGTTAATATTTATTTCATGCATAACTAATCTTTTGAGAATGGACGCGTTTTGATTGAATAGGGCGTTTTCGCCATTTTTATCTGTAATGTTTATGTCTATTCCGCATTTTATCAATGCTGCAGCCTTATCTGGCGTTGAACAGTGAAACAAAGCTGTTTTCCCGTCGCTGTCTATAGCGTTTATTTTGAAATCCTTTAGTTGTTTCCATTGCTCTATATTTCTTAAAAGATTATTACCTGAACACGTAAAAAGACTTTTTGAAACTTGATTCATATAACCCCCTTTCTTATTATAAAGGGAGTATACATTCATTAATTATGGATTATCAATTTTAATTACAATCTCTTTGGTATTTTAGAGCCTTTTATATTAGCCACTACCTGATTTTGTAAGCTCTTCCTTTCAAGACACCGCAACTTCCTGCCTACGGCATTATAAATACAGCCGCCGTCCGTTGTAAATTCAAAAGACGATTCAGAATAAACTCTTTTACCCCCTTTAATTCTGAATGAGTGATTTATTTCTATCTTACTTGAAAATCCATGCTTGTCTTTTATTTCAAAGACCTGAATCTTTAACGTTTCGTCTTCGTTATCAAAACTTCCTATATGCTCTATTTCTGAATAACCTTTCTTTTTAGCAACGTCAAAGAGTATAACAGACATGAGTTTATCCATGTTAATATGCTTGTAGGCACTATAAAACTCTCCGGTTTTGGCATTAACTATATTGAGAGGTAAGACAGTTTTAAAGCTATCATAATACGAAAGTTCTAATTCTATTCTTTCTTCAACACTCATGTAACTATTATCTACAACTAAATCACCTGTTTTGAACATTCCCTTCGCCTCCTCAAAGTATCCTGGTGGCAACTTAAAAAGCTTTTTATTCAAATCTCTTGCTGCGTTTAAGTATACAGATTTAGATATGTTGCTTATTAACTCTTTATTGTATATTTCAGAATGCAGGATTAAAGTGTTTTTCCTTTCATTGATAAGCTTTATTTTGTAAGCGTAGGAGTAAGTTTCATTTATTATAAACTTTGCTATTGCAATTGGTATTGTTATAGGTGAGAAGATTAGATACGTCAGGTAGTTTTTTGCTTTTTTAATGGACAATTTATTTTTTACAGTGTTTTTGTTTCTATCGTCTTCTGTCGTGTCTAACGTGTTCTCAGGATCGGCTTCGTCGTCGCATAAAAACCACTCTGACGCTCTACTTAAATCTATATTTTCTAAACTTTGAATTTTATCTTTCATATAACCCCCTGTTATTTTGTATATATATACAAAATAATTTATTTTTATCTTTAGTCAATAAAAAGCAGGGTTTATTTTGATTATTGTATTGACATATTTTTTGTTTCGCTTATATATAGATAGTGATTGTATACTCCCTAACGTTCATGTAATCACACCTCCTTATATTTTTGGTAGATTTAAAAGTTAAAGCAGAGTGCAAAGCTCTGCTTTTCTTTTTTATTCTAACTGTTCTTTTATATCCAGATAAGTTCTTGCGATCATTAAAATGCTTTCAGATAAATTATTTCTTTCCTGATTATCTATATACAGCTTACGAAAAAATTTGTATGCAGCTACTGTTTTCTTTGATTGCAGAGAAATTAAAAGAGCTATTATTATACAGCTTGGCTCTCTTCTGTGTGAACAGCTACTAAGATAATGAAAAATAAAGTCTGTTTGACTGTATTTAAGATTTAGCTTTGTTTTACTGATTTCAGTCAGCACTGAAGCTATATAATCGTCATCATCGGTTCTAAATGATAACAGCAGCCTTTTTTTCAGAAGTTCAAGCTCTTCAAGACGCTCGCTGAATTTTCTTATCATTAAAAGCACCACATTAAACTAACTGTCTATGCAGTATAAAGAAAAGCCCCTTTCGGGGCTTATGCTGTTCTGAACAGGTTAATAAGTTCTGGATCTTTATCTACAACTTTAAGCAGTTTAAGACTGCTTCCTGTAGGCGTTCTTTTATTCTGCTCCCATGCCTGCACAAGTGAGGGACTAACACCCAGGGCAACAGCAAAATCTACCTGCTTCATTTTTGTTCTGGCGCGGATTCTCTTAACGTCCGGCGTTTCGAATGTAGTTACTCGGGCAGGTTTTGCCAGCCCTTTTTTGATTGCTACGGCTTCGTTAACGCTTGCCATCAGGTCATCAAACAATTCTTTCTTCATGAATCACCTCTTGCCTCGTCGGCAGCCTTTTCAAGTTTTTCAACCGCTGTTTTAAGCTGGTTTTTCTCGCCTTTGGTCAAATTGTCTTTTTCGTTCTTCGGATAGACCAGGAGAAGATAGATCTCGCCATCCTGGTTCAGGTAGTAGTAGATAACCCTTACGCCGCCGCTCTTACCTCCACCGGGTAAAGCCCATCTGACCTTTCTGCACCCGCCCGTTCCGGCAATCGTATCACCGGCTTCTGGGTCATTGCGCAACATCTCCTGGAACTCTCCAAACTCTTCTCGAGTCAGCAGATCATCAATCTTTCTCTGGAACACAGAGGTTTCAACAAAGTGTAATAAACTCATTCCCTTACCCGCTAAACTCTTACACTGTATGAGTATTTTACTCGCACAATGTAAGAGTAGCAAGTGAAACATACGGTATTAGATTTTCATGGCCGGCTTCGTGTCTTTCTCTGCTACCGGCTCTGCAGCTTCCTTACTTGCTATACGTTGCTGTATGAATGGAGACACAGATAGATCAGGGTTCTCTTTCAGCATGACTGCTAATCGTTATTCTGTTTCATAAATGATCTTGTTAGCTGTCTTGTCTGCGGCTTCCACTGCTTTGATTATGCTGTCCGGGTTCTCTTTAAGCAGCTTTGCCCATCCGAAATCATAAGCATCATGGCTTCCCTGATATGCGGCAAACTGATCCTGTTCGCTTAGCTCGATACCGAAGTGCTTTATAACCGCCTGGGAAGCCACGTTAGCTACAAGTTCTTCCTCTGCACGTGCAAGATTGCTCTTGCTGTAAGCACGCAGCGTATCGCGGTTAAAACGGCTCTCATGCCCCCAGGCATGTGCAATCTCATGGGACAAGGTAGAAATCTCTTCCAGGACGTTCCTGAACAGGCTTGAAGGGGGAAGATTGATATACTCGGCGCTGGGTGAGTAGTAAGACGAAGACGACGAGCTGAAATCAGTCATACGGCGAACGGGAACAGGCGAGGCTTCTGTAATCGCTGTAAGCAGTGTCTTGCTCTCTTCACTCGAAGGAGACTTATAGCCTATGGCCATGTTCCGGCATATGCGTTCCGGTAACTCTCCCTCGATATCTGAAAGATTGAAAATGTGATCGAGAGAACGCAGGGATATGTATCTGTCCTTTCCTTCTTCGGTGCTGACGTTAGCTTTATCAGGTTCGTTGTCTTTTGGCTCTATCTTCTTGCCAAATTGCTTGATTATGATAAACGAAGAAGACCCGCGCTTTACTGAAACACCATTACTTTTGGCCTGGTTAAAAGTCATAAAAAACGGCAACAGTTCTTGTGTGTCGTCCTTTTCCATTCTGTTCTTCATTTGATTAAGCAAAAGGGAAGAGTTCATAATACTGTATCGTGAATTGCTGACAGGATTGAGATACTTCGTATTGAATACGGGGGCTTGCCATACAGGTTTATCTTCTGATAAATCACTTAATGATTCAATGATTGCTTTCTTTCTTATTTCTAAAAAAGTATCTAAAGTTGACTTTTCACCTGAATTGCTTTGTTTGTTTTTTCCGTTATAAGATTTTTTAAATGACATATAATGCTCCTTTTTTATAGTTATATTTTTATTATATTAACTTATAAAAAAAGAGCAAATACAAGGTAGTTAATTATATTTTATTTTGATTAGAAGTTTTTTATGCGTCATATTCTTATATTCCTTAATGGTCTGAGTGGTTGGTTTTGCTCTGTTGAATCCTCCAATAATGATCTTTGTGCTTTAGATAAATAAGGTGACCTTTCTAAAGTTGAGCTTTCAAAAAAATCATTTTTTATTCTTTCTTTCACGAAATTATTAATGTTTTTTATTGAATCATTAACACCTAACAAATCACCCTCTCTTTCTTTCAAAACCTCATTGAAAATGATATCTGCTTTACTTTTAAGATCGTCGTTTTTAGATAAAAAATTAAGCCACACTGGAATGCCGGAACCATAAGACATAAATGAACATGAAACACCATATAATTTCTTTTCTTCAAGATTTTTTAGCGTAATATTTACATCACTCATTACTTCGTCGTCAGGTCTGAGAAGTAATTTATCAATGAAGGTTTTCTCTATATCCACTGCGGCGGTACGAAATTTAGGGTGATTTGCTTTTTCATTTAAGAGGATACCAATGTTTTTTGAAGACTCTATATCACGAGAAGTTACGTTATCTATCTTTCTTTGTAAGAGTCTTTCAAAATCACACCTGTTGAATAGGTCCTCGTTTTTAAGATAAGATTCTATCTCATTAATTTTACCCTTAATAAAATCATCAATCTCAGCATTGAATAATCTATTTAAATTTACATCATTTAATTCAATCTTTTTTATCATAAGTAACGCTCCTTTGTGGTTTTTAAAATATATTTAATTTCATTCCGGCATGCCGTTAGTGTGCTTACTGTTGTTATTATAAAAGCTATAGCATATACATATATATTATTGCTCGAAGTTAAGTATTTGATAAGGCCCCAAATCGCAAAATTATTAAAAATAGTTGAGGTTAATATCTGAATGGGATTTTCTAACTCATTACGCCTCATTGTTTAAGCTCCCAGCATTCTTGTTATGTATCAGTGCTTTTTGTTCTTTTTTATGTGCGTCGATAGCTTTAAGTTCTTGTGAAGAGTAGTAAGTGAAGTAACCACACATACAAGTTACTATCAGGACAAGCGTAAATACGCTAACGTTATTGATATTGTTCAGGACAAACTGACTGAACGTATAACCTTCACCTTTAGCCCTCATCCAGTAGCCATGAAGCACAGGAACGGAGGCGATCACTTGCTTTGCGCCTACACAGAACGCTATGAGGCTTGCAGCCGCAAAGAGTACGAGCAAATGCTCATGGTCTTTGACGGTTTCCTGCAGTTTCTGGCTGTATTCATTGATAGCCATGACGAGCGGATTATGATTGATTTTATAAATAATATTTTCGAACATACAACACCCCTTAAATTAATTTATTGAATTTGCAATGCATTTTATTAATTATTGATTCGTTTATTTCAGAAAATACCGTTAACTCTTCTTGCTCAATCGTTCTGAAAAAAGGAATCTCGTTTTTATCTACATTGAATGGCGCTTGCAAATCAAAGCCCGGCTTAGTCTCTATTATTCTGCATAATTCATTATTTTCGCCGAAGTTTATTACTACCATCATGTATCTGTTATCGCTGAATACCTTTCTTTTATTTCTTAATAAGTTCATTTCAACCCCCTTTAATTATTATATATATTATTTATACCATTTCATTTTAAATATGCAATTAAATGTGCAATTAAATATGCAATTAAACATGCATTTCTGATAAACGGTTTATTTAGGCAATAAAAAAGCCTCTAAATGAGGCTTTAAAAAGAGAGGTTTTTTATCAGGCTATTTCTAATATGTTTAACTTATTCATTCTTTCAGATTCTTTGTTGATAACATGCACATAATTTTGATAGTTATCTTCTTTGTGTAGTGCTGCTTCACGCACTTTTTTTATTATCATTGTGAAATTCAGCAAGTCTTTATCAATTTCCTGCTTATCCCTGTTTAAAGACTGAAAAAGAACTTTTCTGTTGTCGTGCATTGCTTTAGCCGCCAACTCTATCAACTTGCCCTTTCTGCTTGCTAATTCCTCCGCAATCTCGGAACAAACAGCAAGTATCTCATTCTCTTTTTTATTTAAATCAGTATCTTTTGTAAGCATAGATCACCTCTCTAATAACCACTCACATATATGATAAATATATATTATATAAATAAAAAAGCAAATATTTGTGTTTATTTTGAACAAAAAAAACAGAGGGTCGCCTCTGTTTTAGTGAATGGAATATTAAAAAGGCTTGCGTGTTGCAATAGTAATAGCTGAACTCCTTTCTGATTTTGGCTTATCTTCTTCTGGAGCTTCTCTAATCCTGTTTATATGCTCCTTTTTTTCAGATAAAAACTTTTCTTCTGGCACGGCGTTTAGTTCTTTCTTGTTAAGAAATGGTTCTGACAATCTATTGTTATCATGTATTTCTCTGAATAACTCTTTCTGAAATTCATTAGCAGGCTTGATCGTCAAACCATTTTTGATAGCAGATAAATAAGCATATTGTAAAAACTCGGGCGTACCGTCAAAAGTTACTGATTTCCATTCTTTGGCTTTCGCTATAACCATCATTCGTGTTGCGCTTTCTTTTTGATTTCTCGCCTGGATAGTTATGCTGCTGTGTGATTCAATGATTCTTGTATCATCGTCAAATAGAACAACACGCTTAGCGCCATCAACCGTTTCTTTTGATATTATTCTGGTTATATCAGAAAACATTGAGTGATATTCATCATCAGAAAGAAAACGGGATTTAGAATTAAAAGATTCAGCATGGTTTTTGTCTTTGTTTTTCTCAATAGCTTTAATCTCTTGCTCTAAAAGCTGTTCTTCCTGAATCTTTTTCTTCTTAAGATCCTGCTCTTCTTTTTCTTGCAACGTGAGATTATCAGCATTTACGACTTTGTTAATAGTTTCAAGATCGTTTGGAACTTCGTTATCGCTGTTAGTGTATTCACAATTTTCATGTAAGTGCTGAAACGCAAGCCAGTCTTCTTCGTCTGTAAGAGGCTTTGCGCTAACACCTTCTTCTGCTGCAAAAGCATTAAGTTCATCCAGTTCGTTCTTCTTCTCTATGAACTGTTCTCTGAGACTTTCAAACTCATTGAGTCTGTCGAACAACTCTTTAACTCTTGGGATATCCTGTTGCGTCTCCGGCTCTTCAAGGTCTCTTTTAATGAACTCGATATGTGATTCAGCTTCGGCAAGTCCCTGTTCAATTGCCTGGTATGGCGTTAGCTCTTCGTAATCTGGGTTTACTGCTGTGTTTGTATGATTCATATACAACTCCTTTTTATAGTTATGTTTTAACTAAAGAAATTTCTCTTCCCTAGTTATAGTATAGTATAGTATATTATTCATAAAGCTCAATACCTGGGCTGAAATTATCATCTATAAACAAGGAGTTAGATATGATCCCTTATTCAGTGTGGTCCAGAAAAGGTGGTGTTGGGAAGTCTACATTATCGCTAACCCTGGCTGGCCACCTTAGCAAACAGGGTAAGAAGGTAGTGCTTGTAGATCTCGATCCGCAAAACGGTGCGTCTATCTGTGCTGACATTGCTAACAATCTCGGAACCCCCTTGCCTTTTGCTGTCGTCAAAAATCTGAGCGAAGTGAATCGGAAGGAAGTAGACGCGGTTGTCTTCGACCATTCTCCGGGTATCAATCCAGGCGGTCAGCTTGCCCCTATCGTAATCATTCCCACTATCCTGGACGCTGCAAGCCACTCAGTGACCATCAAGAGCGTTCACGAGCTGGATAACACTGACAAGCTGGCGATCGTCATTCCCAACCGCGTAGAGCTGCAAAACCGCGAGAACAAAGAATTGTTAGAAATGCAGTTCGAAGGTGTCCCTTACATGAAGAAGCGCGTGTCTTACTCTCGCGCATATGGACAAGGGGTAACTATCTATTCAGACGGAACCGGCTTACCTAACCTGGCTATCACTCGTTCTGAGTTTGACGACGTTGCTGAATACATTGAAAAACGTATCGAACAGCACATTCGGGAAATGAAAGCCAAGCAGAACGCAGAGACGGAGAAGTAACAATGTCTAAGAATGATAAAAAATCCTGGCTCGACGATATGCAGTCTTTTGAAAAAATTTCTGTTGAGACTGCTTTCAACAAAGGCGCTACGTCTTACTGGCAGCATGAATACTTCCCGCACGAAGACGAAAATGCGCCTTACATTATCCCTATGATTCAGATCAAAGCGAAGGAAGACGAAGCGCGGTTAACGAACGTGCGTATACCTGCTGAGCTTGAAGCGACAATCAAACGCCTCGCACCTGGTGCACCTATTGCTAACGTCATTCTTGCTCTTGCCGATTTGAAAGCAAGTGAATTGTTAACAGACAACAAATCTGTCGTTATTAAAAGAAAAGATAAGTAACTCGTTTATCAGATAAGTATCGCGTTTGTCGGGAATAATAAATTTGATAATTTACTTTTTTATTAAGTAGAATAGAATAAATTAGAAGTAGGTTATGTCTACTTTTAAAAATCTACATAAAAATAAAATAAGGAGTTATATATGGCAATGGCAAAAGTTTTAAAAACGTGTGACAAAAAAGGATTTGTTAGCTCAAACACTGGCGGTAGCTCAGAAGACAGCCCACGCTATCCTTCTGAACAGAACGCTTACTTCCTTGATCCCTGGACAGGTGAAGAAGTTGAAGAAGCAGACCCCGCTACGCTCGTTAGCAAGCTAACGAACGGCGAGTATGAAAATGTTAACTTAATGACGAAAGATTTTCTTCTAAACCTGCAAAGAAACAATCTTGCTCACGGGCAGATAAAAAGAGACCCTGAACCAGACGCTAAAATCATGGAGCACTTGGTCATTTATCTGGGCTCGTTTAAAGAAGAAGACAGACCACGTGTTCGTGAAATTATCATTGACGAAATATCTAACCCTAACTATGTTGTCAGAAAAGATCAGGGTGCGGGAAAAAAACCAACATTCCAGATTAACATGGGAAAAAAACAGGTTTTAGCCTGGGGAATACATAAAGGTCAGAGGTCAAATGACGGCGGAACGGTTGAAGATCATTTTCATTTATTCGTTAGTGTTCACACATTAACTGATAAGTTTTACCTTTGGGATACTAATAGAAATATTGCTACTTCTCCGAGTGGTGAAAAAGGTAATAAACGAATGATTATTGCTGCTAACTCAGTCAATGATAATCAAGTTCAGATTGCAATTGAAACGCAGATTAATAGTCGTCTAAAGGCAGAACATATTGAAGGGACATTCTCCCTCGGAACTCCACAGAAGAAAATTAAAACCGGGGCTGATAAGCGTGCTGAAAACATTCAGAACAAAGGTGAGAACTCGAATAAACCTCTTTCCGAAACTGCAAAAGAAAATTTTAATCTTGATACTCTGCCAGAAGAAGAGCTTGCTGCGCTTACCCAACCAGGCAACCTTAATGCACCTGAACATGATTTTAACTTACAGAAATTAGAAGAAATAATAAACAGAACAGCATATTCAAGTTCGGACGCGGCTACACGCAAAAGAAAAGCATTAGAAGAAAAGCTTACTGAGGTGGCTGTTCTTGAACAGGAACTTCAAGCGATCAATGCAGGTATCGTTTATCGTGCAAAATTTGAAAAAGCAGAAAGCGAGAAAAAAGAAAAAGACGAAATAATTAATAACCAGAAAGAAGTAATTTCTGAGAAAGAAGTTATTATTTCTGAAAAAGAAGAGGTCATTAATAGTCAAGCAACTGTTATTGATAATAATAATAAAGAAATTGATACGCTTACTCAATCTGTTGCTAAACACGCGGCGGAGAAGGCAGAAGTTCAGGAAAAACTAAACACTGCTCTTGGTCAGATAGAAAATCTATATCTTGATTTACAAGAAAGTGATAATTTGCTTGAAATTGAGAAAAACATCAATAGTGTTTTAAGTGAAGAAAAATCAGTTCTCGAACAGGAAAAGTCTGCTCTTGAAAAAGATAAGGCAAATCTTGAAACCAGCGTTAAAAATCTGACAACTGATCTGAAAAATTCAGTTGAGAAGGTGGCTGAACTTGAACGTCAGAGAGAAGAATTAATCCAATCTCATGCTTCTGAGATAACTGATTTGAATTCTCTTCACGCAGAAGAAATTATCAAAGCCAAAGAGCAAGCAAGAATCTCAGAGCGCCAGGACTTTACTAACACATTGATATCACTGCGTAAAACACTCAATGCACACCGCAATTACAGACAAAAAGACGTCCCTGCGTTAATCGCAGAGGCTAAATCTTCGGCGGTAAGAGAGTTTAAATTTAAAGAGCTTCCTGATCGTCTGAAAAAAGCGAAGGAAGACGCAGTTGAAAAATATGAAAGTAAAGTATCTGAGAAGATAAAGAAAATCACTGATAATGAGCAAATTATCAATAAAGGTGTAGACGGTCTTATTGAGCTTGTTAAAACAGAAGAGAAGAAATCAGCTAAATTACAAAAAGATTTTGATACTGCAATTGACTTGTCTACTAAGAATATGGAAAAACTCGACAAAGAGATTGAAAGACTAAAATCAATTCTTGAATCGAATGGAATTAACCCTGACCCAAAAAAGCCTAAAAATAAATAAGGAGGTTAAAATGTCAAGCAATGAAGAAAAACTACAAAAGCTGGCAGAACGTGGCGACAATTTAGCGGGGAACCCCCCCGCTTCTTCCGAATCACCTGCCATTCCTGAAGAGGAAAATAGCGAAATTCCTGCAGCTAAATTTATGGGTAAGTTGATTAATGCCAAAAGAGAACACAGGGTTTCATATTCAGTAAATAAACCTATCAGAATGGTTTCTCTGTTGGATAACGGCATGATTGAATGTTATTACACAAGTGAATACATTGAAATATACACAAAGAATTATGCTCCTGCACTCCCTTTATTTTTAAAGAATGCTAATTCAGAAAATCAGGCGTTTATAAAGCAAATGCTTAATGACGCAGAAATGCAATATTATATTGATATCGACACGTTTTATAATTTTTTTGGTGAAATGATAAGTGACTGGGGAGCAGCAACCCCAGCGCGGGGAAGTGATCGCCATTTTATCAGGGCAGTGTTTACAGAAGCTATTTTGAGAAATCTACCTGTATACCCTGATTTATTAGACACAGATCAAAGTAATATATTTAAAAGCATTAAATTCGAAGTTAGAACTGAGGCTAATAAAAATTATTCAGATATGCCATTAAATGTAAGAATGAATAACTTACATTGTTTAAATAATTATATGCATAGTGAGAATTTTTTAGTTGGTTCAAAATATTGACACAATTTAATAATGTAGTAATATGCAATTGAATATGCACTTGAAAAAGAAAGTTAAATAAATTCATGCATATTCAGAAAAAATAAAAATATAAGGTTGAGGGTTTATATATGATCATGAATAAGGAAAAAGAAAGGAGATTGGTTTTGCCTTGGGAGCTTGAAAAACCACAGGCAGAGTCTAATTTATCCGACGAAACAGCTTTAATTGAAGAAAACGAAGAGCAGCAATCAGAAGAAGATAGTTTCTTAGATTATTCCGACGAGGAAAATAGTCAGGCTGAGATTGAAGAAGAATCAGAACAGGCAGAGCAAAACACTGACATTGAATTAAAAGAACAAGCTTTTGACGTCAATGAAATAAAACCTGTCAAACTAAAAGAAAAGCGTGACGAAGTTGTCTATTTCATGAGTAAAAAAGGAAAGATAACAAGCGAAGGTATGTTTTTCACGGTTTCAAAAAAAGAAAGAGACGGTAGTATCAAGTCATGGTTCCAGAAGGTTCATGATTTTACAATCCTTCCGTACTCAGTCACTATTGCACTTGACGATCCGATTGAGAAAGAAAAAGAATTCATTAAATTGCGTTTTATGTCGGTAGTCGGAACACTTAAAGAAATCATGGTTCCAGCAGGTGCAGTAACTGATTTTAAAAAGCTTAAAGAAGCGGGTTTTGTACCGCCAACACCTTCCGCTCACAGTAAAGTTTGTCAGCTTATTACTGACGTTATCCGTAATGGCGAACTCGAAAAAAAGTCTGGCTATACTATGTGTGGCTGGACTGAGGATTTAGAGCATCACATTCGCTCTAATGACGATATTTATGTTAATCGCCAGGTTCAAATGACCTCGGTAAAAGGCGAGGCTGAGGTTCAGTTGCAGGCTTACAGAGAAATGATCGACGATTCTCCTTTGTTCGCTTTCTCAATCTCCTTTGCAGCGTCAGGCTATCTGCGCGGAGTGATTAAATCTCTGCTTACGCCGTTCTTCAATATCTTTGGTGATCCTCATATGGGGAAATCCTCTATCCTGCACCTGTTGGCAGCAATGCAGGGTAACCCGCTCAAAGGGCATGGCAACTTACTGAACTCAAACACCACTATCACAGGTTTCCATAACCATCTTGTGTTGAACAATCACGGTCTCGTTCTGATTGACGAGCTGGATAGCATGTTTAATCAGGACAAAGGCAAAGCCGGTGAGAACATACTCGATATCACAAACGGCGGTGGTAAAGGCTACTCAGACCAATACAGGAACTACAAGCAGGGTGCTGCATGGCTTGCCGCCGCTATCTGCTCAATGAACGCCCCGATTTCTAACTATTCAGGCGGTAGTAACAAAGAAAAAGCGTTGCTTTCACGTATGCTGGAAATCGATATCTTAGACGACGAGCTTAAACGTTTCTCCTGTAAGCCTGTTCACTGGATAAACACGATCATGGAAAACTATGGTCATTTCTATCCTATTGCTATCGAGACAATCAAAAACAACGCTAAGAAGTATGTGAGCTTCTATAACGAGTTTAACACCGAGCTTGAAGCTGATATCAAAATGGCGGATTTGCAGGAAAAACCCCGTCTGCTTGAAATGCTGACGTTCGCCATGTGCGGAGCTCAGCTTGTCGGGGATATCCTTGGCGAAGAGGCGAGAGCAAAGTGCGTAGACGCGGTAAACATTATGCTTACCCGCTATAAGAGAATGGAAGACAGCGAGATCTCGTTAAAGCGTCAGGAGCAGTTAGCCTGTTATGACACCTTTAAAAACTTCATTGCGAACAACGCCGGCCGCTTCCGCTGGGAAGGTAAAGCATACGTCTCACGCACTCGCACACGCGATATGGATTTAGCGCAGGAAAGCCAGGCAGCAGAGCATACTGTTCAGGCTACGCGCATGGCTCAGGGTGCGTTAGGTGTGGTTGTTCAGAACAGTGTCATGGAGCATTCATTGGACTTTGACGGCTATGTTCTCCTTAACTCAATGGCATTTGAAGCAATGAAACGCCAGGATATCAGCAAAGACTCTCTTATTGACGCGGCTAAAGGGCTTAACGTTCTTGCTCAACAGAATGATTCGGGCAAGATTCGCAACAACGTAAAAGTCAGTAAGAAGTTTGCAGAGGTAGTAGGCAACAGGGGTTACAAAATCTGGCTCAAAGATCTGGAAGAAGCACCGGAGCCAACTCTGGCAGAGTTGCCAAAGCAAAGACTGTCACCAGTTGAAGAGCAATACGACGATTTTCTGGCGGGACAGGGCGCTGAGTCATACGAGGTAGAACACGACATGCCAGACTTCGTTAATCCTTCCTGGGAAGCAATCCAGGACTCTTTCAGGAAGGGGGAATGATATGGAAAGATTCAGCTTGAATGATCACTTACTGACTGATCGCAAAACAGGCGGTCAATACAAGGTTCATCATATGCAGGGGGTTTACGTTTGTAAGATTCCAGATCTCGGAATGTTCAAACATGCGAAAGAGCAAAACTTACTGAGTATAGTGAATGCTGCAACGACACAGATTGATACGCGTAAAGCCATAATCGAAAACGCAACAATCAGTAATGTGCTGAACAAATTAAAAAATAGATAAAAGAAAAGCCCCATAAGGGGCTTTTTTAATGAGAGAGTAATTTAATCTTATGCGCCGAAGTAAGCCAGCGTGTAAAACACTGCCAGACAAAAGGACAGGATTGCAAAGCCTAACACAGCAAGCAGAGTAACCTTTTTGAAAGCGTATCCAACTGCGTGATAAGCAGTTTTTAAAGTATCACCATATGCCAAACCGAAAGAATCACCGAGGCGATCAACACGTGGAACCATGTAAGCTGTAAAACCAAAAACAATCCACCACACTAATAATACTTGCATAATTTTACCCTCTCAGTAGTTAAGGCGAACTGCCTTTCTGTTATTAAATATACTGTACAAAAATTCATCCATCAACTTTTTTTTTGATTTTTTTCATCAGCTTAACGGATATTCAGGTTAGAAAAATCTATGATTTTTCTGTTTTTCGTTTTATCTTCCAGCAAAAGAGTTTTTGTCTTACCCCCCCCCGATAAATCTTTTTCTAAAGAAGGAATCCAGGATCTTGGGCTTAAAAAATAGCCTCTGAATCGCGTAGTGTGAAACTTTATTGAATAAGCGTGTATGCTTGACCAGAACATCCATGCAAAAGAAAGCAAGGACAGAAAAAGCCAGAATTTAGTATGTTCAAGAATTAAAATTGTCGCTGTAAATGAGAATGCAGTTAATGATACAAAAAATATCATTGCGTATTCTTTGTGTTTAGATCTCATTTTCTCATTACTGACGTTGTATTTTTCTCTTTTATATTCGAATTTAGCATCCATATTAAATCACCTCTCTGTTAGTTATGGTTATTTCTCTTCCTGTCTCTTTCAATTTTCTCATGCCAAAAACCATTAAAGCCGAAACTATATTAGAAAGATTCATAGAAACCTGAAATGTTTCAGCAATCCTTACTTCAAGTCGGCTTGATAACGGAAATGTATATTGTTTTTTATCTTCCTTTGGCAAAACCGCTATTTTTTTTGACTCTTCATAAATAAAAGCTATTGATTTGCTATCTAATTCATTTAACGCATACTCAATAAAAGAATTTAACACGCGCCAGAAATATTTTCTGGTTGAGTTATCTATTGACATAACTGCTTCGTTATAAAATGAATTAGTGAGTTTTATATTCAGCCTGCGAGTTTCTAATTCCTGATTGAATATTCTGTTTTTAATGAATTGATTATTGTTAGAATAACCTTCTTCCTTATATATGTAATTATTTTCCAATTTATCACCCCCGAGTTATTGACTTAATTTAATATTGATTTATATCTTTATAATACATTGCATATTTAATTGTATATTGAATTGCATAATTAAATGTATATTTTATATTAACAAGCATGTCAACTACTTTAAATAAATAAAAAGGGGCTGATACTATATAAGGAGAAGTTTTATATGATCAATAATAAAAGGATACTGCTTTATTTTTTAATAATAATGTCAGTAACAACAACTCAATCTGCATACGCATTAGATTTATTTTCCCCCGTTACAAATGACTGGTTAGTAAAAAACGTCATTGCCCCACTTTTCTATCCTGAAAATTCGCCGTTCGGCCCAGTGTCTGAGATTTTTCTGGCAGGTATATTAACTTTAGGTGGTGTCCTGGCAGGATACACATTGCTTGTCGGAACCATGAGCACAGCACATGACGGGGAAATGTTAGGGAAGAAATGGTCAACCATGTGGGTTCCCATTCGCACGACTCTTGGCGTAGCCATGATTTTGCCCATCAAAGGCGGATTCTGTGCAGTTCAAATCATCATTGTCTGGCTTGGGGTTCAAGGCATAGGACTTGCTGACCAGGCATGGAATGCTTTCGCTTCACAGCCTCTACGGGGAGCTGTCTTTGTTCAGCCTGCTATGGACAGACAGATACAAGAACTCTACAAGAACGCTGTTAAAGCGTCTGCGTGTGTTGCGTCTCTTTCTGACCAGGTTAACCGTACTACAACGGGGTTGAGTGGTTTCGACGAGTTTTTACAAAGTGTGTTAAAAATAAAACCAGGCATAACCTCTAAAATCATTGATAACAGTTCAGGCGGGAAAACTTATTTATTCCTTTATGGTGATAAAACTGGTCCTTTGCCAATATCATTATGCGGAAGTATAAAATATGACACAGGTACATTATCTGACGCATTAACTAATAATGCACCTGCTGCAAGTAAGGATCTTCTTGACCTCAATATGATACAAACCAGAATGGTGCCTGTTAACGTTGCCGCTATAAATGCTTTAGTAAATAATGCCGCAACAGTAGGTATTAAAATTGCCACATCAAGTAAAGTTAAGCCAGAAGAAATTGCTAACAACATGTCAGTAGCTGTTAAAGCTTATAAGCTTGCTGTTTTAACAAATGCTAATCTTACTTTTAATGAAGCAGTGAACAAAAATTCAATGAATGCAATGAAAGAAGACGGGTTTGCAGCGGCTGGATCATGGTTTATTAGGCTGACGACAGCGCAAAGCAAAATAAATAATATCGTTAATAATATCCCAGTTTCTTCAACGCAATTAGAAGGATTTACAAAGTGGGCAGCAAGCATGTTCTCAGCAGATCTTCAGGCTACAATGGCGAAAACAGACAACTTATTTAACGAAACTGACGTTCTTATTAATACTGGAATAACGGCAGGTAAGAGTGATTCGCTGTTTGATAAAATCGGAGAAAAGATTGCTCCTTCTGAGCTGGCTGCGATATTCAGCAATGAAGCCACTACGGAAAATCCGGTATCAGCAATGATGAGCCTGGGTCATAAACTGATAGCGATTGCTATCACACTGTATGCAGTAGTGACAGGTTTAGTATTCGCTGCAGGAACAGGGACACTAATCGCAAGCGGTGGTGTCATTTCAGCAGTAGTCATGATCGCGCCTTTGTTTACTGCCGTAGCTGTGACTATGCTCGTGCAGGGTATCAGACTCGCCTACATACTCGCATATAAGCCTTTTGTTATCTGGTGTGGTGCAATTGTCGGCTGGATAGTGCTCTTGTGTGAAGCTGTGTTTGCGGGTCCTCTATGGGCTGTGGCTCACCTTGCTCCTGACGCAGACGGCATAGTCGGGAAAATGGGACAGGGCTACATGTTGATACTGTCATTAGTGCTAAGACCGATCCTTATGGTGATTGGATACATAGTAGCTCTTTCACTTCTTACCCCTTGCATGATGTTTATAAACTACTTCTTCTCATTCACTCAGGGAGACATAGCAACGGGTTGGCCTATGATTCTCGGAAAACTTGCGGTTATCTCAGTCTATGTGAGCTTACTTCATGGATTGATAGACAAGCTGTTTGCATTGATTCATACCGTCCCAGATAAGTTGCTGCAATGGATTGGTGGAGCTTTGTCTAACAATATGGGTGAGTATGCGAATGGCATTGATACAGGAAGCGCAGCAACAGCTACAAATCGTATGAATGCAGGTCTTGGTCAGTTGTCAGGTGTAGCGCAAAAAGCAACAAGCCGAAACGCTCAGGACAGACTGGACAGATTGAAGCAGAACAAAAAATCAAATATGAATAAGTCAGAATAAAAAAAAGCCCCAGAAATGGGGCTTTAAATATTATAAGTGCTTCAAGTTATATATGATCAAATTAAATATATAACATTAAAATACAAATGGCAAATATATTTCTATTTTTCTATATACAGCTTATTGACAAATAAGCTGTATATATTATTTGTATATATATACAAAATAAAAAAGGGGGGAGTATATGGAAGAAAATTCAAATGTAGTGTCAGGGTTTTTTAATATGGTGAGTTACTCATTAATAAGCATTCCTTTGGCGCTGTTTTTTATTGTTTTGCTATATATAGTTTTACACAACAACCACATTAAAATAAAAAACAGAAAAATTAAAGGAACGGAAAGAAAAGGTTTTTTGGGTTTTTTGATCATTTTAAAGAACTTCATTTTGTATCTTTTCTATATTATAAGATTTTACGCGCAAATATATGTTTTCTCATTAATGATAATTTTCACTTTCTGGAAATATATATTGCAATTAAAAGTATCACCAATTATGAATGCTGAGTTCTATATAGCATTTGTAATGACATTAGTAATAAGCGTTATCCTGGAAAAAACGAAACAAAAAGAAATAACAAAAGAAGACGTGTTCTATCACTTAAAAAGAATAGCGTCAAGTTTAAGAGGTAATAAAAAATGATATACAAAGAAAAAACAATAGGCAACAAAAGGCTTGTTATTTACGATTCACAAATGCATTCAACCGCAGTTAATTCAAAAATGTTTATTTGTGATTTAGATTTCGCGCCAAAAAGATTATCAGCAAAAAATATAAAGCAAACAGTCATAATATTTGAAGCTGTATTTAGACAATATACAGTAAGCAAGGGGAGGGCAAAATTGTTCACAGCAGAAAGTGAAGAGTTGAGAAGTGAAATGATACATGCATTTGACTCTATTATATCGACACAAGATTTAGCCATAGCTGTAACCAATTCGAAGATTAGTAAAAGCGAAAATGCAGAACATACGGATAAACTTAAAGGGTTGAGAGAAATAATCGAAAACAATAAGGGAAACGATAATCACAGTGATATTCAGATTCAAATGTATAACTACCTGATCAGCAAAAACCACTATTCAGGAAAAGAAATTGATTTAATAATTACAAAGATAGAACAACTAAAAAAAGGGGTATTGGTATGAGTAATTACAAATTTGTGCAAGAGGCATTTTACAGAAAGGGCGATAACTATGATTTCTGGACAATCATAAAGTCGAGAAACGCAGAGAAATATGAAGAGGCACTAAATATTAGTGAAAGAATAAATATTAACAAAAGGCTTGGTAATCATAACTTTTTTATTGAAGAATTAATAATTTTTTCGGACGAGGTTTTCTTTAAAAAATTCATTGATAAATATAAAGACGGCATTAAGTATCATGTTAGGAGAGGAGGGAAAACGATATTTGAACTTGTAGCAAATGCATACGTTTATTCAGTGAGTTCAGGCGCAAGAGAAAGAAGTGATTTAAGGAATGTTGCAGACAATCTTTACTCATTTATTAAAGTACAACATTGCCAGGAGAGCCATAAAAAAACAGAACACATAAACGACATGGAAAAAGCTAAAAAAATCATTTCTGACATTCAGAAAGAACACGGAATCAGTAATAACGAGCTTTTGAGTGAGTTTACTATCAGAAATGAAGTTGAAAGTCTGATAGCGAGCATTGAAGCAGAAGTAGCACAAAAGATAGCAAGAATATAATCAAGGGGGAGTATATGAATGAAAAAACAGATAGTTTTGCAGTCAATTTTATAAAAGAAAATAAAAAAGGATCAAGACGCAGCTTTTCCGACTTTTACCTGCAGGATAAATATTGCAGGCAGTATTTAAAGCAGTTTTATGACAATGACGAAGAAGTTTTAGCTCTTCTTATTGAAAAAGACATCCGAAATATTATCGAGAAAAAAATAGAAGATAAAAAAATATATGTCGGTGGCAGGAAAACACAAACAAAAGAAAATATGATTTATGTTAGGTTTAATAAAAGAACAAAACTAAAAATAGAGGTGCAGTATTTTTTTGGAACTTTGACTTTAACCTATGAACTAAAAGGCGATATCAGCACTGCAAGAACGGATATCATTTATATAGATTCTAAGACAAATGAAGTAAATGAATTTCTAGTAAGGGTAATTAACAGAGCAAAAAGAAAAATGCTCACATTAGTTAATATATTAGTAATGGCAGCTTATGCTGCAGTCGCTACAGTAGTCGGATTTATAGTTGCATACCCACAATATTTAATTTAACCGGAGGTATAAAATGAAAAAAGCAGAAGAATTAGAAAAAATAATTTATCAGGAAAGAATGCGCACTTTTATCCCTGAAAGCAAAATGCTGAATGATATACATGCTGCAAGTAAGAGACTAAGAGAACGAAGCCAGCAAGGAGGCAAGGTATGAATATAAAAGATAGAGCATTAATATTATTGGAAAGGAGAAGTAAAAAAGAAAGGTTATGTTGCATTGCTATTAGTGCTGGAATGATTTTAATGATTGTTGGCTATATCACCTTTTCTAAACCAGAGGTAATCCCAGTTGATCCACTAACTAAAACCTCTGTCCAGAACTGCTTTGCAGAGAAAACAAAAAAATACATAGAACTAAACACGGTAATAGACTTCAAAGCGGCGGGCGTTCTGGACAGGTCTAATACGAAGTTTGAACTTAATGGCAAGCATTACAATCTTTATTTGAATGACTACTATTACTGCTTAAATAGATAAATACAACATGGCTTCTAAAAGAAAGAACTACAACGAAGCTGGAACTTCGTTGTAGGAGGGAGTAACTTTTTAGGTTACGTTTTTTTTACATTCTAAAAGGAGTCGTAGTATGACTGAACTTTTATTTTTTGTAATCAGTATAGCAAGTATTTGTCATACTATTTAATTTATAAAATAAAAACCTGATACTGTCAATTCAGCTATTAAAATAAACCTCCTGTCATTATAAGTTAACCATTAATCAATTTATTATATCCAGCTTATTGACAATTAAGCTGGGTGAGTTATTTATATAAGTATAAATTAAATAAAAAAGAGAGGTAATTATGAAAGAAAATATAGAAATTAAAAATATAAAGGAAGCTTATGCAGGTATTATGAGAGATCACACAGCAGTAGAGGCTCTAAAATATTCAGATTATAGCAAAGTTCCAAGGTGGCTAAATATCACCAATATGAGGTTCATGATTATAAAAAGAACTGAGGCGCTATTTAAGTTAACGGAAGAAAAAGAAACCATATTAAAAGAGTTAGACGCTGATATTCCACTTAAGCTTATCGATAATTTGAGTAAAGAGGAAATGCGTTTACATCTGGATTTAATGTATATTTTTGGAAAGTCGCTTAGAGAAATATTTAATAATTCTCAAAAAAAGGAAGGTATTTTGTTTGAAAAAGGAATTCTAAATAAAGCAATTGATAATGGAAACTCAAAAAAACCAATGACAAGAATATAAGGAGAGAAACATGAGCATAAATAAAAAAGACTCAAAAGAACTTTGCAATGGAGTATATATTTACGGAGGTCCATGCACCGGGAAAACAACTTTAATAAATAAAATAAAAAGTCTTTATGATTTTGAAAGTTTAGGTGTGCCTGTATTATTCCTGGACGATTATGAGCATCGCTACACTAACGCTGCCATTAAAATGGGCCTATCTAATAATGACTTTGTGGTAATAGCTGGGAATAGTCATCCAGATTTCCGTAGCAATGAAGTTTTCTTTTGCGAAAATAATATATCAATATTCCCTGCTTACGAAATTGGCAAAGCAGAGGAGTTTATAAAAGACAAAATCATTTATCTTGTTAGCCTTATTGAAAGGGAAGCACTAAATAGCGTCATTGAAAGCAAAAGCTCTAAACAAGAAACAAAAAGAATTTAGGGGGGTATTTATGAAATTTGAACGAACAATTAAAATTTTAAAAAGGGAAGGAGCAATGTTTTTTGAAATGACAGTTACTTTTCTATTAAGTCTTATAGTGTTTTTTTGCCTAAACAAAATTGATACCGCTTCCAAAGATAGAGATAGATATGTTGGCTGCATGGTTAATGCGACAAGCTCTAATATTGAGACTTATAATAATTTAGTTGCGAACCAAGATAAATTCCATTTTCCAAAGATTAAAAAATCAGAAATACTTAATAACCGAAATGCTCAAGAAAATATCATCATTATGAACTTAGTATTAAAAAATAAGGTTGATTTCGAGTTCATTTTTGATAATTCAACTTTATTAATTTATAGCAAAGAGCAGAGTAATGAATGTAGTAAAAATAACGATTCAGTTTCAGAAAGTTATTTAGTTAAAGAAAATTCATTCCAAATATTTTTGGAAAGCATGTTAAAAAAATAAAAGCAGGAAAACAAATTTGCCAAAAATTAAAGCAACAGGTTAAATAAAAAAGAGCAGATAACAATGCTCTTTTTTTGCACGCAGCTTATTTTTTTCGAAACATATCAACAACGGGTTTCAGAACAGCATATAAGACAGCAAACATTACGAGAGTAAGTATTGCTGAAATAACAGCACTTATAAACAGGTTACCGTAAAAGACTAAGTTATCTGTTGTAGCAACATTGATTATGCTAAGCAGCTTAACTGTGATCCCTTCAAGAACGTTCGTTTTCATGAAAGCAGCAGTGATAACCACAAAGATTAGAAATTTAACAATCTTAAGCATTACGTCTTCCTTGCACATTAAAAGAGTTCAAACGTCTTACGGAGAACGCCGAATGAAATGTTTTGCAGAACGTCTCTCTCGGTAGGGTGTTCGCCGTAAGACTGATTGATTTTATCCTGTTCGTTGTGAGATCTGCCAAAATATTTCCTACTTTTTTGGGGTGTTCGGAGGTGAGGTAGTGCGTTTGTATGGGTTGAAGGAGAAAGGCGCTCAGAATGGCTCTGGTGAAGGATTT
>Ga0308161_1001795_pt1 | contig 24512 bp, 16 predicted proteins | sample PhyFR2_FD_201034 | JGI IMG/M metagenome (GOLD analysis project Ga0308161, IMG submission 201034) | Phyllosphere microbial communities from UC Gill Tract Community Farm, Albany, California, United States - DLSLF.R2 | ecosystem: Host-associated > Plants > Phyllosphere > Unclassified | place: USA...
AAAGGTCGTCATGATCCATGTGTGGGTGTACGTGCAACGCCGATTGCTGAAGCGATGTTGGCGATTGTGTTAATGGATCACTTTTTAAGACATCGTGCTCAAAATGCCGATGTGGTTGCACCATTTAAGCCAATCGAACCCTAATATAAAAAAGATTAAGCCACACGGATAATTTATTATATGTGTGGCTTAGATCACATTTTAAATAGAATAAAATTAAATTAATTTAACATTCATTCAATAATAGTTAATCAATTATAAAGTTTCAGAAATCATATTATCTGATGTCGCAATATGATACTGATTTCGACCATTACTTTTCGCAATATATAACGCATGATCGGCCTGTGCAATAAACTCGGATAGACTGTCATTTAGACTTGGCGTCATGGTGGCAACACCCACACTAATAGTGACTTGCTTGGATACATGGCTTCTTGGATGAGCAATCCCGATATTACTGATGAGCTCCATCAGTCTGCGCACTTGTACCAAGGCTTGTTCACGATCCGTCATGGCAAACAGTAACAGAAACTCTTCACCACCATAGCGTGCAGCAAGATCGCCACTGCGTGAGGCGATAGAGCCGAGCATAATCGCGATGCGCCGTAAGCATTGATCCCCCTGAATATGCCCCAAGGTATCGTTATAGAGCTTAAAGAAATCGATATCGATCATCATGATGGTGATTGGCAGTCCATGCCGTGTCGCACGTTTCCATTCATTCTCAAGCACCTCATCCAGATAACGGCGATTTGCCAGACCTGTTAAGGCATCCTGTTGAGAGAGAATCGACAATTGTTGGGCTTGTCGCATCAGTTCTAAACGGTTGAGTTCGATCATGCAGTTTTGCAGATAGTTTTCACGGTGTTGCCGATCAGTTGCATAGGCAAGCGCCATCCCCAGAAAACTGCTGAAGGTATAGGTACGGTTCAGGAAGGTCCAGTCGATGGCGCCACTGAGCCATGTACTGGCAATAATCCCGATCAAACCACCCACCCAGCCCGCAATAATGGCCGTATAGAAACGCATTCCGACGAAACCGTAGATGATCACAACGGCATACATCATGGCGGCATGGAAGAGAACGTTATTTTGTCCTTGTTCCAGTACGTTAATGATCGTAAACGAAATAGCGACAGCGCCCATGGAGCCAATACAGACATAGTGGTCAAACCATTTATTCATCATCGGCAGGAAAGACAGCATCCATGCCAAGGTAATAATGATCCCAACCCATCCGTAGGTTGCCATCCAAGTGATACGCAGGTCTGTAGGTAGAACCTGATAGATACCGAAGCTTAGAAATAGATATAAACCTAAAATAATAGGGGCGCGATAACGGAACTCATGCGCAGCCTCATTTCTGTACTGATCACGATAGATCACTTCTAATTCTTTAGGAAACCAAACTAAATTTAGCCCGCGAGAAATTAACAAGTCGATTTGTTCTTGTCCCAATATATTGGAAGCTTTCAACTTCATCTTATCTCTCACCACTCCCAAAAATGTTCTTATAAATGTCAAAATAGGGATTATTTTTTTACTACGTTACACTGATTTAAATAGAATGTGTATTAGATTATAAAAAAAATATTAATTTTTAAATAATAAGCATTGCCTAATATAATGATTCAAGCTTAAATTAGATTCAAGAAATAAAAAGCTGTTACAAATTAAACGGCAATCGATTGTATCTTGATGGCATTGAGATACAATTTATAAAAAAGCATCAATCATGGTCAATGGTTGAATTAAGTCATACGAAATAGGATGCATCGCAATGACTGCTATGAATCAATATGGAACAAAACTAGAAATCACATCTCACTCCGAATGGGCTCAACAGTTCTGGGACGACCTGTTACCTTCAAAAGAAAGAGTGAGTAAACATCCGTTATTTATGGATATGGCAAATGGTTCATTAAGTCTGGAATGTTTTCGTTCAGCCTTATTGAATTTCTATCCCTTGGTAGCTCATTTTCCGTCTTATATGGCCGGATCATTGGCGAAAGCAACCTCGTTTGAACTGGATGGCGTGACTGAAACCCGAGACTGGCTGATCCAGAATATCAAGGTGGAAGAACGGCATTTGAATTGGTATCAAGACTGGGCAGGGGGATTTGGCCTGACGGTTGAGATGCTTAATAATGTCAAACCGCCTGTGGCCATGAATGCAGTAAATCACTTTTTATGGGATGTCAACTTCCGAGGCACGCTGGCTGAAAGTATTGCTGCGACCAATCTCGCAATTGAATGGGCAACAGGCGACTGGACTATTCAGGTGTATAAAGGAATTCAGGTCTATACCCAGCATCCTGAGGTCAATATTAATAAACGTTCTTTAGCGTGGTTAAGAGCGCATGCACATTATGATGATTTGCATCCGTATGAGGCAATGGAGCTAATTAAGCGCTTATGTGATAAAGATCCTGTACTACAACAAAAGACTTTTCTGGCTGCTCAGGAAGGTCTGGCCTATTACGAATTGGCTTTAGATGAGTGTTATAAATTACAGCATAAAAATTAAAGGCTTTTGAGTATTCAGTTTTGATAAAAAATGATGGATATCCAGAAGTGGAATCTCCTCGGTTTTGACTGCAACCGAGGAGATAAAAGTCATTCTTCGCGGTTAAGGCTTAAATCATTGCAGGGTCACTCACCGAATCTTCACCTGTTTCGACTCGTCCTGCAAAGCGACGATAAAACTTGGTTTCCTGTGTGCAGCTTACAGCGAAGTCGTACCAGTGTCCGATATCAGCCAAGTCCCAGTGCTGAGTGGAGCTTTGTCCTGCTTTTACAGTGATTTTGATTGCAGGGTCAGTACGATATGCCACAGGGCTAATCACCAGTTCAACATCCTTCGTTCCTGAGTTGTTCAGGTCGACATAAACATTGCCATTGGCAATATCATAGCAAACCCGAATCTCGGGATTGATGTATAAATCCTGATTACGATTCAAGTCACCTTTGAAATGCCGATGAAAGCCATTTGGTCCCATTACCCAGAGATCATATAGGCCTTGATTGTCTTTTTGCGCGCTCCAAACATCATCCAGACTTTTTCCAGCTTCTACAATGTAACGGCGCGGAACCCGATTTAAATTTAATTTGTCGTAGACATGAAAGACTGCACCTTGGCTGCCTGTATTTGAAAATAGCAGCTTGACCGTTCCATCATTCTGGCAACGTGCACTGGTATGTAGTTCATAAGGCAGTCCTTTAGAGCGGCGAATACCGCTGGCTTGAATGGGCTGTTGTAAATAGGTTGGGATAGGCATATTAGGTAGTTTCTGTTGTGCCTCACGGAGCTGATCGGCTTGCTCTCTCGTTTGTTTACCGTTGAGTTGAGGTAAAACATCTTCATTCGGCGTTTTAAAGTTAAATGCAGAACTGAGATCACCACAGATGGCACGGCGATAAGGGCTGATATTTGTCTCTTTAACACCAAAACGTTTTTCCAGAAACATCAATACCGATGTATGGTCAAATACTTGAGAGTTAACAATCCCTCCACGACTCCAAGGTGAAATCACAAACAGGGGAACTCGAGGACCAGGGCCATAAACACCATTGTCTTTTTTAGGTTGGCTGCTACTGCCTAGAGGTGCGTCATGCACATAATATTCATGACGCATATCTGCTTGGCTCAGTGTTGATTTACCTGCATAACTATTATCTGCCTGTAGTGTCGGCGCTGATGGAGATGGAACATGGTCAAAATACCCATCATTTTCATCAAAATTGATCAGGAAAACGGTTTTACTCCAGACTTCGGGCACGGCCGTTAACGCATCTAATATTTCCTGAATAAACCAAGAGCCTTGTACTGGGCTAGATGGGCCAGGATGTTCACAATAAATTGAAGGGGCATTGATCCAAGAAACCTGAGGTAATTTTCCAGATTTGATATCATTTTTAAATGCATCTAAAAATTCTTCTGGTTTATTGCCGGGTAAAGTATTGGCAACGCCTTTATAAAGTGGATTTTTAGCATTGTCTGTTGTGGCATCATAGGCTTTGTAAGGCAACTTTTGTGCGGTCACATTATAAGGACGATTGGGTGCGCCGCCACTCGACACAGGATAGCCAGAATCGATATTGGCTTTTCTAAAAGTGCGGAATGCACCTAACATGTTATCGCCCCATTCATCAGGCATATTTTGATAACAAATCCAGTTGATTCCCGCTTCTTCTAAACGTTCCGCATAGGTTTTCCATGTATAACCGACATCAACCGTTTTGGGATCCCCATCAATCCAGTCCCATTCATTATTTACAAATGCCGTGCCGGTTGGGACTGCACCATTAGTTCCTGTTAAATGGAACGAACGATTGGCATCTGTACCTGTATGCATGGAACAGTGATAAGCATCACAAATCGTAAAGGCATTGGCTAAGGCAAATTGATAGGGGATCTCCTGTTCCTTGAAATAACCCATGGCATAGTCCGTTTTATAAGTTGGCCAGTCGGACATACGACCATTGTCCCATGCTTTCTGGCTATCCACCCAAGTATGGTTGGTGCCGGGTGCACGTTGAGCATTATTGCTTGAGCCATCTAAATGGAATGGGGTTAACAGGGTGCCATTACTGCGTTGTTGCTGCCAAACTGTACGACCATTGAGTAAGGGAATGGTGTGGCGATCAGCAAAGCCCCGTACACCTTTCAATGTGCCAAAATAATGGTCAAATGAGCGATTTTCCTGCATGAGGATCACCACATGCTCAACATCTTGGATAGTTCCAGTCTTATTGTTGGCCGGGATCGCTAAAGCTTTTTGAATACTTGCTGGAAAAGTTGTTAAAGCGGCAGCACCAAAACCTGTTTTAAGTGTGTTTGCTAAAAATTGACGACGATTAATCACGTGATTTCCTCTTATTGTTCTTTATGCTCATGGTGCACAGCGCATCACTGGTTTTTTGGCATCATCAGGTTTCGCTGTGACCTGATCATCATTGGAATCATTACAAGCGGTGAGTGCCAATAGAATTGGAACAACGTAGAGACATGAGAACCATCGTTTCATTTTTTTCAACATCTGCTTCATCCCGAATAAAGATGTCAACACACTAGACAGCACTGATGACAGCATGGTGTCATCTAGATGAAGATTCCTTGACGTTTCATAAAGTATGAATGGGAAAAATAAAACATGAGGCGTGTGGATTTAGATCGAAGAGAATACTTGACCAATATAAAGCAATAGAGATTAAATCAATACCAGCCATTTTTATGGACAGTCAATCAGGTTGGACTGTCCAAATAGAGTTTAATTCTTCTGTTATCACTGATGAATTAAAGCGGATGCATCTTGTCATCAAAATTTTCGAGTAATGGAAATTCGAGTGCTTCTAGCTGGTCAAGGTGAGTGATGTGGCTTTCAAAATCAGTTAACAGTTTTTGTCGGGCTTCGTGACTGATATAAGGTACGTGATAGGCAATGAAGGGCGGTAGAACCTCAAATCCCGCATAGGCCAATGTGCCACGCTGGATGGATGAAAGATAATGCTCAATTGGCCCATGAATAGTGTTTTCACCAAACATGTGATCACGGCCACCCAACGTTAAACAAAGCATGGCTTTTTTGCCACGCATGCCGCCGTGGTTGTAAAAGCGTTTGCCACCATAAAACAGTCCAGAGACGAATACACGATCAATCCAGCCCTTTAAAATGGCAGGTACCGAAGTCCAGTATAATGGAAAGCTCAAAATGAGTAGATCTGCACGTTGTGCTTTTTCAATTTCAGTCTGAATATCCTGTGAAAATTGATGCTGTTTAAATGCATGGCGTTGTTCCAAGGCATAATTCAGGTAATCAGGTTGATTTAAGTTTTGAAAATCATTTTGAGATGCAACGGGATTAAAATTCATTGCATACAGATCGGAGATTTCAACGTTGTGGCCGAGCTTTTCAAAAGTTTCCTGTGCCTTGTCCTTGAGTGCGCTGGTAAACGACAAGTTTTCTGGATGAGCATGCACAATCAGTATATTCATTGGGATATCACATTAATCAATATATTTTAGATAAATGAACTATGCCGAAATGCTTAAAACTGGCATAGTTCATTAGCTGCCAATATTTACCATTTCACGCCAAATTCATGTGATGAGAACATAAAAATGAGCCCAGAATTACCAGGAAGCTATGTCAACTTATTGATCGATGTGGTGAAAAAATGGAATATTTCTCCTGAGCAAATGCTGGCAGGTACAGGTATTCAGGTGCAAAAACTTGAAGCTCCGTTCTGGTATGTTGATATGAATATTTTCAATTATTTACTCGAAAAAGCAGTGACCTTAACCAAGGAACCTGCAATGAGTTTATATCTTGCTCAGGACATGCGAGCATCTTGTTATGGCAATGTGGGAATCGCTGCAACCGCAGCACAGACATTATCGGAAGCGATAGCGATTTTAGAGCAATTTATTGGTCTACATTGCGCCGTTTTTAAGCCTAGACTTAAGATTGGCGGCGAAATGGCGTACTTATATTTTTCTCAGCCATTACGACCAGAGCGATTGAATCCACACGCGATTTGCTTTTTGATATTTGGATTCGCACAGATTTTGGAGAGTCTGGCTCAAGTTAATCTGGAGATTCGCTATAAGTTTCAGCAAGATAAACCTGATTTTTATAGAAATATCCATTCGAACAAGTATTTAAGCGTGGATTTTGCTGCAGAAGCAGATTGTCTGATTTTTAAGAAACAATGTTTGGATATACCATTAAAAACCTCAGATCCGTTGCTTGCACGTTTAAGCAGACAACAATGCCAGCAAGATGCTCAGAAACTGGCACAAAAAAGAATGGGAAGGGATCGTCTGGATGCTGTGATTAAAGCCATGATTTATGACGAACAGGATGGTTTTTTATCAATCAAACAAATTGCAGGAAAACTGCATATTTCGGAGAGATCATTACAAAGGCTGCTAGGACAGCAACAAACAACGTTTCAGACATTATTGGCAGAGGTGCGTAGACAACATGCCGAGCATTTATTAAAACAGCCAAAGTTATCTATTCAAGAGGTGGCGGATCGTTTGGGCTATGCTGATATTTCTCATTTCTCACGTGCATTTAAACGCTGGACGAATGTGACGCCAAAATTTTATCGGGAAGTAAGCAAAGCACTAATCGTAAATTAAGTTTATGAACTAAAGCTTTTAATTTAGCAGAATTAGAAAGTCATACCTAATGACTAAAGAATAACCCCTAAAAGCAAAACCAGCGACGGGTTTGCTTATAGGGTGTTTAAATCAAGGAGTTTGTTATAGAAAACCTAATATTAAGGAACAATCACAAAATCAGGGTTTGCTATTGCAAAAATTGCTTCGCGATCTGCAACTGGCGGATAAATCCATACAGTATTAATTTCTTGTTTAATTTTTTTCGCCTCGTGACGCACAAATTGAACTTTTCGATCCCATCCTTCAGTATAAAGTGCTCCCCATGGACCTAAGTCAACACAAGTCACATACTTAGGCTGACTATAAGCGTGTAATGGTAAATCAACCAGTTCTGCGGCCGCATTGTAACCCGCTACACGGCCTAGGCTCATCGCATGCTGACACGACATTACGTTAAAATTACCTAAATCGTCAGTTGGAACTTTGACTGTATCTCCAGTCACAAAAATATTTTTTGCTTCAGGTGCATGTAAATAAGCATCACCTAAAATACGACCTAAATTATCTTTTTCACCTGCAATTTGAGAGGTAAGTGAGTTTGCTCGCATGCCCGCAGTCCAAATAACAGTTTCTGCTTCAATTCTTTCGCCGTTAGAAAGTGTTACGCCAGAAGCATCAAGTGCAGTAACGCGCAGCCCAGCTTTACCTTCCACACCGAGTTCGTCGAGAGCTTCACGAATGACAGCCGCAGCTTCATCACCCAATGCAGCACCAATTTCTGCTGATGAATCGACTAAAACCACACGAATATCAGTTTCACCTAAAATGCTATGCAGACGTTCAGGCATTTCGGTCACGGTTTCTAATCCAGTTAGTCCACCACCAGCGACAACTACAGTATTACGTGCTGCATTTGCAGGTTTATGGGCTAAGTTTTTAAGATGTTGATCTAATTTTTCCGCATCTTCTAATGTGCTTACGCTAAATCCATACTCGGTAAGACCCGGTATAGGCGGCATAAATGTGGTGCTACCAGTTGCCAGAATAAAACGGTCATAGCTTAAAGTCTGTTTATCGCCTTGAGTTGTGGTAATTACAAGATTTTGGGCAGCAGCATCAATTTCATTTACCCAGCCAGCCACATATTTAACGTCAACTACGCTTAATACTTCTGAAATATCAGGGTACATATTTTCAAGTACAGCTTCATAAAGACGAGGACGAATATCCACATTTGGACTAGGGGAAACCATTACTACTTCAATGTTTTGTCGTTGGGAAGCCAAGTGAATTGCCCGTTGTGCGGCAAGTGCAGCCCATAAACCAGCAAAGCCAGAACCTGCAATAATAATACGCTTACTCATTTGATTATCCTTTTGATCGATTCTTTCGGACATACAAGTTCTAGCTCACTCCCAAATTTTGGGTGAGCGAATCCTTTCTCTGACTGTCCGAAAAATCTGAGAAGGCGTTTAAAACGATTAAGGGGTGTTATTGCTCTAGGATTTGAGACCCTTTCAGCTCATTAGTCTGGCGGTGTATCCCGTGATATCTTACTTTTCCGCATTTTTGCTGTTCTTCCTTCAATGCGTTCATTGATCCAGCCATTTACATCACTAAAAAATACATCGGGTGCATAACGGCCAAAACGATCTGCAATATCACCAAGTGTATGTGCACCTAAAGCATCTCGCATGGCTTTTTCAGCCTGTAGCATAACTGCATGAACTGCACACACACCACTGGTTGCCCAATCGGGTGGGGCATTGTTAAAGACCGCACATTTACCACGAACTTCTTGACACTCAAAAAGTGGTTTTTCACCCTCAATTGCATTCACAATATCTAAAAAACTGATTTCGTGAGCAGATTGGGCCAGTAAATATCCGCCGCGAACACCTTCTTGTGCTACAACAAGTCCAGCCTTTTCAAGTTTAGGAAAAATCTTGGCCATAAAACTTGGAGAGACTCCTTGTAATTCGGCAAGATCCTTACTACTCAAAGGTTTGTCTTCATTATTCACAAGAAAAAGAAGACAGTGAATCGCATACTCGACGCTACTAGTGATATAAGCCATTTAATTTCATAATTGATCAATTACAAACACAGACTAATGCAGTCTGTGTTTTAAGTCAATGATAAAACTAAGACAAAGTTAGTCTTAGTTTTATGTGAAAGTGATTTAGGTGGGAGGAATAGGTGCTATATAACTGAATTTAAGTAATTTTAAAGCAATATTAGGGGCTGTAAATAATTTAAAAATTATTGAAGAAACTTACGAATGCCACCAATAATTTTTTCATATAAAGCTATGAAAATTAGTCACCAAATTGATTTTAAGACATTCATTGAGAGTTTTGAGCCTTATTAAATATTTGGTTCATGAACCTTCCTATAAATGCATATTATTCCTAATAAAGGTCTTAAGAATTGACTAAATTTTTTCTAGGAGAGTGGCGTCAGTCCGCCACTAATTAAAATGCTGAGACTAGGGTTCTGATAGTTACGATTTCTGTTTAGCTTTTTGGCGTAAGACATATAAATATAAGTTTTCTACTTTTTCACGTGCCCATGGTGTGGTACGTAAGAATCGCAATGATGATTTAACACTTGGATCTATACAAAAACATCTAATTTCAATTTTACGACTTAAGCCCTCAAAGCCACCGTAGTAATCCAATAACTCATCCAAAATGTCAGCAAGTTTTTTGCCGTGTAGAGGGTCATTGGAGGCGTTCATAATAAATCAACTATATTTTAGGAGACCATCATTATAACCTGAGCTAGTTGAAAAATGAGAGGGTTGGAATTTAAACGTAATTAACATAGAAAATTACAGCTTATCTTCTTATTGATGTTTACTGAAATAGCAGGAGACATTTACTTGGGAGGTTCTAGGCAGCCGGCTTGAAAAATCTTTTGCCATTTAATTTAGTGTCTTAAATATAATCTAGACCTTTCTTTCTATGGAATGAGAACTCTAAGTCAGCAACGTGAACCTCTACGATCATAATTCACGTTGCTTAGCTGTGGCAACAAACAGTAGTGTGTAGGCTACAGTCTTAGATATTCTATTTAACATAATATACATTATGCGAAATAATTATAATTTATGAAGATCACGACTTGTTCCTCACCAAACTCTAGTTTGAAGTCTTCTAATGCTCTATACGAATCTAAATAAAAACGGCGTAAACTTATTAGATGATTTAAAGTTTACGCCGTGATGCTTTCTCGGTATTTTAAATTCTATAGCAAATTAAAAATTCACAGTCCACGACAATTGTGCTGTACGTGGCGCACCCAAGAATAAATAATCATCCCCAGCAAAATTGCCTACATCGCGCCAGTATTTTTTATTCAATAAATTATCGACATTCAATCTCAATGTATTGTCATAACCGTACGCATGAAAGTTATACGCTGCGCCAGCATCAAATATGCTATAGCCTGACACCTTCACTGTGCCTGTTTTATTGGCATATTTACTGCTGCTGTACTGCATACCTGCCAATAACCGTAATCCATCAATTTGTGGCACTTGATAAGATAAATGACTAGCAAAACGTACATTTGGCACATTTTGAGTCTGATGTCCTTTATATTCAGTTACTTGTACATCTTTAAGTCGTGAACGTGTCAATGCCAGACTTGATGTAATATCCAGATTTTCACCTAAACGACCTTGTAAACCGAATTCCAATCCAAGGTTATGTTGTTCGCCTTCAGCAATATAGTTATTGGCTGCATTGGTATACTGATTATCTTGTTTTAAATCAAATAATGCTGCCGTAAAGAGAAAATCTTGCCATTGCTGTTTCATACCCAATTCATATTGAGTTGAATGTATTGGGGCTAGCGTTATAGGCGCATTATTGGTAAACCAAGGTGCCTGACCACCATCGCTTAAACCTTTGGCATAAGATGCATATAAGTGCGTGCGTTCCCAAGGTTGATACATCACGGCAAATTGCGGCAAGAAACGATTAAAATCGGTCTTTCGAATGCGCTGACCATCTGCTTGATAAGCATTTTCATCTAAATGTAGGAGTTTTCCACCCGCTAAAACTGACCAAGCCGCATTGAAATCAATCTGGTCAATCAATGTTAATGCGGTTTGCTGGCTTTCTAAAGACTTGTAGTGATTCGCCAAACGCTTATCAGTTGGTTGATACGCGATGCTATCCTGATAAATATTGCCTGAACCAATCATTTCATTTATTGCATCATATTGTGAATGGCGTTTAGCTGTGTGTGACAATTCTGCACTGAGATTGTGTTGCCATGTACCGGTATTAAATTTACCGTTTATGCCAGCCTTAAATTGATTAGTGAGATAGCTGTCATCTGGATTGCGGAAGTCATAAATATCATAATTACCATTCGGGTCAAAAGTATTACTTTGCGCCTGACAACAACCCCAAGCAAATGATGAATAATCATCTACCACAACACGGCTTTGTGAAGCACTTAAATGCGACGTCCAGTTGTCATTGATCTGATAAGTATATTTTAATCCTGTATTTAAGTTATCACTGCTTACAGGTTTACTCCAGCTTTGATAACCCAGTAAACGATCCCATTTCACACCACTTGGTACGGCGTTTCCACCCAATAATTGGTAACCTGGTACAGAACGCTGACGTTGATGTTGTGATTCAAGATCAAATTCGAGCTGGGAACGATCTGAGATTTTCCAGTCTAAAGCGACTGAACCGAATAAACGTCGTCCATTGGCATGTTCAACATAAGGATGAATTTCTTCATTGGCTAGATTAATGCGGTAACCAAATTGTTGCTGCTCGCCCAACAATCCACCTAGATCTGTTGCAACACGATAGCCACCTTCACTATCAGTACCTACGGTAACCGACTGTATGTTTTTAGGTCGTTTAGTCACGTAATTGACCACACCACCGGGGGTTGACATGCCACTTTGAATCGCGCTAATTCCTTTTAGAATTTCAACCTGTTCTTTATTTTCAAGCGCTACATTTTGCTCACCGCGAATCACATTGCCATTCAGCAAATAACTTGAACCCAGATTCAAGGCAAAACCTCGCATGACAAAGTTCGGATAATAGCCAATCGGTGCATAGCCATCCCCTACTGCTGCATCATTCTTTACCACATCCGTGAGTGTTTTTGCATGTTGATCTGCAATACGTTCAGCTGTAATAGTACTGATTGATGCAGGTATTTCGGCCAGACTGTGTTGATTAAAACCAGTTAAATTGACTTTAGGCTGATAATACGCACTTTCCGCAGCCTGAGCATTGACTGTAATGGTGGCAAGCCGAGTGCTTTCGCTTTCAGTTTCGGCCTGTGCCACTGTGGAGAGCAACCCTAAACATGAAAATGAGCCAACTGCCAGTAATGCTGTTTGTAAACGAGAAAGTGGAAAGGTTTTCACAGTATTTGCCGAGTCCTAAAAAATAATTTTACAGTCCGAATTTGCGGCACGAGTATTCACAATTTCTTTAGATTGGACAAGCATATTTTCCATCTATCTAAGACTTTTTCACATTTAGCCGATAAATTGAATTTAACTTGTGATCCAAAAGCTTTATTTGTACAAAATCAGTTCTGCTGTTGAAAACTCATCTCCAAGTTTGTCCATGATTTCTTCGAGTAATGTGTTGATTTCAGGATTGTTATAAGCATGCATGTTTCCGTTGATGGTTTCTCTCACATTACAATTGATTCTTTGCTTAAGTAGCTTATATACACTTTTGTTTCGACCAAACAGGATTCTTTGAATAAGATGATGTTTTTCCAGATCGGACAGGACTCTGTAAATGGTGCCTATTTTGAGGCCACTTTGTTTATTGGCAATCATATAGATATCATCTGCGGTAAGACCGTTATGTTGAGCAAGTACTTCTAAAACGGAAACTCTGGCAACAGTTGGCGTTAAGCCTTTATTTATTAATAACTTTGAGTACATAAAAAACCTGTAAATTAAAATAATAACAACTCTATTTTTTTATAAAAATAAATAACTTGGTGTAAATAAAAGTCGAAAAATCGAAGTAAACAATGCCTTGAAAACGATTTCTCAAGGCATCTTGTTAGGTACAATATTCAAAATTAGAAGGTATAGGTCGCTTTAATAAAATAATTACGACCATATAGTTTCGTGTTAAAACCCTCATTTTCATCTTCTAAATTAACATCTGTGAGGTTCTTCACACCATAATCCAAGATTAGATTTGGCGTTAGGTTTGAACTCAAGCTTACATCATATGTCGTATACGATGGTAACTCTCCAGACCAAATCATTTGCTTACCAATATGGCTCGCACCAAAGTTCATCTTATAGTTTGCAACAGGCGACCAAGTTATAGATGCATTCGCAAGCTGTTTTGGACGTTCAGTTAAATCTGCATCTGTCTCTTTATTCTTAGCATCCATAAATGTTGCATTAGCATTTACACTTAGGGCGTCACTAAAGTTATAACCTGCGGCAACTTCAATACCTTTGATTTTCGCTTTAGTAATGTTGTCCCATTTGTATGGGAACTTTGGATCAGTTGATGCTTGATCTGTTACACGCTCAATTAAATTTTTTACATCATTATTAAATGCAGTCAGATTAAAGTTCCAAGTTGGCTGTGTGACAACTAAAGAGACTTCATAGTTGGTACTTTCTTCAGGCTTTAATTCTGCATTACCACGAATATAACAACCATTAGGACCACCACCACAAGAAATTAAGCGGTAATTTGGATCAAGTTGAAATAAGCCTGGAACTTTATAAGCTTGTCCCACACCACCTTTAAGTACAACACCATCCATAAATTCATAAGCTAGATAGGCTTTGCCTGTGGCTTTACCCTCAAAGTTATCGAAGTCATCATAGCGACCACCGAGAGTTACTGTAAAAGCATCGTTGACATGCGTATCATTTTGTACAAATACGCCATAACTTTTTTGTGCTGAACTACCTGTCGTGTAGGATACTGAATCCGTCACTTTTTCATCTTTATAATCTGCACCAACAGTTGTATTGTTCATGAGCCAATCAAAATTGGTAAATGCGCGAGCGATTAAATTGTCTTGTTTATAATTACGGTGCTTCGGTGCATCGTATTCACTGTCGTAGTCATCAATCTTGGCTGTTTCTTTGCCGACATAAGCTTCGGTTTTACCCCAACCCCAATTCCCTTTATGAGTTAATCCAATATTGGTACGATCCATGTCTGCTTCTTGGATACTCTTCACATCATCTTGGGTCAATGGACGCTTATCTTTATTGTAGTTGACATCTAGATCAATCGTTTGCTGATCATTAATATCCCAACTTAAAGTCCCATTTAGATTTGCTGTTTCTTTTTCTACAAAATATGCGACAGAATCTGAGCGATTTTGATACCAAGCATCACGGTTATATGCATCCCCTGAAAGATTAAAACTTAGATTATCTGTTAAACCACCATTTAGACCAAAGCCATAGCGATACTGGTTTTTACCTTTACCGCTGTCTAAACGATTGAACTGGGTAAATACAGAACCATGTAACTCACCTGGTTGTGATTTTTTGGTAATAATATTGATTACGCCCCCCATCGCTTCTGAACCGTAAAGTGACGACATCGGACCACGAATTACCTCAATTCGTTCAATACTATTCAGTGGAATTGCACTCCAGTCAAAGTCGTTACCACGCCACATTGCACTCGTGGAAGACATACGCTTACCATTGAGCAAGATTAAAGTATAGTTGTTAAAACCGCTTTGCATACCACGGATAACAACTTTATCCTGTCCAGTATTATAGTTATATACACCCACTTCTTTTTGCAATACATCGGCGATGCTAAGTGCTGCACTACGCTCAATCTGTTCAGCTGTCACTACACTGATAGATGCTGGCGCTTTATCGACATCCTGCTCTTTTAAAGCAGCGGATACAACTATCGTTGGTAAAGTTGTATTTGCTGTTTGATTTTCATCTGCTGCTATGACTGCAAACGGCGTAAATGCTGCAATTGCAATCACTAATTTCTTCTTAGCCAAGACCATTTTTATTGCATCCTCGGTGTTAATAACAATTTTCATTTGTTAATTGTTATCATTTGTAAAGTTTGCGAATCATAGCTATTTATTAATAATCATTCAATAGTTGAAATTATTTTTATTTGAAATTGATAATCATTCTTATTTATGTAAAATTTAGTTATAATCGGCAATTTGAATATTGTTGTATTCCCCTATTCCTTAAACTTTATGCATAAGTAGATAAAATAATGCTATCCCGTTTCTTTATTTTTCATCCGATTTTTGCATCAGTCATTGCCATTATCATTTTGATTTTAGGCTTCTTTTCGATTCTGGCTTTACCCGTTGAACGGTATCCCAATCTTGCCCCGCCCAGTGTGACCGTTGCGACGGTTTATCGGGGTGCATCGGCTGAAACGGTCGAGGACAGTGTTACACAGATTCTGGAACAGCAGATTAAAGGCATTGATCACCTGCTCTATTACACCTCTAATAGCGAATCTTCAGGCCGCAGTACGATTGATATCCATTTTAAAATTGGTACGGATATTGATAAGGCTCAACTTCAAGTACAAAACCAGATGAATAGTGCCCTCAGTCGCCTCCCCGAACAGGTACAGCGTCAAGGTGTAAATATCTGGAAAACCACAGGTGATATGCTACTTATTGTCGGGGTTTATGATGAAACGGGTAAAGCTAACAATATAGACCTGTCCGATTATCTGGTGAATCACTTTGAACAGCCCCTGGCCCAGATTCAGGGCGTGGGAGAAGTTGATATCTTTGGATCGGCCTATGCCATGCGGATCTGGCTCAATCCGAATCAGCTTAAAAACTATAAGTTAATGCCAAGTGATATCGAGAAGGCTTTAGAAGATTACAATACTCAAATTGCTGCGGGTTCAATTGGTTCCATGCCTGCCGCGGCGGATCAGAATATCTATGCCAAAGTGACCGCTGGCTCGCGTTTGAAAACCATTGATGATTTTAAGTCGGTTGTGGTCAAGGCCAATATTGATGGCAGTCTGGTCTATCTTAAAGATGTTGCCCGTGTTGAACTGGGCGCAGAAAATTATGAAAGTATTAATACCTTAAATGGCTTCCCTTCCGCGGGTTTAGGGATTTTTTTAAGTCCTGATGCCAATGCCATTCAGACTTCAAAATTGATCAAGGATAAAATTGCGCAGTTGAGCCATCATTTACCTGCGGGTTATAAGATAGTTTATCCTCGTGACAATACGCCTTTTATTCAGGAATCGATCAAGCAGGTCATCTTTACTTTACTGGAAGCAGTGATTCTGGTGGTGCTGGTGATGTATCTATTTCTACAGAACTGGCGTGCGACCCTGATTCCGACGATTACTGTGCCAATTGTCATTTGTGGCACATTTATCATTCTGTATCTGGCAGGGATGAGTATTAATACCCTAACCCTGTTTGCTTTGGTACTTGCGATCGGCTTGTTGGTGGACGATACCATTGTCGTGGTCGAGAATGTTGAGCGTCTCATCCATGAAAAACAGCTCGATGTAAGAGAAGCCTGTTTAGCATCCATGCAAGAAATTAGTGGTGCCTTAATCGGGATTACGCTTGTTCTTACAGCGGTATTTATTCCAATGGCATTCTTTAGCGGCTCAACCGGCATGATTTACCGTCAATTTTCAATCACGCTGGTGGCAGCAATGCTCCTGTCGTTAATTGCCGCGATGATGATTACGCCAGCGCTCTGTGCTGTATTACTCAAAAAGCAACAACCTAAACCTGTCTGGGGACAATATTTAGAGCGTGGCGTGCATCGAATCAAAAATCTCTTTATTCAGTCAACCCAATACTTACTTCAATTCAGGTACTTTGCTTATCTGGGCGTTGCTACGCTGATTGTGCTACTAGCCTTAATTTATCGGGCTTTACCGACCAGTTTTATTCCCAATGAAGATCAGGGCCTACTGGCAGTACAATTTGCCTTGCAAGATAGTGCTTCTTTAGGCCAGACCCAAGCCGTGGGCAAACAGGTTAATGATTATCTGCTCAAGCAAGAAGGTAAAAATATTAAAACCGTTCTAGTGGTCAATGGTCAGAATTTCTCTGGACAAGGGCCAAATCTGGGGATGGCCTTTGTTTCATTGAAGCACTGGGATGAGCGTCAAGGTGATGAAAATACTGCACCTGCTATTCGTGCACGCATGCAAAAGGATCTGTCAGATCTACTCCCAGCACGTGTGATGGTGGGTATGCCAGCCAGTGTCGCAGGTTTAGGACAATCGGATGCCATTGAATTATGGTTGCGTGATTTAACTGGCAAAGGGCGTGAATATTTACAACAACAATTTGCAGAGATTGAAGGTCAGTCAGCCAATTATCCTGCTTTTAGTCAGCTCAGTCCTTTAGTCAGCGACAACAAAGCCGCCGTATATGTGCAACTGGATCAAAACAAGGCAAAAATGCTAGGACTGGAACAAAGTGAAATCCGCTCTACCCTTTCTACAGCTTGGGGTGGCAGTTATGTTAATGATTTTGTTGAACGTGGTCGGATTAAACGCATCATTATGCAAGGCGATACCGAATACCGTTCTAAACCTGAAGATTTACGCTACTGGCATGTGCGTAATCAATCTGGAGAAATGCTGCCCTTATCCCACTTTGCCCAGACACACTGGACAGGTGGGCCTGAGGTATTAAACCGCTTTATGGGACTGGCGGCGATCCAACTGGAGGCCAATGTCAGTGATGGATTTAGTTCAGGTCAGGCCATGTATCAACTCTCTGACTTGATCAACCAGCAATCAGGTGTAGATCTGGCTTGGAGTGGACTGTCTTTACAGGAACAACAATCCAGTCATCAGGCAATTTATCTGTATGTGATTTCGATCCTGTTTATTTTCCTGTGTCTGGCTGCCTTGTATGAAAGCTGGAAAATTCCCTTCATTATCTTATTGGGTTTACCGCTTGGGATTACGGGGACGGTGGTTTTTGCGTGGTTATTTGAATTGCCCAATGATGTTTATTTCCAGATTGCATTGCTCACGGCGATTGGATTGTCCTGTAAAAATGCCATTCTGATTGTGGAGTTTGCATCGACAGCACTTGCACAAGGACGAGATAAATATACCGCAGCGTATGAAGCCTTAGCTTTGCGCTTACGTCCCATTATCATGACATCACTGGCATTTGGTGCGGGGATTATTCCCTTGGTCTTTGCCACAGGCGCTGGTGCAGCCAGTCGTTATGAGATTGGCATTAGTGTATTGGGCAGTGTGATTTTTGGGACGATTCTGATTCCTTTATTTACCGCCTTCCTATTTGTCATGGTAAATAGCTGGGTCGGTTTGCCTAAACTGGAATGGCGAAATCTGGATATTTTATCCCGTATCCGAAATATGCGTATCAAGCAGGATGAATCTTGATATATAAAAATGCTGGATTGAAAAGGAAGTATTCTTTTCTATTTCAATCCAGCAAAATGATCAATTCACTAAAAAATTCTAAACAATAAAAAATGGCAGTTTTAATCTGCCATTTTTTATTGACTTATTTAAGCTTAAGCAACGAGTTTTTCAATCCATACATCTAATGTTGGTTGTTCGGCAAGATCCTCAAAACTCACTTTTGCGCCGTGTGCCTGCCATTTTCCAACCAGCGTCATTAGACGGACAGAGTCTAAACCGAGCATAAGTAAGTCGTCATGTAGTTCGATTTCATGCACAGGGATTTGTAGCTGCTCGCTGACCGCAGCAATAATGCCTTCCTTTGATAAAGCTGTAGCCATATGCTTGAGATCCCATAAGCGCAATACCTGACTGGTGGTCATGACCTGACCGCAGCGAGTACTGATATATTTCAGTGCCATATCATGCTCAGCACGACTAAAATCCGCCATCGCATCGCCACAGACAAAGGGTTTGATATTGAGCATAAAGGCTTCTGCTGCACTCATGAGACAGCCGATATGCGCATAAACACCGCAAATCACCAATTGATCTCGTCCCCATTGTTGCATCAACTGCTCAAATTCAGAAAATTTAAAGGCGCTATAACGCCATTTGGTTAAAACCGTATCTGCATCTGTGGCGGCGACATCAGGATGAATGCGGGTAATTTGCGGATCTGCCTTTAAGCCTGTCCCCCAAAAGTCCGTCAATAACTGACGATGCTCTGGAGTCTGGTCTCCAGGTTGTGCGGTATAGACCACAGGAATGTTGAGTTGACGGGCCTGTTCAATCAAGGCCTGTGTATTTTTTAATAATTCAGGAATGGGTGCTTGTTGCTGGTCATAGAAATCTAAGAAATATTGCTGCATATCATGAACCAGTAGAACCGACTGTTTGGCATCTAACTGCCAATGGGTTTTATTTTCAGTGAACTCATGGGCTTGAGGCATGGCATAACTGGCAATTTTAGGAATACTCATTACTTATTTCTCATCTTTTATAAATGACTTGGGGTGAAAGAATTAAACGGTTTCGGTTTGGAGATGCTGACGAAGCATTTTTTTATCAATTTTGCCAAAAGCGGTATAAGGAAACTGCTCGATAAATTCGATTCGGTCAGGAATCTTATAGGTCGCTAAACCGTAGTCTTTTAAATATTGACGTAGTTGCATGCCACGGCGAATCGCACTTGGATCGTTGTCCTGTATTTGCCATGCAATAAAAGCGCAACTTTTTTCTCCCAACATCTCGTCAGGCATCGCCACCAGCGCAGCTAGACGGACTTGAGGATGGGTGACCAATGCTTGTTCCACTTCTTCAGTAGCAATTTTTTCGCCGCCACGATTAATTTGTTCTTTTGAACGGCCTTCCACAACGATACAGCCGTCAGCCCGAATACGAACCAGATCACCTGTGCGGTAGAAACCATCTGGGGTAAACGAACGTGTATTATGTTCAGGAGCCTTGTAATAACCCCGAATGGTATATGGGCCACGTGTGAGCAAATGCCCAATTTCGCCTGCCGCAACTGGTTGATCATGCTCATCAAGCACTAAAATTTCATCGTCGGCTGAGATCTTTAAGCCTTGGGTATGAATAATCTGTTCGGGAGACATATCAAAATGGGTGTAATTCACCAACCCTTCTGCCATACCAAACACTTGTTGCAATCTCACCTGAAAATCATCAATCAACCTGCTGGCAACCGTATCGGGTAAGCGTGCACCACCAACTTGTAAACAATGTAAGGTGGACAAGATGTCATCCTGATCTTTGTCAGCTTTATCCATCCACGGACGAACTAAAGCAGGCACCAGACAGGCATCAGTTATGCCATGTTTACGTATCAAGGCAAAAGCGGTTTCAGGGCTTGGATCGCTACCAAGAACGACAGCACCTCCCGCATAGAAAATACCTAATGCGCCTGCTGAGCTCATAGAAAAGTTATGAGCTGCGGGTAACACCATTAACAGACGGGAGCTTTGCTCAAGCTGGCAGATTTTGGCACTTTCTCGCACACTATATAAATAGTCATCATGCGTGCGGGGAATCAATTTAGGAATGCCTGTACTGCCACCTGAGAGTTGCAAAAAGGCCACTTGATCTGCACTGCTTGGGCGTATTGCCTGTTCCAAAATATCAGTTTTATGCAATAGCGTTGCAAGATCTGAAAACTCGGCTGCATCTCCTAAAACAAAGATATGCTGTAAAGCTGGATTGGCTTGCTGGCATTTACGTGCCAATTCACGGTAGTCAAACTTTTGTGCCCCGAAATCAGCACAGAAATAAGCGCTTGCCTGAGTTTGCTGGAAAAAGCTATTCAACTCAGCATGTCTATGTGCAGGTAATGACATGATAGGTAATGCACCTAAACGGATCAGGGCAAAAAACACCACATAGAACTGGTAACAGTTAGGCATTTGTACCACAGCTTTATCACCTGCACGTAAACCCTGTTGATAGAGGTTATTGGCACAAAAACTGACAAGCTGGTTGAATTGTTGGTAATTAAGCGCTGTATCTGCATCGAAGATGGCAATATTCTCAGGGAATTGTTGTGCAGATTGTTGTAAAAAATCACTGAGATTTTGTCCGATCCAGTAGCCCTTTTCGCGATAGCGTGTTGCAAATGCCTCAGGATAAGGCACTGCACCTTCTAGATAATTTTGCATATTATTTTACCTTCCGCATGATGTGTTCTGATGAAAACCCAAAACCATCTAATACAGTTCTAAATTTGGCCGCAGTTTCTGCATGCTCCGCACTTGGATCAGATGCTGCGACAATGCCTGCTCCTGCAAATAGGCGGGCAATATTGTGCTGGACGCGCGCACAACGAACAGTGACAGACCATTCGCCATTGCCTTGGGCATCTGCCCAACCCATCGTTCCAGCAAAAAGTTCCCGATTAAAGGGTTCCAGTTGCTCAATCAAACCTTTCGCTACAGCTGTTGGCTGACCACAGATCGCCGGTGTTGGATGCAGTTTTTCAACCAAATCGAAAACGTGAATGTCTTTGTTTTTCAATTCACCTTCAATACGGCTGGCCAGATGCCATAAACGTTGGGTTCTAATGAGTGAAGGCTGTTTTGGAATATGTAGTTTTTTACAGAAAGGACTTAATTGATCCGCGATCATTTCGATCACAACCGCATGTTCATGTTGATCTTTTGCGGAAGCCAATAATTGTTGTGCGTTGTGCTGATCCTGAATCGGATCTGTATCTCGTGCCAAAGTACCAGCGACGGGTTTACTCCAGACCTGAGTCCCCTGTTTAGCGACCAAAAGTTCAGGACTTGCACCAACAAACCAGCCTTCATGTGCCGCATCGCGGGCAACTGCATAGTTATAGCCTTCGGGATTATCTTGACTTAAATGATAAAAGAGCTGGGAGATATCAATTTCATCAGACAGTTCTAATTCTAAAATTCTGGCAAGTACGGCTTTATTCAATTCCCCTTGCTGCATTTTATGCACCAGTTCAGCGACTTGAGCTTGATATTGCTCACCAGAAGGAATAAATCGGGCCTGTTCTATCGTACTTGCCGTTATTTCTTTATGAGATGAGGTGTAAAGTAGCTTTTGATAAAATTTCACCTCATCCATTAGCATGAGGTTGACATCTTGCGCGTTGGAAAATGGAATCCCGCCAAGAATCTTCGCCTGTGGATGGCCTTGTTGAATCACTTGATTCAGTTGAGAGCGTGCCTGTTTTAACCAGTCAGATAAATGACTGTCTGGCGCAATATCGATATCCTGCAATTTATGCTGGCTTTTCAGGACATAGTCTGGCGTTGTAAAGTAGAAACCCGCATCGCGATCACATTGCAAGATTTCTTGGGCGAATGCCACCCGACTTTCGGTATAGTTTTCTTTTTGAATAAAATAGGGATGTTGTATAGACATTGACTATACTCCTTTTACGACATCTTATTTTTAAGTTTTAAAGTGTTAAGAATTTATGTTTTTACACGCCTAGCGTGGCGCCGCCGTCAACGACAATTTCCTGCATGGTAATTTGCGCAGCTTGATCTGAAAGTAGAAAAACCACCACATTGGCAATATCTTCAGGTTCTGCAAGTTTCTGAAGTGGAATCCCCGTCCGGTATTGGGACAGATCACCATTGACCACCGCTGCAGGAGGCTGATCCGTTGTCCATAATTGTTTTTGCATGTGGGTCAAGGTTGAACCGGGTGACACGATATTCACGCGGACATGATGTTGTGCTGTTTCTAATGCCAGATTACGACAATAATGACTTAAAGCCGCTTTGCTCGTGGCATACATCCCCAGTTGTATACGTGGCATACGGGCGCTATTGGAACTGACCGTAACAATACTCCCCTGTTTTTTGGCACATAAATATTGGGCCACTTGCTGACTGATCGCAATCGGTGCGAGCAGATTCACGGCGAATGTGCGTTGCCAGTCCTCATTTTTTGCATCGAGCAACGAGGTCATGATTAAAATCCCTGCGGCATTTACCAATCCAACAACGTTGTACTGCACCAGAATTTCTTCAATCAACTTTTTTGTCTCGGCTTCGTCGGTGATATCCAGTTGAATACCGTTCCATCGTGAAGTGAGTTCGGCTGTTAGGTTTTGGGTTATTTCCCAGTGTTCGGGCTGTGCTTGCTGATCAAGGCCAATGACGGTAAAACCTTGCTGCAACAATCGAGATGAAATTGCTGCACCAATGCCTCTGGCTGCTCCCGTTACAATGACGGTAGAGCTCATATGAATACTCCAAATTTGCGACCAATTTTTTGATCGCCGAACATAATTGCAAATAATTATCATTACAATCAAGCTCGCAATTTTCACTTTTTTATCAAATAAGAAAAAAATGGTTGTTTTTAAAGCTAATTTCTTTCTTAAATTATTGTTTTTTATCATTAAGCGAAATTGGTGTGTTTTTTTATTGAATATAATGATAATTATTTGCATTTACAAATGAGAATCATTCCATTATTGTTGGGCCGCTTTCTAGTCGATATATGGACTTAAGATGAAGCCAAATTACTTTCCAATTCATCCAATATTCCAACAAAAAAACTTAGGTTCTGATATCTGGTGGAATTCAGTCGAACACATCGGTACCCCTCTTGTTATTGAAAATAACCAGCAGTTGCACTGTACTTTTTTATGGCGTCGTCAGTCAGAAACTGAATCGACCTATATTGATGTGTATTCGCAAAGCCCTTCCATTTATCAACAATGGAATGCATTCCAGCAGATTGAAAATACGGATATTTCCTTTTTTGAAATAACGCTGCCTGTAAATTGGTCTGGTAGTTATGTATTGGTGACGACCCCTGAGAGTGCGCCTGAAACACCAGAGGCACAGCTTCGTCGTAAATGGTGGATCAACCAGCTCCAGCATTATGTACAGGTGGATCGCCTCAATCCTTACCCACCCTATCCTGCGCAAGTTTCGCGTTGGGTCAATCAATTGCATTTGGGGCAGCAACAATATTCTCGGCAAGCAAACGTGTCTCCCGTTTATGAGTCGATTGAATGGCACAGCCAGCATCTGGCAACAACCTATCAAGTTGACTTCTACCAGACCGCGCCGCTGACAGAAAACAGCCCATTGGTAATTCTTCTGGATGGACAAGTCTGGAGTCAGCATCTACCGATTTTACAAGACATCCAGTCTCGTACCGATCAGGGCCAGATGCGTGCGGCAAATTATGTATTTCTACACAGTATCAATAGTGAACAACGTTGTCTCGACTATGGCTGTCGTGATCTGTTTTCACAGGCCATTGTTGAAGAGCTGATTCCGTATATTCAGCAAAACTTCTCTTTATCTCCATCCACCCCCGTATTTTTATGCGGTCAAAGTCTAGGTGGTTTATGCGCTCTGCATTCACTTTTACTTTATCCCACTGCTTTTCAGGGTCTGATTTTGCAATCAGGCTCGTACTGGTGGTCCGATTATTCAAAC
>Ga0308161_1001796_pt1 | contig 24511 bp, 22 predicted proteins | sample PhyFR2_FD_201034 | JGI IMG/M metagenome (GOLD analysis project Ga0308161, IMG submission 201034) | Phyllosphere microbial communities from UC Gill Tract Community Farm, Albany, California, United States - DLSLF.R2 | ecosystem: Host-associated > Plants > Phyllosphere > Unclassified | place: USA...
AGGTCTCCGACGAGATGAAGCAGCGCCTCATGGTCGGCATGGGCCAGAACGCCGGCGTCGTCGACGTGGGCGAGGGCTGGGCGGTCACCTTCAAGGCCGAGTCGCACAACCACCCCTCCTTCATCGAACCCTTCCAGGGTGCGGCGACCGGCATCGGCGGCATCGTCCGCGACATCATCTCGATGGGCGCCCGCCCCGTCGCGGTCATGGATGCCCTGCGCTTCGGCGCCATCGACCATCCCGACACCCCGCGCGTCGTGCACGGCGTGACCGCCGGCATCAGCTTCTACGGCAACTGTCTCGGCCTGCCGAACATCGGCGGCGAGACGGTCTTCGACGCCGTCTACCAGGCCAACCCGCTCGTCAACGCGCTCGCGGTCGGCGTGCTCCGCCACGAGGACCTCAAGCTCGCCAACGCCACCGGCGTCGGCAACCTGGTCGTGCTGTTCGGCGCCCGCACCGGCGGCGACGGCATCGGCGGCGCCAGCATCCTGGCATCCGACTCCTTCGACGACGGCGGCCCCACCAAGCGTCCGGCCGTGCAGGTCGGCGACCCGTTCGCCGAGAAGGTGCTCATCGAGTGCTGCCTGGAGCTGTACAAGGGCGAGCTGGTCGAGGCCATCCAGGACCTCGGTGCCGCCGGCATCTCGTGCGCCACCAGCGAGCTGGCCGCCAACGGCAACTCGGGCATGCGCGTCTCGCTCGACAACGTGCTGCTGCGCGACCCCACCCTGACCGCTGAGGAGATCCTCATGTCGGAGTCGCAGGAGCGGATGATGGCGATCGTCGCCCCCGAGAGGCTCGACGCCTTCATGGCCGTCGTGCACAAGTGGGAGGTCGAGACCAGCGTGCTCGGCGAGGTCACCGGCGACGGACGCCTCGTCATCGACTGGCAGGGCGAGCGCATCGTCGACGTCGACCCGTCCACCGTCGCGGTCGACGGCCCGGTCTACGACCGTCCGGTCGCCTACCCGGCGTGGATCGACGCACTGCAGGCGGATGCCGCGGAGCTGCTGCCCCGTTCGGATGACGCCGCGACCCTGCGCGAGCAGTTCTTCAAGATCCTCGGCTCGCCGAACCTGGCCGACACCAGCTGGATCACCAACCAGTACGACTACTACGTCGGCGGCAACACCGCCCTCGCCTTCCCCGACGACGCCGGCATGATGCGCGTCGACGAGGAGTCCGGCCTGGGCTTCGCGATCGCCACCGACGCCAACGGCCGCTACTGCCAGCTCGACCCCTACGCGGGCGCGCAGCTGGCCCTCGCCGAGGCGTACCGCAACGTCGCCGTCACCGGCGCGAACCCCACCGCCATCACCGACTGCCTGAACTTCGGCTCCCCCGAGAACCCCGAGGTCATGTGGCAGTTCGGGCAGACCGTCGACGGTCTGGCCGACGGATGCTACGAGCTGGGCACCCCCGTGACCGGCGGCAACGTCTCCTTCTACAACCAGACCGGCGACGTGCCGATCCACCCCACCCCGCTCGTGGGCGTGATGGGCATCATCGAGGACGTCTCCCGCCGCATCCCATCGGGATGGCAGGACGAGGGGCAGAACATCTACCTGCTCGGCACCACCTCGACCGAGCTGTCCGGTTCGGCCTGGGCCGATGTGGTGCACGACCACCTCGGCGGTCTCCCGCCGAAGGTCGACCTGGCGCGTGAGAAGGACCTCGCGGGTCTCATCTCCGCCGCCCGCGACGAATGGCTGATCTCATCCGCGCACGACCTCTCCGAAGGCGGCCTGGGCCAGGCCCTCGCGGAGGGCGTGATGCGCTTCGGCGTGGGCGCCCGCGTCTGGCTGACCGAGCTCATGGAGCGCGACGGTGTGGACGCCGCATCCGCTCTTTTCTCCGAGTCGACCGGCCGCGTGATCGTGACCGTGCCCCGCGAGGACGACGTGAAGTTCCGCGGGCTGTGCGAGGGTCGCGGCTACCCGGTGCTGCGCATCGGCGTCACCGACTCCGAGCCCGCGCTCGAGGTGCAGGACGTGTTCACCGCAACCGTCGCCGAGCTGCGCGAGGCCTCGAAGGCGACCCTGCCGGCGGTCTTCGGTCCGACGGTCACCGAGCCGGTGGCCGTGTGACGGGCACGATGAACCGCACCGACGAGGACTACGGCGATCTCGGCGAGCGCCGCAACCGCCGCATCCGCCTGGTCGCCTGGGTGACCATCGTCGCGCTCATCGTCGGCGGCGGCGGCGCGACCGCCCTGACACTGCTGCTCGGCTGAGACCGCGATGACCAGGCGCAAGCGACCCTACAAGAGCACCGCGATCGTGCTCTGGGCGCTCGGCGTGATGCTGACGCTGCCCGCGCTGCTGCCCCTGGCATCCGGCACCCCCGGTGCACAGGCCTTCGCTCCGATCGGCATCTCGATCGGCGTGCTCGTCCTGATCGCCGGCACGCTGCTGTTCTTCACCGGCCCGAAGGAGCCGCTGGAGGACCCCCGGGAAGCGCCCGTCGACGACGATTAGAGCCGGATGCCGTTGGGCCCCGAGCCTGTCGCGGATGCCGTTCACCTTCGCCCTTGAAGGGCGTAGCCTCGGCCGGGAACGGAGGCACCATGACCATCCAGATCGCCGACGTCGCCCACGACGCGAACCTCGAGGGCCATCTGATCGGCTCGCCCGTCAGCATCATCCGCGAGTACGCCACCACGGCGGGCGGCGGGCCCCGGCTGCACCGGCATCCGTACGCCGAGACGTTCATCATCCATCGCGGGAGCGCCCTGTTCACCGTCGGCGAGGAGCAGCTCGTCGGGGTCGGTGGGCAGATCCTCGTGGTCCCGGCTCTCGTGTCGCACCGCTTCGAGGTGCTCGACGGCGGCTACGAGGCCACGCACGTCCATGCGAGCGAGCGATTCATCACCGAATGGCTGGAATAGCCCGCTCCGCCCTGCGATGTTGTCAACCCTCTCGTCCAGGCCCGCCGAAGCTCGGATGCTGGCCTCCACCGATCACCGACTGGAGGCTGACATGAGCGACAGCACACCGAACGACGAACCACTGAGCGACGAAACGCTGAACGACGATCCCCTGGAGAACGGACTCGACAAGGGCTCGGGCGATCCGAACGACGACCGCGACTTCCTCATGGACCAGCCGCCCGCGCAGGTGAAGCCGCAGGAGGATCGCGACGACGAGGACGCGTCCCGCTGAGCGGGCGCGGTCCGCGCAGCTCGGCATCGCGTACGAGGGCCCGGCATCCGATCGACGGATGCCGGGCCCTCGCCGTCTCTGCAGGCGCGCTCAGCCGACCTCGGACTTGCGTCCGCCGGCCTCCAGCGAGTCACCCGCGGGCAGCTCCTTGTGGCCGCCGAACTGCAGGCGCATCGCGGAGAGCACCTGGTTGGCGAACTGGTCCTCGTCACGCGAGGCGAAGCGCTCGAACAGGGATGCCGCGAGCACCGGCACGGGCACGCCCACATCGACCGCGGCCTTGACCGTCCAGCGGCCCTCGCCCGAGTCGGAGACGCGACCGGCGAGTCCGTCGAGCGAGGGGTTCTCGTTCAGCGCGGTCGCGGTCAGATCCAGCAGCCACGACGAGATCACCGAACCGCGGCGCCACAGCTCGGTGACCTTCGCGGTGTCGATGGGGAACTGGTAGTACTCCGGCTCCTCCAGCGGGGCGATCTCGGCGGAGTGCTCGGCCTCCCGCACACCGGCATCCGCGTTCTTCAGGATGTTCAGGCCCTCGGCGATCGACGCCATGATGCCGTACTCGATGCCGTTGTGCACCATCTTCACGAAGTGCCCGGCGCCCGACGGGCCGCAGTGCAGGTAGCCCTGCTCCTCGGGGGTGAGCTCGCCGGTGCGACCCGGGGTGCGCTCGATCTCGCCGACGCCCGGCGCGATGGTCTTCAGCAGCGGCTCGATGTGGTTCACCGCAGCATCCGACCCGCCGACCATCAGGCAGTACCCGCGCTCCAGGCCGAACACGCCGCCGCTGGTGCCCGCGTCGACGTACTCGATGCCCTTCTCGCGCAGCGCCTTGGCGCGACGCACGTCGTCGCGGTAGTTCGAGTTGCCGCCGTCGATCAGGATGTCACCGGGCTCGAGCACCTCGGCGATCTGGTCGACGACCTTCCCGGTCAGCGAGGCGGGAACCATCATCCACACGACGCGCGGGGTCTGCAGCTTGGCTGCGAAATCCTTCAGATCGGATGCCCCGGTCGCACCCTCCGCGGCGAGCGCAGCCACGGCATCCTGATTCACGTCGTAGGCCACGCATTCGTGGCCGTCCTTCATCAGTCGGCGCACGATGTTCGCGCCCATCCGGCCGAGTCCGATCATTCCCAGCTGCATGTCTTCTCCTCGCGTCGTTCCAGCCTTCCCATCATCCTCCCTGCGGCGCAGGTTCGGGAGGAGAACGCACAGAGGGGAGGAGGATGCCGTGCACATCCTCCTCCCCTCACGGAGAAGTCCTCCCGAACGAGAGCGCGGCGATCAGCCCTGCGCGTTCGCCCCGGCGATCAGCTGCTCGATCTGCTCACGGGTCACCGGGATGCCGGGGAAGCCGACGATGCGCCCGATCGGGAACGAGGCCATCATCTTCTCCATGCCGTCGCCCTCCATCATCGAGGCGCCCGCGGCATCCTGCGGCTCGGCGAGCCCCGCCAGCGCCTGCTGCACGATGGGACCCGCGAACGGGTGCGCCATCACCTCGCCGATCGAGGAGTTCATGTCCAGCGGCAGGCGCACCGCGTCGCCCTCGAGACCGACCGCCGCCGAGGAGCGGATGTCGCGGCTGGACGCCCCGACCTCGATCACGTACTCGCCGCCCTCGACCACGAAGCGGTCGACCCGCACGTCCCAGTACGCCAGGTCCTCACGGCGGATGACCAGCTCGACCGCCACGGTCTCTCCGGCTGCGACGGCCACCGACGCGAACGCCTTGAGCTCGCGCGGGGCGCGCTGCACGAGAGAGCCGGGCAGTGAGGTGTACGCCTGCACGATCTCGCGGCCGTCGCGGTCGCCAGTGTTGGTCACCTCCAGCGTCACGACGATGTCGCCGTCGCGCACGGATGCCGTGGCGTCGCCGTAGGCGAACGTCGTGTACGACAGACCATGACCGAACGGGTAGGTGACCTGCAGGTCCTTCGCGTCGTAACAGCGGTAGCCGACCAGCAGCCCCTCGCCGTAGCGGACATGGCCGAACTCGCCGGGGAAGTTGCCGTAGGAGGGGTTGTCCTCCAGACGCACCGGCACGGTCTCGGTGAGCTTGCCGGAGGGGTTGACCGCGCCGTACAGCACATCGGCGACCGCGCCTCCTCCGGCCTGGCCGAGCAGCCAGGTCTCGACGATCGCCGGCACGCGGTCGGCGAAGGGCAGCGCCACCACGCCGCCGTTGGAGAGCACGACCACCGTGTTCGGGTTCGCGGCGACCACGGCATCCAGAACGGCGAGCTGCTCGGCCGGGAGGTCGATGTGCTCGCGGTCGAAGCCCTCTGACTCCTGCGAGGCAGGCAGCCCCAGGAAGACCACGGCGACCTCTGCGGCGGACGCGGCGGCGACCGCCTCGTCCCGCAGGTCGTCGGCGGAACGACCGGATGCCGCGATCGCTCCACCCTTGACGGCGAAGCCGGGCGCGTACGACACAGCATCCCCGCCGACCTCGCGGAGCGCGTCGAGCGCGGCGTCCACTCGGGTCGGGTTGATCAGCGATGAGCCCGCCCCCTGGAAGCGAGGCTCGGTGGCGAAGGCGCCGATCACCGCCACCTTCTGCGACGGCGCGAGCGGCAGGATGCCGCCCTCGTTCTTCAGCAGCACGATCGAGCGACTGGCGGCCTCGCGGGCCAGCGCATGGTGCGCGTCGACGTCGAGAGGGCCGGCGACCACCGGTCGCTCGCCGGCGCGGCGCACCAGTTGCAGCGCGCGCGACGCCGCGACGTCGAGCACCTTCTCGTCGAGCTCACCGGCCTGCACAGCGGCGACGAGCTGGGCATCCGTCCGCCCGCCCGAGGCGGGCATCTCCAGATCCAGACCGGCGGCGATGCCGGCGATGCGGTCGTTGACGGCTCCCCAGTCCGAGACGACCAGCCCGTCGAAGCCCCACTCGTCGCGGAGCACGCTGGTCAGCAGCCACGGGTCCTCGCTGGTCCACACGCCGTTGAGCTTGTTGTACGAGCACATCACGGTCCAGGGAGCGGCATCCTTGACGACCCGCTCGAAGCCGCGCAGGTAGATCTCGCGCAGCGGACGCGGATCGACGTCGCTCGAGGAGCGCATCCGGTCGTGCTCCTGGTTGTTGGCCGCGAAGTGCTTGAGCGAGGTGCCCACGCCCTGCGACTGGATGCCGCGGACGGATGCCGCGCCCAGCACGCCCGAGACGATCGGGTCCTCGGAGAAGTACTCGAAGTTGCGGCCGCACAGCGGCGAGCGCTTGATGTTGATGCCGGGGCCGAGCACGACCGCGACGTCCTCGATCGCGGCCTCGACGCCGATCGCCGCGCCCACGCGCTCGATCAGCTCCGGGTCGAAGGACGAGCCGATGCCGACGGCGGGCGGGAAGCAGGTGGCGGGCACGCTGTCGGCGATGCCGAGGTGGTCGCTGGCGCCGGCCTGCTTGCGCAGGCCGTGCGGGCCGTCGGTGACCATGATCGATGGCACGCCGAGGCGTTCGATCGCCTTGGTGGTCCAGAAGTCCGCACCGCTGGTGAGCGAGGCCTTCTCCTCGAGAGTGAGATCGGATGCTTCGGTCATGCCGGTTCCTTCCATGGGGACGTCCATGGCGACGTCGCTGTCATGCGAAAACTATACGACCTTCAATTTCTGGAAATCAACCACTGTTCAGGATTAGGCTCGGGGCGTGGCACACAGAGGTTCGTACGCGAAGGGCATCGCCCGCCGTGAGGAGATCCTCGACAGCGCCCTCGAGGTGATCGGCCGAGACGGCTACCAGAACGCGTCGCTGCGAGGCATCGCCGCCGAGGTCGGCGTGACCCCGGCCGCGCTGCTGCACTACTTCGGCACCAAGGAGGAGCTGTTCACCGCCGTGCTGCGCCGACGCGACGAGCGCGACGGCCTCCGCGCCGAGGACGGCAGCGACGACGCCCGCGCGGGCTTCATCCGCGCCATCCGGCACAACACCGAGGTGCCGGGACTGGTCGAGCTGTTCTCCCGGCTCGCCGTGGACGCCGTCGACCCCGAGCATCCGGCGCACGACTACTTCCTCGAGCGCAACGCACGGCTGCGTGCGCTCATGTCCGCTGCCGTCCCCTCCGCATCCGGCGCGGCCCTCGACCCCGAGACGCTCGCGCGCGTCATCCAGGCCGTCTCCGACGGGCTGCAGCTGCAGTGGATGATCGAGCCCGAGGTCGATATGGCCGGCATCATCGACCGGCTGATCACCGTGCTCGAACGAGCAGGTCAGACAAGCCCTGGCGACGAGTCACCGGATGCCGTGCGCACCGGCACGTCATAGCCGAACTCCTCGCGCAGGAGCGGACCGAGGCGCTCCAGCCGCACCCGCAGCCAGGTGAGCAGCGACAGCCCCGCGACCCACAGGACGAGGATTCCCAGGAGGCCGAGGGTTCTTCCGGAACTCGTGGCGACCACGTCCTCGCCCAGGACGAGCCCCATGCTCGCGAAGGCCGCGAGCGACCACAGGGTCATGGTCGCCAGCATCTGGCCGCGCAGGTCCCGCGTGAGCGAACGTCCGCGCTCCTGCTCGACCTCGGTCGGCGACCCGCGGAGCACGCCCGGCAGACGAGTGAGCTGCGTCCAGCGGGCGAGATGCAGCGCGATCAGCGCGACCACGCATGCGGCCGCGAGCACCGCGGTGGCGATGGCGAGCCACGACCAGGCCGGGTCGTGACCGAGCCGCGCCGTCGCGCCGACGCCGACGACGGCGGCGGCCAGGCACCAGCCGGCCACGGACCGCGCGTTGTCGAGTGGGGTGCTCGTTCGGCGAGCGCGGGCGGCGAGCAGGCGACGGTTCTCGCGGGTGTCCGGCAGGATCGTCTCCTCCGCATCGCGCTGCCCGACCGACCCCGCAGGGAGGTCGGCGAGCACGGGCGCGACGCGGTTCCGCGTGATCCCGCGGCAGACCAGGACGCCGAGCACCGTCAGCACGACGAGCGCGGCAGACGACAGGGTGACGTCGCGGTAGACGGCATCCGGCTCCTGCGCCCAGAGGATCCCGGAGACGATCGCCGCCAGCGCCCCGGCGCCTGCCACGCAGACCAGCGTCACCTGCAGCGGGAACAGCGGTGAAGAGATCGCCTGCCCACGGAACTCGACGGCGTTGCGCAGCGGGGCCGCACCGGGCGCGGCTCCGAGGTACATGCGCATCCGCGCCAGGTTCACGGCCGCGAGCGCGGGCCCGAGCAGCGCCGAGAAGAGCGCGGCCGTGATCGCGCTGACGGCGAGGATGCCGAGACCGATCGACTGCAGAGCGTCGGATGCCCCGCCCAGCGCGGCGATGAGCATGATCACGCAGCTGAGCGCGACGCCGATTCCTCCCGCAGAGGCCGCGGCGATCACGGCATCCGCGATGCTGCGCGACCAGGCCATGCGCGCCGTCGGCGGCCGCTCCGCGCCTCGTCGTGCCATCGGGCCTCCCCTCCCACCTCTCACGCTACTGTGAGTCGATGAGCCGGATCAGTCGCGATGCGGTCGTCTCACGGAGAGCGGATGCGGTCGCCCGCGCCGCCTCCGCGGCATCCGCCCTGGCCGACCTCGTGCACGACCGGCTGGGCTCGAACGACGACGACGAGCACGACCCGGAGGGTGTTCCCCTGTCATCCGAATGGTCGCGGCTGACGGTGCTCTCGGAGGCCGCCGATCGGGAGGTGCGGCAGTTCGACGAGGCGCTGCAGCGCTGGGATGCCGGGACGTACGGCATCTGCGCGTCGTGCGGCAGGCCGATCCCGGAGGGACGCCTGGAAGCGAGGCCCTCGGCGGAGCTGTGCGTGCCGTGCGCGGAGAAGGCCGGGGCCTGATACCTGGCGCTCGGCATCGGGGCGCCCCAGATCGGGGGCCGACCCGCCGCCGGCGTCACTCCCGCGGGATGCGGAACGTCTCGTAGGGCACGCGGCGCACGAGGTCGTCGGCGATCTCGGCCGCGTCCTCCTCGGTGAGCCGGTGCGTGACCACCAGCGACGCCAGGTAGCCGGCGTCCACCCGGCGAGCCATGTCGTGCCGGGCGGGGATGGAGCAGAAGGCGCGGGTGTCGTCGATGAAGCCCGAGGTCTTCGCGAAGCCGGCGCTGTCGGTGATCGCGCGACGGTAGCGCTCCATGGCATCCGGGGTGTCGAGGAACCACCAGGGAGCGCCCACGTACACGCTCGGGTAGAAGCCGGCCATCGGCGCCAGTTCCCGCGAGAACGACGTCTCGTCCACCGTGAACAGCACCAGGCGCAGCTGCGTACCGGTGCCGAAGTCGTTCAGCGCCTGCCGCAGCGGCTCGGTGTAGGTCATCGGCACCGGCAGATCGTGCCCGGTGTCGGCTCCGAAGCGCCGCAGCGTGGGCACGTGGTGGTTGCGATGGATGCCGGGATGCAGCTGCATCACCATGCCGTCCTCCGCCGACATCTCGATCAGGCGGTAGAGGATGTCGCGCCGGTAGGCGGCGCCCTCCTCGGCGGTCGCCTCGCCCCGCAGGCCCGCGGCGTGGATGCGCTCAGCCTCGCCCGCGGGGAGCGGCAGGGCCCAGGCATCCGGCACCCCGGTGTCGGTCGCGGTGGCGCCGGCCGCACGGAACCAGGCCCGGCGCGCGCGGAGCGCCTCGAGCAGGCCGGCGTACGTGCCGCAGGAGATCTCGGATGCCGCGGCCAGGCGCTCCAGCGCGGGGAGCCAGCCCGGAGCGGACGGGTCCATGGCACGATCGGCGCGGAAGGTCGGCAGCACCCGCCCGGTGAAGGTCGGGTCGGCGGCGAGCGCCAGATGGTCGGCGAGATCGGCGGCCGGGTCGTCGGTGGTGGCGAGCACGTCGACCCCGAAGCGTTCGAACAGCGCACGAGGACGGTATGCATCGTCGGTCAGCAGCTCGGCAATGCGGTCGTACACGGCATCCGCGGTGTCGGCGGTGAGCCGATCGTCGATGCCGAACAGCTCGCTGAGCTGGTACTCGAACCAGTACTGCACCGAGCTGGCACGGAACAGGTGCCAGTTCGCGGCGAGCACCCGCCACGCCTCCCGCGGGTCGACCGCGGGCTCCCCCGCGGGGGCCTGCACTCCGCCGAGCGAGATCCCCGCGCCGTGCAGCACCCGGGTCACGTAGTGATCGCCGGTGAGCAGCAGCTCGGTGGGCGAGGCGAAAGGCCGGTCCTCGGCGAGCAGCGAAGCCGGCACGTGCCCGTGCGGCGACACGATCGGGGCGTCGGCGACCCGCCGGTAGAGCTCACGGGCGACGCCGCGGGTGGAGGGATCGCCGGGAAGCAGGCGGTCGGGGTGCATCTTGGTGCTGAGCATGAGGTCCTTCTGCGGTCGTGCACGGCGGCGGCGGGGCCGCGCGCCTGGTTGCACGTTACCGGTCATCATCCGAGTTGGCAACCGTTTGCCATTATGCTGAACTTCGGGCGTCTCGAAACGGTTCGAAGCGCCGGGAGGGCGGACATGACGGAGCGACCGGATCGACACCGCGGATCGACCATCGTGCACCTCGGCGTGGGCGCCTTCCACCGTGCACACCAGGCCTGGTACACGCAGCACGCCTCCACGTCCGAGGACCCCTGGAGCATCGTCGCGTTCACCGGGCGCTCCCCCGAGCAGGCGCGTCTGCTGCAGGCATCCGGCGGCGGCTACACGCTGATCACCCGCGGGCCGGACGGCGACGGGTTCGAGCGGGTCGACAGCATCCGCTCCGCCCACGACGGCGCAGACCGACCCGCCTGGGAGCGGGCCGTCGCCGCCCCGGACACCCGGCTCATCACCCTCACCGTCACCGAGGCGGGGTACCGCGCGGACGCGCACGGGAACCTCGATCTGACGGATGCCGCCGTCGTCGCCGACCTGCGCGCAGCGCGCAGCGGAGCGGATGCCGCGCTCGCGACGGCCCCCGTGCGTCTGGCCGCGGGACTGTCGGCCCGGCGCTCAGCGGACGCCGGGCCACTGACCGTGATCAGCTGCGACAACCTGCCGGGCAACGGCGCGATCACCCGCGCGGTCGTGCTGCAGGCCGCGGCCGAGCTCGACCCCGCACTGCCCGCCTGGATCGACGCGAACGTCGGCTTCCGCTCCTCCATGGTCGACCGGATCACGCCTCGCACCGTGCCTGCCGACATCGACGCCGTGGAGCGCGCCACCGGCGTCCGCGACGAGGCGGCCGTCGTCACCGAGCCGTTCTCGGAATGGATCATCGAGCGCGGCTTCACCGGTCCCGCCTGGGAGCGCGCGGGCGTGCGCCTGACCGATGACCTCGCGCCCTATGAGGAGCGCAAGCTGCGCATCCTCAACGGCGCGCACTCCCTGCTGGCCTACCGCGGTCTGCTCGCAGGGCACGAGCACGTCGCAGACGCCTTCGCCGATCCGGCGGTGCGCGAACAGGTCGAGGAGTACTGGGCATCCGCGGCGGAGAGCTGCTCACTGCCCAGGCCCGAGCTCGACGAGGCGGTCGACGCCACCCGCGGCCGGTTCGCGAATCCTCGCATCCGCCATGCGCTGGCGCAGATCGCGCTGGACGGCGAGATCAAGCTGCGGCACCGCGTGGTGCCCGTGCTCGCGCACGCCGTGCGCAGTGGCGGGAGCGCGCCGGCACCAGCATCCGCCATCGCCGCGTGGATGCGGTGGAGCGAAGCATCCGGGCATGCGCTCGACGGGCTCCTGACCGGGCACGACGCCGATGCCGCCGCCGCGATGCGCGCGGCGATCGAGCGCGAGATCCGTAGGCTGGGGGAGATGTCCGCCGGCGCGGTTCCGCGCGCCGGCGCAGTGAGGAGCTGACGATGGCCGACGACGAGACCGTCGACGCCGCGACGGGCGGGCCCGCGGGCGAGCACGTGCGCCCCGGCGAGAGCGCGACGATCTACGACGTCGCCCGGTTGGCGGGCGTGAACCCGTCCACGGTCTCGCGTGCACTGAACCGTCCCGGACGCGTCAGCGCCGCCACCGAGCGCCGCATCCGCGCCGCCGCCGAAACCCTGCACTACCAGGTGAATCCGATGGCCCGCGCCCTGCCCACCGGGCGCACTTCGATCATCGGGCTGGTGGTCGCCGACATCACGAACCCGGTGTTCTTCGACGTCGTGCGCGGCGCCGAGACCGCTGCGACCCGCGCCGGTTACACCCTGGTGCTGACCGAGTCGGAGGAGTCGGACGAGCGCGAGTACGAGCGCGCCGAGCGGATGCTGCGCATGGTCGACGGGCTGCTGCTGGCCACGCCGCGCATGCCGGACGAGCACATCCGCGCCCTCGCCGGGCAGAAGCAGGTCGCCGTCGTCAACCGCCAGGTGGAGGACGTGCTCTCGGTCGTCCCGGACGCTCAGCACGGCATCGCCGAGGCCGTGCGTCACCTGCGCGGCCTCGGCCACTCGCGCATCGCGTACCTGCCAGGGCCCTCCCTGTCATGGATGGCGCGGCGCCGCGGCGAGCTGCTCGCCCAGCGCTGCGAGTGGGCGCACATCGAGCTCATCGCGCTCGATCCCGTGGCTCCCACCGTCGCCGGAGGCCGCAGCGCGGCGCGCGCTGCCCGCGACAGCGGCGCGACAGCCGTGGTCGCGTACAACGACCTGATCGCGATCGGCCTGATGCAGGAGCTGGTCGAGACCGGCATCCGCATCCCCGCCGACCTCAGCGTGATCGGCTTCGACGACATCTTCGGCGCCGACTTCACCTCGCCCTCGCTCACGACGGTCAAGTCGCCGTTGCGCGAGGCCGGCGACCATGCGATGACCGCGCTGCTCTCACGGGTCGCCGGCGATGCCGCGCCGTACGTGGGCTTCGACCTCGAGACGACACTGGTGGTGCGCGGCTCCACCGGCCCGGCTGCCTGACGCCGCCGCTCGGACACGCGCGGCCCCGAGACCTGCGCCGCGGCGTGTCCCAGTAGTGGCGGGTCGCGGGGCGCCGGAGCCACCACTACTGCGACACGGACCGCATCCGGTCCCACAGACGGCCAGTCGGTTACCTGCACACCCGCCACTTGTGGCACACAGCGCGAAGGGCCGAGGCGGCTGAGACCCGCGCGACGGCGTGTCCCAGCAGTGGCGGGTCGCCAGGCGGCCGACCCGCCAGTTCTGCGACACACACCGCAGCGTGTCCCACAGGTGGTGGGACGGATGCCCGTGCACTCACCGCTTGTGGAACACCGACGGCGGTCGCCGCGCTGCGAGACACGGGGGAGTACGCGGCACGGCAACCGCTTGCCAGATTAGCGCGAGAGAGGGCCGACATCGGATGCCGCGAGCGGGCTGCGACGCGGTGCCGCCATGCTCAGCTCATGGGCTCCGACATCCGCCGTTCCGAAGCGCTGACGACCGTCGATGTCGTCGCGCACCACGGCCCGGTGGTCACGCGTCGCGGCATCCACCGCGGCGCTGCCGGAGCCGATGCGCCACACGTCGTCGGCATCCTTCGCGAGCTTCGGGTCCACGCGCGTGAAGCCGGAGGCCGGCATGTCGCCATCCGGAGCAGCACCCCAGAAAAGGTTGCCCGCCCAGGTGAAACCGATCGAGTTCGCCACCTCGCTCAGCGTGCCCGCGTCGCCCTGGAAGATGTTGTCGACGATCACGCAGTCCATCGGCGTGACGGGGCGGTGCGTCTCACACGAGATGCCGCCCGCGTTGCCGTAGACCGTGTTCAGCGCGATGTGCACCCGGTCGGCCGCGTCGTTCTTCTTGCGCGAGGCCGCCGGCTCACCCTCGTAGTGATCCCGCTCGGTGCCCGCGCCCAGCACGAACGCCGTGTCGGCGGTCTCGCCGATGTAGTTGTTCACGATCACGTGATCGTTTCCGTAGATGCGGATGCCGCGCAGGCCGCGGATGATGTGGTTCGACTCCACCCGGTTGCGGTTGCCGTGCCGCAGCACGATGCCGCCGCCGCTGTCGCGGATCGTGTTGTACCGGATGATGTTGTCGCTGGACTTGACCGAGATCGCCTCGGGGTCGCCGTTGCAGCGCTCGAACAGGTTGTACTCGACGATCGCGTGCGCGCTGCTCAGCGCGCGCGGGCTCACGCCCAGGCGGATCGGCTCGCCGCCGTTGTCCCCCGCGAAGGTGTGGTCGCTGAAGTAGTTGTGGTGGATGTGCACGTTCTGCGCCATCTCGGTGCTGCCGGCGCCTTCCACTCCGAGGAAGACGCCGAGCGTCGACTTGTTGTGGAAGTGGTTGTACTCGACGACCGAGTCGTCCGCACGCACCATCACGCAGAGCAGGCCCTCGATGTCGGCCAACTGGAAGTCGTTGCGGCTGAGGGTGATCGACTGGCAGTCCGCCGGCAGCTCGAACGTGGTCGACTGGGTGAAGACGAAGCCGCGCAGCACGAGGTCGTGCGTGCCGCCGAACCGGAAGCTCTCCGCCCCGGTGAACGTGACCCCGCCGATCGACTCCGCCGTGATCATCAGCGGCTTGTTCCAGCGGCCTCCGACGCCCGTCAGATCGATCGGCTCCCCTTCCGGCACAACGTAGGTGCCGTTCGCGACGATGATCGTCCCGCCCTCGGGAGCGGCGGCGATCGCCGCGCGCAGCTCGGCCAGCGAGGACGCACGCGAGTACGGGCCGACGCCCGGGAGCATCGGCACGACTCCGGATGCGGCCGGGCCGACGCCGAACATCGATGCACCGGCGGCCTGGGCGCCGACCACGGCGGTGGCCGCACCGGCCATGGCCGACAGGATGAACGTCCTTCTCTTCATTTCTTCCTCCTCTTCGAGGGGTCGCCGAGGAGACCGCCGGCGGCGGTCTCGGTCCAGGCGACCGGGTTGTGGGGTCAGACGGGGTCGGTCAGGAACAGCTCCACGACGGGGACGGGGGTGTCGGGGCGCTGCACGGGCAGCTGCAGCGTGTAGGTGCCCTCGGGGAGGCCGCCCATCAGGGTGTTCTGGGCGGGACGGTTCGGGTCGATGTGCACGGGCACCAGCTCCGAGGCATCCGACATCAGTTGCGCGTAGCGCACCTTTCCGGCCAGCCCCGGCAGGTGCAGGTGCTTGAACGGCCAGTCGAACAGGTGCACGTACAGGCGGTCGCCGCGCAGCGTGTAACGCGTGCCGGTGGGCGCCTGCCACGGGGCGGGACCGGCGCCGTGGATCGACCGCGCGTGGTCGTCCATCCAGGCTGCGATCTCCTCGAAGGTGCGCTGCGCGGTGCGGTCGATGCGCCCGCGGCCGTCCGGCCCGACGTTCAGCAGCAGGTTGCCGTTCTTCGAGACGCCGTCGATGAGCAGCCGGATAAGCGACTCCGGGCTCTTCACATCGAGGTTGTCGCGGTCGTAGCCCCAGCTGCCGTTGAGCGTCTGGCATGCCTCCCAGGGCACCTCCACGCCGTCGCGGCGCATCGGCTCGAGCGGCTGGTATTGCTCGGGCGTGACGATATCGCCCGGGATGCCCATCCGGTCGTTCACGATCACGTGCGGCTGCAGCTCGCGGATGAGGGCCATCAGACCCTCGGCATCCCAGTCCTCCGCACCCTTGCCGCCCCAGTAGTCGACGCGGTGCGTGTACGAGAAGTCGAAGAACAGGTAGTCGATGCGCCCGTACTCCGTGAGCAGCTCGCGCACCTGGCCGTGCAGGTACGGCTGGTAGTCGCGCACGTCGCGATCGGCGGTGGCCGCCTTGAACTCCTCGTCGTCGCGCTGCGGGTGCGTGCCGTCGACCGGGAAGGCCTCGTGGTGCCAGTCGATCAGCGAGTAGTAGATGCCCACGCGCAGCCCCTCGGCGCGGCAGGCCTCGACGAACTCCGCCACGGCGTCGCGCCCGTAGGGCGTGTTCATCACCGTGTAGTCGGTGAGCTTCGAGTCCCACAGGCAGAACCCGTCATGGTGCTTCGCGGTGAGCACGACGTAGCCGGCGCCGGCCGCCTTCGCGGTGCGCGCCCAAGCGCGCGGGTCGTATCGGTCGGGGTCGAAGTGCTCGCGGTACGGCTCGTAGTCGGCATCCGTCATCCGCTCGCGGTTCTTCACCCACTCGTGCCGCGCGGCGAGCGAGTACAGCCCCCAGTGCACGAACATGCCGAGGCGCGCCTCGGTGAACCAGGCCATCTCTGCGGCGGATGCCGTCATGCGTGAGCTCCTCGGGTGGTGACGGGGGCGGATGCCGGGATGGGCTCGACGAGCGCGGCGCCGAGCGCCGCCAGCTCGTCGTCGGTCAGGCCGTGCGCGCGCAGGTAGGCGGATGCCGATCCCCAGCGGGCGTCGAGATCGGACAGCGTCTGCGCCATGACCTCGGCGGGGGACTCGGTGGCCAGCATCCAGGCGTGCTGCGACTGCGGATACTTCGCCGTCAGGCGCTCCGACGTGGCACGGCGGTGGCCGGCGGGGATGAGGTCGGCCGTGCGCGCGTAGTCGGCGACCACGGCATCCCGCTCCGCACCGACCGCCGACAGCGCCAGCGCGATCACGACGCCCGTGCGGTCCTTGCCCGCCGTGCAGTGGACGAGCGTCGGCTCGCCCGCCGCGATCACGCGCACGGCATCCACCAGCTGCGCCGACGACTCGGCCAGCAGGTGAGCGTAGATCTCCCCCAGGCTGAAGTCCTGCTCGAAGAACGAGCGGGTGGAGCCGAGGTACAGCGGGAGGCGGGTGATCGGGATGCCGGCCACGGCCGTGGCATCCGCCTGCGCCTCCTCGTCCGACCGCAGGTCGACGATCCGCGCGACGGAGGTCTTCAGGAACATCGCCCCGTCGGCATCCGCGGCCGCGAGATGACCCGACCGGAACAGGCGCCCGGTGCGGATCATCCCGCCCTCGGCCGGGATCCCGCCCACGTCGCGGAAGCCGACGACACCCTGCAGCACGACCACGCGTCAGCCCTTCAGCGCGCCCGAGGTGAGACCGCGGGCGAACGAGCGCTGGAACAGCAGGAACACGATCACCGAAGGGGCGAGCGCCAGCAGCGACGCCGCCATCACGACGCCGGGGGTGACCTCGGGCTCGATGCGCAGCGTGCGCAGCGCGAGGGGCAGCGTGTAGGTGGCGCTGGAGGTCGACACGAGCAGCGGCAGCAGGTACTGGTCCCAGATCATGGTGAAGCCGAACACGCCGATCACGCCGAGCGCCGGCTTGCAGAGCGGCACGATGATCTGCGCGAACACCCGCAGCTCGCTGGCACCGTCGATGCGGGCCGCCTCCTCGAGCTCGAGCGGAACGTCCTTCATGAACTCGGTCATCACCAGGATCGAGAACGCCCAGGCCCCGATCGGCACGATCATGCCGGCGAGCGTCCCCATCAGGTTGATGTGCACGAGGGGCAGATCGGCCAGCAGGATCGACAGCGGCAGCGCCAGGATCTCGTCGGGAAGCATCATCGTCGCGAGGATCGCCACGAGCGCCAGCGCCGAGAACCGGAACCTCTTGCGAGCCAGCGCATAGCCGGCCAGCACCGAGACGACCACCTGCATGAGCAGACCGAAGCCCACCACGAAGAACGAGTTCATCAGGTAGCCGAGCACGCCGAAGTCGACGGCGACCGAGAAGTTCTCCAGCGTCGGACGGTTCGGGATGACGCTGAGCTCGGTGGGGTCGGACACCTCGCTGAACGCGCCCGAGAGCAGGGCGAGCAGCGGGCCTGCGAACAGCACGACCACGAGGGCGTACAGCACGACCTTCACGCCGATGCCGACGACGGTGCGGCTCTCGGTGAGGCCGAGGGCGGTGTCTGTTCCGACGCTCATGCGTCCTTCTTCTTTCTGAGCAGGAGCTGCACCACGAGGGTCAGCACGAGGGTCGCCAGGAACAGCAGCACGGCACCGGCCGAGCCGACGCCCAGCTTCTGCTGCTCGAGCCCCAGCTTGTAGAGCAGGGTCATGATGACCTCGGTCGAGCCGTTCGGCCCGCCGTTGGTCATCAGGTAGACCTCGGTGAACACCCGGAACCCGCGGATCGCGGCGAGGATGAACAGGATCGTGAACACGGGGCGCAGCCCGGGGAGGGTCACGTGCCGGATGCGCTGCCAGCGGCCCGCGCCGTCGATCGTCGCCGCCTCGTAGAGGCCACGGTCAATGCCGGCGAGCCCGGCGAGGATGATCATCATGTCGTAGGGACCGCCGCGCCAGATGCCCATCACCATGATCGACCACATCGAGGAGTCGGGGCTGTTGATGAACTCACTGGGGCCCAGGCCGACGAGCCCGATGATGGAATTCAGGAAGCCGTCCGCGGACGGGTGGTACATGATCCGCCACAGCTCGGCGACCACGGCCATCGGGACGACCACGGGCAGGAAGGCCGCGGAGCGGATGAACGACAGCTTGCGGGTCTGTCCCTCGAGCAGCAGTGCGAGCAGGAAGCCCAGCAGCAGGCATCCCGCAGTCTGGCCGACCGCGAGGATCAGGGTGTTGACCGCTGCGTCGCGGAAGCTGGGCGAGGCGAGGATGGTCTGGTAGTTCTGCATGCCCACGTACTCGTTGCCGAGGTACGGGCGCACGTTCTCCACCGACATCCCGATGGCCTGACCCATGGGGATGTAGCGGAAGATCAGGAACAGCAGGAGGGCGGGGGCGAGGAACGCCCACGGGACCCACCACTGGCCCTGGACTCGGTGGCGGCGACGCCGCCGGGCCGGCGGCGGGGACGTGTGGGCCCCCGCCGCCTGCTGGGGAGCGTCGGCCGCGGTGGCGGCGTCGGCTGTGTCGATGGTCACTGCTTGAGGATCCCCTGCGTCAGGAGCTCGGCGGTCAGCTTGCCGTCGAGCTTGGTGAGCTCGTCCTTCACGTCGAGCGAGCAGTCGGCGAGAAGGGCGTTGATGGTGTCGGCGCTCATCTGGCGCACCGGGGTCCAGCTGGGGATGGTCGGTGCGTAGTGGCCGCTCTTCTGATAGGCGTCCTGGAAGACGGTCCAGCGTGCGTCGTCACGGACGTCCGAGACCTTCACCTTCTCGTTCACCGGGAGCTGGATGGCGAAGGCATCCGTGCCCTCCATGCCGAACTTCTGCGCCTCGGGGCTGACGTACCAGTCGGCGAAGGCCGTCTGGCCCTTCACGTTCTCGGAGCCCGCCATCAGGTACACCGTGCCACCCTCCGCGAGCACCGCGGAGTCCTTCGGGCCCTTGGGCGCCGGGACCACCTCGTACTTGTCGGCGCCGAGCACCTTGTCGAAGCGCGGCATCATGTACGGGCCCGTGACGTACATGCCGGCGATGCCGGACTCGAACGCCTCGTTGGTCGGCGGGGTGTCCATGCTCGGGGCACCGGGCTGCACGACGCCGGCCTTGCACTGCAGGTCACGGAACCACGTGGTGGCCTTGACCGCGGCGTCCGAGGTCATCGCGGGCAGCCACTTGTCGCCGGAGCCGGTGATGAAGTCGCCGCCCGCCGCCCAGAGGAAGTTCGAGAAGTACCACGACGCGTACCCGCGCTTCGTCGAACCGGGCACCGCCAGGCCGTAGGTGTCGTTCTTGCCGTTGCCGTCGGGATCGTTCTCGGTGAAGGCCTTGGCGACCTGCTCCATCTCGTCCCACGTCTTCGGCGCCTCGAGACCGAGGTTCTTCAGCCAGTCGCTGCGGATGAGCAGGGCGTTGGCCTGTGCGGAGTAGGGGATGCCGTAGGTCTTGCCGTCCACGGCCTTGCCCGCCTTGAGGGCCTGCGGGGTCAGGTTCTTGGAGTTCTTGATGTCCTTGAGGTCGATCTCGCGGAGGATGCCCTGCGACTGCATCGTGCCGAGCTGGCTCACGTCGTTGAGCACGATGTCGGGCAGGTCCTTCTGGCCTGCACGCTGGGCGAGCTTGATCTCGAAGTCGTCGAAGATCGCGGTGACCTCGGCCTTGTAGCCGGTGGCCTTCTCGAAGGCCTCGACCTGACGCTTGGTGGCGGCCTCGCTGGGGCTGCCCGGCGTGGTGCGGGTCCAGATCTCGAGGGTGGCCTTCTCATCCTGCTTGACGCCCGTTCCCCCCGCGCCGCCGGGTGCGGCGCTGGAGCAGCCCGCGAGGGCAAGCGTGGCGATGCCGATCAGTGCGGCTGCTTTCATCCTTGTGTGCATGGGGACTCTCTCCGGGTTGGCAAACGCTTGCCACTTTGCAAGACGCTGTTCGCGAATCTAACCTAGGGTCGCAGACACTGTCAACAATTGATCCGATGTCTGGCTCCCCACAATTCGATTCCTGGAGGCATCGTGGCCGAAGAAGATCCTCGCATCCGAGCACGACTCGTCATGGAGGAACGGCGTCGCGACGACGTCTATCCGGCGGATGCGCTGGCCGCGATCGCCCGCGCCGCACGGTTCGATCAGCCCCCGATCACGGCCGAGCAGCTCTCACGCGAACCGGACGCTCTGAGGGACGTGGATGTGCTGCTGACCGGATGGGGCGCGCCGGTCATCGATGCCGAGCTGCTCGCCCGCGCCCCTCGCCTCAAGGCTCTGCTGCACGCCGCGGGCTCGGTCAAGCACATCGTCACCGACGCGTCCTGGGATCGCGGCATCGAGGTCGTCTCGGCCGCCGCGGCGAACGCCGAGCCGGTCGCCGAGCTCACGGCCGCGCAGATCGTGCTCGCCGCACGCGGCGTCGCGGCATCCCGGCGGCTGTACCGCGAGCGCCGCAACCTCTCGGCCGCGCACGCCGCGCACGGCGCGACGGGCCGGACCGTCGGGCTGTGGGCACTGGGCGAGATCGGCCGGCGGGTGGCCGAGCGGCTGCGCGGGAGCGCGCTCACCGTCCTCGCGCACGACCCGTTCGCGGATGCCGCCCAGGCGGCGTCGCTCGGCGTGACCCTGGTCACCCTGGAGGAGCTGTTCGAGCGGTCGGACGTGGTGAGCCTGCACGCCCCGCTGCTGCCGGAGACCACGGGGAGGATCGGGCGCGCGCTGCTGGAGCGGATGCCGCAGGGCGCCGTGCTCATCAACACCGCCCGCGGCGGGCTGATCGACGAGCAGGCCCTGGTGGACGTGCTGCGCCGGCGCCCCGATCTGACGGCCCAGCTGGACGTCACCGTCGTGGAGCCGCCGGCAGCCGATTCGGAGCTGTGGGAGCTGACGAACATCGAGCTCACGCCGCACGTCGCAGGCTCCATGGGCGACGACCGCGGCGCGATGGGAAGGCTGGTCGCGGACGAGCTCGGACGGCTCGCACAGGGCCTGCCCCTGCAGCACCGGGTGGGGCGCGATCAGCTGGCTCGCATGGCCTGAGGTTGGCAACCGATTGCCTTACCGTGGCGATCCGTGGTTTCATGTCGATGCCAGCATCGCCGCGCGCAGCAGCGCGCCCTCAGCATCCGGAGAATCCATGACCATCGACAAGGCCGAGGTGATCGTCACCAGCCCGAACCGCAACTTCGTGACGCTGAAGATCACCACTTCCGACGGCGTGACCGGCCTGGGTGACGCGACCCTCAACGGCCGCGAGCTGGCCGTGGTCTCGTACCTGCGCGACCACGTCGTCCCGCTGCTGATCGGTTCCGACGAGAACCGCATCGAGGACACCTGGCAGTTCCTGTACCGCTCGGCGTACTGGCGCCGCGGCCCCGTCACGATGGCGGCGATCGCCTCCGTCGACATGGCACTGTGGGACATCAAGGCGAAGAAGGCCGGGATGCCGCTGTACCAGCTGCTCGGCGGCGCATCCCGCACCGGGCTGCTCGCCTACGGCCACGCGTCCGGCACGGACCTGCCCTCGCTCTTCGACTCGGTGCGCGACCATCTCGAGCAGGGCTATCGCGCCATCCGCATCCAGACCGGCGTCCCCGGCCTGAACGCGATCTACGGCATCGCCTCGCAGTCCGCCGCGGCCGGCGGTGGCGACGAGCGCTACGACCACGAGCCCGCACGTCGCGGTGCGAAGCCGGTGGAGGAGGACTGGGACACCCGTGCCTATCTGCGCCACCTCCCCGGCGTCTTCGAGGCGGTGCGCAACGAGTTCGGCCCCGAGCTCCCCCTGCTGCACGACGGCCACCACCGCATGACGCCGATCCAGGCCGCCAAGCTCGGCAAGGAGCTCGAGCCCTACGACCTGTTCTGGCTGGAGGACTGCACCCCCGCCGAGAACCAGGAGGCGCTGCGCCTCGTGCGCCAGCACACCACCACCCCGCTGGCGATCGGCGAGATCTTCAACACGGTGTGGGACTTCAAGGACATCATCCGCGAGCAGCTGATCGACTACGTGCGCGGCGCCGTCACCCACATGGGCGGCATCAGCCCGCTGAAGAAGACCCTCGAGTATGCGGCGATGTACCAGATCAAGTCGGGCATGCACGGGCCGACCGACATCTCCCCGGTCGGCATGGCCGCCGCCATGCACCTCGGCCTGTCGATCCACAACTTCGGCATCCAGGAGTACATGAAGCACGGCGAGCGCACGAACCAGGTGTTCCAGCAGTCGTTCACCTGGCAGAACGGCCTGCTGCACCCCGGCGACGCCCCGGGTCTGGGTGTGGAGCTCGACCTGGACGAGGCGGGCAAGTATCCGTACGAGCAGGCGTACCTGCCCTACAACCGGCTCGCCGACGGCACGGTCCACGACTGGTGACGGGGGCGTGCCCGGCGAGGCCCGGAGGCCGGATGCGCCAGGATGGAAGCACCATCCCGACAGGAGCATCCGCGTGACCACTGACCTGACCCGCCTGCGCACCCTGCTCGACGAGGGCACGCCCGTGAACTGGGTGTGCACCGGCGATTCGATCACGCATGGACTCATCCACACCCAGGGTGCGCGCAACTACGTCGACCACCTGCACGAGCTGATCCGCGGCGACATGTCCCGCGTTCAGGACGTCATCATCGACACCGCCATCAGCGGCTGGCGCATCGTGCAGCTGCTCGAGGACTTCGACCGGCGCGTGGCCGCGTGGCGTCCGCACGTCGTCACGCTCATGATCGGCACGAACGACTGCTCGACCGCGGGCGTGTTCCCGGTGATCGAGCCGGCCGAGTTCGCGGCATCCGTCACCGAGTTCGTCGCACGGGTGCGCGCACTCGGCGCCATCCCCGTGCTGCAGACCCAGCCCGCGATCGACGTGCGCAACGCCCCGGAGCGCGCCCGCATCGCCGAGTTCGCCCAGGCGATCAGGGATGTCGCGGCCGCGCAGGACGTGATCCTCATCGACCAGTTCGCGCGCTTCGCCGAGATGGGCCGTGGCCACGTGAACGACGTCGCCTGGGGACTGCTGGGCGACCCGTTCCACCCGAACGCTGCCGGGCACGCCGTGCTCGCCCTCGGCGTCGCGACGGCGCTCGAGCTCGAACCGCTGCCGGAGCGCGACCGCGTGCTGCCGGCCCTGCGGGCCCTGGCGCACGCCGCGCGCTGAGCGACTCCAAGCCCTGGCGTGGTCAGTGGCGCGTCACCCGGGCGTCGGACTCCACGGCTCGATCGCCGCTGCCATCGCCGTGGCCACACCGGCGGGATCCTCCCATGCCATCGAGTGGCCGACTGCCGGCACGATCAGCACGTCGATTCCGCGCGGAGGCAGCTCCGACTGGTCGGGATCGGGCAGGGAGTTCTCGCCGATGAGGTACGCCCGCGGAACGTTCAACCCGTACAGGACGCTCCGACCGCTCGGCTGCTGCCCCCGTTTGAGGGAATCGGCCAGTCGCCACATTGCGCGTGGCGACCAATGTGTCACTGCCGAGGCCCAGTTGTCGTTGCCGGCACTTCGGGCTGCTGAGATCAGCTGTGCGTGACCGCGATCGATGAACGCCTCTTCGGACTGGCTGGCGACCTGATACGAGCCGGCGTCCGGCGGGCTCGGGTCCAGGTTCGCCTCACTGAGCACCAGGCCGCGCAACCGGCTTTCCACTCGTCGACCGAGCTCCAATGCGACCGCACCGCCTGCGCTGTGGCCGAAGAGCACGAAGTCGTTCAGACCCAGGTGCTCGATCAGTTCTTCCAGCACGGCGGCATGGTCGCTCACGCGGTAGCCGAAGTCGTCGGGACGGTCGCTGTAACCGCATCCGAGCAGATCGACCAAGACTCTCCGATGCCCCGCCAATCCCGGTTGGGCGGCGACCTGCGGATAGTCGTGGCTTCCCGAGCATCCATGCCCGTGGATGAACACGATCGGCACCTCGTCGCCCGGTAGGTCGAGGTATCTGATGAACGCTCCGCCCGAGGTCGACCACAGTTCACGCACGCGGCCAGTATTCCACGGTCGCCGATTCGCCGGACCAGGCCATTGCCAGACGCCCGCTAGTCGGTCCCGCCCAGCGGCACGACGAGCAACTCCTCGATCCGGAGCCGCACGGCCTCGGCCATGTCTACGGACGTCGGATCGAGCAGCCACTGCAGCTGCAGGCCGTCCATGAGGGCGGTGAGCTCCGCGGCGGCGCGCTCCTCGTCGACGTGCTCGGCGAGGTAGCCCGCGGCCCTGGCATCCCGCAGGGCCTTCGCCGTGCCGGAGCGGATCCGCGCATAGCGCCGGACGAAGTAGTCGTGCGCGGGGTGGGTCGGGTCGGCCGCCTCCGCCGACAGGACCGCGTACAGCGCGATGATGCCG
>Ga0308161_1001798_pt1 | contig 24491 bp, 25 predicted proteins | sample PhyFR2_FD_201034 | JGI IMG/M metagenome (GOLD analysis project Ga0308161, IMG submission 201034) | Phyllosphere microbial communities from UC Gill Tract Community Farm, Albany, California, United States - DLSLF.R2 | ecosystem: Host-associated > Plants > Phyllosphere > Unclassified | place: USA...
CTGCTCCCGCACAACGCGCAGCACGTCGCGCCACGTGATTCCGTGGTGCGACGTGTTTCCCGTTGTGCGTCGTGTGCACGTCAGCTGCGCCGTGCCCGCTCGCGCGGCCGGTCGGTCCGCCCCGTGTCGGCCGGGAGGCGCGCGTCGGACGGGAGGCTCGTGGCGGCCCGGCCACGGGCCTCCCGTCCGCCGTGTGGCGCGTGCTGCTCCCGCACAACGCAAAGCACGTCGCGCCACGTGATTCCGTGGCGCGACGTGCTTCCCGTTGTGCGCCCGCCCCGGCCAGCGCGACCGCGCGCGGCGATCGCGCGCCTGCGGCGCCGCGCCGCCCGCCGCGACCGCGCGCCGCCCTACCGCTGCCCGACGATCGCGGGCATCGGCAGGTGGTGGCGCATCCGCACGGCGAGGTGCAGACCGCCCCGCCGGGCGAGGACGAGCCCCACGACGACCGCCGCCGCTGCCGGGACGCCCCCGGCGACGACCATGCCGACGTGGGCGCCGAAGTGGTCCACGACCTGTCCCATCAGCGGGCCGCCGATCGCCTGCCCGCCGAGCAGCACGAGGACGTACAGCGACATCACTCGGCCGCGGATCGCCACGTTCGAGGACAACTGCACGAGCGAGTTCGAGGCGGTCATGAACAGCAGCTGCGACATCCCGACCGCGACGAGCGCGACCGTGAACGGCGCGATCACCGGGATCGAGCCGGACACCACGAGCAGGACCCCGGTCCAGAACACCCCGCCGACGATCGTGCGGAGCCGCACCACCGCTCGACGGGTCGACAGCAGCGCACCGACCAGGGCACCGACCGCGACGGCCGAGTTGAACGCGCCGTAGCCCGCGGCGCCGACGTCGTAGACCTTCGACGCGAACGCCGACAGCAGCACGGGCATGGTCAGGGCGAACACCGAGAAGAACACCATGAGCACGACGGGCACCAGGATGGTCGGCTTCCGCACGGCGTAGCGGAGCCCCTCGACGAGCTGTCCCTTCGTGCGGGGAGCCGGCGGTGTCCGGTGCAGTTCGGACACCCGCAGGAACCCGAGCGTCACCACCACGGCGACGCACGCGATCGCGTTGACGCCGAACGACCACCCGGCCCCGACCGCGACGAGCAGGGCGCCGGACAGCGCCGGCCCGATCATGCCGCCGAGCTGGAACACGCTCGAGTTGACGCTGATGGCGTTGCGGAGGTGCTGGTGCCCCACGATCTCGGTGACGAACACCTGGCGCGCGGGGTTGTCGATCACGGTCACCATGCCGACGAGGAACGCGATCACCCAGATGTGCCACGCCTCCACCACCCCGGTCAGGGTGAGCACGGCGAGCAGGGCGGACAGCACCGCGAACGCCCCCTGCGTGATCATCATCAGCGCACGCTTCGAGAACCGGTCGACGAGCACGCCGCCCCAGAGCCCGAAGAACAGCATCGGCGCGAACTGGCACGCGACCGTGATGCCGACCTGCGCGACCGACCCGGTGAGCTGGAGCACGAGCCAGTCCTGCGCGATGCGCTGCATCCACCCCGCGGTCATCGCCACGAGGTTCGTCGCCGTGAACAGGCGGAAGTTCGGGACGGAGAGCGCGATGAGGGTGTGGCGCCACGGCGGCCGTTCGGCCTGGATCGGGAGGGGTTCGGTGGGGGGAGGGAGGGTCGTCGGTGACGCACTCACGGTGGTGGGGCTCCGGATCGTCGGGGGCGGATTCGTACCCGTTCGAAACTACGTCACCGCGGCCCATTCGATCCCCGTATGGTGACTATCAGTCCATTGCGGAACGCAATGACCGGCGCAGCGTCGACCAGCGCCGGCCATCGCGGAACGCAACGACCGGCGCAGCGTCGACCAGTGCCGGCCGTCGCGGAACGCAACGACCGGCGCACCGCCGGCCCGCGCCGCCCGACCGGAGCGACCTCGACCCACCCTCCCGACCAGATGGAGCCTCCGTGCTCGACCCCGTCCTGCTGCAGACCTTCCTCGCGGTCGCCGAGACCGGGAGCTTCACGGTCGCCGGTCAGCGCCTCGGCATCAGCCAGCCGACCGTCTCCCAGCACGTGCGGCGGCTCGAGACCGCGGTGTCGCGCACCCTCGTCGCCCGGGACACCCGTGGGGTCGCGCTCACCGACAACGGCGACGCGATGGCGGGCTTCGCCCGGACGATCCTCGCGGCCCACGCCACGGCTGACGCGTACTTCTCGGGGGCGGCGACCCGCGGTCGGCTCCGGTTCGGCGCGGCCGACGACCTCGCGATCACGCAGCTCCCGCGGATCCTCCGGGACTTCCGGCGCCTGCACCCGCAGGTGAACCTCGAGCTCACGGTGAACCAGTCCGCCCCGCTCCTGCGCCGGGTGCACGCCGGGCAGCTCGACCTCGTGTTCATCAAGCAGACCGCGGGGGAGTCGGCCGAGGGCACCCGCGTCGCGACCGACCAGATGGTGTGGATGGCGCAGGACGGCATCGCCCTCGAGCCCGGCGAACCCGTCCCGCTCATCGCGTACCAGGCGCCGAGCATCAGCCGGCAGATGGCGATCGACGCCCTCGAGGCGGCCGGTCGCACCTGGCGGATCACCTGCAACACGCGTGACGTGAACGGGGTCCTGGCCGCGGTCCGGGCCGGGATCGGGGTGGCGGTGTTCCCGCACTCGCTCATCCCCGCCGACCTGGTGAAGGTCTCGCAGCGGCTCGCGCTGCCGGACCTGCCGGCCGTCGACTACGTGCTCATCGCGAACCCGACGGTGCAGCGGGAGCCGATCGAGGCCCTGACGAACGCGATCACCTCGCGCGGGGTCGTCCGCGCGGTCTGACGGCGGGCGCTCCGCCCTACGGGGCGACGCCCGGCACGACGCCGGTCCCGGTCACGTCCGGCAGCGCGATCCCACCAGCACCGAGCAGCGCCGCCGCGAGGGCCCAGAGCAGCACGAGCGTCCCGACCCCGCCGAGCACGGCACCGAGGAGGGCGAGCGGCCGCTGCCACGTCGTGGTCGGGTCCCGCAGGACGGTCGTCGACAGCACGAGCGCGACGATCCCGAGGGCGATCCCCGTCGCGTGCACGGTCGCCGGCGCGGTGAACCACCACGCGGCGAGCGCGAGGGTCGCGCCGCCGGTCAGGGCACCGAGCAGGCCGCCCGTGGTCGGCGAGACCGCGGGCCGCCGGTCGGTGCGCGTGGTCGCGGAACCGGCCGGGAGGCGCGGTGCACGTCCGTCGGTCCGGCCCGCGTGGCCGGGACGGTCACCGGTGCTCGCGTGGTCACCGGTGGACGTGTGGTCAACCGCGCCCGCGCGCGCACCGAGGGCCCGGCTGCGCGCCTCGGGAGCGGACGTCCGGCCGGCCCGTGGGCCGGACCGTCCACGCCCTCGTCGGGGTCGAGCGGACCGCGCCGCACGTGCGCCCTCGGGCAGGTCGATCGTCTCGAGGGGCACCGTCGCGACGGAGAGGCCGTCCTCGTCGCCGGGGACCGCCGCTCCGAGGGCACCGGACGCGTCCGTGTGCGGCACGCTCCGGTGCGCCGCGCCGCCGTCGGGTGCGGTGTCGGCCGTGGTCGGGGTGCTCGTCGGGGGAGCGAGGACGGGCTCGAAGGACGGCGCCGACTGCTGGTCGTCGCGCGGGGCCTGCGGCGCGATGGGGGCCTGCTGTCGGGCGAAGCGTGCGGGAGTGCGGTAGCCGATCGGCCCGGTCGGCTCCGGTTCGGTGCCCTCCACGAGGACGTGCTCGAGACCGGGGACCGAGAACCGCGGTCGGCCGACCGCGGGGTCGAGCCCGCTGTCGGGCACGGCGACCGGGACCGGTGCCGCCGTCGCCGCACGAGCCGGTGCCGAGCGCTCCCGTGCCGGACCCGGTGCGACCGGGACGCTGTCGGTGGGCGGGACCTGCACCGCGGGCGAGGTCGGGGCCGGCGGCAGGAGGTCCTGCTGCGGCGGGAAGTCCGGCACGACCACGTCGTCGGCCGAGGGCAGCGCACCCGGCGCCGCTCCGGCGAGGGCAGCCAGGTCGCTCGCCGGGCTGGCCGGACCGGCGCCCCGGACGGACGCCTCGGAGGTAACGGGGACCGGCCATCCGCTCGACGCGACCGTCCCGTGCGGAGCGGCGGGACCGTCCGCTGCGTCGATCGCGGTCGGCACGGCGTGCTCGACGGACGGACCGGTGCCGGACGGCAGGTGCGCGGAGACGGCGGCGCCGACCGGGACCGTGCCGGCCAGGGCAGGAGCGGTGTGCGCGGGACCGGACAGCACGGCGTGCGGCGCGGAACCGTCGCGGGCCGGGGCGTCGACCGGGGCGCCGGACGTGACGGCCGGGGCGGTGGTGACGACGGCGGTCACCGCGAGGGCACCGGAGGGGCGGGCCGGTCCACCGGGGGTGGGGCGGGCCTCCAGGCCGGGTGCCGGGGACGTGCCGGACGCGACCTCGTCGAGGGGCGGAGCAGTGACCCAGGCGGGGACCGGGCGGCGGGGCCGGTCCCGGTCCGACATGCGGTGCGACGCCACTCGTGCTCCTTCGCGTTGTCTGATCCATCGTCAGTTCTATCCGGACGCATGGTCTCGGACGAGCCCCAGTTCCGGGGTCGTCGGCGACGCCGGGACGCACGAGGGCGGTCCTCCGCCGCGCGGGGACGCACGAGGGCGGCCCTCCGCCGCGCCGTGACGCTGGGGAGGACCGCCCTCGGTGTGCGGTGCCGGGCCGGCTACTGGTCCCGGTAGCGCTTCGCCTCGGCGAGCTTGCCGCGGAGCTCGTCCGCCGTGAAGCGGGGGCCGTAGCCGGGGGTGTCCCGCTGGATGCGCCAGCCCTCGGCGAGCGGTCCGGCGTCGACGACGTCGAAGCCGAACTCGTCGATGATCGCGGCCACGGTGCGCTTGGCGTCCTCGTCGTCACCGGCGACCACGAGGGCACGACGGTCCGGGGTGCCGGCCGGCGAGGCGTCGCCGGTGAGCGCGTCGGCTCCGATGTGGTTGAACGCCTTGACGACGTGCGCGCCCCGCAGGTGGTCCTGCAGGAGCTCGGCGGTCGTCGTGGTCTCGTCGTCGAGCTGCGCGATGTGTCCGTCGCGCTGCGGGTAGTAGTTGTTCGTGTCGATGACGACCTTGCCGACGAGCGGTTCGACGGGGATGGTCTCGATCGCCGCGAGCGGGGTGGTGACCACGACGACCTCGCCGGCCGACGCCGCCTCGTCGCGGGTGGCAGCGCGGGCGCCGTCGCCGAGCTCCGCCACGAGGTCCTGCAGCGTCTCCGGTCCGCGCGAGTTCGCGATGACGACCTGGTGGCCGTGCTGCACAGCGAGGCGTGCGAGCTGGGATCCGATGTTGCCTGCTCCGATGATGCCGATGACTGTCATGCGGGGTGCAACAGGACGAGCGCCTCGCCATTCCCGCGAGCGGGCCGCGGCGTCCGGTGGGGCCGTCCGGTCGCCGACGCTGCGACATCGACGGCGGGGTGAGGGGCATGATGGCCGCATGGCCCACGAGTTCCGCGACGAGACCGACCGCGACCGCTACGCGATGTACGTCGACGGCGTGCTCGTGAGCGTGCTCGACTACCGGGTCGGCGAGGACGCGGTGTCGTTCCCGCACACGTACACGGTGCCGGCGCACCGCGGACACGGCTACGCGGCGGAGCTCGTCGAGCACGCCGTTGCCGACGTCGAGCGCCGCACCACGAAGCGCATCGTCCCGATGTGCTGGTTCGTCGGCAAGTGGTTCGACGAGCACCCCGACAAGGCACCCCTGCTCAGCCGCAGTGCCGCGGACTGAGCCCGACCGGGAGGCGACGATGCCGTCCATCACCCCGTTCCTCTGGTACGACGACCAGGCCGAGGAGGCCGCGGAGCGCTACACGAGCCTCTTCCCGGACAGTCGGGTCGACAGCGTCGCCCGGACGCCCGACGGCACCGCGCTCGTCGTCGAGTTCACGCTGCTCGGCCAGCCCTACCGCGCGATGAACGGCGGCCCCGGGCACCCGCACACCGACGCGGTGTCCTTCCAGGTCGACGTCGACACCCAGGAGGAGCTCGACCGCGTCTGGGACGCCCTGCTCGCCGACGGCGGGAAGCCGGTCGCGTGCGGGTGGCTCGTCGACCGGTGGGGTCTGTCGTGGCAGGTCACGCCGTCGATGATGGGCGACCTGATGACCGGGAACGGTGACCCGGAGGCGAACGCCCGGGTGTTCGCCGCGATGCGCGACATGGTGAAGCTCGACATCCCCGCGCTGCAGGCCGCGGCGGCGGGTCGCTGAGGGATCGTCGGAGATGGTCGCCGGTAGGGTGACGGGACCGAACGGCGCCGAGCGGCCGGCGCCGTCAGCGACAGGCTGGAGACCGCGATGAGCAGCCCCGGGCCCGACCTCCGAGACGCCTCGATCGGCCGCGCGTACACCGAGCTCTCGCGCATCACCCGACGCGCGAGCATCCGGGCGCGCGGTGACGACGAGGTCCTCAGCATCGTCGACCAGTCCCTCGTCGACTTCGTCGTCCAGCACCCCGGGTGCATGGCGATCGACATCGCCCGCTACCTGCGCCTGAACCGGTCGACGATCTCGCGGCAGCTCTCCGGGCTCCTCGCGGCCGGGCTCGTGCGGACCACCGACGGCGGCTCGGGCAACGCCAAGCCGCTCGAGGCCACCGAGGCCGGACGGACCGCCCTCGAACGGTCGGTGCGCCTGCACCGCGACGCACTCGAGGAGCGGCTCGCCGAGTGGTCCGACGACGACGTCGCACTGCTCGCCGGCCTGCTCGAACGGCTCGGTGCCGCGGACGAGGCCGGGCTGCCGATGCCCGGACGCGCGGAGTCGTGAGCCGCCGGTGACGACGTCGTTCGTCCTGCTCTCAGACACCCACCTGCCGAAGCGCGCCAAGGACCTGCCCCCGGGCCTCTGGGCGGACGTGGGCGCCGCCGACCTCGTGGTGCACGCGGGGGACTGGGTCGACCTGGCGACCCTCGACGCGGTGCAGGGGCGTGCGCGGCGGTTCGCGGGCGTCCGCGGCAACAACGACGGTCCGGAGTTCGACGACCGCCTGCCCCTCGTGGCGCGCTTCGCGGTCGAGGACCTGCGCTGGGCCCTCGTGCACGAGACCGGCGCGTCGACGGGCCGGGAGCGCCGAGCGGACGCGGCGTACCCGGACACCGACGTGCTCGTCTTCGGTCACTCGCACATCCCGTGGGACACCGTCGCCCCGTCGGGGATGCGGCTGCTCAACCCCGGGTCGCCGACCGACCGGCGCCGGCAGCCGCACCACACGTGGATGCGGGGCACGGTGTCCGGCGCCGACCTGTCCGTCGAGCTCGTGCGGCTGCCACCGCGCTGACGCATGCCGACGGATCAGCCCGTCGGCATCCGGAAGAACGCGAGCTCCCACGCCGTCGACACCCGGAACGCCCGGGCCATGCGGCCGCGCTCCTCGGCGCTCGCCGCGACCGCGTGCCGCTCGACCCGGTCCGTCGCCTCCGCCGAGGCCGCCGCGAACCCCGGGTCGCCGTACGCTCCGAGCCAGTCGGCGAACGGGTGCCCCTCCGGCGCCCGGCCGAGCTGCGTCCCGACCCAGGCGTAGACCCGGAAGCACGGCAGGACCGCGGCGGCCAGCACCGCCGCCGAGCCGGTGTCGGCCGCCCGCTGCAGGTGTGCGAGGTACCCGACGCACATAGGGTGCACCGGGTCGTCGGCGTGCGTGCCGGCGAGCCGACGGTGGTGCAGGTCCCGCGCCTCGTCCGCGCAGCCCTGCGCCGCAGCCGCCCAGAAGGCGGACTCCGACTCCGCCGACACCCCGGACCCGGCCGAGCCCGCCGACCCCACCGGCTCCAGCCCCGACCCCGCCCCCGACCCGTCCCCGCTCGCCGCCCGCGCCAGCGCCTCGAGGTGCCCCTGGTACGCCCGCAGGTAGTGCACGTCCTGCGCCAGGTACCCCGCGAACACGTCCGCCGGCAGCGACCCGTCCCGCAGCCCGACCAGGAACGGCGTCGCGAGCGTCTCCTCGAGCACCCCCGCGACGTCGGCCCACCAGCGGTCCGTCCACCGCCGCTCCGGCAGCAGCGCGCGCACGGCGGCACCGTGGTCGACGGGTCCGTTCCCGCTCCCGACCCGCAGCGCGTCCGCCCCGCCGAGCGCCTGCCCGAGCCAGTCCTTCGCCTCGCCGATCGCGAGCTCCCAGTCGCCCGAGGCGGCCGCGAGCGTCGCGACCGCGCTCGACAGCGAGCACCCCGTCCCGTGCGTGTTCGTCGTCGCGACCCGCGGCGCCGAGAAGGTCCGCCGCTCGCCGGACGGCGACACGAGCTCGTCGTCCGCGGTCGGTCCGTCGTCGTGCCCGCCCTTCGCCAGCACCCGGACGTCCCAGGTCCGCGCGACGAGGAGCGCCGGGTCCGCCGCGTCGGCGTCCCCGGCGAGCTCCGCCAGCACGGCGAGCTCCGGTCGATTCGGCGTCACGAGGTCGGCGAGGCCGAGCAGCGCGCGCACCGCGTCGGTGGCGTCCTCGTCGAGCAGCCGGTCACCGCTCGTGGCCACCATCACCGGGTCGACGACGACCACCGGCGGCCGGTGCTCGCGGAGCCACGCGCTCACCTCGCGCACCACGGCCGCGGTGCCGAGCATCCCGACCTTCACGGCGTCGACCTCGACGTCGTCGGACACGGCGTCGAGCTGCTCCCGCAGGAACCGCACGTCGGGCACGTGCACCGACCGCACGCCGCGCGTGTTCTGCGCCACGAGCGCGGTCACCACGCCCATCCCGTAGCCGTCGTGCGCCGCGATCGCCTTGAGGTCGGCCTGCAGCCCGGCGCCGCCGGTCGGGTCGGTCCCCGCGATCGCCAGCACGCGCGGCACGACCGGACGCGGGGTCCCGCCCGCGACCGTCGGCCGGGTCACCGTCGGTCCCCGTCCGGCACGGCACCGGCCTGGAGGCGCGGATCGCGGCCCGCGGTCGGGTCCGGCTCCGTCCCGTGGTCGGCTCCGACCCCGTCGCGGAGGTCGGCGACGCCGGCCCACGCCGCCAGGTACGCGGCCGCCGCCGCGCCGGGGTCGGCCGCCGCGCAGATCCCGGACACCACGGCGACCCCGGCGACGCCGGCCGCGCGGAGCGCCGGGACGTCGTCGAGGCCCACGCCGCCGATGGCCACGCACGGCACGTCGGTGGCGGCCGCGATCCGGGCGACCCCCGCGTGGCCGAGCGGTGCCGGGTGGTCGGGCTTCGTCGAGGTGGGGTGCACGACCCCGACGCCGAGCAGGTCGACGGTGCCGCGGGGCAGCCGGTCGACGGCGGCCAGGTGCGCCGGCGTGTTCGCGGTGAGGCCGACGTGCGCGTCCGGGCCGAGGAGTGTCCGCGCGGCCGTGACGGGCAGGTCGGACTGTCCGAGGTGCACCCCGGCGACCCGGTGTCCGGCGACCCGGGCGGCGAGCGCGACGTCGAGGCAGTCGTCGACCACCACCGTGGCACGGTCGCCCACCGCGTCGGCGACGGCCGCGGTCAGCGCGAGCAGGTCCCGTGCCGAGGCGGTCTTGTCGCGCACCTGCACGGTCCGGACGCCGGCCTGCACCGCGGCGCGGACGACGCCGAGCACGCCGACGCCGTGCCGGTCGCAGAGCGCCCCGTCGGTGACCAGGTACACGCCGAGGTCGGCGGTCACGACCGGACGCCGTCCGTCGTGCCGGCACCGACCGGGGCGGCCGTGACCGTGACGCGGGCCTCGCGGACGACGTCGTCCGGGGTCAGCGCGGCCAGCCGGTCGAGGAAGAGCGGCTGGAACGTGCCCGGACCGCCGGCGTCCCGGGCGGCGAGCTCGGCCGCGACCGTGTGCACCACGGTGGCCGCGACGGCTGCCGCGCCGGGGTCGTCCGGGGCGACCGCGGTGAAGGCGGCGACGACGGCGCCGAGGGCACACCCGCCGCCCGTGATCCGCGTGAGCAGTTCCGTGCCGTTCGCGACGCGCACCGTCCCGGTGCCGGGCGCGACCAGCAGGTCGACCGGACCCGACACGGCCAGCGCGCCCACGGTCCTCCCGTCCGACGCGGCGACGGCGGCCGCGAGCGCGTCGTCGGGGCCGACCGTGCTGTCCACGCCGCGCCCGCCGGCCGAGGCGCCGAGCACGGCGAGGACCTCGGAGGCGTTGCCGCGCAGCACCGTGGGACGGAGCGCGAGGAGCTCGCGGGCGAGCGCGGTGCGCACCGGGAGCGAGCCGACCGCGACCGGGTCGAGCACCCAGGGGGTGCCGGCGTCGACGGCGGCGGTGGCGGCCTCGACGGACGCGACCCGCGGCTCCGCGTGCGGCGTGCCCGTGTTCACGAGCAGGGCGTCCGCGACGCGGGCGAACGGCCCGGCCTCGGTCGGCACGTCGACCATCGCGGCCGAGGCGCCGAGCGCGAGCAGCACGTTCGCGGTCACGTTCTGCACCACCGTGTTCGTGATGCACTGCACGAGCGGTGCCCGGGCGCGGACTGCCTCGAGCAGTTCAGCGGTGCGGTGTGCCCAGGCAGGGGAGGGCGCAGCGTTCTCCATGGACGATCCCTTCGCGAGTACGAGCTCGAGCAGGTTCGACGGGTGTGATCTCAGCCGCCCGGTGGCGGCACCCCGTGTCTCGAGCGTCACCGTACACGAGCTCCCGGGCCCTGCGGGAGGGGTGTCGGCGAGCGTCCACCACCGGTCCGCCGCCCGGCCCGTGGTCCGGCCCGCCGCCCGGCCCGCCGCCCGGTCCTCGCCCGGTCCTCCGGTCGGGGGACGGGCCGCGCGGTGACGTCCAGCGACCTCCCCGGACGGACCCGGGGGACCCTGTGCCAGGGTTGACGGGTGCAGCGCGCAACGCCTCCCGGACCGCCACCCGGTCCCCGTGACCCCGGGGACGCCTGGGCGGTCGGACCCGACGGCACCAAGGCCTGGGGCCGCTTCGGCGCCGCCGGGTTGCTCGTCGACGACGGCGCCGGACGGGTGCTCCTGCAGCACCGCGTCGAGTGGAGCCACCACGGCGGCACCTGGGGGATCCCGGGCGGCGCCCGCCACCAGGGCGAGGACCCCGTGCGCGCGGCGCTCCGCGAGTCCGCCGAGGAGGCCGGCGTGCCGGCCGACGGCGTCACCCTGCGGCACACGTCCGTGCTCGACCTGGGGTTCTGGACCTACACGACCGTCGTGGGGCGCGCCTCCCGGCCCTTCGAACCGGTGATCGCCGACCGCGAGAGCCTCGCGCTGTCCTGGGTGCCCGTCGACGAGGTCGACGACCTGCCGCTCCACCCCGGGTTCGGCGCCTCCTGGCCCGCGCTCCGTGCCGCGGTGCCGACCACCCCGCACGTCGTCGTCGACGCCGCGAACGTCGTCGGCAGCGTGCCGGACGGGTGGTGGCGAGACCGGGCGGGCGCGGCCGGACGGCTGCTCGACACCGTGACGGCGCTCGCCGCGGCCGGGCTGCCGGCGTCGTCGCTCGGGCTCGGGTTCACCCGGTGGTGGCCGCGGTGGACCGTGGTCCTCGAGGGCGAGGCCCGTGCCGCTGCCGACGCCGCGGGCACGGTCGAGGTCGTGCGTGCCGAGGGGTCCGGGGACGACGCGATCGTGGCGGCCGCCGGGGCCGCCGTCGACGCGGGCGACGCGCCCGTCGTCGTGGTCACGGCGGACCGTGGCCTGCGGTCCCGCGTCGAGGCGCTCGGTGCCGAGGTGCGCGGCCCCGGGTGGTTCCGCGAGCAGGACCACGAGGGCGCTCCGACGACGCCCTGACCGCGATCGCGGGCGGGGGCAGCAGGGTGCTCCCGCGACGCCCTGACCGCGGATCGCGACCAGATCGCCCACCGGGGCCCCGTCGCCGGTACGCTGGCCCCCACGTCGACGGAGACGTGCCGACAGGAGGTCCACGATGGAACGCGTCACGAGAGCCGACGACCGTGTCCACCGTCCTGCGGGGCCGTGGACACCGACCGTGCACCACCTGCTCGCGCACCTGCACGAGCAGGGCTTCGTCGCCGCACCGGAACCGATCGCCCTCGGCGACGTCCTCGAGACGGTGACCTTCGTCCCGGGCACCGCGGGCAACTACCCGTGGACCGCGGAGATCGCGAGCGAGGCCGCGCTCGTCACCTCGGCCCGGCTGCTCCGGCAGTACCACGACGCCGCCGCCACGTACCCGCGCAGCGCAGCCGACGTGTGGTCGCAGGCCGAGCGGCTGCCGGTCGAGACGATCGTGCACGGCGACTTCGCCCCCTACAACTGCGTCTACGACGGCATCGCCGCGAGCGGCCTCATCGACTTCGACACCGCGCACCCCGGCCCGCGGGTCTGGGACGTCGCGAGCGCCGTCTACCGGTTCGCCCCCTTCACGACGGGCGTCGTCGAGGGGAGCACCGCACCGTCCCTGGGCGAGCGGCTCGCCCGTGCCGCGGAGTTCTGCCGCGCCTACGGCCTGGACGACCGGTCGCGCGGTGTCCTCGTCGACACGATGACGGCGTCCCTCGTCGCCCTCGTCACGACGATGGAGACCGAGGCCGCCGCCGGCAACCCGAAGTTCGTCAGCGACCTGGAACACGGGCACGCGGAGCTCTACCGCGCCGACGTGGCGTACCTCGAGGCGAACGCCGACGCGATCCGGGACGCCGTCACCGCGCCCTGACCGGCGGCAGGCGTCCAGCCGCCGTGCAGCCCGCACGCGGCCGGCTCCGACCCCGCCTCGGGTACTGTCGCAGGGCCATGACCGACAGCCCGGCCGACACCACCCCCTACGAGGTCCTCGGCGTCCCCGCGACCGCCGACGACGACGACCTGCGCCGCGCGTACCGTCGCGCCGCCCGCGAGTCCCACCCCGACCTCGGCGGCGACCCCCGACGCTTCCGCCAGGTGCAGCTCGCCTGGGAACGCATCGGCACGCCCGCGGCACGCCGGGCCTACGACGCGGGATCGCGCGCCACGAGCGGGCAGGGCGCGTCCGGTCCGTCGGGCTCCTCGGTCTGGAGGGACGGCTCCGGTCGCGACGAGTACGCACCTCCGGCAGCGCGTCGCGACTCCCGCCCCCGGGCGCGGTCCCACGGACACCCCGGCGGTCGGTCGCGCGAGGTGTTCCTGCAGGCCGAGCGGGAGTGGGTCGGCCTCGGCGACCCGATCGAGGACCCGTACGACCCCGCGCTCGTCCGCTCCGCCCCGCGGCACGTCCGGCGCCTCCTCGGCGAGGCCCTGGCAGAGGAGGCCACCGCCGCGATCGTCGCCGGCATGGGCATCGGCGTGACGGTGTGGCACGACCTCGACGCCGGGGCCGAGGGCAAGCTCGACCACGCGGTGCTCACCCCGAGCGGGCTCTGGGCCGTCGAGTCGATCGACTGGGGCGGTCCGGTGCGCATCGAGCACGGCGAGGTCGTCGGCGAGACGCTCGCACCGGGGGAGCGGCCGGTCAAGGAACTCGTGCGCGCGGCCCGAGCCGTGCAGAAGCAGACGCGGGTCCGCTTCACCGGGCGTCTCCTGGTCGTCCCCGACGGCGCCGTCGACGAGGACGTGCAGGTCGTCGGCTCCCCGCGGAAGCCCACGGCGTTCGTGGTCCGGCGCAGCGCACTCGGTCAGGTGCTCAGCGGCGTGTGGTCGCCCGAGGGCAGCGTCGACGTGTTCGACGTCCGCGACCGGATGCAGCAGACCGTCCGCTTCGTCTGACCGACCGGACCGGACCGACCGGGCTACGCTGACCGGACTGCGGGGGTTCAGTACCCGCGGAGCTTCTCGAGGTCGCGGCGCTCCCGCTTGCTCGGCCGCCCGGTCCCGGGGTCGCGCATCGGGACGAACCCGGCCTCCTCGCGGGGGAGCCGCGGCGGCGTGCGGTCCTCGAAGTGCTTCGCGGCCTCGGGCGCGCTCGTGCGCTTGAGGATGATCCCCGTCACGACGACGATCCGGTCGAACCCGGCCTGGCGCACGCGGACCTCGTCGCCCGGACCGACCGTCTGCGCCGGCTTCGCGCGTTCGCCGTTCACCCGGACGTGGCCGGCCTTGCACGCCGCGGTCGCCGCGGAGCGGGTCTTCGTGATCCGCACCGCCCAGATCCAGCTGTCGACGCGTGCCTTGTCCATCCGTCCACCCTAGGCGCGCCGACCCGGCGCGACCCGGACCGCGCCCGCTACCGTCGGGAGCGTGCAGGACCACCCGAGCGACCACACGACCGGCGGCGCGACGGGCGGCGCGACGGGCGGCGGGGTCGACCACGCCGCGGCCCGTCCGCCGGCGCCGACCGGTCCCGTCGCACCCCCGGCGGCGACCGACCAGGACGCCCTCGCCCGGTCCCGCGCCCTCGCGGTGCTCCGCGCCGCGGCCCTCGGCGACCGGCTCGTCGTGCGCGCCCGGCACGGTGACGGCGCCCGGGACGCCCTCGGGGTGCTGACGGCCCGGACGGCGTCGACCGTCACGGTCGACACCCGCCGAGGCCCGGTCGAGGTCCCGCTCGACGACGTCGTGGCCGCGAAGCCCGTGCCACCGCCACCCGAGCGCCGACCCCGCCGGGCACCGTGACCCACCACCGCCCGACCTCGTGTCCCGGACGCTCCCGGCGAGCCGCGTCCGTCCGCGCAGCACCCCACCCGTAGCCTCGGGGCATGCCCGCTCCCGTCCCCCTCGGCACCGAGGACCGGACCGCCCGGCTGACCCTCCGCCGCCCCGACCACTGGCGCCGCGAGGAGCACCCGCAGGCGGACCTCCGCCTCACCGGCGACGACGTCGTGCTCACCGTGCGGTCCCGCCCGAGCGAGCGCACCATCGCCGAGGAGCACACCGGTCTGCTCGAGCGGCTCCCGGGCTCGGTCGAGGGCCTCCGCCTGGTCGGCTGCGACGCCTGGACGGCCGCCGGTGCCCCCGCGCGCCTCGTCGAGTACGTGCGCCCGGACGACGAGCACGACGTCGCCGGCGCCCACCTGCTGTTCGTCACCGGTCGGCACCGCGTCGACGTCACGGTCGAGCGCCCGCTCGCGCGCCTGCTCGCGACCGACGACCTCGTCTTCGCCGTCCTCGACGGCGTGCGGGCCACCGAGCCCGCTCCGGCACGACCGCAGCGGGAGCTCGAACCGCTCCCGGAGGCCCCGCCCGAGCCGCCCCTCGCCGGTCCGCGCATCAGCGCGGCCGCGCTCGGGACGCTCCAGGGGCTCGTCGGCCGACGCTGGAACCCGACCGTGCTCCGCACCGAGGCGGGCCGCGAACTCGTCGAGGCCGGCCTGGTCGGCCGGCTCGGCACCCTGCCGGAGCCGACGCAGGCGCTCCTCGTGCCCTGGCAGGACGGCACCGAGCCGGTCACCCTGGAACGGCAGCTGCCCGACGGGCGCAGGACGCGCCTCCAGGCCTGGTCCGACACCGTCGTCGACGGTGCCGACGACGTCGTGGTCGCGTCCCTGCCGCCCGAGCGGACGGTCGCGCTCCTGGCCGGGAGGCTCGGCATCGGTCCGACGTGGACCTTCCCGTTCCGCACGGGGTCGCTCCGGGCCGACCTGCTCGCCCGCAGGGCGGGCGGCGGACCCGACGTGCCGGACCTGCCGCCGGCGGTCGCCGACGGCGACCCCCGCCTCGCCCGCTTCTGGGCCGCTCCGTGGACCGTGTCGCACCTGCGCCGTCCCGGCCGCCCGGAGCCCGTGACGATCGTGCACGCTGCCGGTCACGGCTTCGCGCGCGTCGGACGCACGGTCGCCGGGGAGACCGCCTTCCGGACGGACTCCCCGGCGAACGTGTACCGGAGCGTGGTGCGCGCGGTCCTGACGCCCTGACGCCCTGACCGGGTCGGCGGCGGTCGTCCCGGTCCGGGGCGGCCGTCGCTCCGCGGCTAGGCGGCGGGGCCGGCCGTCAGGGTCACCGTCACGGTCTTCGCCGCACCGGTGGCGTCGGTGTAGCCGACCTGGACGCGGTCACCGACGGCGTGGGTGCGGACCGCGGCGGTGAGGGCGTCGCTGCTCGTCACGGCGGTGCCGTCGAGGCTCGTCACCGTGTCGCCCGCGACGAGACCGGCAGCGGCCGCGCCGGAGCCCTCGACGGTGCCCGCCACCGCGACGCCCGTCCCCGTGCCCTGCGCCGAGGACACCTCGACGCCGAGGAACGCCGGCAGGCCGATGGTGACGGTGTCGGACGCCTCGCCGGACAGGATCTGCGAGGCGATCGCCTTGGCGGTCGCGATCGGGATCGCGTAGCCGGTGACGTCGGCCGAGCCGGAGGACGCGGCCGTGGCCATGCCGACGACCTCGCCCTCGGCGTCGACGACCGGGCCGCCGGAGTCGCCGGGCACGATGTCCGCGGCGACCTCGATGAGGCCCTGCAGCGACTCGGTCCCGGTGCCGGACTCGCTCTGCACCTGGATGTCCTGACCGAGTGCGGTCACGGTGCCCTGCGCGGCGACGAGGTCACCGGTCCCGCCCGCGTTCCCCACGTCGGTCACGGTGTCGCCGGTCCGCGGCTCGCCGTCGTCGTCGAGCGTCACCGTCGACAGGCCGGAGGCGCCCTGCAACCGGAGCACGGCGACGTCGTGCGTGGCGTCGGTCCCGACCACCTGGGCGGTGTACTGCTTCCCGGTCGTCTCGTCGGTGGCCGTGATGCTCGTCGCGCCCTGCACGACGTGGTTGTTCGTCAGGACCGTGCCGTCCGCCGTCAGCACCATGCCCGTACCGGCCGCGCGGGACGAGTCGTCGTACCCGACGACGGTGTCGATCGTGACGACGCCGCGCTGCTGCGCCGCGGTGGCCGGGGTCGCGGCGGACTCGGTGCCGGTCCCGCTGCCGGTGCTGCCACCGGTGCCGGAGCTGCCGCCCGTGCCGCTCCCGCCCCCGGGGACGGTGAAGCCGTTCGTGCCGGAGCCGCTGCCGCTGCCGGTGCCGGTGCCGGGCAGGGTCGTCGACCCCTGCGACTGGCTCGAGGTGGTCGTGGTGTGCTGCGAGGACAGGCCGAACGCCGTGCCGCCGGCCGCACCGACGATCGCGAGGGCCGCGACGCCCGAGCCGATCGCCAGGCCGAGGCGGCGCCTCCGGCCACGCCGGTCCGCGGTGCCGCCCCACGCGGGGGAGGCGTGGTCCGCGCTCGCGGCCGCCGTCGCCCACCCCGCGGACGTGGAGCCCGCGGCCGTGCCGGGCGTCGTGGTCCCGGAGCCGGCCGTACCGGGCCCGCCGACGCCGCCGAGCGCCGTGCTCCCGACGAGGAAGGGACCGCGGCCGTCCGACGCGTAGGCGTAGGGGCCGGAGCCGTCCTGGCCGTACAGCCACGGGCCGCTGCCGTCGAACGCGTACGCCGCGCGGAGCGAGGCCCGGTCGGCGTGCGGCGCCTCCGGTCCGGACCACGGTCCGCGTGCCGCACCGGGGGCCGGCTGTGCGGTCGCGGAGCGGTCGGCGTCGTGCTGACCGAGGCCGTGCTGGTCGTCGGCCGGTGCGGGGTTCGTGGTCTCGTTCATCGGTGCTCTCCGGTGGTCCGTCGCCGACCCGGGGCTCGCGCCGCCGGTGTCGATCCGTCCTCGACGACCCGGGCGGGTGTCGATGGAGCAAGTACAGGAGCCGAACCCATGACGACCCTATGAGCGAGCCACGTGTGACCTCCGCGCTCGCCACGAGGAGGCCGCACGCGGCGACGACCGTGCGGGCACCTCGTCCCCGGCCGTCGTCGTCCGTGCCCGCGCGGTCGGGGGACCCGCCCCACCGGTCCGGCTCGGCGGCCGCGGTTAGGCTGACGACACCGCCCATGCGCACGTCCTCCTCCCGAACCCCCGCACGCCGCCCGCGATCCGCACCGGCGTCGCGCAGCCGTCTCGTCCTCGCCACCGTGCTCGCCGTGGTCGTGCTGCTGGTCGCCGTCGCACTGTCGGTCGCCCTCGGGTCCCGTCCGATCCCGCTCGGGACCGTGGTCGACACCCTGCTGCACCCCGGTCGGCAGGACGAGGTCGGGCTGATCGTCCTCGGCAACCGCGTCCCCCGCACCGTCGTCGGGCTGCTCGCCGGTGCCGCGCTCGGGGTCGCCGGCGCCGTCATGCAGGGCGTCACGCGGAACCCGCTCGCCGACCCCAGCGTGCTCGGCATCAACGCCGGTGCAGCACTCGCCGTCGTCGTCGGCATCGCGGTCCTCGGGATCAGCGGGACCGCCGCCTACCTGCCCTTCGCGTTCGTCGGCGCCGGGCTCGCCGCGCTGCTCGTCTACGGCGTGGCCGCGGTCGCCCGCAGAGGCCTGTCGCCCGTGGGCCTCGCGCTCGCCGGGGCCGTCGTCGCGGCCGCCCTGTCCTCGGTCACCACCGCGGTGCTCGTGACGAGCCAGAGCCTGCTCGACCAGCTGCGGTTCTGGCAGGTCGGGGCGCTCGCGGGCAAGGACCTCGGGACCGCCGGGGTGATCGCCGTGCCGGTGCTCGTCGGACTCGTCGTCGCCGCCGCACTCGGGCGCTCGTTGAACACCCTCGCGCTCGGCGACGAGCTCGCGGCGTCGCTCGGACAGCGTGTGGTGCTCGTCCGCGTCGTCGGCGGCGTCGTGACGGTCCTGCTGGCGGGGTCGGCGGTCGCCGCCGCGGGGCCGATCGCGTTCGTCGGCCTCGCCGTGCCGCACGCCGTCCGTCGGCTGAGCGGACCCGACCAGCGCTGGACGATCCTCCTGTCCGCCCTGGTCGCGCCCGCGCTCCTGCTCGTCGCCGACGTCGTGGGCCGTCTCGTGGCGTACCCGGGGGAGCTGCAGGTCGGCATCGTGACCGCGCTCATCGGTGCCCCGGTGTTCATCTGGCTCGTGCGCTCCCGGGTGGTGACCGGCCTGTGACCGCCGTCCGTCGCGAGGTCGCCGTCCTCGGCGGGGTCCTCCTGCTCCTCGTGGCCCTCGTGCTCGTCGGTCTCGGCGTCGGGGAGATCCCGCTGTCCCCGCTCCAGGTCGCCGGAGCGCTCGTCGGGCACGGCGACACCGTGTCGGACTTCGTCGTCGGGCAGCTCCGTGGGCCCCGGGTCGCCGGTGCGGTCCTCGTCGGCGCGGCGCTCGGCGTCGCCGGCGGCATCGTGCAGAGCGTCGTGCGGAACCCGATCGCGAGCCCCGACGTCATCGGGGTGACGTCCGGGGCGAGCGCCGCCGGGCTGACCGCGATCGTGCTGTTCGGTGCGAGCGGCGGCACCCTGTTCGCGGCCGTCGTGGTCGGGGCCGTGCTCGTCGCGGTCGTCATCGCCGCGCTGTCCTGGCGGCGGGGGATCACCGGCAACCGGGTGGTCCTCGTCGGCATCGGCGTCGCCGCGGTCTGCCTGAGCGTCACCGGCTGGCTCCTCACCTCCGGGTCCGTGCAGCAGGCCGGGACCGCGCTCCTCTGGCTCTCGGGCAGCCTCAACGCCGTCGACCGGACGCTCGTCGGCGTGCTCGCGGTCACGGTGGTCGTCCTGCTCACGGCGGCCCTGCTGCAGTCCCCCCGGCTCACGGTGCTCGCGCTCGGGGACGACGTCGCCGCCGCGCTCGGACTGCGGCCGGACCGCGCGAAGGTGCTCCTCCTGCTCACCGCCGTGTGCCTGACCGCGGGGGCGGTCGCGACCGCGGGGCCGGTGTCCTTCGTCGCGCTCATGGCCGCGCCGATCGCCCGACGGCTCGTCGGCAACGGTCGTGTCGCCCTCGGGCCGATCGCGGCCGTCGGCGCCGTGGTCACGCTCGCGAGCGACCTCGTGGCGCAGTTCGCGATCCCGGGGAACGCGCTGCCCGTGGGCGTCGTGACCGGGGTCGTCGGCGCGCCGTACCTGCTCTGGTTGCTCGCGCGGGGGCGCTGACCGACCGGTCGGAGCGGCCGGGTACCTGTCCGTCGTCGGTGTGCGGGGCGGGCATCTTCGATGCGTTCCCTGGGCGTCGGCTGTCGCTTTCTCCACAGCCTCGTTCGGGGCTCCCGCACGGTCACCGGTTTCCGATACGCTGGGGCGCCAAGAGGAGGAGGTCCACGATGCCAGATCCAGTGGTCCCGCAGCACGGCGGTCAGAAGACCCCAGAGCAGCGGCTGGTCGACACCACCCTGACCTTCAGCATGGACATGGGGGCGGCACTCACCCCCGAGTCCGGGGTGTCGGTCGAGGAACGCGACGCGATCAACGCGTTGCCCTCCGGCTCCGCCCTGCTGGTGGTCCGACGCGGTCCGAACGTGGGTGCGCGGTTCCTCCTCGACTCCGACGTCACGACGGTCGGTCGGCACCCCGACGCCGACATCTTCCTCGACGACGTCACGGTGTCCCGCAAGCACGCCGAGTTCCTCCGCCACGGCACCGCCTTCAGCGTCAAGGACAACGGCTCGCTCAACGGCACGTACTTCGACGGCGTCCGGATCGACGAAGCGCTGCTCACCGACGGGGCCGAGGTCCAGGTCGGCAAGTTCCGCCTCACGTTCTACGCATCACGGGTCGACCTGGCGCGCCTGGCGAACGCGTAGTGGCCGGGCGGTCCGCCGCGGCCCTCACCGGTGCCGCGGTCCCGGACCTGCTCACCATCGGGCAGGTCCTCGCTCGTCTCAAGCCCGAGTTCCCCGACCTGTCGAGCTCGAAGCTGCGCTTCCTCGAGGAGCGCGAGCTAGTCACTCCCGTGCGCACGGCGAGCGGGTACCGCAAGTTCTCGGCGGCCGACGTCGACCGGCTGCGGATCGTCCTCGGGCTGCAGCGTGACCACTACCTGCCGCTCAAGGTCATCAAGGACTACCTGGCCGACCTCGACGCCGGGCGCGACCCTGTGCTGCCGGGCGGGGGAGACGCACCGAAGCCCTCGATCCTGGGCCGCGAGCGTCGGTACACCCGCGACGAGACCGTCCGTGCCGCCGGGGCGTCGCCGATGCTGCTCTCCGACGCCGTCTCCGCGTCGCTGCTGCCCGCGGCCGACACCTACACGGACGACGCCGTCGCGGTGCTCAAGGCGCTCGTCGACCTCCAGCGCACCGGGATCGAACCGCGCCACCTGCGCAGCATGCGTGGCGTCGCGGAGCGCGAGGTCGGGCTCATCGAGTCGGCACTCATGCCGGTCTCCCGCCGCGGGGACGCCACGTCGCGCGCCAAGGCGACCGAGATGGCCCGCGAGATCGCCGCCCAGCTCGAGGTGATCCGGTCGAGTCTCATCCGGTCGGCCATCGGTCGTCTCGACGCATGAGCAGCAGATCCGCGCCGGTCGTGACTGCTCCCGCCCCTGTCGGCGGTCGGTGGTCGGGGCGTATCCTCGACACGCCGGACGCGCCGAGCCGGATGTGCCGCGTGCGGAGCACCCGAGTCGCTACCGTGGACCCCGGAACAACTCTCAACCCGTCGTTGAACCTTCGGGTGGGAGCTCGAACGTCGTGGAAGGCATGCACATGAGTGGGACTGACACCCCCGGTACCGAGTCCGACATGACTCGGTACGACCTCGGTCTGCTCTTCACCGACGGTCTCCCCGAGCACGACGAGCAGAACGGCTACCGCGGCACCGTCGCCGCCCGAGCCGCCGGCATCTCGTACCGCCAGCTCGACTACTGGGCCCGGACCGAGCTCGTGCAGCCCACCATCCGCGGTGCCGCGGGGTCGGGTTCGCAGCGGCTCTACGGGTTCCGCGACATCCTCGTCCTCAAGCTCGTCAAGCGACTGCTCGACACCGGCATCTCGCTCCAGCAGATCCGCACCGCCGTGAACCAGCTCCGTGAGTCCGGCGTCTCCGACCTGGCCCAGACGACGCTCATGTCCGACGGCGCCTCGGTGTACCTGTGCACGTCGGACGACGAGGTCATCGACCTGGTCTCGCGCGGGCAGGGCGTGTTCGGCATCGCCGTCGGCAAGGTCCTGCGCGAGGTCGAGAGCTCGCTCGTCGAGCTCGACGCGACCCCGGCTGCCGACCCCGACGACGAGCTCGCCGCCCGCCGGGCATCGCGCGCTTCCTGATCCGACCGGGTCACCCGCGCCGCGCCCGTCCGCGAGTGCCACGTCCGGTCCGTTACGCCCGAAGCGCGCACGTTCCTGAGCGCGCCATACTTGTCACCCTCGACGCACGCACGTTCCTGAGCGGGCCACATCCGTCACCCTGAACGCACGCACGTTCCTGAGCGCGCCACATCCGTCACCCTGGACGTGCGCACGCGCCGGATTCCGCGCGCTCAACGGAACCCGTGCGGCGCGTCCTGCTCGCTCGACGGCGTTGGCAGTACGCGGTCGGGATCGGGGTCCAGGACCTTGGGGGCCGGATCAGTGAGTGACGCCGCCCGGGCGAGCTGGATCAGCCAGTGACGCCGCCCGGGCGAGCCGGAACGCGACCCGGGCGATCGAGGCGTCCCGGTGGTGAGCCGGGCGATCGAGGCGACCCGGTTGCGAGCCGAGCACCCGCGGTCGTGACCCGCCGTCGCAACGGAGGTCGTGCCTCCCGGACGCACCGTCGAGCGCGAGCGAGCAGGACGTGCCGCGTGCGCGTCGTCGCGTGGGCGGTCGACGTCGCTGCCGGACCGCGAGCGTGACAGGAACGGCCCGTTCGGCTGAGGGCCGCCCCGCCCGTCGTCTGCCGTCGGGAACGAGCGAGCGAGCGAGGGCGAGAGAGGAGGACTCGCCGCGTGCGCGTCGTGGTGTGGGCGGTGTACGTTGCTGCCGGACCGCGAGCGTGACAGGAACGGCTCGTTCAGCTGGGCCCCGCCCGTCGTCCGCCGTCGGGCACGAGCGAGCACGACGTGCCGTGTGCGTGTCGTGCCGCGGGCGCGGTACGTCGCCCGCGGGCCGCGAGCGTGACAGAAGATGCAAGCCGAACGACGCCGACCGGCAAGCCGGCCAGGCGACCGCAGGACGGCCGACAGGCCGCCCCCGCGCGCCCTACGCTGTGACGGCCCCCGCGGCAGCCCCGGCCCCGCCACCGTCGGCGTAGGGACCGATCTTGCCCGTTCGCATGATGCGCTCGAGCAGCTGGTCGAAGTTCCGCGCCATCTCCTGCGCCGACTCGCCGGGCCAGACGTGCAGCGGCTTCGCGGCACCCTGCGCCTGCTGCAGCGACGTGCGCTCCGGCAGCTGCGGGGAGAGCACGAGCGGCCCGAACATGTCGCGCAGCTCCTTGATGCGGAACTGGTGCTCGAGCGACTGCACGCGGGCACGGTTCACGATGATGCCGAGCGGCTGCAGGCGGGGGGAGAGACCGCGGCGGATCTCCTCGATCGCGCGGAGGGCACGGTCGGCGGCGGCCACGGAGAACAGGCCCGGCTCGGTCACGACGGTCACGCGGTCGGACGCGGCCCACGCGGTGCGCGTGAGGGCGTTGAGCGACGGCGCGCAGTCGATGAGGACGAGCTCGTAGTCCTGCTCGACGTTGGCGAGTGCCTCCTCGAGCTTCCAGATGTCGCGGATCGACGGGTGCGGCCCGTCGAAGTTGATCGCCGAGGGGGAGCCCACGAGGACGTCGACCTTGCCCTGCGAGCCCTTCGTCCACCCCGACGGTGCGATCGCCTGACGGACGATCTTCTCCTTCGGGTTCTCGAGGACGTCGGCGACGTTGAGGTGGCCGGAGATGTCGATGTCGAGGCCGGTCGAGACGTCGGACTGCGGGTCGAGGTCCACCACCAGCGTGCGCAGTCCCCTGGCGAACGCGGCCGAAGTCAGGCCGAGCGTCACCGTCGTCTTGCCGACACCACCCTTGAGGGAGCTCACGCTGAGTACATGCACGGTGAGCCACGTTACCGCCACTAGGGTTGTGACACCTCAACCCGCGCTGGGAGGGTCGTCGAGTCCAGCAGGTTCCCCGTCGCGCGACGGAGGGCGGATCGCCGTCCCGGCCGCCGTCCGGCAGGGTCTGCACCGGGTCCCGACGGCCACCGACGGACCGGTCCGTCCGGGCGTGGTCGAGGTGAAGGAACACGCGGCCGCCGACCGGTACCGACGGCCGTCCCGCGACCCCGACGGTGCCGTGCGCGCCCGTCGACGACCTCCTGGTGGTGCTGCAGCAACGTGACCGTCCGTCCCATCCGCCTGTTCGGTGATCCCGTCCTCCGTTCGCCCGCCGACCCGATCGCGCCGGCCGCGCTCGGCTCGCAGGGCATCCGCGACCTCGTCCAGGACCTCCTCGACACCGTGCGCGAGCCCGGTCGGGCCGGTGTCGCGGCGCCGCAGATCGGCGTCGGGCTCCGGGCGTTCTCGTACAACGTCGACGGCGTGGTGGGGTACGTCCTGAACCCCGAGGTGGTCGCAGTCTCCGGCGAGCCCGAGCTGATGGACGAGGGCTGCCTGTCGGTGCCCGGCCTCGCCTACCCGACCCGGCGCCACCCGCACGCCCGCGTGGAGGGCGTCGACGTCGACGGCCAGCCGGTCGTGCTCGAGGGCGACGGCCTCATGGCGGAGGCGCTGCAGCACGAGGTCGACCACCTCGACGGCACGGTCTACGTGATGACGCTCGACCCCGAGCTCCGACGGCAGGCGCTGCGGGACATCCGGTCGCAGGACTGGTTCCACTGACCGCGTGCCGGTGACCCGGCGGAGCCGAGGGCGCACCGACACCGCACGTTCGCGTGCGGGGAACCGTGACACCCCTTCGCGGGATTGCCACGGGGGGCCCGACGCGAGGTACGGTGTCCGCGTCGGCACCCACCGACGCGTCACCCCACCCCCATCAGGACACCCCGCATGACCGTTCAGAACGACGAGCTCAGC
>Ga0308161_1001800_pt1 | contig 24443 bp, 22 predicted proteins | sample PhyFR2_FD_201034 | JGI IMG/M metagenome (GOLD analysis project Ga0308161, IMG submission 201034) | Phyllosphere microbial communities from UC Gill Tract Community Farm, Albany, California, United States - DLSLF.R2 | ecosystem: Host-associated > Plants > Phyllosphere > Unclassified | place: USA...
ATCAGCGCTTTAATTTTTGTGGCTTTCTCAAAATGATCAAGTCGATGTTCCATAATCCACCATTGGGCAGCTTCCATAAGACGTTCAGGATCATCATTTTTATTGGCAAAGAACGCATAAAAAGAAAGCCCGACCTGACTCCCTTTTTTAGCAATTTTTTCGTCGCACACTTGAATGATTTTGGCTCTAAGTTCTTTTCTCATTTTTTATAAATAGTCTGTTGATGGCTGAATTGACTTATTTTAGCACCTATATCATGAGAATTTGCTGAAGGTGACGCGGTTTAGATTTCTTTAATAGATGAAAATCCAGTGAAAAGATCATCAATCCATCAATCTTTGGATGCTGGCAAAGCGTATTCTTTATTGATATGAGGGTAATAAGGAATGTCAAACAGTCTGAATGTTTAATAAACCGACCAAAAGATGAAAAATGGTAGAAAATATAGTGAAAATGAGAATTATTTTTATTAAAATTGTAGCGTTTGTTTATTTTTAAGTTTTTTTTAATTTTTTGTCTGAATTTTTTTGGAAATTTTATGAAGCCTTTAGACTTGGGTGTGAGCATTAAACCGATATTTAAGTTTAGCTTGTTAACCGTGATGATGTTGCAAGCACATCATGCAATTGCAAATGAACAGAGCGCTCCAACGGCAGTCATGCCAACGATTAAAATTGAAGCGATGAGCGAGCTTGATCCGATCAAAAGTTATATTGATTATGAGCAGGCAAGTGTGACCCGTAATGGTCTTAAGAAAAAAGATATACCACAAACGATTGATACAATTGATGTGCAAAAATATAAAATCTATGGTGCAAATGATCTCAGTGTCATGTTACAAGGCACACCAGGGGTTTCTACTAGTTATGACATGCGTGGGGATGGTATTAATTTAAGAGGGTTCAATGCAGATACTGGTGATATTTACCGTGATGGTATCCGAGAAAGTGGCCAAGTTCGCCGTAGCACTGCAAATATTGAACGTATCGAGATTTTAAAAGGCCCTGCATCTGTACTTTATGGTCGTAGCTCAGGTGGCGGTGTGATCAATATGGTAAGTAAATTTGCCAATTTTGATTCTAAAAGTTCTGTTGGTGTTTATGGTGGATCATATGATAACTATGGAACCACAGTCGATTTCAACCAAGTATTGAATGACAACGTTGCGGTACGTTTGACAGGTGAATACGGAGAGTCGAATAGTTTCCGTTCAGGCATTGAAAATAAAATCGAAATGCTTTCTCCTAGTTTTACTTATAAAAATGATGACGGTTTAACTTGGACCATGCAATATACCTATGACAAGTTGCATCGAGTTCCTGATCGTGGACCGTCATATACATCGCTTCCAAAAGGTACCTCAATAAAAACTGGTTTTGCGCAAGAGGGGGATTTCGTCAATGACGTATTGCAGGTTGCGCGTTCTGACTTGAATTATGAATTTGCACCAAATTGGAATTTCCATTGGGCTTTAAGCTATCGTCAAGCTGAGCAAAATTTTGATCATTTTTATGCGGGCGGACTTTGTACGACTGAGAGTACTACAATTTCAAATGCCGGATCATGCAAAGGACATGTCGGTGACATCTCGCAAATTTATTATTGGCAGAAAACTGATAATAAAACCACCAGTAATACTTTTGATATCCGTGGTGAGTTTGATACAGGCAGTATTAAGCATAATTTATTGGTTGGCGCAGACTGGACCTATGAACAGCGTGAGCCACTTCTAGCGAATAAGAACGAAGATGGTACGGCAATATATGGATATGTAAATCCATTAACGGGTCAACGTAGTAGTTCAAGAGGCTCTGGTCATCTAAAGCTAAATACACATAACTATAATCAAGGGGAAGGTTATGGCGTGTTTATTCAGGACTTAATCAGTTTCAATGATTATTTTAAGGTGATGCTGGGTGGTCGTTATGATTATTACCAATCGGAAACAACAAATCGACTCTTAACAAGTGCCGATGATAATTATCACCGTAGTATTGATGGGGATAGTTTTAGTCCTAATATTGGTTTTATCTGGCAACCTGTCGAGAGTCAGAGTTTCTATGCTTCTTATAGCAAAAGCTTTGCACCATTTGGTGGGCGCGTGGGGGTAAGTGTCGTCTCTGCAAATACAGATGTTGATACATTCGATGCTAAACCACAATATAATGAACAATATGAAGTCGGTGTAAAAAGTGACTGGCTAAATGATCGTTTAAATACGCAGCTTTCTGTGTTTGATATTCGCAAGAATAATATTCGTTACCAGCCAAATCCAGATGAACCAGAAAATTGGGTGGTTGGTGCTCAGCACCAGTCGAAAGGCATCGAGTTTAGCTTTATTGGGCGCGCTTTAGACAATCTCTTTGTTCGTGGTGGTTATAGTTATATGGACACCGAAGTGACGAAAGATCCTAAGCCACAAAATGTAGGTAAGCAGCTAAACAATACACCACGCCATACTGGTAATCTATTTGTTCGTTATTTACCAACCGATAAGATTTATGGTGAAGTTGGTGCAACCTATGTCGGTGATGCCAAGGTTTATCCGAATGGTAACCTTGATAGAGAACCGAATGATTTTGCAGGTTTTACTCGTCTTGATGCAGCAATTGGCTATAGTGCAGATCCATGGAATCTGACAATTGCAGTCAATAATCTCACCAATAAGGAATACTGGCGCTCAGAGTCAATGCCGGGCACTCCACGCAACTTCTTGGTGCGTTTAAATTACCAGTTCTAAATAATTTAGTTCATTTTTCTTTTAAGCATCTCTGTATCAGCAGGGGTGCTTTTTTATTGGGGAGCACTAAAACAATCTAAAAAATAAAGATGTACTTTATATCTATCTTATTGAATTATATAAAATGCCATTGCTTAAAATACGGTAATATTCTAATATTTAATTGTATGAAAAATAAGCAATAAAATCTTAAGAATAACTGTATAATTGTGATGTAGTTCTCATTTTTGGTTTTATTATGCTTATTTTTACTCTGTTTAATACTTTTTTGCTAGTATTAAAGAAAACATTAAAATAGAGATAATAATAATGAAGATTACACTGACTTTACTTGTGAGCTTTGCCATTATCGTTTTAGGTTATGTGGCCTATACCGACGCGCAGATGAAAAAGCGCCAAGAGCTCATGAAAATTGTCCAAGATGCAGAACATAGCCTTGATAATATTCAGCAAGACCCTCGTAGCCATTTATCCTCGTATAAACGCAGTAATTAGAAGTCTACCGCTTCACACAGGGTAGATGACTCAATTGTTTACTTGAGATTGTCGATTAAGTGGTCTTTTTTTACTTTGCGATGCGCAAGTTTTAAATAGAATCTGTTAAAATATTTACCACTAAATAAAAAGCTGCATCAAGATATGCGGCTTTTTACGTTTTGATAGCGAAATTAAATTTATACATGTTGTCTATGTAACAAGTACCAAGCTGGCATATAGATTGCTTTCTAGCTTCGAGTACTCTTTTGTGCAAATTCAAAAAAGATTGTCGCACAAGAGTATAGATTTCACGTCCTATGATCTTAGATTTTAACAGGTGCTATGTTATGACAACGCCTAATGCTTCAGCTGGTTTGTTAGAACGCTTATTTAAATTAAGCGATAACAAAACTAACTTTAGAACAGAAGTTTTGGCAGGTGTAACCACATTCTTAACCATGTGTTACATCATTATTGTAAATCCGCTCATTCTTTCTGAAACAGGAATGGATCACGGAGCGGTGTTTGTTGCGACCTGTCTGGCTGCTGCAATCGGCTGTTTGGTCATGGGGATTATTGCGAACTATCCAATCGCATTAGCACCTGGTATGGGCTTAAATGCTTATTTTACCTATTCTGTCTGCTTAGGCATGGGTGTGCCTTGGCAAACGGCTTTGGCTGCTGTTTTTGTTTCAGGGATTATTTTCCTTGCAATCAGCTTCTTCAAAATCCGTGAAGCAATTGTCAATGCGATTCCAATGTCACTTAAATTTGCCATTGGTGGTGGTATTGGTTTGTTCCTGGCTTTGGTTGCTTTAAAGAATTCAGGCATTATTGTTGCAAATCAGGCAACTTTAGTTGGGCTGGGAGATATTAAACAGCCGACGGTATTGCTCGCATTATTTGGTTTCCTGTTGATCGTGTTGTTACATCAATTCAAAGTGCGTGGTGCAATCATTATCAGTATCTTGGCTGTGACTGCCATTGCAACATTGTTGGGCTTAAATGAATTTAAGGGTGTAGTCGGCGAGATTCCTTCGATTGCGCCGACATTCATGCAAATGGACTTTGAAGGTCTGTTTACAGCCAGTATGGTGGGCGTGATTTTTGTTTTCTTTATTGTCGATTTATTTGACAGTACAGGGACATTGGTTGGTGTTTCGCACCGTGCAGGTTTATTGCAGGATGGTAAATTGCCGCGTTTGAAAAAAGCATTATTTGCTGACTCAACTGCGATCGTTGCTGGCGCTGCTTTAGGTACATCATCAACAACTCCTTATATTGAGTCTGCATCAGGTGTGGCAGCGGGTGGTCGTACAGGTTTGACCGCTGTTGTTGTGGCATTCTTATTTGTGGGCTGTTTATTCTTGGCGCCATTGGCTCAATCTGTACCAGGTTTTGCAACTGCACCTGCATTATTGTTCATTGGTGTGTTGATGATCCAAGGGATCACCAATATCGACTGGGATGATATTACTGAAGCCGTTCCTGCATTTTTAACGATTGTATTTATGCCATTTGCGTATTCAATTGCTGATGGTATTGCAATGGGCTTTATTAGCTATGCGCTGGTTAAATTATTCACAGGTAAGGCGAAAACTGTGCCATATATGGTCTGGATCATTGCTGCGCTTTGGGTGTTTAAGTTCGCAGCATTTGGCGGTTAATCCAAGATTTATTATTTTTAAATAATTCTTTGTTTGAATGGTTGTTCAGGCAAAGAACCCGAAAAGGGTGTCCATTTGGTAACACCCTTTTTTCTTTAGACGTGGAGTTAATATGAATCAAATCGAGCTGATTCGTGCTTTACCCAAAGCCGAATTGCATGTGCATATTGAAGGGACTTTTGAACCGGAACTGATGTTTGCTATTGCACAGCGTAATCAGATTCAGATTCCTTATCAATCTGTTGAAGAAGTGAAGCAGGCGTACAACTTTCATAATCTTCAATCTTTTCTAGATATTTATTATGCAGGCGCGAATGTGCTTGTGCATGAGCAGGATTTTTATGACCTTGCTTGGGCATATTTTGAAAAATGTGCTGAAGATCGTGTTGTTCACACCGAAATGTTCTTTGATCCACAAACGCATACAGAGCGTGGCGTGGCGTTTGCAACGGTATTGGCTGGTCTTAAACGTGCTTGTAAAGATGCACAAGATAAGTTGGGCATTAGTTCTCAATTGATCATGTGCTTCCTGCGTCATTTGAGCGAAGAAAAAGCGTTTGAAACGCTTGAGCAAGCATTGCCTTTCAAAGATGACATTATTGCGATTGGTCTAGACTCAAGTGAAGTAGGGCATCCTCCTTCGAAATTTGAGCGTGTATTTGCCAAAGCCCGTGACGCAGGTTTCTTAATCGTTGCGCATGCAGGTGAGGAAGGTCCACCAGAATACATCTGGGAAGCGCTGGATTTGCTTAAAGTCAATCGTATTGACCATGGTGTGCGTTCTGAAGAAGATGAGCGTCTGATGGCGCGTCTGATTGCAGAAAAGATGCCTTTGACGGTTTGTCCTTTGAGTAATTTAAAGCTTTGTGTCGTAAAAGACATGGGTGAGCATAATATTCGCCGTTTGTTGCAGAAAGGCGTTCATGTGACGGTGAACTCAGATGATCCTTCATACTTCGGTGGCTATATGAATGATAACTTTGTTGCCATTCAGCAGGCGCTGGATCTGAGCAATGAAGAATTAAAGCAACTTGCGATTAACTCTTTTGAGGCTTCATTTATTTCTGATGAAGAAAAGCAAAAGTGGATTGCTGAAGTGAATAAGCTTTAAAAAATAAAAAAACCGCGTAAAGCGGTTTTTTTATATCTGAATATTCTACTTTTTTGGCTGGCGTAACATGCTGAGTAAGACATTATCTTTATCAACAACATGATGTTTAATCGCAGCCAAAATATGTCCCGCAACCAGTAAACCTGCAAACCAAGAAAGATAAATATGCAATGGTTTAACAATCGCCAGTAGGTCAGGATTATCTTGAACTAAACGTGGAATTTCGAATAAATATAAAACGGGTGCAGGATGCCCAGCACTCCAGCTAAATAAACAGCCGGTTATCGGTAAAGCTAATAACATTAGATACAGGAAAAAATGTCCGACATGAGCCAGTGTTTTCATCATCGGTGACATGGTATCTGGCAGTTGCGGAACAGGGTGGGTGTAGCGCCAAAAAATTCGGATTATCACTAAGAAAATAATGGTCGTGGCAATATTCTTATGAAGTGTGATGACATTACCTTTAAAGCTACCATCAACGTCATAGCTAAGAAAGTTACCACTGTAAAAGCCAATCAACCAGGCAGTGATAAAAATTGCAGCCATGAGCCAATGAATAACTTGTGCCGTACGCGTGTAATATTGTGCTGAGGTTGGCATTGCAACATCCTGGCATTGTTATAGATGGGATTTTTTTAATTTTAATTAGGCTTGGTTCTTTCTCATACAATGGAAATGTAACAGAGCGTTTTATGCTTAGAACGGTCATCAAGGTATTGTTAAGTTATAATTGTTATATTATGTAAAGATTGCGTTGAGTCATATCATAAAACTTGCTGTTTAGGCACAATACGCCTGCCAAAAATTTAGATACAGGTAAGAAATCATGAAAAAGTTGGTACTTATTGTTGCCCCTGTTGTTTTAGCCCTAACAGGATGTGTAACACCAGATGGCAGTAACTCGGCTGGCGCGACTTCTCAACAATTGGGTATGGCGGCATTAAAAGTTGCGGTAAATGCAAAATGTATTAATGAGATTAATACTTTACCAGCATGGAAAACAGCAACACGCGTAATGACTGCTGAACAACGTGAAAATATCCAGACTGAAGTCTGTGGTTGTGTTAGCGAAAAAGCGCCAAACAGCGTAACAGCAGTTGAATTAGCGACAGCTGCAATTGATCCTACTGCTCGTGCAACAATTGTGACTCAAGTGGTTTCACAAACTGTAAATGCATGTGTGGCAGAAACATTTAAAAAAGCAGGTTAATAAGATCAGGCTGAGTCATCAGCCTATTTTGAGAGAAGTAGTATGACAATTGCGGGTGTAGATGAAGCGGGACGTGGGCCACTTGTAGGTTCTGTCGTTGCCGCTGCCGTCATTTTAGATCCAGATAATCCGATTGAAGGTTTAAATGATTCTAAAAAGCTAACAGAAAAGAAGCGCGAAAAATTATTCTTGGAGATTCAGGAAAAGGCTTTGGCATGGTCAATTGCTGAAGCAACCCATGCTGAAATTGATGAGTTTAATATTTTACAGGCAACTTTTCTGGCAATGCGTCGTGCGGTCGAAAACTTGCAGACTCAGCCTTTAAAGGTGATTGTGGATGGTAATCAGATTCCAAAAGGAATTACGATTGCATGTGAAGCAATTGTCGGGGGAGATGCGAGTCATGCTGAGATTAGTGCAGCAAGTATTCTGGCAAAGGTCACACGTGATCGCCAGATGCAGGTGCTTGATCAGCAATATCCTGAATATGGCTTTGCCAAACATAAAGGATATCCAACCAAGGCTCATTTTGAAGCGATCGCGGCCCATGGTGTGATTGATGAACACCGCCGCAGTTATGGACCTGTTAAAAAAGCACTAGGTCTATAAACAATTAAAGCGACTATAAATAGTCGCTTTAATTGTTCAGAAAAGAATTCTGCACATTAACGGTTGAAGTTATTATGACGAGGGAACTCGTTATTATCTTCTTCATAAGAATGTTGATAATCTTGATCAAGATGTTGCAGATGCTCATGCATGGCACGTTCATGTTGGATACGTTGGTAAATTTCCTCACGATGCACAGAAACTTCTTTTGGAGCATTTACACCAATACGCACCTGATTGCCTTTTACGCCAAGCACAGTAACACTGACTTGATCCCCAATCATTAATGTTTCTCCGACACGACGGGTCAGAATCAGCATGTTTATCTCCTTGCTAAACGCTTAAACTTGCGACAGGGAATTCATTGTTCGAAAGCACAGCCTAATATACAGAAAATTCTAACAGAAATATGTAAAAAACATTCTTTTTCGTAAGTTCTGTGAGAATCTTCTTAAAAACCTCAAGGCTAATATAACAGAGCCACTATAAAAAAAACTATAGTGGCTCTGTTTTTTTTCTTATTTACTCACAAGTAAATATGTTTAAGCAGCTATTAATTAAGCACGAGCACTGCTTTCACCGTGTTCACGGTCTAGACCAAAAGCTGTATGTAAACAACGAACTGCCAACTCAAGGTAGTTTTCTTCAATGATGACAGAAACCTTAATTTCTGATGTAGAAATCATGAGAATATTAATGCTTTCTTCAGCCAATGCAGTGAACATTTTGCTCGCTACGCCAGCATGAGAGCGCATACCAACACCCACGATTGATACTTTTACGATGTCATCACGCGTTACAACTTCACAACCTTCAATGCTGTTTGCCGTTTGGTCTAAAATCGCTTTCGCTTTTGCCAAGTCATTGCGGTTTACAGTGAAAGTGAAATCAGTTGTACCATCTTCTTCAACATTCTGGATAATCATATCCACTTCAATGTTGGCATTACTGATTGGCGACAAGATTTTAGATGCAATACCTGGCTCATCAGGAACACCCAAAATTGTTAATTTTGCTTCGTCACGGTTAAATGCAATACCTGCAATGATTGGTTGTTCCATATCGTCTTCTGCCTCAGTCGTAATTAGTGTGCCTACGTTTTGTTTGAAATCTTCATCAAATGCGCCATCATTTTCATTATCAAAGCTTGATAATACACGTAATGGAACTTGATATTTGCCTGCGAATTCAACAGAGCGAATTTGTAAAACTTTTGAACCTAAAGATGCCATTTCAAGCATTTCTTCAAAAGAGATACGGTCGACTTTTTTCGCTTTAGGCGCTACACGTGGGTCAGTGGTATAAACACCATCCACATCGGTATAGATTTGGCATTCATCTGCTTTTAGTGCGGCTGCAAGCGCAACACCAGAAGTATCAGAACCACCGCGACCTAGCGTTGTGATATTGCCATTGGCATCATAGCCCTGGAAGCCAGCAACAACGATTACACGACCTGCATCTAAATCAGCCGTCATCACATCAGTATCAATTGACTCAATACGTGCTTTGGTAAACGCGCTATCTGTTTTGATACCAACCTGACGACCTGTATATGATTTAGCTTCTACACCAATTGAATTAAGTGCCATAGCTAACATGGAAATCGTTACTTGTTCACCCGTTGACACCATTTGATCTAATTCACGTGGGTCAGGGGTGCTGGTAATGGCTTTGGCAAGCGCAAGTAAGCGGTTAGTTTCACCACTCATTGCTGATACAACCACGACCACCTTGTGACCATGATCATGCCAACGCTTGACACGATGAGCAACATTTAAAATGCGCTCAGGAGTACCCATAGAGGTACCGCCATATTTTTGAACGATTAAAGCCATAGTTGTTCCATATAAGCCATGACCCTGAGAGGCATCAGGGTCAGTTACACAAAAGTGAAGTCTTTATTATTGCTCAAGCCAAGCAGGTAATGCTGCGATGACTTGATCAAACTTCTCGTTAAGTGGCGCGCCACCTTGTGCTAAGTCAGGTTTACCACCACCTTTACCACCCAGCTCTTGAGCTAAGTGTTTGATGATGTCACCTGCTTTTAGAGTTGCAGCATATTGTTTAGCGACAGAGGCGATTAAACTCACTTTATCGCCATCAACACCAGCTAAAATAATGACTGCATCTTCCAATTTTGATTTTACGCTGTCATGTAGATTGCGTAATGATTTGGCATCCAAACCTTGTACAGCTGTAATTAACGTTTGACGGCCAGCAATTTCTTTCACTTGATCCAGTAAGTCAGCAGCCTGGAAGCTTGCTAATTTCTGATTCAATTGTTCGATTTGCTTTTGTAGACTAGAAGCAGTTTCAACAATCGCTTCAACTTTCTCAACAGTTTGATCTTTCTGTGCTTTTAACAAGCCATTGATCGTCTGGATATCTGTTTCAGCTTTTTGAACTACTTCAAGTGCTTTGGTACCAGTCACTGCTTCAATACGACGAACGCCCGCAGCTACGCCACCTTCAGAAGTGATTTTGAATAAGCCAATATCACCCGTGCGTTTAACGTGAATACCGCCACAAAGTTCGATAGAGAAGTTTTTCTCTTCAATGACTGAACCCATCGACAATACACGAACTTCTTCACCGTACTTTTCACCGAATAGCATCATTGCACCTTTGGCTTTTGCTGTGTCGATATCAAGTAATTCAGTAGTTACCGCAGTATTTGCAATCACTTCAGCATTGACTAAACGTTCAATCTGTTGCAATTGTTCAAATGAAACAGGCTGGTCATTGGCAAAGTCAAAACGTAAAACGTCACTTGCAACCAAAGAACCTTTTTGTTGAACATGCTCACCAAGAATCTGGCGTAAAGCTGCATGTAAAAGGTGAGTCGCTGAGTGGTTGCGCGCTGTTGCAGCACGGATGTCTGCTTTAACAGTCGCTTCAACATTTTGAGCTGCTTTTAGGCTACCCATGGTTACGATACCTTGATGGACAAAAGCGCCACCAGATTTTTTAGTATCTTGTACTTCGAAGATACCTGTATCGTTTTTGAAGATACCTGTGTCACCAATCTGACCACCGCTTTCTGCATAGAAAGGGGTTTGGTTTAGAACGATAAGTGCTTCGTCACCTTCGTTGATTTCATCAACTTGAACGCCATCTTTGTAGATCGCAACAATTTGACCTTGGCCTTGAGTTGCATCGTAGCCATCAAACTGAGTTTCGCCTTCAACTTTTACAATGCTGTTATAGTCAACTGCGAATTTACCTGCATCACGTGCGCGTTGACGTTGTGCAGCCATTTCAACTTCGAAACCAGCTTCATCAATGGTAAGATCACGCTCACGTGCGATATCAGCGGTTAAATCTGTTGGGAAACCATAAGTATCATAAAGTTTAAATACAGTTTCACCAGGAATCACATTGCCTTTTAGTTGAGCCAATTCACCTTCAAGTAATTTCAGGCCTTGCTCAAGTGTTTTCGCAAATTGCTCTTCTTCTTTAAGCAGTTGCGCTTCGATGCGTGCTTGCTGTGAAGCAAGTTCTGGATAAGCATCGCCCATCACTTCAATCAAAGGTTGCAACATCTTGTGGAAGAATGAACCAGTCGCACCGAGCTTGTTGCCATGACGCACTGCACGACGAATGATACGACGCAACACATAACCACGACCTTCATTTGAAGGGTTAACACCGTCAGCAATCAGGAATGAGCATGAACGTGCATGGTCAGCAATCACTTTTAAAGAAGCAGGGTATTCAACTGGTTTATTTTGAGCTTTCGCTTCAGCTTCAATTGCAGTGGTATCTAAACCAATGATGTCAGCTGCTGCTTTTAATAAGTGTTGGAACAGGTCAATTTCATAGTTTGAATTAACGTGTTGCAATACCGCAGAAATACGCTCCAAGCCCATACCTGTATCTACAGAGGGTGCTGGAAGAGGGTGCATTACACCATCCGCAGTACGGTTGAACTGCATGAAAACGTTGTTCCAGATTTCGATGAAACGATCGCCATCTTCTTCAGGTGAACCCGGTAAACCACCCCAGATATGATCGCCATGGTCATAGAAGATTTCAGAACAAGGACCGCATGGGCCTGTATCACCCATTGCCCAGAAGTTGTCTGATGCGTATTGTCCGCCTTTATTGTCACCAATACGGATAATACGATCTGCATCTAGACCGATTTCTTTATTCCAGATATCAAACGCTTCATCATCAGTGTGATAAACCGTGACATATAAACGATCTTTCGGTAAACCTAACCATTGTTCACTGGTCAAGAATTCCCACGCAAATTTAAGCGCGTTTTGTTTGAAATAATCACCGAAAGAGAAGTTACCTAACATTTCAAAGAAGGTATGGTGACGCGCGGTATAACCTACGTTGTCGAGGTCATTGTGTTTACCGCCAGCGCGGACACACTTTTGTGATGAAACGGCACGTACATAATCGCGCTTTTCTAGACCTAAGAAACAATCTTTAAACTGGTTCATACCAGCATTGGTAAACAGCAAAGTTGGGTCGTTGGCGGGAACGAGAGAACTCGAAGCGACACGTGTATGCCCTTGCGATTCGAAATAACGCAAAAATGCTTCACGGATTTCAGCTGATGTCATAAAGCGAGTACTCACAACCAAGACACTCCATAATTTTGAATTTGGCTATATGCAATAAGGTACGTTGTTTTTAACGTTTTACAATCGAACCCATTGCGTGGCATAGATTTTAAAAGTGCTAAATTATAACGGAAAATACCCGCCTCACCAACGATTTTACAAGCAATATCATATAAAACTGTGTTTAAGCTAAAAATCTATATTCAATAGGGCAACTGATGTTTTACCATATAGCACAGAAAAGATGATGTTTTTATGAATAAGGACGCTACATGCAACGTATCGCTATCAATGGATTTGGTCGAATTGGTCGGAATGTATTACGTGCATGGTTTGAAAGTCCAAAACAGTTTCAATTTGAAATCGTTGCAATTAATGATGTAGCAGATGTCCAGACGCTGGTGCATTTATTTAAGTACGATACCACGCATGGTCGCTTTGCTGGGCAAGTTGAAATTCTGATTGAAAATGAATGTATTTTTCTGAACATTCAGTCCAATCAACGCCAATTAAAACTACAAGTTCTGAAACAAGAGCAACCTGAATTATTGCCTTGGGCGGATTTAAATATTGATGTAGTACTGGAATGTACAGGTCTATTTCGTTCACGTGCCGATGCAACCCGTCATGTCGAAGCAGGTGCGAAGCGAGTCATTATTGGTGCTGCGCCTTTTGACTCAGTTGATGCTGCGATTGTCTATGGTGTGAACCATAATGACGTCAAAGCAAGCGATCAGATTATTTCCAGCGTATCGTGTACCACTCAAGCTTTAGTTCCGCTGGTTAAAATTATTGATGATGCCTTTGGTATTGATACGGCATTAATGACTGAAATTCATGCGGTTACAGCCGATCAATCAGTATTGGATCATGCGCATCGGGATTTACGTCGTGCGCGTGCCTCTGGTCAAAATATTATTCCGACGACCTCAAGTGCTTTAGGCGCGTTAAAACAGGTCATGCCAAAAATGGAAGACCGTATTGATGGTTATTCAATTCGTGTACCGACCATTAATGTCGCAGCGATTGATTTAACTTTTGTTTCGCATTCGCCAATTACTGTGCATAAAGTTAACGAAGTCCTCACTAAGGCGGCTCAGTTTGATTATGCGCAGATTATGCAAGTAACAGATGAGGATTTGGTTTCGAGTGACTTTAATCATTCACCTTATTCTTTAATTGTTGATTTAACGCAGACGATGGTGGTGGGACACCAAGCGAAAGTTTTTGCGTGGTATGATAATGAGTGGGGTTATGCAAATCGTTTACTGGATTTGTGTGAATCATTTTGTGATGAATAACATTTAAGAACAGATAATAAATAATTCGGAGCAACGGATGACATTTATATTGATTTGGGGTTTTCTGCTGCTTTTATTAGGGGCAGTGATATTTTTATTCTGGTTTCAGTTTAAAAATACCGAAGTTCAACAACCTGCTGATATTCAGATCGTACAACTTGAGGAAAAAGTCTTGCATCTAGAGTTGCATCTCAAAAAGAGTCTGGAAATCATGCAGGATCTTGCCAAAAAAATGCATGTGCAACAGGAAGTACTTGATCGAACGGTGGCAAATATTGCCGCATTGGAAAAGCAGAATGTTGAATTGGTGAATGTGTTAGAAATGATGGTTAAAGGTAGTAACAAGAGCCATTAAAATACATTTTGTATTATATGGTTGATTTATATAATATGATTTTTATAAAAAATAAGATGAAGTGATTTTATGAAGTGGAATTTTAAAAAGAAGGGTATTTGTATTATCGCAACGAGTCTGGTGTTATCGGCTTGTGGCGGTGGGGGCTCAGGTCATAGTGATGAATCTAAAGTTGAAGAAAAACCAACTCAGGAAGATGTGCTTTACCAAGTTTATTATCAGGCACCAAGAGTTTCTGACCATATTATTGAAGACTATTTTGAGATAACAAACTATTCTATTAAGAATAATCAGATTAATTTCAATAAGTCACATAATGAGCCTTTAGACCAGAAGATATTGACTGAAACAAAAGTGATAGAAAAAGGTACGCCACAATCGAATGTCGTTAAACGGCTATCTTCTACCCAATGGCTTTATGAACTGACACCTGAACTTAAGCAGAATTTAAACTTTCAATGGGTAAAATTAGAAGGTCAAAATATTTTTGATCGCGTAATGCCAGGTTATAGAGATCATTTTGATTTAACAGCGAATCCTGATCGACTTGACCAGAATTTAATTAAATTTTATTCGACCTATAAAAACGCTGTATTTCCTAAAGGTAGCTATTGTTATCGTCTAAAAGAGACCCAGTGGAATCAGGCTTATCTTGAGTCAGATTTTTCATTTTCTTATTTTTCATCTTTTAATGAGCAGAAGCGACAAATTGTCGATCTATATAATGGTCTAGGTGAAGATAAAAAATATTTTAAACTTTTAGATACCCAATGGCATGGCTATAACGTCATTGCATTAGAAAATTTAGAGACGGTTGAAACATACAGTAGATTAGGGAATAGCCAAAATCAAAGTACAAATAGCCAATTCATTTCAGGCCAGTTATGGGATGCTGATAAGCATTTAGCCTATGAGAAAAGTCATCCTTATCAAGGTGGAGATTCTCCAATTGATTTATGGATGAAGCAAAATCAACGTTTAAATAATGCCAAATTAGAGAACGGCTGTTTTGCATTCAATACTCAGGCTGTTGATGCAATCAAAAAATTGAATTTGATCAACTGGAAGCAAGGCGATAGTTCAGATGTTGGACAGTTCTTAGGGGTAAGAACAACGACGAGGCTTTCAAATGTAATCACTCAATCTATTGAATATAATCATTAATTTTATATTCGAGTTGAGGTGGACGGATTATAAAACTATAAAGATTTATGCAAATTCAAAGGTGCATCACATAAATCTTCGTGCTACACTACGCTGAATCGGGCATTCACCCGATTTTTTTATGTGGTTGCTTTTTGTGTGGATGCCTCCACATTGAACAGATTTTAGGTTTGGAACATGACCATTTCAGAGACATGGTTGCTCCCTGACGGGGTAGCAGATGTATTGCCCGAACAAGCGCAAGTTGTTGAAACGTTGCGTCGAGAAGCGTTAGATTTCCTCGCAGTTCGAGGTTATCAATTGGTGTATACGCCATTTATTGAATACATTGAATCGTTGTCTTTACTTTCAGAATCTAATCAAGATTTAGATTTAGTTACTTTCAAGGTAATTGACCAACTGTCTGGCCGTTTACTCGGCGTTCGTGCGGATATGACACCGCAAGTTGCACGTATCGATGCCCATGTACGCCCGGTTGAAGGTGTGGCACGTTATTGCTATGCAGGTTCAGTCTTGCATACTAAACCACAGAATTTTAATGCAACACGTGCGCCTTTACAGTTAGGGGCAGAGTTGTATGGTCATGACAGCATCGAAGCTGATGTTGAAATGGTCAATGTGATGCTGGCTTTAATTCAGCATACACATACGCTTGAAGGTGCGCATTTAGATCTGGGCCATGTCGGTTTATTCCGTAGTCTGGTGAAACATGCCGGTCTGAATAAAAATACCGAAAGTGAACTTTCTGATTTATATCAGCGTAAGGCATTACCTGAGCTTGAAGAATTTACCCAAGATTTAGCGATGGGTACGGACTTTTATGCATTAGGTCGCTATGCAAGTGATCTGGATGCATTACAAGCACATTTAAGCCAAGAAATTTTAAATGATGTTGATTTCAAGATTGCGTTTGATGCATTGAAAACAACATTAGCGCAAATCCAGTCAAGTTGGCCAAATCTGAATGTGGGTGTCGACGTGGTTGAACTACGTAGTTACCACTATCACACGGGCCTGATGTATGCCATTTATGCACCAAATCGTGCTGCGCCACTGGCTCAAGGTGGACGTTATGATGGTATTGGTGAGCACTTTGGTCGCGCGCGTCCAGCAACAGGTTTCAGTTGTGACTTATATGCTTTAGGTGCAACACAGTTTGTTGAAATTGAAACTGTCGTCGCGCCAAAAGGCAATCAACAAGATTTATTGAATGCAATTGTAGATGCGCGTAGCCAAGGTTTACGTGTGGTGCAATTGTTAGGTAATGATGATTTAAGCTCAGTGCCATATGCGACCCATCAGATGGTGTCTCAAAATGGTCAGTGGGTAATTGAAAAGATTTAATTGCCAAGTATGTAAGACTTGGTTTCCAATTTTAACAGCATGATGTAATGAGGCTATTATGGGCAAAAATGTTGTGGTACTTGGTACCCAATGGGGCGACGAAGGAAAAGGTAAAATCGTCGACCTGCTCACAGATCAAGCGGCTGCGGTAGTACGCTATCAAGGCGGACACAACGCAGGCCATACTCTTGTGGTAGGTGGTAAGAAGACTGTATTGCACCTCATTCCATCAGGTATTTTACGTGAAAACGTATTGTGCTTAATTGGTAATGGTGTTGTTCTTTCTCCTGAAGCCCTAATTAAAGAAATGGCGATTCTGGAAGAAGAAGGCGTACCTGTTAAAGAGCGTTTACGTATTTCTCCAAACTGTCCATTAATTTTGCCAAACCACATCGCGCTTGACCAAGCACGTGAGAAAAAACGTGGTAACGCAAAAATCGGTACGACAGGTCGTGGTATTGGCCCAGCTTACGAAGATAAAGTTGCACGTCGCGCTGTACGCGTAGCTGACTTGATCCGTGGCGGTGCATTGCTTGAAGAAAAACTTCAGGAAATGCTTGAACTTCATAACTTCCAGCTTTCTCAATTCTATGGCGTTGAAGAAGTTAAGTTTGAAGATGTACTTGCGCTTTGCAACCAATGGCGTGAAGTGCTTGAACCGTTAGTGATTGACGTGACTAAAGTGTTACATGATTACCGTAAAGAAGGTAAGGCAATCATGTTTGAAGGTGCACAAGGTTCATTACTTGACATCGATCATGGTACATATCCATACGTAACCAGCTCGAATACCACTGCTGGTGGCGTAAGCTCTGGTTCAGGTATGGGCCCACTTCATTTAGACTATGTATTGGGTATTACCAAAGCATATACAACACGTGTTGGTGCTGGTCCATTCCCAACTGAATTGCACTATGATGCTGCAACCGATACAGGTGATGCAATTGGTCGCCATTTAGGTACTGTAGGTCATGAATTTGGTGCGTCTACTGGCCGTCAACGTCGTTGTGGTTGGTTCGATGCCGAAATTCTACGTCGTTCAGTTGAAGTAAACTCATTGTCTGGTATTTGCTTGACTAAACTTGATGTATTAGATGGTTTAGAAGAAGTGAAAATCTGTGTGGGTTATGAAGATGTAGATTCAGGCTGTGCAGGTTCTTCTGATGCGATTTCATTCGAAAGCTTGAAGCCGATCTATGAAACAATGCCAGGTTGGAGCGAGTCTACTGTAGGTTTGACTCAAATCGATCAACTTCCTGCAAATGCATTGGCTTATGTACGTCGCATCGAAACTTTAATTGGTTGCCCAATTGATATCGTTTCAACAGGTCCTGACCGTGCAGAAACAATCGTATTACGTCATCCATTTTCAGCATAAGCTGAGTTGGTGACAAAAAAGCTCTCATGAATTTGAGAGCTTTTTTTATGGAAAAATTTCAGAAGAATAAGAGCCAATATGACTTTAAAACTGATTGCAGAAGACTTTATTCAACCCGAACAGATTGATGCGGTTTTACCGCTGTATCAAGAGCTGCTTGAAAAAACCAGAACGGAAGTAGGGTGTATCGCTTACGACCTTTACCATGATCATAAGCAGAAAGGGCATTTTGTTTTTATTGAAGAATGGATCGATCGGGCTGCACTGGATTTACATGTACAGTCTGAGCATTTTCAGCGCTTAGTGCCTCAAATTGATCAGTATCAAACACAAGCTGGACGTTTTACGCATCTACATTGTTTTGAGACCTTGTTTGAGCATCAAGATGATCAGTAATATGTTTTTGATCTAGAAAATTGTGATAGCAAAAAATTAGATTTTGATTCCAATCTTTGTTATTTCACAGCCTCAAAAATCCTCGTTATATTAGCTTTACGTTCAAACAAAGAGGGTTTTAACTATGACGAAAAAGAGAATCCGCTACAATGGCTATGAATTGGCGTGCCGATGTTGTTTTGCATCACAGCGCTAAAAAAGGTGCAAACCAATTTTGATCAAGGCGGGGAGAGAGGTTGGTTTGACATTTAAAACAAGAATAATAAAAAACTGATGATTGAATAATAAAAATTATAAAAAGTCTAAGAGAACCGAAAGGTTCTCTTTTTTATTGCTCACTCTCTTCAATTTCTTTCACTGCGTTATAAACAGCGGCAGGTTCGATATTCAGAATCTTTTTACCAAAACTTCTGAGCCACCAGACCAGTTGTGAGGTAAAGGGAACTGTTGCAGAAACTTCAACAATATTCTCTTCTAACGGCTGAATGACTTGATCCTTGCTGAGCTGACTTTCATAAAAACTTCGTGCTGTACTCTCGCTCATGGTCAGTTTTAACTGAATCTGTTCAGTTGGCTTGTTATAGTCGACTCGGAAACCGAGAGCGCCCGATTCAATATAATTATCAATATCAAAATTCACAGGATGTAAGGCACGATTGTCCAGTACGGTCGCAGATTTAAAACGATGTAAGGCAAAGGTCTGAACTTCGGTTTTATCGTTACGGGTACAGATCAAGTAAATCACTGCACCTTTTTGTACCAATGCCAATGGGTTCAGGATATAGGTTTTATCTTCACCTCGATGAGTTCTGGCGCGGTAAATACATTCAATCTGTTTATCTTGTAATAAACCTTCATAAATCGCTTGCTGAGCATGCTTGTCTACTACTGGTGGGATGAGTGGCTGAGTTGCAGGTACGATTCGAACGCGGTTAATCCATTGTCTCACGTTGTTTTGGGTAGAAAGGCTACGCTTGGCAAGATCAAACCAAGGGGTCATTTCTTCTAATAAGCTGGGTGGAAGCAAGTGACGTAAGTGTTCTTCAACCATCATGAAGGTTACCGCTTGCGAACTGGTCATGTGTGGCAAGCTTTGAATAGGCGCATCAGAACGCCAGCGCCAGCCTTGAGGGACGGTCTTATTACTTTCAATAGGGAAACGCTGCGCAATCTGATTTAAATCGCGCTGAATCGTTCTCAAGCTAATATCAATGCCTTCACGTTCTAAAATTTCTTGTAATTCTCGGGTACCCATCCATTTCCCTGTAGAAAGACGGGATAAAATTTGCCACTGGCGATAAAGGCTATTTGAAGTTTCTTTTTCTTGTACGGATGACATAAGCGTAATACGTAATTCAATGGTCTAAAGCACACACAATAAAAAAACTATACCTAATTAGCAAGTCCATCCTATCCAGATTACGTATTTACGACTGAAATGAGCACGCTTTTGCTTAAATATTTTAAATAAGAGTAAAAAATGTTCATTTAAAAGGTGTCTACGGTCCAAGTTTTGACTTGTCAAATGTAGAGAGAAAAAGATGACGTATTGTTGTGCTTTAAGATTAGAACAGGGTCTGGTACTGATTAGTGATACCCGTACTAATGCTGGGGTCGATCATATTTCTGTGTTTCGGAAATTGCACACCTTTGGGGTCGAAGGCGAGCGCTTTATAGCCTTGCAAACCTCAGGTAATTTAGCGACAACCCAAGCGGTGATTGGACATTTGCAAAATGCACTGGTCTTGCGACAGGAACCTAATCTGAATACAGTCAATACCATGTTTGAGGTGGCCGAACTGATTGGTAAAACCTTACGTAAGGTACTTGGAGATATCACTGCAGATCCACATGAACAGATAAATTACTCTTGCAGTATCTTAGTGGCAGGCCAAATTCAGGGCGATAAAATGCAGCTGTATAATGTCTATCCGCAGGGTAATTTTATTTGCGCAACCACGGATACGCCCTATTTTCAGATTGGTGAAAGTAAATATGGGAAACCAATTCTGGATCGCGCTTTGTATTACAAAATGCCTTTAGATGATGCATTACGTTGTGCGCTTATTTCCTTTGACTCGACTTTGCGTTCAAATGTATCTGTGGGTCTACCATTGGATGCGCTGGTTTATCATAAAGATAGCTTTAAGATCCCCACAGGCAAGCGGATTAGTGAAAATGATCCTTACTTTACCCAGATCAGTAAGCAATGGTCGGAGACATTACGTCGTGGCTTGCAAGAACTACCCAAGCCGACAGCAGATTATGATCTTTAATTAGGTATAAATAAAAAATCCAGACATTGGTCTGGATTTTTTGTGCACTTAAATGACTTTACGTCGTGGTCGATTGCTTAAACGACACAATAATTCATAGCCAATGGTTCCGTTTGCAGTTGCAACATCATCTACCAGACGATGTGGTCCCCAAAGCTCCACTTTAGTGCCAAGTTCAGCTTTGATGTTGGTGACATCAATCGCCATCATGTCCATGCTGACACGTCCAACGACTGGAACGGGCTGTTGATCAATGGCCACAAAATTCTGCTGCGTATAGGCACGTGGATAGCCATCTCCATAACCAATCGAAACAATGGCAATTTTTGAAGGGCAGGTTGCTGCATAGGTTGAACCATAGCCCACACATTCACCTTGCTGAATTTGATTCAAAGCAATGATCTCTGCACTAAAGGTCATTACAGCCTTGAGATCGAGATCATGTATATTTTTATCTGCAAATGGAGAGGCACCGTATAGCATAATGCCAGGACGGACAAAATCAAAATGCAGTTCAGGATATTTATAAATTGCGGCTGAATTGCAGCATGAGGCTAAAATCGGTGCACATGCCTCTTTAACCTGTAAGAATTGTTCTATTTGCTGTTCATTGAGCGGGTGATCTACATCGGCATTGGCAAAGTGCATGGCGAGCACACAGGTAAATCCTTCTGCTTTTAAACGCTGAATAACATCGATAATTTCAGTGACTTTAAAGCCTAAACGGTTCATTCCGCTATTCAGCTTTACCCAGACTTTTAAACCCAATGCATTGTAGGTTTGTTTATGCTGGATGAGCCATTCAACTTGTTGAGCATGATGAACAATACATTCAAGCTTTTGCTCAATGACATGGGACATTTCATCTTCAGAGAAAATACCTTCAATCAGTGTGATCGGTTGAGTATATCCCAGTTGCCTGATTTCTAGCGCTTCTTCTAAACAGGCGACACCAAAGGCGTCTGTAGCGTCCAAGGCGGCTAAACAATCTTTAACTCCATGTCCGTAAGCATTGGCCTTGACCATACTGACAATTTTTGAATGGGGAGCAAGTTGTTTAACGCGGTTGAAATTATATTGTAGTGCATCACTATCAATATAAACTGTTGCTTGGCGCACCCTGATTTCTCCTTTGGGACGACTTGGAAAGTAGATAAAGCAATTAAATCGGGTAGGAATTATTCCTCATCATCATACTGGGCATAGAACTCAGGTGAGAGGTTACTAAAACGGGTGTATTGACCTTCAAAGGCAAGACGTACGCTACCAATTGGGCCGTTACGCTGTTTACCGATGATGATTTCGGCGGTACCTGCTTCTTTCGACTCTTTGTTATAGACTTCATCACGATAAATAAACATGATTAAGTCGGCATCCTGCTCGATCGCACCCGATTCACGTAAGTCGGACATCACTGGACGCTTGTTTGGACGATTCTCCAAACTACGGTTAAGCTGTGATAGTGCGATAACAGGACATTGCATTTCTTTGGCAAGCGCTTTCAAGCTTCGGGAAATTTCCGAGATCTCACCCACGCGGTTATCACCCATACCTGGCACTTTCATTAACTGCAAGTAATCGACCATGATACAACCGATTTTGCCATCATGCATTTTAGCCACACGACGCGCACGGGCACGAAGTTCGGTTGGCGGTAGGGCTGATGAGTCATCGATATAGAGATGCATTTCTTGTAATTGCAGAATTGTACCAGTCACTTTGGTCCATTCATCCGCATCCAGATTACCTGAACGCAAATGCCCTTGATGGACTTTACCCATGGCAGAAATCAAACGCATGGCAATTGAGTCGGCTGGCATCTCCATTGAGAATACGAGCGCTGGTAAGCGGTTATATTGCAGTACACTTTCAACCAAGTTCATCGCGAATGTGGTTTTACCCATTGATGGACGTGCCGCAACAATAATCAAATCTCCAGCCTGCATCCCTGAAGTTTTATTGTCCAACTCTAAGAATCCAGTGGTTAAACCGGTAATGTTGCCATCGAGTTTAGAGAGTTCATCTAATTTGGTGATAACGTCAGCAGTCACAGAGCTGATTGATTTTGGCCCAGAATCTTTTTTATTGTTGTTGTGCTGTTCTGCCAAAGAGAAAATACTGGTTTCTGCTAAATCCAAAATTTCGCTGACTGGACGACCTTTGGTGTCATAGGCATTTTGTAAAATATCACTGCTGATCTTGATCATGTTACGCAGAGTTGAAAACTCCTTGATTTTATTTGCATAAATTTCAAGGTTGTAGAAGCTTGATGGAGAGTCTGCCATCAATTGCATCAGATATTCTTCACCACCAATGGCATCAAGCAAGTTTTGTTTGAGCAACCAGTCATTCACCAAAACGGCATCGTAAGGTGAGTTTTCTTGTGCCAGTTTTTCAATGGCGCGATAGATATATTTGTGACGCGTTGCATAGAAATCATTTTCTTTCAGTAAGTCACTGACTTGTTCAAATGATTCAGCTACCGTCATCAAAGCGGCTAAAACAGCCTGCTCAATTGCAAGATTGTGAGGTGGAGTGCGGAATTCTTTTAGTTGACCTGAGTCACTCACTTTACTCTCTGTGTTTGGAGAATTTTTTGTAAAATTGGCATTCGCCTGTGACATAACAAGACCTAATAAAAAAGATGAAACACGACCGAGTGACTATCTTAATCCAAATGAAGCTGATCTGGACAATTTAATTCAGGGAAAATTGTGTAAGTGATGCAATAGCATAATAGATAGTCATTTCTGCTATTACATCCAGAGTGGTCAGAGTGGCGTAAATAAAAAAATGAGCGATTTTAGGTTAAGGTTTAGCAAACCAGTCCTGTACGAATTTTCCATTTTTTAAGCGGTAAGCAGAAAGGCCGTAGCGAAGATCATTGTTTTGAGCATCTTTGACGAAACCTGTATCCTTGCCCAAAGAATAAAGGAAGGCATCAAGCAGGAGTAGGGTTGTATCAATAAACCACCAGAAACCTAAGCCACCAAAAGTGATTAATTTTAAAATACCACTGGTCTTTTTGCCGAGATAGAAACGATCTATTCCGAAAAAACCTAAAAACATTGCGAGTACCAAAGCGATGATACGATTCTTCTTTTGCATATGTGGCCCTATAGAGATGAGAATTATAAAATTTAAAAATTAATTCGAAGTCTTTTTGTATTTTTTAGACATAAAAAAAGAGCATGTAAAACATGCTCTTTTTCTTTGCAGAAATTACTCAGATACGATAGTAACGAGAACTTCAGCAACAACATCATGATGCAATTGGATTGCGATGTTGAATTCACCAGTGTGACGAAGCGCACCGTTTGGTAAACGAACTTCTGCACGGTCTACAACAAGACCAGCATTAGTTAAAGCATCAGCGATGTCACGAGTACCGATAGAACCGAAGAGTTTACCTTCATCACCAGCTTTCGCAGTGATTACGATGTTAACTTCGTTCAATTGTTCAGCACGTGCATTCGCAGCAGCTAATACTTCAGCTTCTTGTTTCTCAAGTTCAGCACGACGAGCTTCAAAAGCAGCAGTGTTTGCTTCAGTTGCAGCTACAGCTTTGCCTTGAGGGATCAAGAAGTTACGACCGTAACCAGCTTTAACTGATACTTTGTCGCCTAATTTACCAAGGTTTTTAATGCGTTGTAATAAGATAACGTCCACAGCTCACCTCACTTACTTATGGTTGTCAGTGTACGGAATCAAAGACAAATAGCGAGCTTGTTTAATAGCTAACGCTAATTGACGTTGATAACGAGCTTTAGTACCTGTAATACGGCTAGGAACAATCTTGCCGTTTTCAGTGATGTACTGTTTTAAAGTGTCG
>Ga0308161_1001806_pt1 | contig 24341 bp, 27 predicted proteins | sample PhyFR2_FD_201034 | JGI IMG/M metagenome (GOLD analysis project Ga0308161, IMG submission 201034) | Phyllosphere microbial communities from UC Gill Tract Community Farm, Albany, California, United States - DLSLF.R2 | ecosystem: Host-associated > Plants > Phyllosphere > Unclassified | place: USA...
AATCCGAGTCTTTAATGGCATGACGTCTTTGCATATTCGTGAAAACCACCTTTGGATTTATTCTGTTCTTATCCTAAACCCAAATCGGTTTATCTTCCATCTTTAGTTTTAAAACACGCCCTAATTAGTTAAGTATACTTTATTTATCGACATACATACTTATAATTGTAGCTACTGCACCGTTATCCATGAAATAATAATATTAAATACTATTATCTCTTCCTACGCCTTATACTTCCAACATATAAATACAATCAACTACTTAATATGTATACATTTTTGAATGTATACTATTTCTAATTATATGTGACACAATGATGATACATATAATTTAAAAGTAGCTGGTTATAAATAATTTATGGAAGGTTGGTCAAATGATGAAAAAACATTTTAGTCTTAGCGCATTGCTTTTAGCTACTATGCTGTTACTTTTATCTCCTGCCTCTTCTTTTGCTGCACCTAACGTATCACCTACTGCTGTAGCACCACCGTTTACGGGCATTTCTATTCAAGGCGTTGCTTCAGAAGGAAATGGCTATGTGTTTAATAATGCACCTCTTAGTGGCACAAAAGGAGCCATTGCCATTCGTGTTGATGGGACAATACGAAGTGGTTCATTAGAACTTCTTAATCAAAATGGGGTTGTAGTTGCTACTGGACAATTTGCTCCTCCTAAATACATTACAGATGGAAGTGGTACAGTTGTATCCACTATCTATTATCGTGGATTTAGTTTGAGCAGTTTCAAATCAGGTGGTATTCGTGTTCGAGCAGAAAACTATACTACACCTTATTTATCTCGTAGTGCTGATACAATTATTACCGTTATTAAATAGAGTATACTTTTTATAGTTCATTTGATATTAATACGAATAAAAGGATCGCCCAGGGCGATCCTTTTATGTATTTACAATACTCCACAGTCTTACTTACTTATAGTAAAGTATTTGCATTACCAATAATACTTTAGCAGACTACAATTACAATTTATAACATGAAGATTAAAAAATCGACTTTATAATATAGGTATGTTTTAATAGTCGTATAAATTGATCAAAAATATAATTTTATGAGATATTTATTAGTGCTTTAAAGTAATATCTATCAAGCTAATAAGCAGATTAAAAAACCAATTGTCCGGGAGGACCACTCATGAACTTGGAAAATATGTCTTTTGAATCTATCGGCATGCACACGTATCTGAGCCAAAACCCAGAAAGTACTTATGAACAACTACTGAACGCTTCCTCTGACGATGCAGCAAGTGTAGCATCAATTCTTCAAGAACTTCGGGGGTTAGGCCTACTGATTCAGAATGTGAATTCGGTTACAGGAGAACCAACTTATAGTGTGACAACTCTAAAGGAGGTACTATAGTGAATGAACACCGTTATTTATCAAAATGGGCTTTAGATAGTTTGTCTACTATCATTAATCTTTGTCCCAATAGTACTATTGATCAACTCGCTGATCAACTGAGATATAGTAGTGAGTTTATAACACCTTATATTCAAGAATTAGTAAAAACTAATGTAATAAAGGCGAATATCATTGCAGATGGGGCCCCTACGACGTATACCATACAATCTAAGTACTCGGATCTGGTGGAGAAAGAATCGATATTAACTGCAGAAGCTGTCCAATTATTACAACGTATTCGGCAACATCCAGGAATCGCATTGTTGCAAATCATCCATGATCAAACATTTTCGTCAAAAGAAATTTCTAACAATATTCAGGAGTTAATAGCTGCAAACTTAATCAAAAGCGGTGATAGGAATGGATAGGGTATTTATTATTGGCCGCTAGATAATGTGGGGAATGCTATAGAGAATTTCCCTCATAATTTTGAGGAAACTCATGAGCCTGAAGGAACCGAATATACTATTGATGAGGACGAAAGTCGCCATTGCTACCGTTCCTTACTACGTGCAGGTTCTTTCGAGGAAATCGATACGATAATTAATAAAATGGATGAAAATCTTGTCCGACAAGTACTTACTCGCTTTGCTCGTGGAAACAGCAACTTATCGGAGTAAAAAAAGAGCCTGGGATTTATTCTCCAGACTCTTTTACCGATCAGACGAAAAAATTGTTCATAGTTCAGCGATAGATTAGAAAATTTGTTTGCGCAGATGCTGTGGAACTATCGATATTTCTTTGGACTTTTTCCATTTTTCAGCTATAACATGCTATAAAATAATACATCTTTGCAAAAATACTTTAGAGCAGGTGCCTAATCGGCTATTAAATCCGCAGTTAGCAAAATATGTTCCTTTAGAAAGCGAGTCGGTTCCATCTAGGAGAATTGTCTCCAGAGTCTGCACTAGGAATTTAATATAATTTATAGTTACTGTATTTTAATTACTAATAATCTTATTTCTAAGAATACTCTATCAGCAGTTATCATCTGAATAATATAAACCGATCCTTTATATCTACAAAGGATCGGTTTATATTTATCTTGTTCGACTATTACTCCTCATATTTTTCTAATTTGTGTTCGAGGTAGGAGTACATTCCATGTAAGTCATTATATATCTCTTCCATAACTATTATAAAGTGCTCTAGGTCAACTACAACATTTTCTTTTTCAATAACATAAAATTGTGGTTCTCCTTTAATATCTAAAATATATCTTGCAAATGTAATATCTGCTGTACGTTCTGCTCCATCTTGTTGTGATGTTTGTACTAAAAATTCGTAGAGGTTATTTATATATGCTGTAGTATTTTCCAAAAAATGCGTCACAGCTTTTTGACCTTCATGTTTCTCCATAAGCTTTATAGCATCTTCCAGTAAGTAATTCAGCTTATGGTGTGGGCTAAACTTTTTATCGGTTTGTAGTAATTGATTTAAAGACCAACATATGGACTTTAGATAAACTTCAATACCGTGATGAGCATTAAACAAGATTGGAAAGATAAAGATATCTGCTCTTTTGCCAACATTATCTTCTACACAAAGTTGAGCTAATTCAATAGCTGATTCCATAAATCCTTTTGCCAGTTCAGCCATACTCTCTACCGGTTTACGAAATGACGTCCTCCAGTTCATGTATGCATTTTTATTAATGTCTGCATTGTATGAAAATACACTTTTCATTTTAAAACTCCTTTTCTATTATTTTTCGGTTTACATACATTTACCTTTAGCGTAGCGGTGCAGTTCATGAAAAAGCCATTTTTCTTCTTCCAATTGCTCTACATCCGCTATACATTTAGCAGTTTGTTTCATTTTTTTACGTTCAATAATGCAATTGATGATAATGGCTTTCCACCGATTCGAGACTCCTATAATACGTGACCAGTCATCTATATTAAGCCAATCTGTTCTACTGAATTTCTGAATATCTTGATATATCCGGATTTTCCGCTGCAGGTCCTTTATCTCTTCTAAATTTCTGACTTTACCAGGTAAAGTCTTTGTCTTGCGCAAATCCTGCTTTAGTTGCTTTATCTCTTTTTGTAGTAGTTTCTCGATCATCTCGGTAACCGGCTTCGCTTTACTATGTTCATCATCGCATCCATACGCACATGCATAAATTGTAACATATCCGTCTTCCGTTTCTACAAAATCCATTTGGTCAAGATATCGGTTTTCTTTTTGACAATCTTCACATCGTCCAATCGTGTTATAAGCCATTTCCAAACCTCCATCAAATAGTTATCCGTCACCTGTGTTTTTAGATCACTTCAGTGGTCATGCTAATCCAATGTAATTGATAATCTATTGAAATTAAGGAGTTACTAATTCAACTTCTTTTTTTGATATATCATTCTGTTGTATAAAGCATAAATACTGTTCTTTCACACATGGATCTATAGCTACTGCATCTTTCACACGATCATATTGTTTCTGGACAACCGCACAAGCAAGTTCATTATCGTTCTTAAAAAATATGCCTTCCATTTCGTATCTTTTTCTTTCAAAACTCAAATTGCTTAAAATCTGCTCAATAGCTTCTTTATGAGCTCGACACCAATTTGCAGAACGATTTCCGTTTACCTTTTGCAGCTGCCCTTGAACATGTTTGTAATTTAATTCAATTTGCACTAATACAGCTTGTTCTTTGGTTGAGTATGAATGACTCAATGGATAGGTAGTCCATCTGGAATTAATACTATTTATTGTACAGATATATTCTTTACGGTAATAAACATCAAGGCATGTGGCAGGACGATAACGTGGTGCCTTTCTGTATTCAACCTGTTTGAAAAATGCTTCTGTCTCTTCTTCAGTTCCACGCACTCGATCTCCAGTAACAAATTTTAACCATTCACTCATTTTGGTCACTCCTCTTTTAAATTTAGGGACAAAAAAATACGCCCTCTTCTCAGCAACCAAAAACATTGGTCACTCAGAAAAGAGCGTAAATGGAACAGATCTCGGTGCGCATGCGCCAAGTAAAAAAAGCAAATTCATATAATATGACTTTACCAAAAAATAGTGCTATATAGCAAACTATAAGTACATTTTTATAAGAATTTTATACTGAACAGGATCACTGGGAGGTTAGCTGGCTATTACAATCCCTATATGAACAGAATCCAGGTTCAGATATTATTATTACCTATGATAATCATCCTTTTATCTGTGATCTATATTATCACGCTAAAGAGATTGAGCTAAAACGCTCCTTTAGCGCATAAAATTAAAAGAACTAAAAGACTATAGTTTCTGAATTTTTATATGGTTTCATTTATTTGAGCATAAAAAGAGTGCTGGTAACCAGCACTCTTTTTATCTATGTGACGTTTATAAAATAAGCTCTATTATTAGTCAGAACATTGGAGAGCTTACAAGCCAGCTGCCCTCTGTGGCTCTTTAGATGGATCATGACATAATAATCAAAGTCCTGGATGTAATACAATAGTAATTCAGTCCTGTACCCGTATGAATCTTTTCGATATAACCGGTTCCCTTTGACTTTTGTGAAATAGCTCCAATTATGATGCAGACGTTCTTGATCATATGGAATCACTTTTTTCATATAAAAATGATCATAATCTATCTTATATTCTTGTAGTGCCAGACATAGCTGGAGCCAGCACATAAAATCAATCTCTGGAATATCAGCAATTAGAGTTTGATGAATCTCTATATCTATTACATCATCACCATCGGGTCTGTATTCATAAGTTGTAAATTTAATTGGCAATGTACGAATTTGTTGAGCTGCTGGGAGAATATGAATGGATTCTCTCTGCTCCATAATAATGCTCCTTTATCTTAAAATACTATATAGGAATAACTTTTGTTATGATTTTTGGAGTGACAAAAGAAACATAATAAAAGTAACCATTAAAATTATCACAGTTAGGAATATACTGCCTCGCAATAAACTCTCAAAAAGACTATGTGCTAACTGAGTTGATCCTGAAATCGACAAAATCGTTGGTCCCTGATAGTTATGTATTTTTTGTGTGGTTGTTATAACTACAAAAATCATGATTATAGCAAAAAGAAATGGTGTTATTCGCTGCAAAACTCTCATTTCAATGGTGTTATTCGCTGCAAAACTCTCATTTCAACAGTGTCTTCTCTCAACAACCAGCAGTAGATTTGCTTTAATCTATTTAGCATCACGTATAAACTCCCTTGTTTCAGTATTGTCTTATTGCCTTCTTTACTTCCTGGGGAGACACTATAATCTCTACTGGAAGGGAAGAACCCCAATGTGTCCCCCTTTGCGCTACATCCGGAAACAAAGGGAAATCCTATATTCTAATTATTTAATTTGACAATAAGTAGCCTGGTCCAAATCGAGTTTCTACTATACCTTTTTCATAAATCCTATATAATTCTCTACCACAGTACTTGCACTTAAAAGTTGTAATGGTATCGTAAGTTGTAACTACATATCTGGCTTTACACTGACAGACAATTTTGAATGGTGCCTTACCTTCAGGAATATTAAAAGTATTTGTTTCTTGTTTTTTAGGTTGTTCAATAGAATCTTCTACCATTTTATTAGACTCTATAATAGGAGACAATTGTTCTTTTATATCATGGTCTTTAAGAGATGGGATATTAAAAGATGCTACTAAATCAGGATTTATCCCTAATATACTGCCATGTTTAGGTACAAATCGTTGGTTGTTTTTGAAGCATTCTAACCATACTAAAACATCATCTTTGGTCAATTCAATTTTCGTAGTCATACCACTCTTCAAGCGATAATTCAGTTCATAATTCTGTTCTTTATCCATCATATTCCCCTACCTATACTATATGTCTGAGTTAACCCGTTTTTTAAATGGGTTACTCAATTAACCCATTTATAAAAATCATATTGAAATCACCTTATGACTTACAATGCTAAACCAATCAGTCACTTTTGGAGGTAATAAATTCATAAATGCTGTTCCAGGATCTTCTAAGGCATTTCCGCAAAAGAACAGATAATTTACACTTCCGCTTTTCACTAAACTACTTTTAAATTTCACGCCATCATATTTTAAATAACGAATATATTCTGTTAATATTTGTGTAGGAATATATTCAATCACACTATCCTTGTCACTATAGGGGATGGAGATTTCATTTTGGAATTCCTCCAAGAATTCTAGTTCAAGTCGCTCATTGTGAATATATTCCGGATGAAACATATCTGTTAATTCTTCCGGTAATTTAGTAAAATCGACGATATTTAAGTCTCTCGTGTTTTGGAATTCGCCTATAACAACTTGATCTTTTAGGGAAGCTCTTACTTCGAGCAAGCAAGTGGTTTCATCTGCAGCTGCATAAAAGTAACTTATGCCATCAGGATTCATACGCATTGACCTGGCTAGGTGCGATGGAGGCGGCCCACATACAGATTCGTCAATAGGAGACGGAATGAGTACACCCGGATCAAATTTCCTTGCTCTTAGCACACTTGTTCCCTTTGGAAGCACTGTTCGCATTTTCTCAAAATATAATCGATAGACCGTAAGCATACTTTCTCTTTTACCATCTTGTACTAGACCATCTTGAGAAGAATGCCAACTTGGTATTTTATTATTAGGCATGTCGAAGTAACGATTCACATGTTTTGATATATACTTAAACCTTGACCAGTTTAAATAGTACGCTCCTTTAATATCAGATTCTTGCATTAAAATATCGGTATATATACCATCATATAATTCGTCTTCTCCTCCATTTGCGACATCTCGATATGATGGACCGCTTGCTTCTAACAAGTGTTTAAGTAGCTGTTCTGGGTTGTTTGAATTTGCTAGTTCATCAGAGAAAAGATCATCTTTATCAAACAGCACGTCCACTAACGAATCATATTGGTATACCTCATTGGCTAAAAACTCACCATACGAATTGTAAACTTCTCTTTGAGTTATATATGCGTCATTTATTTTTTCTCGCAAATAGTTGCCCATTTCCTCTAATTTAATAAAAATTCCATGGCTTTGACTGCAATAGTAACACTCTTCATCTTAAGCTTCACCATTTTTTCGTATCCAATCTTGAATATACTTATTCTTAAAACAATATTCACAGCATTCCGTAATTAGCATTTTTATTCCTCTCTTTCCTTAGTGGTGGAAATAATACTTATTTATTCTAATTATCTCAGATGTAATAACAAGATGAAATATATTATATAAATCAAGGAGTTGATCAATATTTTGTATTTAAAACAGAGTTCCTGAAATAAAATAGGTGCTGTACATAATGCCCAGCACCTACGTCTTATTTATTTAACAACCGATAAATTACAACGGCCGTTTCTTCTTTTGTAATTTTCTGTTGTGGCTTAAACTGCCCATTCTCATAGCCAATGAACAGCTCTCCTCCTAATTTATCGATTGCCGTTTTTGCCCATGAAGGGATTTTTCTTTCATCGGTAAACGCATAGGTAGTACCCTCTTCATGCTTAATAAAGTTTTGTAGGATTTTAGCTGCTTCTGCTCTGGTTACTACTCGATCTGGCTTAAATGTCCCGTCCGGATAACCTTCAATATAATTCAGCTCGGCTGCCTTAGCCACATTAGCTGTATACCACTTTCCATCAGTATCTTTAAATGGATTAGCGGCTGGAAAAGAAGCAGCTGAAACTTCTAGGTGCTCACTTCTGGATCGAAGTAACATACTTACAAATTCTGCTCTTGTGATGCCAGCTTTGGGATTGAATTTACCATTACTATCTCCATTTACTATTCCGCGATCTGCCAAAAAATTAATCGCATTTTCTGAATAACGTGACTCTACATCGACGAATCTATTTGGCAATTCAGGTTGATTTACTGGCTGAAGGATAGATGGTGAGTCATTTGTATTTTTAGTATTTGTTGAGTCGGGCTGATCTTTGCTTGGAGATGGATTCAATACGCTGGCAGAGATATTCCCTACTGCACGTTCTTTAGTTTTAAAATTGATACTGCTTATTTCAGATTTCATGCCAGCTGAGTTTTCGGCCCATACCTTGATAGTATATTGATGAGCATCTGATAAATTATTGAGTTCCAAGGTTTGTGACGTTGATCGTTGAAGTTCCTTATTATCATCAGCAAACACATAAATGTCTGACTTACTTCCATTTACAATTTTAATCGTTGCTGAAGATGTCTTAATGTCTGAAACCTCCAACTGAAATCCTGAAAACGGGCGGGTTTCAAATGATAGACTGTACCGGTTACCCATTACACCAGAAGAATTGACTGCACGGATTCCAAAATTATTATATTTAGTACTGCTTAATAAATGATCGATTCGTACTTGGGTATCTTCTACGGTTTTAATAAGAGTATCACCATCATATATGTTGTATGATGAAGCACCTTTAAAGGGTTTCCAACCAATTGTCGCTGAGTCATGCTGCAGATCCCGGATGCTTAATCCATCAGTGGTAGACGGAACAGGAGCTCCCTGGTATTCTACCCATAACCGATCCGGACTTTCCCCATCTTTTCCTACAGCGGCAATTCCAAAAGAAGACAACACACCCGCACCAGGACTTGTCAAACTTACATTAGGTTCACTGGTTGTCTTTATGAATTCTCCTTTAGCATCATAGATACGGTAGTACAAAGCGCCTTTTGAAGGAGAAAATGCCATACGAAGATCAAGGTCTGTGTTGGAAACTACCTTACCAGATTCAGGTGCAAGCGGTATCGTCTGAAATTGAAGAGACCGTACAGCAGACTTTCCGCTTTCATTGATCGCATATACATTTACCGAATGAATTTCCCCAGCGCTTAAGTCACTTACATCAATGGTGGAAGTTAGACTTGTATATTCTCTCCCGTTGATAACCGCCATATAACTTGTAGCTCCCTGGACAGGAGTGAATTTGATTTTAGCTGAGGTATAAGCAATATCCTCTATTCGCAAATTTTGATTAATCGACTCGGGCCGAGTAATAAAATGAGCATTTGCAGCATCACCTGTGCCAAAGTCGTTAAATGGTACTACAGAGATCGCATGTACACTACCGGAGTCCAGCCCACTGAATTCATAGTTTGTACGCTCTGTGCTGGCTACTTTTTTACCATCCAGATAGATATCATATCCTTTGGCACCTCGTACATCTTTCCAGCTATAAGCAGCAGCGTCTATCGTTATGCCTTTTTGCGTCAACTCCGTTGCAGCTGGTAACGTCCATAGGGATATATTTTTAAAATTGCTCTGTCCGGATGCATTAGTTACAGCAATGGAGTAATTATAAGAAGTACCTGGAACCAAATTATGATCTGTGAAAAGAATGCCTGAATTAGCATAGGCCACATTATAGGCATTATATGTGGTATTAGTAACCGTCGTATACGTCGCTCCGGTAACTGTAACAATGTGCTGATCATTGCGATTAACATCGTAATAGACGTCTCCTGTCACACTGTCCCAAGAAAGCTGGGCAAAGTGGGTACCCACTGCTACTACATTCAGATGATCAAGTGAAGGAAGCGTCAAAAACGTATAACGACTCTCCAGACTTGGCCCCGATTCATTCACTGCTATAATGCTCAATGTGTAAGTATTGTTAGGCGTGAGCTGCTCAAATGTACGGCTGATGTTCATACTTCCTTTTGAGACCACTATTCCATTCTTATCCATAAGTTCATACAGATAATGTGTAGCCGATTGCACAGGCTCTACTTCCACACGAACAGAAGTCTCAGACAATGGGTAGACGCCTTCTATTTTAGTCGCAGCCGGAACCGTAGTATAACTGCAGCTGATAGATTCTCCTCTGCCCGATACATTTATAGGGGTGATCGTATAGGTATATGAGGTGCCTGGCATTAAATCTGTATCGATAAATGAAGTACTACCGGCAGGGATAGTTAATGTCTTCCCGGTTTGCTGGTTGATCACTTCGTAGCTCTCCTCTGGTCTGGATGGCAGTATTCCTTGAATACTACCTGCAGAAGATGAACTCAAATGAATATCCTCTGTTGCGATCTTTTCTGGTAATGCTTTAATCTTGATTTCTTTGGAGCGTCCATAGGACTCATTGCCGGCTGAATCCATAGCAAGCACATGAACGTACCAAATCCCCTGTTTTTCGGCAGGCAATACAATTGAGAAGTTCCCACTACCATCTATCCACTGCGCACTGACATCCGGACGAGTACTTTGCTGATTGACAATGTAACGGACCGATTTTAATGATCGATCTGCAGCCAGAATATAGACATCTACTTGATTCGCCTGCCAATCAGTACCATCAGGTGTAAATGAAATAACCGGTCCTTCCTTATCAATATTGGCTACAGTGATTGTTTTGGAAGTCTGATTTCCCATTACATCATATGAAGTAAAGGTGTAATCTCCATTCTCTGTCACGCCATATGAAGTAACTCCTGCTTCCACACTATTTCCATTGGGAAGGACTGTCCTGGTGATCCATGTATCCGGATCGGAAACAGATACGTATATCGTATTTCCATAACGATTTAATTCATCGGTTGCAAGCGACAAATTTAGTTCTGGTTTACTGGTATCACTTAAAGTTACCGTTTGGGTTGGGCCAACATTCCCGTTCCGATCAACCGCTGCCACATGGATATATGGATTCGCAGCATCAGGAGATATAGTTAATCCATTGGTAGAGGTGGTTATAGATCCGGAAGAGATAGCTGTATTTGCGTTATTATCCTGGGTAACAATATAGCCTGCTATACCAGAAGTAACTATGGCATGGGTAGGATCTTGAACCGAACCCACCGATCCATCTCTTAACTGACCTTGAATACTGTACGTATAGTCTGAACCATTATCCGATGGTGCTGTCCATGTTAAAACTACGTTTTTATTAGAACGAGAGAATACATAGTTCAGTTCTTCCACCTTGTTCGGTTTCTCCATATCTACAGCAGCGTTATCCGTATAATTTGAATCGTAACCGGCATAGATCTGTTGACCATCTCTATAAACAATTGCTTTTTGGGCATATCCAATTTTAAAATTATCCAGTTGCATAAGACCGTTAGTATGTGATGCAATATTAAGAGTAGCTCCATATGTTCCTAAGTCATACTGCGCTGTATCAATTGGGATGTCCAAACTCCGACTAAAAGTAGTCCAATCAGGATGGTACCCGATATTCGACATTCCAGTACCAAAATCTCCATACGGGAAGCCCATAAGAGAATCCCCTGGTTGGAAAGTATAACTTCCGTTACTGGTCATTCCAGATGCTCCAATCGTTGTATACCAGAAAGAAGTATTGGAAGAATCTAAAATTAGCGACTGAGTTGCAGCCTGATATCTATAATAAGCAACTGCCCAGTGCCAGTCACTATTAGCTGAACTAAGTATGGTAAGTAATTCTCCATCGGGCCAATTAGGAGCGCCTCCGTCTACATACACAGGAATACTTCTAGGCGTATTTGACGAACTCTCAGGGACGATCAATGTTGTATTTCTAAAGCGAACAACCTTGCCGCTATGGTCTGTTAATGGAATCCCTTTTTTACCGCGAATATCCGTAAATTGAATTGCAGTTTCATTTGTTGACCCGGATAAGGAGCGCATATCATATTGCGCTTGCAGTCGTGCTCCTTGCTGCAGGCTTGATATAGAAGTACGTGCTAAACTAGAATCGCTAGATGTATCAGGGTACCCATATGCGTTACCTTGACGATATGTGATCGTATCCTTCATTTGCAACGATGTACCTTTATCTGTAGAAACGTAAGACTGGTTACCATTACTACCGCTACCACCGTAATAGGTGGAAAATTGATTGGATTCGAAATCAGTTTTATACAGCACCTCACTGTCCGGCATAATGACAGAAAAGTCTAAAGATACTGAATTTGTCCCAGCTTTTACCGAGGTAATATCTGCTGCTACATTTGCAGCGTGAGCATTTGGAAGAGGTCCAAATACAGATGATAAAATAAGTACACTTAATGATGTTTGAAGCAACCTCCGATTAGACACCAAGCGATGTAATTCACTGCAAATACTTAAAAGTGATTCTCTATCCATAGATTTTTTAGAAATTTTCACAATATACGCTCCTTCAAGAATACAAAAAAAGCACCCCGCTGTAGATACATAGTATCTACAAGCGAGGTGCTTCCTCGTAACTTAATTTAATTGAGTTTATCATACTTCATTTTGGAGCAAAAGAAAATAGACATCTGCAATTCACAGCATAGGTAACCCAAAAACTTTGTTTTCAATAAATGGGTTACTCGTTTAACCCATTTTATTCGCTTCTTAGTGTCCCCAGCCATGTTGAGTAGTGTTAACATCCTGGTTTTCAACGGATGTACCAATCACATTAACTAATCCAAATGAAACTATCAGCGATAGAGATAGAATTACCAACTTCTTTTTCATAGGCTTGTACCCCTTTAATTATGGACTTAAAGGTAGCAAGCTGGATGTCTGTTGCATAATCACGGTTATTTTCAAAAAGGAACAGACAAGAGCTACTACCTTTGTCATTTCCAATTTTAACCGCAAGTTGAAGACTCTGTAAAGCATAATCAAGACCAACTTGAATGTCCTTACGATTGATGTAATAGACAGCAAGTTGGTATTTACAGTTAATCGTGTATCCCATATTAACCGGATCATCATAGAACTCGATTTCATCAAAGTCTGCTTTGAAATCCTCAATTATCCTATCTACGTCATAACTATATTTATTAGCAGCTTCAAGAATCATTGAAATACCAGGTAAACGCTCTTCCTCTTCTTGTTCTAAAAAAGCCAAATATTCATTGATGATATTAAAATTACCGCGTTTTAGTTGTACTACATAATAATTAGGTAAAGCTATCGTATTAAAATATTGTATTTCTTCTTCATTACGATCGCTGTCTAATTCTATTATTTCTGAAACAACGTGCTCTAAATGCATATAAAATTGTATTTCATCAATTGCTTGATCGAATTCTCCAAGTTGCTCAAGTGCTGTACCTTTGGCCATTTTTGCAAAGCCAACATAATAGACAATACTTCTTGGCAATTTGGTACAGTAGTTATTTTCATTTTTATAGTTCTTTTGATCTTCAATAAATAAAATTGCTTTAGATAAAAGAATATTAGCTGTTTGAATAATTTCCTGCCAATTATTTCTACCAAAATTATTTTTCAACTCTACCACCAGAGACTGCAGCTCATCTCCAATTTTGAATCTATTTGCCATATTAATTCTCCCTTAGTTATGAATTCTATAAATCTTCCGAACTATATATTCACTTATATTTCTAATCTATCATTTAGCTATCACTTAAGCAATATGCTTTCTTAACTTTATAAAATTATCATTTAAGTAACTTTTTGGAATTTTATATTCGTTTCACGATCAGCTTTTCACTATCTAGTAGGTATGATAAGCTAAAAAATATGATTCATTTACTGGAGGAACTTCATATGGATTTTTTCAAGTCAGTTTATTTGCTTTATTTTACGATGCTTTCACTGATTATAATAGGTGTCCTAAATATTCAGGACAGCTGGATGTCACTTCAAAATTTGTATGCATCCAACGCTCATAATGATACTGCTGCAAACGAGGTTCTGTATAAACCCGCATTAGATATCATTCATTACCGTGATAAGGTCTTTATGCTTCACACGCAACTCATAATATGTTTACTTATAATTGGAATTATCTACTGTGTCGTTCAGATCTTTTCTAATACTATTTCAAAAAAGAAAACTCAGCCATCATTTAGCAAATATATCATAGCGTGTGCCTTTATTTTCATTCCAGCTAACGCCCATGTAATTGCCTCATACCTTACGTTTATCTCGTTTAATGAAGATATAATAATGTTCTTGCCATTTATGTTACTCGTAATAATTCTTTTTATTGGAACAAAACAGCCTAGAAAAAGAATGAACTAAAAAAGCAGCTATTCAAAAGAATAGCTGCTTTTTTAGTTCGATACTTAACAGAATCTTTTATACTGTGATTAGACTACGAATCATTTCTTTAAATGAGAAGTCATAACCACTTTGGATGTATAAAACACAAGTTGCATCCAATGTTGTATTTCCACAACATAGGATGCGACTTGTGTTATTAAAGCTATCTAGAGTTCATTAAAAACAAGTTTTACCTAAACAATAACTTAATTAAAAGTCCGTCTATTATTAAGCAGAATATACTTTAGCAGTGAGATAGGTTATTGCCCCTGCTGTCCCACCCCAAAAAGCATCAAGATACACACCTCTTCCTTGATCTGCGTAAAGAATTTGACCACCTTTCACTAAGTAAGCACCAACCATAACGTTTGCTACCCACCCAGCAACACCTAATTTAGTAAGTATCGCGTTCAATATGCCTGTGGTCATAGATGAAGAACCAGCTATATACAATGGATGGTTTTTAATATCTTGGATAAGTTGATGAGAGAAGTAATAACGGTATCCCCACCAAAATAATTCTGAGTCGGCGTATGATGAAGTATTGATGGATTTAATATCGATTCCTGAAGAGGGTTGTTCAGCAGTAATTTTAATCCCTTTATCCCCCACAACAGCATGTACTTGATCATTTTCTAATGCTAATTTTGCTTGTGAGTTAGCATTTTGTAAAGCAGTAGTAACAAGAGCCAATTCATCTGTGTTCAATACTTGAGATGCTGATGGAGAAAGTTTGAATTGGGAATCTTCAAAAGTAACATATGAATCCGCTTTTTGTTGCAACTCTGCGCTGATTTCGCCTACAGATGCAGCAGTTGCTGAAACTTCTGACGGGTTTACGGATGAAACTTCTGGCTGATTTGCAGCTGAAACAGAAGATACGACAGTTCCCATAACAATAACACTAGCCATAGTTGCTGATACGATTTTTTTCATTTTTATTGCTCCTTTTCTAAAATATGTAATTGCAATTAGAAAATTATCATGATTTCAAAATTTAGTCAATACTTTTGGTAAATATTGCATTTCTCGAATATTTCATTGTACAATTAAATACAACATCCTATTTTAGAGCACAAAGCTAATTGAATAATGTCCTGAATACTTAACCAAACAAACATTCAGGCAATATAAAATACTATGTTGAGAAGAGGGATATCATGAGATTTAATAAAATGGCTTTGAACTTAGTCTTATGTTTTTTAACTGGTTTGCTAGCATTTTATATTGTTTCACGCACTATTACTTTGACATCCATTTTCGCTTGCCTTGTAGCTACCGGAATTGTTGCATTAGGATACTTTGTTGCACATTTATTAAAAAAAAGAAGTCTCAAATAGTCTCTTTACATAAGAACTCAATCGATTAAGCTTAATTCCGCTTTTTTAAAACAAAAAATCATGATAATTCTCCGTTAGGAAACCCGCTGCATACAACTGATTTATGTTGTCATTTTTCGTTTATCTGCCAATAAAAGCGATAATCACCATTTAGATCTTGATCTAGCAAAAGATACGCTGAAGATAGAACCATATTCAAGGCTTCTACTTCTGCCAAGGTGCGAGATATTCGAAAAAAGTCGTCTTCTCGGTCGGCGATGTGAATCAGTTTCAAGACTTCGCGCAGAGCTTCCGCATTAGCCTGCGCGTTTTCTGTCCATTTGTTACTTTATTTTCTTCATAAGGACGTTCTACCTTCCTCGTTTCTTCCAGCGAAGGGCCTCGGGTCCAGGCCTTTTAGTGAAGCAGATCCATTGGAAGCTCGAAAGTCGTAAATACCAGTGTGTAATGTAGCAGTAGACCTTTGAAATATTTGCCGCAACATTGGCCAAGTCCCGATCTGCTTTCGCATTTGACATAGCTCACTTGCGTTGTATCCTGAGCGAAAAGACACTGATTCACCGGTTCATTCATCTGTTTTAGCGTCTTTTGGCGAAAGGCTTCGATTAAGTCTTTTTCGGTTAGGATCGGGTTTAGGAGAAGCTGGTAAATTGCCCGGGCTTTCGCTCTGTATTGGCATTTGTTTCATGTCTGAAGGACCGGAGAAGGAATCACAGAGGAAGTCAGCAAGTCAGGTACGCTCTTCATCCAAATTTTTGTGTCCGTAGGCTATTAAAAAGAAAAGATTTCAGCTAGCTGTCATTCTTAAACATTTAGAATCATTGAATGGAGTAAAGGTCAAATAGGAAGAAGGTTTATTTCAATTGGCTCTTTCTAACTTTCATTTCATTTTTTCTTTCTTCTAATATATTTTCGATCGCGGAATTTTTAGATCGCAAAGACGTTTTTTTTTGTTGTTTACGTTTTCGAGTGTTAGCAATGTCGTACAATTTGAATATATTATTTTGTTCCGGATAAGAAACATAAGCTATATGTTCGGCTGTAGCAACAAGACCCATTTTTCTGAGCCGGCTGTCTGTAAATAAGTCATCTGGTACTTCTTCTGGCAAATAGATTTTTTCATCCATAAAGACTAAACTCCTTTTTGTTGTTTAGATTTTCGGATTGAAACTTGAATTTTCTTAGATGGAATAAGAGCCACTTGGAACCCTTTAGAAGTAAATTCGTCCAGCAGTAACAAACGTTTTCTATCCTGGTATTTTTCAACCAGAGTGATTACATCGTCTTTAATATTTTTGATTTCACAAATATCAATACTTTGTCCGCGTACAATTTCTATTAAATTTCCAGCTTCAAATTCGATTTCCATTTTTATCCCCCTTATTATTTATTGTTATAACTATTTAAAAAGTTTCTTAAGTAGATCATGTTTATTTTCCGGAACTGCATTCATTAATTCTTCGACTGTCTGCTTTGTGATGAATGGCAATAGCTCTTTTAAATCCTCGAAATTCTCTGAGTTCTCGGCTATATCTAATAGTATGTTTATGCGTAATTGCTTTTCAGCCAAGATAATTTTTGTATCAAGATCTTCCTTATACTGATTGGAAAGCTCTGTTATCGTCTTTTGCTGCTCAAGCTCTAGAATATTAATTTTCTGTAAAAATGACTGTTCTTGATGATGAAGCGAATCCTGGATTCTTTCAACCTTTGCTTCTTGATTATATAGTTCATGGTTTTTTTCACTCAATTCAATTTTAAGGTTTTGTATAGTAGTTATTGCTTCATCTTTATAGCTCTGATACTGATCCCTCAATTGAATAAAATCACTCTCAAGTGATTCATACTTTATTTGTTTATTTTCTAAAGTAGCAATTTCATTTTCCAATCGATTGATGCGTGTCTTATACTCTTCAGCTAATTCACGCTGCAGCTTATTATTCTCTTTGACCTCTTGTAATTCTTCTTCCAAATTCTTTAGTTTTTGACTACTGGCAAGTGCCTCCTCTTTATATTGATTCAAGGAAACATTCTGCTTATTAATTTTATTATTTAGCGATTCAATTTCTTCTTCTTTTGATTGAACAGCTTTTGTAATTTGTATTTCATGCTGAGCTAAGTCATCTAAGCTTTGCTCCATAACATTATCAAATAGCATAGTGATTCGACGCATCAATCCAGCCATTTCGGTAATCTTCGGCTGCATAAACTCATTTTTAGTTGCCTTTTCATATAATGCAGCTTTAGCAATCACATCATGTAGCCAGTCTGCATCATTTAGGGGAGACTTTGCTATAAGTTTATTAAGATCATCTTTCTCTTCATGCGTTAACCTAAATCCTTTTGTTGTTGTCGTTTTTTCGCTCATCGAATCCCTCCGTGGACTTATAATAATCATTATGTTTATATTTTATCACATATTAGTTAATGCGTAAAATCCTTTGTTAACAAGGGTTAACAAAATTATAAATAGTTAACTACTTAACATAAAATAATGATTTATAGGAAATAGCGATGAAAATAAGGATGGTATTAGTAACTCACGATAAGTTATAATTATCGTGAGTTACTATAGAAATCGGTGTATTATGATGGCTCTATTTTCATACCTTTTTTCATAAAAGAGGGAGAAGATAATAGAGTTTAGAAAAGGGGATTATAAGTGATGAGTCCGGAAGAGAATAATATCAAAGTTAGTGTTTTTGAGACATCAGGAACACGGCAGCTAACTATTCAAGAGATTAATGAGAAAAAAGAACGTTTAGGTCAAATTATAAAAACGGTCCAAAGCGCTTCTCAATCATCTAATAGTAAAAGAGCTTATACATCAGATTGGAAGAAATTTGTAAGTTTTTGTGATGATATGGGAGTATCCGCGTTGCCGGCTACAGAAGAAACAATTACCATGTTCTGCGCGCAGATGTATGAGTCGGGTTACAAGCGTGCCACGATCTTACGTCATTATAATACAATCTTAGCTGCACACCGTTTGAAGGGTTTTAAGATGGACTATCTGCCCTCTCTAAATACATTTATAAAAGGGATGAAACGGGACCGGGGAGCTAAACAGAGCGGCAAGAAAGCAATAGAAATTGAACTGCTTTTACAATTGGTGGATCTTATTCCTAAAGATAATTCATTAGTAAGCAAGAGGGATAAGTTTTTGCTGCTTTTCTCATTTTCTAGTTCAAGACGACGTTCTGAATTGAGCAGCCTGGATATAGAACATATAAAACTGCAAGAAGATGGATTAGTAGTATTCATTACGAAAAGCAAAACAGACCAGGAAGGAAAAGGAGAATCTTTATTGATACCTTACGGCCAGAATACCTTCACTTGTCCTGTACAAGCTTACTTAGAATGGATTGATGTTGCGGAAATTAGATCAGGCCCATTGTTTCGTCCAATAACTAAGATGGGCAGACCTCTTCCCAAACGATTGTCTGGGGCATCTATATCTACAATAGTTAAAAAGTATATTCAGCTTGCCGGACTTGAAAGTAAAGAATATGGAGCTCATAGTTTGCGCGCAGGCTTTGTTACTACAGCTAGGCGTAAAGGCAAGCCAGATTATCAAATAATGTCTCAGACAGGACATTCTTCAGCTGTGATGTTGGATCGTTATACTAGATTAAATACACTGGTAGCACGTAACAGCTCAGCTAAAGATTTAGGGCTTTAAAGAAGTTGAATTTTAAGACCGAGATACATTCGAAAATACAAAAAAGGCATCTATATAATAGATGCCTTTTCCGTTCAATTAATCACTTTCAAATCGTATAATCTTGCACCATATCAATTTAAACTAGTTATTTATAATGAGAACTCGGATAAATGATGGTATCACTATTTTGTGTAGAGTATACAGTTTCAGCATGGATCTCTAGTTTTTTCACTCCTGCAATATTAACTTCGACTTGTGTACCACCAATTTCTTTAGAAAGCAATTCTTTTGAAATTTGTTGATGCGTATCTCCATCTTTAAATTCAATGGTTGTTTCTGCATCCAGGGCACGTACATCTAATGCAAGTTTTTGATATTTACCATTCGGATTAAGAGTTATTGAGTTTACACTTCCAATTAGACGTATTACTTTTTCATTCCTTACTGACGATGAATCTTGGGTTAATCCAGAACCATATGCATATCTAATAGGTTCCTTTGTTATCGGAGTCTCTTCGCGCTTTTCTCCAAAGTTAATCGTAGCGGATTTATTATCAACTGTTACATTCGTTTTAAGCGCCTCTTTCACTGCATTTACAGGTATGTACACTTGTCCATTAATAACAACAGGCTGCTCTTTAGTTACAGATTGAATACCATATCCTTCTACTGCATACTTAAACGTTTTGTAGGTAGCCTGTACTGTTTTGCTCGTAGCAGCATAACCGGTCCCACCTCCTACTACTAATAAAACTGATAATATTAAACTGATTTTTTTCTTGTTCACTAAAAAACCTCCTTGGTAGATATATATTATTATAATACTTTTGAACTAAATTGTATATGAATAAATACCTATAAATATCATATTTATAATTATATATTCCTAAAAATAAATTAACATTTTTTAACCACTTATGATATACTAAAAAAGTGTTAATTGTGCATTATAAATTGGAGGGATTGAAATGAATCTTCAAAATAAGATAACTACGGTATGTTTTAATGATCATGTTAAAAACTTTAGAAAGAAGAACGGTGAAAGTAGAAGATCGTTTTCTGAGAGATACGGCTGGTCACCAACAACTACTCAAAATTATGAAAATTTTTATGATGTCCCATTAGAGAGCGCGCTTCTATTAGGACATCATATGGGTATGTCTAAATATTTTGTCTATGTAACTACGTTACGTACACCAAAGCCTAATCAAGACTATGAGGCAACGGTTATTAAAGACAAAGCTATAGTTCTTAAAAAGATAGTGTCCAGTTATCGCATCACTACAGCACCAGAATTTTACGGACGTTGTTTTAAGAGAGCTGTTAATGGAGAAGAAAATGAAGGCATTTTCCCTCAAGTATTAGAAACATTTGAAACGATCGGTATAAATAAAGATCAGTGTCTAAAGATACTCCAAAATGCATACACTGTTGATACCGATGATATCCATAATGATGGAGTTAGTATTGAAGAAGCTGTTAAAATATGTAAAGTTGTAAAACTTCCATTTACTTCGGTTTTTGTACTACTTCCCAAGAATGAAGTTTATATAGAGAATAAAAATGATTATAAAGCAGGTGATCTAGCTTACTCAATGGATCATTTCATTATGGAAGAAACTGAGGTGAAATTTAGTTTCGATAAAATCAACATTGATATATCTGATACCGAAGCTAAAATTTTGATGGACGTATTAACTTCCCTACGTAAGAATAAATGAGAATCGTAAAAATCAAATATTAAAAAAAAAAGCCCAAAAAGACGATTTTACTAACGTCTTTTTGGGCTTTTGTTACACTAAATTTATCCTGGAATTCGTAGATCAAAGTTCGAAACACGTTCTGGATGCATAGCTTTGAGAAATTTTCGTACGATACTTCTCTCAGCAATCTCATGAGAAACAAAAAAACAACAAAGATCCTCCAAAGTATCTTGTTGCATCAGCATACTTTCTTCTTCTTCCTTTATAGTGATACAAATAGGTGTATCCGCAATGACTTCTCGAATGTCCAAATCATTACTGCAGATGATACTTGCACTAAGTAACATGGCTGCTGCTAAACTGTGCATTTCTCCTAAATCGTTTGTATTCTTTAAGGGCCGTCCTTGACTCACCTTTTTTTCATCGAGTCGACGAAATGCTTCTTGAATATCTCTTACATATTCAAGGTACAAATCGTATAAGGCATCTGTCGTAATACACGTTTCTTCTTCCGGATCAAATAATTTCCATTGTCCGGATTCGATAAACTTCTGCACCTTATTTTTAACTGAAGGAACTTTAAGTTCATTTAGAACTTCAATGTGAATATAAATTTCTTCGTATAAATCATTAATCCATTGAAACACATCTGCGCGCTCGAAAACATTTGCATGGATAATTATATTAGCATCGATAAAAGATTTACCTTTACGCTTCATTTTTTTGCGCCTCATGCATTTCTTTAATCGATTGAGACTGAAGCATTTCAGCTTTTTCAGGACTATATCTTGAAAGCTTATTTGATGCAGCTAAAGGGTCTATCCTATGCTCTGAAAGGGCTTCTTCGATTGCGTTTACATAATCCACAAAAAGGTTGAGCTTTTTGGGCTGATCAAGTGGACTCTCAGGCAAACCGAGCTGTTCACGTTCTAAGAGCCATTCTTGTTCATCCATTTTCTTCACCTTAGTAGTTATGTCCAACTCCTCTAATCGACGCGATACTGCTTCATACGGCATAGAGGACATATCAGCCAGGTGAATAATAGCTTCTTTATATTTATAAAGTTTAGAGAGCTTAGGCCATATATCCTTGGTAAGAGCTTTTGGCAGCATGACAGCTGCAGCAAAGCGATCAGCTGCGCGTTCATGATCAAAATCCTGATCAAGAATCTGGTTAAACTCTAATAAATGCCAAAGCTCATGTGCTGCTGTAAAATAGCGAGTACGTAAAGGATGAAAAGTATTTAAAGCTATAAATTGATGGCCAGAAACATGTTTAATAGCTGCTCCATAATAATTAGGGTCTTCTACATATTGATAGATCACTTTCGCCTTATCAGCTAAAATGCGCTCAATATATGGTCCAATAAAGAATGTAGCATTTATTTTTTCCTCTAAAAAATCAGCCGCGAATACTTCAGCAGTGAATTCCGCTTGTAATTTACGATCCATTATATCACCTAATTTTTCAATCCAATATAATCTTCGATTGCAAAAAGTAGTGCGTTTAATTCTGATTTCGAACGTCGGTTCGAAAGCCCACCTCTTAGCTGCACTAACAAACGTTCTTCTTTAAAAGAAGGGTCTTTCGTTAATTCTTCCACAGATGTTTCCATTAAGCTCGCCAGTTCAATAATCCGTTGTGGTTTAAGTGTTCGCTTACCCGCTAACATATGCCCTACCAGTGATTTGCTCACCTTCAGTTCATCAGCAAGCCATTGATGAGATTTATCGTTCTTCGACATCCAATCTTTCACCTTATCAATTACAACCTTATTAGTACGCATATTACCAGCCTCCTTGACTACATTTATTGTACCATTTATTGTAGTCGACTACAATGTGATTCTTTTAATTTCTGACTACACTATACATTCTCATATTCGACTACAATATCTTTTATAAAAATGAACATATTAGTAAGCAATAATTAGGAATGATTTTTCCTAATTAGAGACAGTATTCTTTATAAACAATCCTTACATGCTTTTGTAAACCCCAATAATAATTTAGGATTATCAATAACTTTACTAAACGTTAATCCTAATCCTAACAGAGCTGGTTCTGAATCCCGTGTGTAACTATACTCGTGATTATTGAGTTCAAATACAAACATATCATAGATAAATTCCAATCCTGTTAAATCGGATTCGATAGCATCATTTAGTTCTTTTTCGTGCCTATCCAGTAAGCTATTAAAAGCTTTAGAGTCTGTCTTTTTTATAAATCCTCCTCCGGGGATGCTATAAATCTTGTCAGTATCACCTTCATCCAATCCCAGTTGCATCATTCCTTCTTTGAACTGATCATTACTAAAAGCAAACATCATAGGAAATTCATTAAATTCATTTCTTTGTTTAGTAATTAGGCTAATGTAATTGTTCATAATATTACTGCCTCCATTGACTAGGGCGTGTTTTAAAACTAAAGATGGAAGATAAACCGATTTGGGTTTAGGATAAGAACAGAATAAATCCAAAGGTGGTTTTCACGAATATGCAAAGACGTCATGCCATTAAAGACTCGGATTGGGAACGAATTGAATCCCTTTTCCCACCCGAAAATACAGGAGAAGGACGACCTTCGAAATCCAATCGCCTCATGCTTGATGGGATGCTGTGGAAAGTGAAAACGGGTGCGCCTTGGCGAGATTTACCTGAACGGTTTGGGCCTTGGGAAACCATCTATGGTCGTTTTCGTTTATGGAGCCAAAACGAAGTGTTTTCTGTTATTTTTGAAGCGCTGACGCAGGATGCGGATCTGCAAGAAGTGTCGCTCGACAGTACTTCCTGCAAAGTCCATCAACACGCGGCAGGGGCTAAAAAGGGGCGGAAAATGCCGAAAATAACCAAGAAATTGGATGTTCCCGAGGCGGACGCAATACGAAAATCCATGCCGTAGTCGACGCGCTTGGTAATCCTGTGCACCTGTTTTTGACACCGGGAAACACGCATGATTCGGCGGTGGCTGTGAACGTATTGTCTAAGGTCCCGCTTGTGCAAAGCGTCGTATTAGCCGATAAAGCTTACGGATCGTTAGCAATTCGGAGCTTTATCGAATCGCAACAAGCGACCTTTTGTATCCCGCCGAAAGCGAACGCATCTGAGCCTTGGGCTTGCGATTTCTATCGGTACAAAGAGCGTCACGTTGTCGAATGTTTCTTCAATCAACTGAAGCAATTCCGTGGAGTCGCCACGCGTTACGAAAAGCTTTCTCGGCATTTCTTGAGCTTCGTTTATTTGGCTTCGACGATGATTTTATTGAAATAGTTGGGCGGAATCGGGTTTTAAAACACGCCCTAAT
>Ga0308161_1001807_pt1 | contig 24336 bp, 30 predicted proteins | sample PhyFR2_FD_201034 | JGI IMG/M metagenome (GOLD analysis project Ga0308161, IMG submission 201034) | Phyllosphere microbial communities from UC Gill Tract Community Farm, Albany, California, United States - DLSLF.R2 | ecosystem: Host-associated > Plants > Phyllosphere > Unclassified | place: USA...
GCGCCGCCTGACGCGCCATCGGCGGCAGCGTGATGGCGCGCTGCTGCAGCCCCTGTAATGAAGCGGCCAGCAGATGACCGACCGGCGACACCAGCAGTCCCAGGCCAACCTGCGCGCACTGCATCAGTTGCATGACAGAAGCGCTCTCCACGATCACCCGGGGTACCAGCGCCGCCTCGCGAAAAGCCATATCAAGATAACGCCGGAAATAACGCGTCGGCTCCGCCAGGCAGAGCGGCTGTTGTGCCACTTCATCAAGCGTCAGCGCGGTTTCTCCCACCAGCTCAGGAAAATGGTCGGGATGGAATAGGGCTTCAACGCCCCGGTCTGCCAGCAACTCGGTCTGAAAATGGAGTTCACGCAGGGTTGCCATCTCGAAAAAACCGATCCCGACATCCACGGTGTGGCTGTTGAGCGCTTCCAGCAACTGGTCAGCACTCAGCACCGCAATGCGGTAGTCGAGCTGAGGATAACGCGCCTGCACCGCTTTCAGCAGCAGCGGCAGTGCCATGCTGCACTGCGGCACCACGCCAACCCGCAGCGTACCGTTCACCCCATGCTTCAGCGATTCCACTTCCAGCTTCAGCCCCTGATAGACCGAAACAATTTCCCGCGCCCACGCCAGCACACGGTCGCCCTCTGGGGTAAATCCGGCAAAGTTATTGCTGCGGTTAATCAGCGGCAGGCCCAGCTCGCGCTCCAGATTTTTCAGGCGCATAGAGAGGGTCGGCTGTGTAACAAAACTGGCTTCCGCGGCCCGCCCGAAATGGCGTTCACGCTCCAGGTTACATAAGTAAATTAGTTGTTTAATGTCTATATTCTTTTACCATCAATAACTTACGTATTTATATTTTAGCCTTATGATTTTTTATGTACTACTAAATGTACTAAATAAAATTTCACTACGGCTTTCACGTCGTTGTTAACATCATATTATGCCTGATGTGACTTCGGTTCAAATCGTCGGCCGTAGCGGTTCATAGACGGACACTACCTCGGCCGTGATTTTCCCCAGCACGATAATCCCGTCCATGCCCTCTCCGTCGATCGTCTCTCCGTCTGAAGTGATGATCCCTGTACTGAACAATTTTCCCAGTTGCGGGTATTCGCCTATCTGGAATGCGACCTTGTCGCCCGGTGCTGGCTTCAGTGATTTGTCCGCCAGCACGAACCCGTCAGGCGTCTCAATCAGGATCATGTTGTTGCGGTGAGGCATCAGTACATCGTTCAGGTCGATGCGTTGCTCGATATAATCGGACGCTGGTGATGGAAATCCCATAATTACCTCACATATCCCATGTTGCGTAACGACCAGGTCTTATTCTCGCTTTCCTCGGTAACGAGCTCGAAGAAGAAATTCTGGTAACGCCGAATCCACCGATTGCACTCTGCCAGCGTCCACACGTGATTAACGTCATCCAGACGCTTCTGGAATGCCGCCGTGGTGACAATCTGCCGCCCCCTGCCATCTGTTGTTATCGCTCCAGTGAACGCCGCGTGTACGTCACTCTCTCTAGCCATGATAAATCCCCCTCTGATAAATACTGTATGGATAAACAGTAATATCTATCGGTGGTTTTGATCAAGGCGGAGCGGGGACAGATTTGTAAAGGGGTTGATGGTGAAGGGTTTTTAGTTGGCGCTGGCCGTGGCGAGTGACTAATCTCAAATTACACCCGCAGCCCGCTGAGACTGGCGCGGTACACTCTGCCCCGTCGCCGGGGTTTTTTTAGATTAAACCGGCTGATTCTATATGCTTCCAGAAGCTGCGACAGTGCGAGTGCGCATTAGTACCTTTCTCAACTTTTCGAATGGTTTCTCTATTATAAAGTGCGCAAGGATTCCTGTAGCCAATGTCGCTGTGAATAATATTAGAAAGTTCATTACCCCAGAATACTCAACTGGCAGGGCGAGCATTACATAATTATATAGATAAATAGAAAAAGAGCATCTCCCAATAAAAGCCATTACAATATAAATAATATTTTTTCGATTGGAGTAACGTTCTTTTACGGAGGCATACGCAAGGGAAATAACGAAAAGGCAGGAGATAATTATTTCAAACACCCTTGCTCTGTTTTGATAAACTCCATACGGAGAAAAAATCAGAGTGACCATAAACGCGACAACGATCCATATAAGGCCATATTTTGACAGTGTTTTATAAATGCTCTCCCTATGAAAATAGCTAAGAACTCCAGCAATAAACAAGCAAAGGTAAGCTGGCAGACCAAAAATCAACACGACATCATTGCTTAGTATAGCAATACTTAATGCCAGAACAAACGTTGCACCAAGGGTCATGATCTGCTTGGATAGAGATGACAGTAGTGAGAAGAGAATAGGCAATAACAGGTAGAACTGCATTTCTGCGGCAAGAGTCCAGTAGACGCCAGAAACAGAGTACATCGTATCATTAAAGAAATTGTGCACAAAAAAGATATGAGTAAGTAAATCAAACTCTGCAACAGGCTTAAACACAACATTATATTTGGTTATTATTAAGTACCAGAATATCATTGATACATAATATGCCGGTGCTATCCTAAGAAATCTATTTAATACATACCTTAGATATGTTGTTTTTTGAAACCCGCCTGAGAACTTACCCTGAGTTGATGCCCCCATGCAGAAGCCGGATATAACGAAGAACATGCCAACCCCTACCCAGCCATTGCCAAATAAGTTTCCTAACGCAAATTCAGCATTGTCCGCCCCAGGCGCGCCAAAGGCGCGACCTAGGTGGAAAAATGTCACAAGAATTATTGATATTGCACGAAAGCCATCTATCGCATTGTTTCTCATTTTGCCTTCATTTCACTGCCAAATGCTAGCAAATATATCACGTAGACTTATGGGTTTCATCATGCACAGTTAAGAGGCGGGCTTGTCGGGCCAGTTAAGCTTATCTGTAGTGCCTGGGTTGATTCTACTCAGAATCACGCGATATTTCTTCCATAAAGGTAGCGCGATTGCCTCTTCTTCTGTCGCTATTTCTAAGTCTACGGCATCCTGAAGAATGGCGATCTTACTGCTAGCCTCCGACATTAACGCGTCTTTCTGACCTGCGTTATTAGTCATCATCTGCTGTTTCTGTAGCTGCAGTTCTTCTTTGGTTAGTTCTGGAGGCTTAAACTCACCATCAGAATAGGTATAACCAACCCCAACAGGCTGGCTCTCTGTAATTTCTATTGCAGTTATGCCTTCATCAAATGTCATCGGGGAGGCGTCGGGTCCATCCCATACAATGCAACTGATAACTTTACCGTCTTGAACAAGAGCAAATGTCATTATGCGTACTCCCAAATTATGATTAACCCTTGAGCTCCGATCCCTCCCGCTCGCGTACCTCCTGAAGCACCCGAGTTGCCTCCGCCGCCTCCGCAGCCATATCCTGTAGCTGGAAATCCGTCTCCCGTAGATGCCCTAGATGCCCCGCCATTGCCCGGATAAATTTTGCTGGAACCTCCGAATCCACCTAGCGCCACTGAGGCGGTGTAAACAATCCCGCTATTACCATTTGATCCAGCCGCATTAATGTCGCCGCCTGTTGCAGACCCGCCGAATGATCCTGCGATAACAGAAGCGACAGACGCCGTACCAACTGGCCCCCCACTCCCCCCGCCAGCATTTATTGTCAGAAATGTTGTCGAAGAACCATTACCTCCATTATTTCCGTTTGCAGCAGATCCACCACTACCAATAATGTAGCTCGCGCCTGCAAAGCCTGAAGTGAAAGTTGCCATCACATATCCACCAGATGCACCACCACTTCCAGAGGACTGTTGACCAGAAGTTGTAGCAACGCTACCACCTCCAGCTCCACCGCCGCCAATCGCTTCAACAATAATGGACTTGGTACCTATGCTCGGGCTATAGACACCAGAACTCGTGAGTATCTTTTTTCCCAAAAGGCTACCTGGAGCCACCCCTTGGGTGATATTTGTTCCATCGCCTTGCAAAATAGCATTAGAACCTGACGGAACTGCTACTCCACTTCCGCTTGGTGTCTTTAATGTGATTGAATATGCACCAGTCGTATTATTAACAACCTCCCATTTCTTAATCCAGGCAGGAACGACAACGTTAATATTGGCAGAAAGAGTGCCACTGAATATCAACCTATCTTTAGAGGCCTGAAGCGTTGTCAGTACCACGCTAGAGCCGGATAAACCGGTGATATTGGTTACGCCATAACAACTTTGTGGCACCCATCCAGTTAATGAAGATGTGGTATTTTCAGGATTTGTGTTATTGCCATCTACAGTGTTCAGCCAGAAACCATCAAGAGAGGAGTTTGGTATTCTCGCGCCTTTAGGATAGCCAGCAACTGCAGAGCTAAAATCTGTATTGAAGGAGTATCCGGCACCAGCCTGCGACCATCGTATAGCGGCAGTAATGTCGTTAAATACGCCATTAAAATCAGTTCCAAATGGCGGAATACCACCGGCTGCAAGCGGAGTTCTGGTTAGTGGTGGAAAGCCGTCGGTATAAGATGCCCTACCAGCTGTTATGCCAATTTGTGAATCGTTTGGGATATCCTGCTTTGAGCCCCCTGTTGCAAAGGGAATTGGGAGAAGTTTAGGCTGCGAGCTGTTCTGCATTTTGTATTCCTGAGTCGGGGAAAAAGGTGCCGCTTTCGAATGGCTGCATTTCAGCCTCGGCAAATCCAAAGGTGTTGTTGAAATCGAGCGACATGATGCTGACGCTGACGCCTGCAGGCTTAGCGATCGCATTTGAATTGAGCAGGATGGCCCACTCTACCGGGGTCAGGTTGAAGCCAAAGACGTAGCTCATGGACATAACGCCGGTAATGGCTACGAACGTGTCTCCCTGGTCGCCAAACAGGTAGTACAGAGCTTTGTTCAGCGATGGGATTGAGCAGTCGGTGATGTTCGCCATTGCCTTAGCCAGGATCAGCTTTCTGTATCCATCGTCAGCAAGAGTTACAGTTGACGTCAGCTGAAGCCCTTCAAAAAACGGCGCTTCATTGAATGGCTTTGGTGATTCGTCGCTGGCGCTGATAAACGATTCGTCAAAACCGAAGTATGTCGCCGCTTCACGAACGTTGAGCAGCCTAGAGACGCCAACTATTTTCCCCCACACATCCAGCCCATAACCGGTTGCCGTTGAAACATCCCATATGGATGTCAGGAATTCGTCGGTGAATTCCGTCATGTCCATTGAGGTATTGAATGTTTCAATCAGGCTTCGGATATTGGGGCTGGCGGCGTATTGCGTGAGGATCGTGTCTTTCACGTTTTTCATACAAGGCTCACTGAGATATCACTGGCGTCAAGGGAGGGTATCTGGTCAACGCCATATTCGACGGATGATGCGTAGTTAACGCCGTCCAGGCTGACGGTAACCGACAGCACGTTAACTGATGCAGTGTCGATATTGTTCAGCACAGAGTAATAGCCGCCGGCAAAAACCTTTGACGCGATACGCGCTTTAGGCACCAGGTCACTATTGCCATTGAAGGCGCTGATGATTGACGTGCGAACCTGATCGACAATGTCCGATGGAAGCGATTGTGAGTTCTCCAGTTGGACCATGAACCTGGTTCTGGTCTGTGTCGGAGTGTTCCACGTCATCGTGTACTTAGGGTTGATGTTCGTGCCGCGAGAGGTATCGGTGACCACTGCAGAAGTGTTACCCACCATCCCGCAGCCAGCCTGATTCTTCAGGTAGATAGCCTGAGCAATGTCCTGCGCGGCACCGCCATAAACGGCGATATAGACGCTGTGAGCAGGTACCGGATAATTGGTTGAGCCAATGCTTACCGTTGCTCCTGAGTGATTCGACCACACATAGGCGTCCACAACGCCAGCCACATCGAGCACCGCGGCATAAATTGACTCGGGCGTACCCTTCGCGTTGAGTGCGACAGACTGCCTGCGCCGGTACTCGAAATTAGCACGGGTCTCGACATCATTGCCCGGCACTCCAGCGGCTGCATTGGTGATGCCTGACCAGCCAGTAACCGCGCGATAGATGGTGTTCAGTGAACCTACCGGGCACGCTATGGCCCCGCTGGTCTGATTCTGGAATACGATATCAACAGCGCCAGAGGCGGGAATGGTTGCTTCTGCCAGCGAGGTGTAGATGTAACCCGCTTCATCCTGTGCTGTGCTTCCTGAAGGGATTACAGTGCCTACCAAACCAGTTGCTGTCGCGGTGACCGTGGTTCCCTGCGCCGCTATACGATCAATAAAGTAGATGCGTCCGATGGCGTCCTGAAAACGGCCAGCGGCATAATCCGGGTTGATGCCATTCACTATAGAAAGCAACTGGTCATTCTTATCTGCAATGATGGCAGTTTCGCTCATGGCGATCTGCCCTTGCGGCGTAGTCAGGCTCTTACTCATCCCGCCGCCCAGCGCGCTGTCTAAATCGCTGAGACGCCCGTCTAAAATATCCTTCTCATCAGGCACTGACAGGCCGATATCGGAGAACGTGGCCGCCGGCACCGATGTGGTAACGATTACTGTGTCTGCCATTTTGGCCTCAGAGATTGATGGTGCTTTGGTCGTAGTTGGTGTCGGTGATGGTCATGACGCCGGATGCGATTCGGTTCTGTTTGCCGATTAGAGTTGTGCAGGTTGCGGTCTGTACGTAGTCCAGCTTGAGCGCCTCAGACTGCATCTTGGTGTTGATGAGCTGTGTGCCCGGCCAGTGACCGAGAATGCGCTGGTAGTAAGGGATGCCGAGTGATGTGTCATACCAGGCTTCGCCGAGGAATGTCTTGCATGCGCAGGCCACATCCTGCGCGACAGCGTAGGGATTTGGCGTGGAAGCAAGGTTGCCAGAGCCGTCAAGAGTCAGGTCCCATGCGTCGGTATTTAGCAGGAGGGATTTGGTTATCATGCTTTCTCCGGGCGTAAAAAAACCCGCCGGAGCGGGTCATGTTATTAATTGCATGCTATTGCGACAGGTTGCAGATAGCATGTCTTATCAACTTGAGTATGAGGTGAATATGAAGCAGATTTTTATAATGGCTATTTCAGTTGCTATTTGTTCGTGCGCTGCACCGGTAACCACTGAAGTGAAAAAACCGTCACAATACGAATTAGATCGCGCGCGCACGGCTAAGATTGAGAAGTCAATGCAGGAAAGCCAGAGCAAATCTAATGATGAATACAAAGAAAAGGCCAAAAGCTCCGGGTGCAATTCCCACGCACTGGAGGCATCAAAGGCTTTCTTTGAAATGGCAAAGAGGTATTACGGAACTAACCCGGATATGATCACAGAGACACCAGAAGACTGGGCGAACATCGCAGCACAGTCATGCGTGTCAGGATTTGAGGCGGGATTAAGTGGACAGCCTCAATCGCTTCTGGATAATCATCTTTTCGAAATTCGGTATAACTTCACAAATCCTTTCCAGTATAAGGCTGTCGCTGAATCAATGTATTTGGGTTACGGAAGGGCTAAGCGTTCGGTTCGCCTGAATTAGACGTTCCACTCTGCACGCCCTTATGAGTATGCGTGGAAAGTTTAATGCCTTTACCAGTAACCTCACCAAGCGCCGTAATGTTGCCATTAAAGGTAAAATCACCAGCATAACTTCCGGCGCCCTGTGATACCGGCCCGTTAAGGATGATATTTGCCGAGCTCAAAGTCAGTGACGTGTCGGCGTTAACCTCAACCACAGGGGCGGTCATGGTCACTGCCAGTGGCGATACTATATCGATACCGTCATCCCTGAACCGTACATACTGGCTTGGCTCAGAATTAAGCACGCCTCCGAGATATAGAGCATCCGCATAATTATGAACTCGATTAGATCCGGGCAATGAAGGTTCTTTCGTCGCTTTTACTCCGCTGATATCCCTATCACATATGGCAAGCATGCCAATATCATCCTTAACCGGAGGCATAATTAATGCGCTTGCTCCACGCTGTAAACGCCAAACGGGGACGCCGTATATTTCGGTTTTAGGGATTACTTCTCCAGCACCGGTAAACCCTTCGACTAATGGCCTTACAGTTACCAGTTCACCGCCTTCAGATACGTCAGTTACCAATGCCAGGGTAATAAAAGCATTACTCATCAGCATCCGATGAAACAGAAATTCCTGCACATTGGCATCAGAAGTTGAATCCTGCGGGGTACTCGTGAACACATTCTGCATATCACTGCCTTATCTCGGTTAATTGCGCGAGAGCTCCACGACCAATCGTCGTCCATGGGCCGCCTTCCATCCAGGATGAAAGGTGATGAGTGGCGGCAACTAGCGTATATGTGCCACTTGCGTTTGGAAGCGATGTTTCTAGTTGAAAGCGTCGCCCCAAAACCAGCAAGTCAGTATAGGTGCATTGAAAAGAAACCCCATAATTGCTGAATACCGGGTAACCAAGCAGCCCTGTATCAGGGGATATAAAGGGCTTCACATCATCCACCGAACCCGTTTGAGGCCAGATAAAAACAACCCCTAATCTCGGATCGAAGTTAATACCCGCGGACTTAGCGGCCTTCCTCATTTGTTCAATGGGATTGCCGTCAAAGTAAGGATTAGACAACTTATAGCTAACCCCATTATTGACCACTGTGAATCCAACGCTCTTAGCGATAGAAGTTATGACATCTGCCACATCAACACTTCCACTCGCGCTGAAAGGTGGCGCCGGAATAGATTGCTCAAATCCCGTAGCGTTTCCACTGATGATCAGGGGTGCATCAGGCATTTGATTGAAGTCAGCAAAGCAGTTTGTGATCGTCCCGAAGAAAACAATCTTGTCATCAGCCCAAACCTTTAACAGGTTCTGCTTGGCTCCATTTAGCTGAATGCCCTTATAGCTTAGCTTCGCCATCAAATCGATGCTCAAGCCGAATATGCGACCCTCCAGAGTGGAGCCGGATACGCCACCATAAGCACCTATTTCAACCTCAGCTTTTATGTCGCTGAGCGTCAGCGTGTCATTGCCATTATCGTCAAACTTTCCCTCTTTCAGTTTGAATTCAAATTTAAGACTGCGTTTTTTATAGGTCATGCTGCAGCACTCATCTCGTCGGGCGTGGCATAGAACAGCAGGAAGCGATCACCCAGCCCTTCATAGCTCGGGTCATCACTTCCCTTTGTGTCAGCGAAGAACAACTCACCCTGGAATCCCAGATACGGATAGCGCACCAGCCGGTTACCATTCAGGCATTTCACCCCCTGTGCAATCCATACGTCACCTAAACCGATATCCATGTACAGGCCAGTTGAACGCTGGAAGATGCGCAGGGTTACTGACTGCTCACCCATCTTTACCGTAGACTCCTGAGCCTTGATTGGCTGCAATGTGATTGTCTGCATCAGGTAAGCACCTTAACCAGGTCTGTGACCGAGGATGAGAGTTTATTGATAGCTGAGGTGGCCGCGCCGTTAATCGAAGCTGTGGTGGTCTGTGTGATGTTATTAACAGTGGAAGAGACCTTGCCTGCCACTTGATTAGCCGCGCTGGAAACGGAGTTCTTCAGTCCTGTCAGGGCCGAAGATACGCCGCTCTGCGTTGCCTCAGTGGTGGATGAGTTCACTTTTTCCGTCACGGTGCTGGGAGCCATGCTGGTTGCGTTAGCCGTGGTCTTACTCTGTGCCGTGGTGCTGGTCAGCGTGACTTCTGCAGATTCAAGCACAGACTGGAAAATAGCCTCAACTGTCAGCAGGGTGACGTCCCGGTCAGAGGTGCGGTAGTTATAGCGCACAAGATCGTACTTCTCGTACGTGGTATCAGGTGTCTCGATGTCATAAGTCATCGTGTCTTCAACCATCGCATCGAGCGCGGCAAGCATATCGGCGCGGCTTGTCAGAGAAAAGTTGGTTAGGTTGGGAAGTGATCCCGTCAAGCCAGACCAGCCCTCAAGCACAAAAAGCACCCTGATTACCGGCGGCCGCTTTACCTTGTTGTAGGAGTTGTAAGATCCAGCCTCAATCGGCGCGGAGACAACAGAGGCGTCAGCCCCGTACTCAACACCGAGGAAAGACGAAGGCGACAGCGCCTTGCCCGTCCCGCTGTTGAAGTAGATGCCATAGCCGGGGCCGATGATGCTGTTGATTACCGAGAAGATGCCGCCACCCTGCACGGCATTAAGTAGCGTCGTTTCATTCAGAGAGAAGTTCATGATCAGCCCTGCCCTGACATAGATGGAGCCAACAGACTGTTGCGGCTGACGTTGCGCTGTACATCCTGACCGAGAGCATTAACAGAGGTGGCGCTGCTCTGCACACTCATTTCGCCAATGTGAATCTCGGTTTTAGCTGATGGTTGTTGCTGCATGGTCTGCTGGCGCATTGCTGTAGCCGTCGAGCCAACCTGAATGCCGCTGAGAATGTCCTGGTCGGATACGTAGCCTTTGCCGTTCTCATGATTGATGATGCCGCGGATCAGCTTAAATACAGTCTCGGTATCTTCGCCTGACAGCTTCTCATCAGCCTGCTTGCCGGTAGCGCCGACCAGCTGCTTGATGTACGCCTGAACATTGTTGTTATCGTCTGCCGGTGCATACTTGTTCACCACGGACTCAATCGTGTTTACACCGCGGCTGAAGTACAACTGGATTTGCCTGTAGAGGGCAGAAATTCCATCCCGCATGCTTTCGAAAACGGCAAAGCGACCATTCTCACCGCTCTCTTTAGACGCTCCAGACTGCCCTACATAATTCAGGTTCCCCGGATTGTTATTGCGAATTCCTCGGGGAGCTGTATCAGGCGGAGCGCCATTTCCTTTTGATTCAGCATTATTACGGAATGGAATCACTGGCTCTGATTTTTCAGCACCGGGCTCATCACCATGCAGCAGGTTTATACCGGTTTTATCTTTCAGCCATGTGCGAAGTTGAAGTCCCCATTCGGCAGTTTTATCCGCACCCAGACCATTGTTCAGAGCATTGGCGACAGGGTTGTCGGTAAGCCACGCATACTTTTTTTCGAGGATTGCAGCGTATTTCTGAAGCTCAATCAGACCCGCGATCATGCTTACGCGAGAGATAGCCACCATGGCCGCCCTGACACCTCCGAGTGCCGAGGTAATTCCAAGAAGCCACTTGCCCCCTACGAATATCAGCAGTGCCTGCAGCACGTTTTCCCAACCGCCAACAGCACTGACGATGTCGTTTATCTGCTGAGTGATATCCTGAAGTGACTTGCTGATTTCTGGCGCGTGAGTTGCGATCCAGTTGCCGACACGCTCAATCAGCGGGATCAGCTTTTCAACGTACGGTATTAGCGCGGTGTACAGCACCTGAGACGCTGCAGAGAAGTTCTGCTTCATTTCCGCCAGGCGGCGGTTAAATTCCTGCGCTTTACGCGTCGCATCCTCAGTCGCGTGCGACATCTTCGTGAACCGGTCAGCATCTGCGACCAAATTGCCGTTGGTCAGCGCCTGCTGCGTCTGATTATCGAAATTGAACATGCCTCCAAAGCGGCGCTGTGCATCTTTGCTTAGCTTTCCCCAGTTATCCGCAATTTTGCGCATAACCTCTTCGGAGTTGTCGTTCTGGTAATCGAAGTTGGCACCGGTTGCGCCAGCAAAGGACGATAAAGCAGCGAAGAGAGGGTTATCCTGACCACCGCCCGTCCTGATTTGTGTCAGTACGTTCTGAAAACCGCTCAGCGTGCCGGTAATCTTCTCAGCACTCGAACCGGCCGCCTCCGCCGCTCTCTGCCATCCATCCAGTGACTTAGCCGACATATCCAGAGATTGAGAGTTTACTGCAAGCTGCTGCAGGTTATCGGTCATGCCGGTGATGAAGTTTTTGAAACCCTGAACGGACAGCGTTACGCCTACCAGCGCCAGCAACTCAGTGCGGATTGAGCCAAAGAAAGAGGCCGCTCTTTTACCTGCGGCCTCCATATCCTTAGCTGTCTGCTCCGACTGCTTTCTGGTGTCGTCTAGTCCGCCTTTTACGTCCTTCTGACCTTTCTTAAACCCGGTCGCGTCGAGGCCTAGCGTGACAACCAGCGCGTCTATGATTGTTGCCATCAGTTAGACTCCTGCGATTTATTGACGACCATCCGGTTGTAGTTATCGACCGTAATTATTTCCAGCCACCACCATAAATCCTCAACGCCAAGCGTCGTGCTCAGCTCAGTGAGAGAGCACTTACCAGAAGAGAGGACGGTAGCTATGGTCTTGGGGACGTTGACGTATTCAGCAAGCCCGTGAACCTGCTCATGCATCATAGGTGGGATATCTATTGGGCGGCGGCCTGAAAAAAATCCACATGAAGTTTAAACACCTCCGCCCTCAGTTTCAGGCGGGTTGCGATCTCTTCGATATCATCATCAATGAGGCGGCGCTTAATGTGCTGGTTTGCAGAATCTGGCACGCACTGAACGCACTCCATCAGCTCGTCAAGCAGTGGTTTTGCTTCTGCCGGCGGAATCTGCGAGACCATTTTCAGGCCGGTTCCAGCCATTGCAGCGATTCCCATATCCGCGAAGTTATCCGGCAAATCTACGCCGCTGCGAGCCATCGCCATGCCTGCGCGAATAGCCCACCATTCAGCCTGAGCGGCTGACATTTCGCGGATGTAGAACACCTTGCCAGCATCGCGGCCTTTAGTTTCTGTGTAGAAGAGTTCTTTGCGTGCCATGTTATGCCTTATGCGGTGTAGTTTTCGCCTGTCACTGATTCCCAGTTGATCTGGTAGGTCATCTGCTGCAGTACGCGGTTAGCGTCAGGAATCGCCTTCACTCGCTGCAGGATGCCATTGGTCAGCGTGAACTTACGGCTGATGGCTGGCAGGATGATCGTAGCGTTGCAGCGGAAGATAGCCTTCGACGTAACTGAGGTTAACTGCCATGTCTCGAACATCTCACGGCTCGGGCTGTCCGGCATGATAGTGATAGTCTGCAGATACTCGCCAAACACGAAACCGCCTGACAGCTTGCCGTCAGCGCCACGCACAGCAACTGCCATTTCGGTATCGCCCAGCGCAAACATCGCGTCTGCAGCGTAGCCTTCAAGCGTCTGCGCTGATGGGTACAGGTTGGTAACAGTGAGAGCGAAAATAGCGTCAGCACTGGTGATGGTATTAGCCATTTAGTCGCTCCTTACTGAACTTCAATTGAGGCGAGAGTGATTTTCTGCACACAGCCGCCATCGCAATACCACAGCGTCATGCTTGGGCTTGTTCGGTCAACTCGCTGGGCTGATGTTGGGTTGGTGATGTACAGATACCAGCCTTTCGCCAGAAGCGATGCAGAGATGTCGGATCCGACAGCATTAATGATTTCTGACCGCTGAGCAGCAGAGAGGCTGACGCCGGTTCTGATTCCGCCAAAGGTCACGCCCTGATTGATGGTGTCAGCGAACCCGGCTTCGATAATCGCCTTGCCACGCGCGTTGTACGGGATGGAGCGGTTAGATTTGAGCGTTACGATCGCATCCTGCATCAGGTTGGCATTCAGCCAGAGCTGGAAGCAGAAGCTGTCAAACCACTTGAAGTCACCGCTGATTGAACCGTCAGCCCAGTACTGCGTTGAATAGTTATTGGCGGTGTAGGCGCCGTAAAAGTTGTAGCCATTGGCAATCAGCGCATCGTAATCGCTGGATGAGGTAACGTTAGCCACCAGGCCAGAGACCGACCGGAACTTAAACGGTACTCGACCTTCCTGTCGTTCGAAGTCAAGAGCGGCTGCATAACCAAGCGCCGAAGCAGCATGCACGTTAGCGCCGTATACAGGCAGCACGTTTGCATAGTTGTTCACGACCAGAATCTGATGAGAGATCGTTTCGGTACTACCACTAACCAGCGCTGACGCCACATCGGTATGAGCAACGTAGGCAAAGCGATAGTTCTGTGCACTGGCCCATCCTGCCAGAGCCAGATGTTCCGCATCAGTACACTCAAAGGCAGTGGTGAAGGTCGCCCAGTCCTGGCTGCTGTTCAGCACCGAGATGAAGAAGTCAGTCGGGTTCTGCGCTACCGCGCCCTGAGAGATAACAGCTCCGGATGCTGCGGTTAGCTTAAGTCCGGTTGCTACATCGCCGGATGCGTAAGAGATAGTGCTACCCGCGCCGGTCGTTGCAGATGTGATGACAAATGCTTTCTGCGTGGTATCGAACGTGACAACAACTGAGTCACCGATTGCCGACTCAATTAGGTCAGCCGCCGCTGCAAAGCTGGTTGCGCCGCTCAGGTTGATATTGGTCGATGTCTCGGTCGTGCCGTCTACGGTAATAGTCAGGATGCCACTCAACAGCTTCAACTGGTCGAGAGTAACTGCAGCCATAGAGCCAGAGCGAAGCCATGCCGCTACCGGCGCATCGTTGTATTGAGCAAACAGGAGCTTGCCCGGGTTCTTTGTGGAGTTGTCATAGCCGCTGAAGTAGATAGCAGCCATTGCGTACTCATCTGATGCGCTGCCAAAGTATTTGGCTACATCCTCTTTGGTAGAAAACGATGCGACGTTACCCACCGGCGCATAGGTACTTTGGGTGAGGATAAGACCATTCAGATCAACCGCGTTACCGCCAGCAGCGAGCACGCCAGGGTTAATCTGGACATCTTTAGTTAACGGAATTGCCATTTATAAATTCTCCGGTGGGAATTTTAAATCTGCGGCCACAATGCCGACTTGAATGCTGTCCATGAAGTCCAGGGGTGTGGCTATCACGGCGTTAAATTGCGCGATGAAGTCGAGCGTCCAGCGGCTTTCATACTGCTGTTCTGCGTTAATCATCGTTGTCTGGTGCGGCTCTCCAGCGTAAAGCGGGGTGACCGGCATGTTGTTCTGGCGAAACCAGTTAGCTGAGTATTCAGAGCGGATCATGGTGCCGACTATGGCTGCCATTTCCTGAGCTGAGTTGCCGTAGAAATCTAGCTGGCATCGCCACTGGTTACTGCGCTGAGTTAGCTCACTGCCCTGACCGACGCCCGGGTCGTTGTATCCGACACGGTTTGTTGATAGGCCAGTGATAAACATTGGCGTCATGGTGACGAAGTCCTGATTCGGCATAGGAACCAGGTTCTCCTGCGTCAGAAACACCTCAGCGTCGACGAGGGACAATAAAAAACCGCGCAAGGCGGCTGTCAGGTCATCCTGTGTAATGCTTATGGTCGCGCTCATGTGGATACCTGCAGCGTGACAGCGAAGGAGCACCAGTCAGGCCACTCTTCCAGTGGTTGCGTAATCAGCCATGTTTCGCCGTTTACGATGAGCTTGTCGCCGCCCTTTTGCTTGGGTCGGTTGACGCCTTCAAAGTTACCGTTAACGTAGGCCTTCTTTTTGATGCCCTGCAGGTTTAGCCCGTCGAGCTTCATCAGGTCGGTATAGGCCAGCGGCTGAAGCTGCACAGTCACGCTCTGTTCTGCGTAAGCAGGAACCCGATGACCTGCCGCGTCTGTCGTATATGTGCCAAGGCTTACCATCATCACGGCTGGAACGTCCGGATTAACAACGGTGATTGCTCGGCGCACAATGCCATGGAGATTCATACGCCGTCCTTAACGTCATAGTCGACAGAGTTGAGCATGTGAGAGGTTTCGATAAGAGGCTTTTCGAATCCCTTTCTGGCGATCGTAGAGGGTGCCAGCGCAGGGTCAGTAAACTCACGAATTGACTCCTGCAACTGGTCCTTAATGCGCTCACCCATCAGGGAGAAAAGAGTGGTCACATCATAGTTGGTAGCAACCGCGATCTTTCCGATGTCATCACCCCACTGAGGCGACTTATCTTCAATCATGCGGCGGAAGAATGGCCGGGGTGGCCGATTCATGCCGGGGTCACCAAACTCATTCGCTGCAGCCACCATCGGAACCGACTCACCATCAGGGTATGTCGCTCCCTCAAGGAACCCGACACGGAGAGTTTTGGCATCACCGAGGCTTTGCGCCAGCTCAGCCAACTTCTTCTCCAGCGCGTCACCACCTGAAAATGAACTCATCGCTACCTCCGATATGAACCTCTGCGGTTGTAGTGATAGGGGTACATTGACGGTGACCCACCGGGCAGGTAACGAATCGTCCGGAATGGCAGCGTGGCCTGCCAGTACGCCGCACCATATGGCGTTTGCAGATACCACCATGATGATGAGCTGGACGGCCCGGCATCTACCGACACAGAGACCGAACCTTCCGACGCGCTCGTTACCCGCCCAACTAACCCGCTTGATGCCTGCCCGCCTACGCCGCTATTCATCGCAGCAAGGTGAGCAACCAGCATATTCAGGAATACAGCCCGCTGATTCACATCTTCTACCGGGCTTGTATCGGTGTTATTCAGGTAGACCGTTGCCTCAACGAAATACGCCTTCAGCAGGTCATCACTCACCGAGCTGAACTCGGGATAACGCGCCCTGAACGCGTTCACATCAAAAACAACGACTGCCATGATTATTTACCGTCTGATTTGGTGACGCCCGGAGATGGGTTGTCCTGCGGCAGGCCTTCAAGACCTGACTTAACGTCAGCGTTCTCTTTGGCTTTCGACTCAGCGCTATTGGTTTTAGCCTGGGCGAACACCAGTTCGTTTTTGACGTATGGCTGGTCTTTGTGCTGCTCCAGCCACTTATCAAACACTGCTTTATCGACGTTTTCGGTCAGGCCGTAGCCGCCAATGACGTTAGATGCATTAGCACCAGCCAGCACGACCGGTTGCGCGCCATCAACATCAATCACCAGGCCATTCGGCAGCTTACAACCTACAGTTACGACTTCAGCCATTTCTTACACTCCCAACATAGTGGCGATTGCCAGCGGTTGACGGATGATTGCACCCCAGGTTCCACCAGATTTTTTCTGCTTCCATGATGACTCTTCGGTCACCACTGCATGCGCACGCATCTTCTCAGTGAACGCAGCATAGGCGCTGTCCTGTTCGCCAAGGCGATCGGCAATCAGCTGAACCATTTCACCTGCTGGAGTGGAATACTCCACAGCAGTTTCGATTTTCAGGTTCGGGAAGTTTTTCTTGATAAGGTCCATGACGTTGATGCCGTACATGTTGGTCTTGGTCAGGTTCACTTCAGCTGTTGGCGACATCCCCAGTGTCATTGCATCAGTGCGCTCAATGAGACCGTCAGTCTGGAGGACAAGCTGATTCCATAGGCGTGAAGCAACGTCGTCATAAACCAGATCGCCAGTTTTTGATCCCCACGTAACCGCGCCACCAGTTCCGCTTGCAGATGGAGTAATTGGTGCTGACAGAGACGGATCGTTCAGTAGGCCGAAGTTCTGCAGGCCGGCAATGCCGTAGAAATATGACTTGTTCTGGAACTTATTCAGAATCAGCGCTGAAGCAACGTTAAGTTCAGCGGCATATCCGATACGTGCCGTGCCATACATATCCAGCTCGCGCTCACCCCAGCGGGTATGAGTCTGATAATGGTATGACTGGCGCGATACCCAGTTTACGTTTGCGGCCGTCATGCCGTTCTGGTTGTAGTCTCCATATGAGCTGGTTTCACCCGCTGCCTCTACGATCGGAAACTGAGCTGTGAGCGTGGTCCAGTCGCCTTTCTTAACTTCGCCAATGATTTGTGCTGCTTTCATCGGGGTGACCAGAACGCGGATCAGTTCCGGGTCTACGTAGTTGGTGAAGTAAGCCGGCACACCTGAGCTACCGGTTGTTACCATTTGAGGCTGTGCATCCATTGCTAGAGCGTAGTTATCCGCAAACTCTGGCTTCAGGTACTCTTTCGCACCCGGCAGCACAATGCCGTACTTACCGCTTGCGGCGGCGTAGTGCTTCTGAAATTCGTTCATTAGTTGCTCCAGGTGGTCATTTTGACAAGTTCATTGGCATCGCAGGTGTTGCCAACTTTGAAGTTGGTTTCGGCGTAACCTGCGATAGTGGCGCCAGCCGCGCCGGTCTGAACCTGACCGGTAGTAAGTGAGGCGAAGATTTTCTGACCGCGTGTTGCGGCTGTAGATGTCCGAGCCCAATAGTCGCCAGCCGTCTTAAGCGTTACTTCTCGGCCTGATTGAATGACATTTGACGCCTCGCCAAGCCATGTTGTGATGACAGCCTGACCATCACGGTGGACGAAACCAGAAGGTGCGCCGGTGCCAGCGTTTGATGCGACACCATTAACGTCCCATGCAAAGCGGCCAATAGTCACACCATTGGGTCCGGCAACCAGTGCTGCCTCACCTGCCACATACGTTGCATCAGGGTTAGTGCTTGCAAAACCACCTTCAACACCGGGTGCTGGGTACTGATTAATTCTTTTTTGAAATTGGTTAGCCATTTCTTAGCCTCGTTTCAGTTTGCCAGCGGTTGGGAAGGCCTTCTCAAACTCACTGATTGATGCGGAGTCCTGAGCGATAACAGGACGTGAATTTTCTTTCTGCTGGATTGCCATGCGCACCAGTGAGGGGAATGCCGATGGATGTACGCCAGTGATATCCACTTCCGCCTGCTCAAGCGCGGTGCGATAAACGTCCTCAGCAGAGTCCATAGCAACCACATCACCAATCAGTGGGCGAACAGCCTGCTCAGCCTCACGCACACGGCGGAAGTTTTCAGCGGCGGCCTTAGTGGCGCTGTCAGCAGCCAGGCGAATAGCAGAGTCCATAGCGGTTTTGGATACCTTCTCTTTTTCGTCTTTCTTGTCGTCGTCTTTGTCTTCATCTTCCGCGACAGCAGGCGACAGAGCGGCGGCGATTTTGGCGATCACCTCTTCGGACACGCCAGCCTCACGCAGCACAGAGATGATCGACTCGTTGTCGTCATCGCCAGCTACTTTCGGCTCCTCTTCCGGCTCAATGCCTTCAGCAGACGCTTCGATGATTTCAACCAACTCTTCCGGCTCCAGCTCCATGTCGGCAGCCAGTTTGGTTTTGTATTTTGCGATAATGGCCTGCGCGATCGTCTTTGGTGATTTGTTCGCATTCAGGATGGCGGTAAGGTCTTTGGGTGCAGCATCCTGAGCCAGGCGCGGCTTCAGAAACGCTCCCAGCGCGGCACGTGCGGCAACGCCTTTGCGGTCTAACTTCATGTATTTAAGCTCCAGTGGGAGTGAATCAGCGACCAGTACGTCGCTACCTGCGCGGCCGGTTTCGACCAGTGCAACGTGGTTCCCGACGATGTCACGCATGACGCCGTCATATGCTTCGCCGTCTGGTGTTTCGCCGGGACTCATGTCAGCGACGTACTGATACGACGATGACAGTTCTTTCTGCTCTTCAGTCTCGATACCCGCGATGGCAGAGTTATCCCAGACGGACAGGCCGTTGCAGAGATAGGTGCCATCGAAATCACAACCAGAGTGAGTCGTACCTACGCGATATTCGCGAGGCGGGTCGCCGGGAAAGTCAGGGGTATGGATGCAGAGAACAGGGATGTTGTTGAATGTTGGTGCGGCCTTCTTCAGTTCGTCAGGATGGCGCCAGAGCCGGTAAATCTTGTCCGGCTCTAAACCCAACGCCTCCGCATTCGGAATCTCGCGCCCGTAGTAGGGGCAGACATTCGCCTTGCTGATGTTGCTCTTTTTGACCTGAAGCCTGCCGTTACCATCGAATGAGCGCACGGATGCGCGGTCAAACGCTAACCGTTCGATAGTCATGTGTTTTCTCGGATTGCGGGCAATAAAAAAGGCCGCCTTGGCGACCTTGTTTTTTTACAATGACTGGACGTTTATCTTGTTTTGTAATTCTTCATATAAAGCGTCAAAAAATGGAAACAGGTTCAACTGTCCATTAATTTCTTCGCAAGTAACGTCATAAAGCATTGAGCCGGTTTTGATATTTAGTGAGGTCCCATAAATATCTGGCTTACTTAATGCAATTTTGACGCTGAGAGAGACTTCAGTGTGCATTGAGTTTTTACCAGGAAGGCGCAGGAAGAGAATAAATGATAACTCTCGCCCCTGCCTATCAAGTTGCCAGTATGCACACTGCTCGAATTCACCATTGTTATTGCGCCCAGTCCTGATGATAGCAACCGGATCACCGTTTGAATCGAGCGCTTCGTTGCTTTCTAGCTCCAGATATTTACTAAATTCAGGACCGAAGTTTTTAGCAACTTCATGCAGCGAGTCCCAATATTGTTTTTCAGCTTTTACGCGATTAGTAACATCAACCCGCAGTTGTTCGAACTTAGTCATCAGCAATCCCCAAGGCACCATCATCATTGATAGAGGATTTACTTTACTAAAGGATTATTTAAGTTTCACCTATAATCCAGGTAAAACAGGACTCCATGTGCACCGACAATTAATCTCTTCACCCGGGAGAGTCCACTTGCCATCAAGATAAAGCCCTTTCGACAGGTCGAACTTCTCACCGTCAGCTTTCACATGTGATTGCCGAGGTTCTTTGCCTGCGTGAGAGTGTCGCCAGATGCCCTCAGTGATGCCGAGAGATTGCTGTCTGGCCGTCTGCATAACTGCGGTGGCTTTGTTGTTCTGGTCGCGTGCGATGAGTGCTGCGCGGCGTCGGGTGATGCTATATCGCTTTTGCAGCTCATCAGTCAGCGTCGAAAGGTCACGCCCACGGCTTACTGACTGCATGACCAGCGTCTGTACCTGCGTAAGGTATTGCTCAGGGATGCTGGTAATCAGGTTCACGTTTTCCGTGATGGTCGCCTGCAATGCGTTATTCATCGCTGGCGTCATCTTGAACGGGACAGTGAAGCCAGCCGTCTCCAGCGCGTTATAGAACGACACGTCAGAGTTTTTCTGTGCCTGCCCTGCGAATCGGTCAGCCAGCTTTGCGGCCACATCGTCGAAACGCTTCTGCCACTGCCTGGCTAACTTCTTCATCGCGTCACGCATAAACACCGCCGGGCATGCGTCCATCGCCATTGCGCCGGATGCCCGGTAGTTCGCTTTAAGCCAGTACACAACCGAATCGTTCATTTCGGTAATGAGTGAATCCAGCTTCTTACGGTACCAGGCTTCGACACCGGCGTTAGGTCTTGTCGGGCGTATCGTCTTCGGACTCTTCGTCTTCGTCTTCGTCGAAGTCGCTTTCTTCGATTTCGAGGTCATCGTTTAAGTCCAGTGAGTGATATGGGCTGTCAGGGTCGTCAGCAATTTTCTGTCTGATTTCCTGTCCAGATAGCGATTGCGTCTGGTTGACGTAAACCGCATCGGTCTGTGCATCCACCAGGCGGATATCTGCACGCTCTTTCGCGCTCATCTCGTACAGCGGTTCAAACTCGAAGTAAATCTCCGGGTCGATGTCGCCAAACTCTGATAGCTGAATAACGTCCAGCACGCGCTTCAGAGGCTCTTTGAACATTGCCTGCTGTAACGAGTGGATGTAGTCGTAGAAAACGCGAATCTCGCCGTCTGATGAAGCATTTAGGCCATTCGGTGTAATACCCAGCAATTTAACCAGCGGGATGCCGGAAACTGCCGCCATATGCTCCTGCGACTGAGCCTGTAAAGTGTCGAGGCCGGACAATGGCGCATTGACGAACTCAACAGTTTCCGGTGTGGTCGGGTCATTGTCTTTCGCAAATGCACCACGGTTATCACGACAGCGGTTGAACAATTCCAAGCGGGCCAGCACTGACTCAGCACCTCCACCCTGAAGCACGGTGCTCATGTTGGTGCCGATGACCGGGATACTAAACGAGTGGATCATGTCACTTACGCTGTCACGCGTGCGCAGCCAGTTGTTCACGTATGGCTCCGCCATCTGCACCAGTGACAGCCCGCGGAAGTTGTAGCTGGCTTTCAGCAGGTCTGGCACCTGACGCGATACGAAGTCGATCATGCGGCTGGCGTGAACCGTCTTACCCATGACAAACCACTCGGTCGGCTTGTAGAAGTCAGGGCTTAACGGGTTCTGCGCGTTATAGACGCCGGGGTAAGTCCAGACAGGCTCAATCACCTGCAATCCCTTCAGGCTGCCTTTGGGGATTTTCTTGTCGGAAATGAAAAGCTTCTGCTTGAGTTCATTATCATCCGTCCAGGCTGATACGTTTTTTGGTGACAGGACGTCGATATAAATCTGCCCACCGCCAAAGTAACCATCGTGCTCAGCAGCTTCTCTGAACTTCTCACGCACATGGAATCGCTCCAGCGCATCAGTAATGGCCTTCACGCGCTCAGACTTGTCGTCATCCCCGACCGTGCGGAGCTTTATCCACTTACGCGTCATTTCCTCAGCAATAGTGCCAACCATCTTGCGGTATTCAGGCTTCTGCGCCATCGCCGCCAGATAGGGGTAGCCGGGGAATGAGTCCAGCGTGCCATAGCCCATGCCATACGCATCATTCAGCGCGCCGTAATCGGTGGAGTCCATCGCAAGGATGGCTCTCTCAACCGATGCCGGGATAACGCCTTTTGGTGGCTCGTATCGCTGGAATTCACACTGAGGCTTAGGCTGTACTGAGGCGACCGCTTCGGGGTTAATCTTCATCTGAACCTTTTCAGGCTCTTTCACCGGCTCAGGCGCGGCGATTTCTTTTTTCTTAAACCACCACATCAAATTCTCCTGAGTTGATTCGGGTCGATAGCCATAGGTGCGCGACCTGAAATCAGATTGTCGTCAATGGCATCCATCCATGTATCGAGAATGTCGTCATTGTCATGGCTGTCATCAGCAGAGAACGCCGCGCATTCGGTCATAGCCGTTAGCACCCACGATGTTGTTCCAGCCACCGCGCCATCTTCGTAATAGACGTGCATGATCGCCGCGCCATCATGGTTGTGCGTTGCAGGGACAAATACCTTGCCGGTTTTAATCTGAGGGATAACGTTCAGGCACCTGACCAGTTTGTTCTGACCGGCACCGCGGGGGATTTCTTTGACCGGGATACTCAACTGACCGGGTGTAGCACTGCGCTTCTTCAGGGTGGTAATCAAACCCTGCCCGGCCTGCTTCTCTTCAATGGCCGCATAACGCATCGGCATTGTCCGCAATGAACCGGCAGCACTCCATTTCACCCATAGCTCTTCTGCCTTTTTCAGCAGGTCTTCAGGGTCCCAGCGACCACGTACAACGTCGATGATGTAGAGATTGCCATCCACGCCCATGCCAACCAGCGTGAACACGGTGTAATCGAGCCAGTCTTCTACCTTGCCGCTGTTCGTATCGACATATACAGCGCGGTACTGAAGTTTTGGCAGCGTGGTGTAGGTATGGAACCAGTCGGTATCAATGATGCCGCCAGTAAGCGCCATCGGGTTCTGCTGATACTGAGAGAGGAAGGTGTAGCGGTCTTTCTCCCATAACTGCAGGAGGTCGTTCACATCTTCCATCTGAGGCCAGTACGACCAGTATCTGGTGCCTGACACCTCAACAGAGTCAGTGTCTTTAACCGTCTCCCAGCACAGTGACCGCCACGGCTCAGCAAGAGACTGAATGTATTTCTCATCAATCATTGCCGGGATGGCTACGTGATGGAAGCTGACACCCATCCCACCTGAGAGCATGAATCCTGTTGCATCATCCGTATGGAGGCGCTGCTGAATGCTCACAAATGGTGTTGGGTGGTCTTTCGACTTATCACCACGACGTGAACGTATGGTATTAACCAGAAGCGTGTTGGCGCTGTTTCTGCGCGACTCGCTGAGCATATCGACCGGCTTGTTATAGTCGTCGAGCATGACCATGCCGGAGAAGTCCGGACCGTAGTAACCACCACGACCACCGGTAATCTGCCCGTTACTGGATCGAGATACCGTCTGGCCGGTTGAGCGTCCACGTGTATCGATGATTTCCCACTCTTCAGCCTGATTGACGCCGAAGCCACACGGCCACAGCTCCTGATACTCTTTGCTGGCGATGATGTCGCGGGTGCGGCGTGAGTTACGCTTAACCAGTGTGTCAGCAAATGAGATGTTCAGGTTACGAAAGCGCTTAAGCCTGCCTTCCTGAACCAGTGCGTTCACATAGGCCGGAAAGTGGATGGAGAAGAATTCTGTCTTTGTGCCGCCTGGCGGTATGTTGATAATCAGGTTGCGCGGCTCCAATCGTCCGGCGATCAGGTCATCAATCTTTGAAGCCATCAGGCGGTGATGCCAGTTAACCAGCAACCGGTCACCCTGCACCATTTCAAACCACAGACGAGTAAAGTTGAGAAACGATTTAGTCGATTTGGTCTTGATAGCGACACGTTCGGGGAATGACATATCATCCCATTCGATAACTTTTGTCATATCAGTCCAGCCCGTCTAGTTTCTCCTCCAGCTGCGATTGTGCTGCTGCGTAATCCGCCGGGGTGTAGTTCACCACCTGCACCGTTCCTGATTGCTCAGTCTTCACGTTCTCCTTAAAGGCTTGCACCGTTACGTGCTTACCAAGCAATTCGAGGTTCTTCACCTTGTCAGGCCATTTGATCTTCTTGAGGATGCCAACCATCTCGCGGTCTTCACCCCTACCCTCAAACATGTCAGCCAGGTCAAATCCGCTCAGGTAACGCCGCCATGACGCGGGCCACTGCGACA
>Ga0308161_1001808_pt1 | contig 24334 bp, 18 predicted proteins | sample PhyFR2_FD_201034 | JGI IMG/M metagenome (GOLD analysis project Ga0308161, IMG submission 201034) | Phyllosphere microbial communities from UC Gill Tract Community Farm, Albany, California, United States - DLSLF.R2 | ecosystem: Host-associated > Plants > Phyllosphere > Unclassified | place: USA...
CACAGGCCGGGTTGAAGTTGCGCGCGGTCTTGCGGAACACCAGGTTGCCGGCCTCGTCGGCCTTCCAGGCCTTGACCAGGGCAACGTCGGCGCGCAGCGCGGTTTCCATCACATAGTGCTTGCCATCAAACTCGCGGGTTTCCTTGCCTTCGGCCACCACGGTGCCGTAACCGGTGGCGGTGAAGAACGCCGGAATACCCGCACCGCCTGCACGCAGGCGCTCGGCCAGGGTGCCCTGCGGATTGAACTCCAGCTCCAGCTCACCGGCGAGGAACTGCCGTTCGAATTCCTTGTTCTCGCCCACGTAGGACGAAATCATCTTGCGGATCTGCCGGGTTTCCAGCAGCTGGCCCAGGCCGAAGCCATCGACGCCGGCGTTGTTGGAGATCACGGTCAGTCCCTTGACGCCACTGTCGCGCAACGCGGCGATCAGCGCCTCCGGAATGCCGCACAGGCCGAAGCCGCCCACGGCCAGGGTCTGGCCATCGGCGACCACGCCCTGCAGCGCCTGCGCCGCAGAGGCGAAACGCTTGCTGCGCGTGCCGCTGGAAGTTGATTGCTGCATCTCTACTGCCCTACCCGGTGAGAATGCCGCCATTCTAGCGGCACACCCGTTGCCGGCTGGGATGCGCCGCAGCATGAACCGGCATGCCGGGCTGCCAATCCGTAGAATGTCCCCTTCCCGCTTGCGGTGCCCTTGGCAACGCGTGCTGTAGATGGAGAGGACAGGACCACGCATGGCCGAAGTATTCACCGGAGGGGAACTGTCCCGCTGGCTGGATGCCGGGACGCTGGAAAAGGGCAACCACCACGTGCTGGAAGTGCGCGAGCTGCGCTACCGGTCGCCGCTGCTGACCGCCCAGGTCGAGGGTCGGCAGGTGTTGATCGACCTGGATGCCAGCGCCCGCACCCCGCACAGCCCCCTGCAGAGTCGCTGCACCTGTCCGGCTGGTCCGCACTGCGAGCATGTCGCCGCGGTGTTGCTGGCTGCCCTGCAGAGCTCCCTGGAGGGTGAAGCGGGTTCGCTGCGTGCAGCCGCCGATCCGGTGCTGCCCACGCTGCGGATCCAGGCGATGACGCCGATCCTGCATCTGCACAGCATGGAATATCGGCCTGCGTGGCTCACCGAACGTGATCCCTCGCAGTGGCTCGACGTCGCCACCGTCGCATTCGAGTACGACGAACACGTGCGTTTTCTCGACGACCCATCGCTGTTCGTGCACGACGCCGAGGGCCAGCTCTACCTGCTGCCGCGTGACCTGGCCGGGGAGGCACGGCGCGAAGCTGAACTGCACAGCGTTCACCTGCACCGCGAGCGGCAACCGCGCATCGTGCTGGACGGCGGCGGCCCGTTGTTCGAGCTGCGCAGTTTCGACTGGACCCGCTTCCTGCTGGAGGACGTGCTGCGGCTGGAAGCACTGGGCTGGAAGATCGAGACTGACGACGCCTTCCGCCACCGCATCACCCGGGTGGAAGAAATCGACCTGGATGTCCGGTCGGTGTCGGCCGACAGCAACGAGCTCGACCTGGCCCTGACCATCGACGTCGATGGCCGCAGCATTGCGCTGGTTCCGCTGCTGCAGGGCGTACTGCAGTCCGATCCGCGCTGGCTGCGCGGCCAGCTGGACGCGATTGGCGATGAAGAGAACGTATTGCTGACGACGGCAGACAACGAACGTCTCGCCCTGCGGGCAGCCCGGCTGAAGCCGGTGATCGCGCTGCTGGCGGATCTGTTCGGCGACCGTGGGCACCCGCTGCGCCTGCAGGCGCATGACCGCGGACGCCTGCAGGCCCTGCAGGAAGCTGCGCAGTTGCGGCTGCACAGCAGCAACGATACCCGTGCGCGCGTGCAACGCCTGCTGGACGCACCGGCGATGACCGCTGTCCCAGCCCCCGAGGGCTTGCGCGCGACGCTGCGCAGCTACCAGCTCGAGGGCCTGTCCTGGCTGCAGTACCTGCGCCAGCAGGGCCTGGGCGGCGTGCTGGCCGATGACATGGGCCTGGGCAAGACACTGCAGACGCTGGCCCATCTGCTGCTGGAAAAGCAGAGTGGCCGCCTGGACAAGCCGGCGCTGGTGGTCGTGCCAACCTCATTGCTGCACAACTGGCAGAGCGAAGCGGCGCGCTTCACCCCGGATCTGCGTGTACTGACCCTGCACGGTCCCGCACGTGACACGCAGTTCGAGGCCATTGCCAGCCATGACCTGGTACTGACCACCTATCCCCTGCTGTGGCGTGACGAACAGGCACTGCAGGCACATTGTTATCACCTGCTGATCCTCGACGAGGCGCAGCAGGTGAAGAACCCCAGATCGCGTGCAGCAGCCACGCTGCGCACCCTGCAGGCGCGTCATCGCCTGTGCCTGACCGGCACCCCGCTGGAAAACCACCTGGGCGAGCTGTGGACGCAGTTCGACTTCCTGCTGCCGGGGTTGCTGGGCGGCGAAAAGCAGTTCAACCAGCATTGGCGCCATCCCATCGAGCGCGGCAGCGACCAGCGCCGTGCGCAGCTGCTGGCCCAACGGCTGCGGCCTTTCATCCTGCGCCGGCGCAAGGACCAGGTCGCTTCCGAACTTCCTCCGAAGACGGTCATCACCCGCACCGTAGCGATGGAAGGCGCCCAGCGCGATCTGTACGAAACCGTGCGTGCGGCGATGGAAAAGCAGGTCCGCGATGCGATCAACGGCAGCGGGCTGGCGCGCAATCACATCATCGTGCTGGACGCGTTGCTGAAGCTGCGCCAGGTCTGCTGCGACCCGCGCCTGCTGCCGGGCGACACGCCGGCGCGCACTGCCGGCTCGGCCAAGCTGGACCTGCTGCGCGAGATGCTGCCGTCCATGGTCGAAGAAGGGCGGCGCATCCTGCTGTTCTCGCAGTTCACCGGCATGCTGGCCCTGATCGCGCAGGCGCTGGATGCGCTGGGCGTGGCCTACGTGACCCTGACCGGCGATACCCAGGATCGGGTCACGCCGGTGCAGCGCTTCATGCAGGGCGAGGTGCCGGTCTTCCTGATCAGCCTGAAGGCCGGTGGCGTAGGGCTGAACCTCACCGCCGCCGACACCGTCATCCACTTCGACCCCTGGTGGAACCCGGCCGCCGAGAACCAGGCCACCGATCGTGCCCACCGCATCGGCCAGGACCAGCCGGTGTTCGTCTACAAGCTGATCACCGCCGGCAGCGTCGAGGAACGGATCGCCGAGCTGCAGCAGCGCAAGGCCGACCTGGCCGATGCGATCCTGCAGGGCGGTGGCGGCACAGGCCCACGTTTCGACGCAGCCGACCTTGAGGCCCTGCTGTCTCCCCTGCCCGGCGCGCCGGGTAAACGCCCTGGCAGGGCCGGCAGACGGTCGGCGCAGGCCTGATGTGGCAGGCCAGTCATGTGGCGTTGCCTGATGGAAACGATTCCCATACAGGCCGGGAGCTACAATGAAAGGCTGAGCTCACCAAAGGACCTGATCGATGCCCCTGCCCGCCTTCAAGGCCTATGACATCCGTGGCCGCGTGCCGGAAGAACTGAACGAAGACCTGGCCCGCCGCATCGGCGTGGCCCTGGCCGCACAGCTCGCGCCAGGCCCGGTGGTCCTTGGCCATGACGTGCGCCTGACCAGCCCAGCGCTGCAGGATGCGCTGGCATCGGGCCTGCGCGGCACCGGCCGCGAAGTGATCGACATCGGCCTGTGCGGCACCGAAGAGGTGTACTTCCAGACCGATCACCTGGGTGCGGCGGGTGGGGTGATGGTCACCGCCAGCCACAACCCGATGGACTACAACGGGATGAAGCTGGTCAAGGAGAACGCCCGCCCGATCAGCTCCGATACCGGCCTGTTCGCGATCTCCGACGCCGTGGCGGCCGACACCGCGCCTGCGCAGCCGGCAACCGCAGGCCAGCGAAGCGAGCATGACAAGGGCGCCTACATCCAGCACCTGCTTTCCTACGTGGATGCCGCCAAGCTCAAGCCACTCAAGCTGGTGGTCAACGCGGGCAACGGTGGTGCCGGTGCCGTCGTCGACCTGCTGTCACCGCATCTGCCGTTCGAGTTCATCCGCATCTGTCACGAACCCGATGGCAGCTTCCCCAACGGCATCCCCAACCCGCTGCTGCCGGAGAACCGCGAGGCGACCGCCGAGGCCGTACGCGCACATGGCGCCGACTTCGGCATCGCCTGGGATGGCGACTTCGACCGCTGCTTCTTCTTCGACCACACCGGCCGCTTCATCGAGGGCTATTACCTGGTGGGTCTGCTGGCCAAGGCGGCGCTGGACCGTAACCCGGGTGGCAAGATCGTGCATGACCCGCGCCTGGTCTGGAACACCGTGGAGATGGTCGAACAGGCGGGTGGTGTGCCGGTGCTGTGCAAGAGCGGCCATGCCTTCATCAAGGAGAAGATGCGCGCAGAGGACGCGGTGTATGGCGGCGAAATGAGTGCCCATCACTACTTCCGCGAATTCGCCTACGCCGACTCGGGCATGATCCCCTGGCTGCTGATCGCCCAGCTCATTTCCGAAAGCGGCCGTTCGCTGGCCGACTGGGTTGAAGACCGCATGGCCGCCTATCCGTGCAGTGGCGAGATCAACTTCAAGGTCAGCGATGCGAAGGCGTCCGTGGCCCGTGTGATGGAACACTTCGCCGCACAGTCGCCTGCGCTGGACCATACCGATGGCATCAGTGCCGATTTCGGTGACTGGCGCTTCAACCTGCGCAGCTCCAACACCGAGCCGCTGCTGCGCCTGAATGTGGAATCGCGAGGAGACGCCGCGCTGATGCAGGCGCGTACCGACGAGATCTCCTCCCTGCTGCAGAAATGATCAAAGGAAGGCCATGAGCAACATCCAGCCCGTCATCCTGTCCGGTGGTTCCGGCACCCGCCTGTGGCCGCTCTCGCGCGAGGCCTATCCCAAGCAGTTCCTGCCCCTGGCCGGTGAACTGACCATGCTGCAGGCCACCTGGCAGCGTGTGGCCCCGATCGCCAGCCGCGGCCCGCTGGTCATCGCCAACGAAGAACACCGTTTTGTCGCGGCCGAACAGCTGCAGCAGGTCGGCGCCGAACCGGCCGCGATCATCCTCGAGCCGGTCGGCCGCAACACCGCCCCGGCCATTGCCGTGGCCGCGCTGGAAGCCACCCGCGAGGGTGCCGACGCGCTGCTGCTGGTGCTGCCCTCCGATCACGTGATCACCAATGAGGCTGCGTTCCGCACGGCGGTCGAGGCAGCCACCAGCGCCGCCGAAGCCGGCAAGCTGGTCACCTTCGGCATCGTGCCGACCGGCCCGGAAACCGGCTATGGCTACATCAAGGCAGCCGACGGCCAGGGCGTACGCGCGGTCGAGCGCTTCGTCGAGAAGCCCGACCTGGACACCGCCACCGGCTACGTGGTCAGTGGCCAGTACTACTGGAACAGCGGCATGTTCCTGTTCAAGGCCTCACGTTATCTGCAGGAGCTGGAGCGCCTGCAGCCGGGGATGCTGTCAGCCTGCCGTCAGGCCTGGCAGAGCGCACGCCGCGATGCCGATTTCACCCGATTGGACAAGGACGCGTTCACTGCCGTGCCGTCCGATTCGATCGATTACGCCGTGATGGAAAAGACCGCCGATGCAGTGGTGGTGCCTTTGGATGCCGGCTGGAACGATGTCGGCTCCTGGACCGCACTGCGCGATGTATCGCAGCAGGACGGCGATGGCAATGCGCACCAGGGTGATGTGATCGCCATCGACTGCCGCAACACCTACGCCTACAGCCAACGCCTGGTGGCGATGGTCGGGCTGGATGATGTGATCGTGGTCGAGACCGACGACGCGGTGCTGGTCGGCAACGCCGACCGCATGCAGGAGGTCAAGACCGTAGTAGCGCAGTTGAAGGCCGGCGGCCGCAGCGAAGCGACCTGGCACCGCAAGGTCTACCGCCCGTGGGGCGCCTACGATTCAATCGACAACGGCGAGCGTTTCCAGGTCAAGCGGATCACGGTAAAGCCGGGCGGTACACTGAGCCTGCAGATGCATCATCACCGTGCCGAGCACTGGATCGTGGTCAGTGGCACCGCCGAAGTCACCCGTGGCGACGAGGTGATCCTGCTGAGCGAGAACCAGAGCACCTATATCCCGCTGGGGGTGACCCATCGCCTGCGCAACCCCGGCAAGCTGCCGCTGGAACTGATCGAAGTGCAGTCCGGCAGTTACCTCGGCGAAGATGACATCGTGCGCTTCGAGGATACCTACGGGCGCAGTTGACCCGGAACCCGCTGCATTCCGGGTAGCGCCGGCCCATGGCCGGCAAGCGCAGCGGTAATGTGCATCCGCCGGGCATGGCCCGGCGCTACCGCGTCAGCGGGCCATTTCAGCCATGACCCGCTTCAGGCCATCCTGCCACGTCGGCAGATCGATGCCGAAATCCTGCTGCAGCCTGCGGTTGTCCAGCACCGACCATGCCGGGCGCTTGGCCGGGGTCGGGTATTCGGAACTGGAGATGGCTTCAACCGACGGCACCTTGGCCAGCACGCCCGTCGCCAGCGCTTCAGCGAAAATCGCTTCGGCAAACCCATGCCAGCTGGTCTGGCCCGACGCCGTCAGATGCCAGGTTCCCGACAGCGCGCCCGGATGCTGCAGCGCCTGCACGGTGACATCCGCGATCAATGCCGCCGGCGTCGGCGTGCCGATCTGGTCGGCCACCACACGCAGCTGATCGCGCTCTGCGCCCACCCGCAGCATCGTGCGCAGGAAGTTTGCGCCGTGCGAGGCATACACCCACGCCGTGCGGAAGATCAGATGACGGCCGCCCGCAGCGTGCACGGCGTCTTCGCCATCACGCTTGCTGGTGCCATAAACCCCCAGCGGCGCGGTCGGTTCATCCTCGCGGTACGGGGCCGTGCCCTGGCCATCGAACACGTAGTCGGTGGAGTAATGCACGAAGGGCACGCCATGGGCCGCACACCAGCGCGCGATAACGCCCGGAGCCTGCGCGTTGGCCGCGAACGCGGCCTCCACGTCCTGCTCGGCGCGATCCACGGCGGTGTAGGCCGCAGCGTTCACTACCAGCGACGGCTGCAGCCGGTCCAGCAGCGCCGGCAAGCTGTCCGGCTGGCCGAAATCGGCGGTTTCGCAGGCGCTGCCATCGGGCAGGACACCGCTGCGTGTGGTCGCGACCACCTTGCCCAGCGGTGCCAGCGCGCGCAGCAGTTCCTGGCCGACCTGGCCGTTGCCGCCGAAGACCAGAACGGTCATGGCACGTAGACCGGCAGGCGGTCTTCAGCAATGTCCTTCAGGAAGGGCGCGTTCTCGTCCTTGGCCGACAGCGTCGGTGCACTGACCGGCCAGTCCACGGCAATGTCGGCATCGTTCCAGCGCACGCCGGCATCGAAGTCCTTGAGGTACACCTCGGTGCACAGATAGCTGAACACCGCGCGCTCGGACAGCACGGCGAAACCGTGCGCAAAGCCTTCCGGAATCCAGAACTGCTTCTTGTTCTCCGCGCTCAGCACCACCGCTTCCCACTGGCCGAATGTCGGCGAGCCGCGACGGATGTCGACGGCCACGTCATAGACCTCGCCTTCCAGCACGCTGACCAGCTTGCCCTGTGGACGCGGCCACTGGTAGTGCAGGCCACGCAGAACGCCTTTGGCGGACGTGGAAACGTTGCTCTGCACGAAGCGGTCGGGCAGGCCCAGCGCGGCGAAGCGCTCGGCGTTCCAGGTTTCGAAGAAGTATCCGCGGGCGTCGCCGAATACCGCCGGCTCGATCACCACGCAGCCGGGCAACTTGGTTTCGATCACTTTCACGGAACAACTCCACGCAGGGCGAGCGTATGCAGGTACTGGCCGTAGCCATTCTTGATCAGCGGTGCCGCCAGCGCCTCCAGCTGCTCGGCGTTGATCCAGCCTTGGCCGAAAGCGATTTCTTCCGGGCAGCAGACCTGAAGGCCCTGCCGGGTCTGGATCGTCTCGATGAAGTTGGACGCTTCCAGCAGCGACTGGTGGGTGCCGGTGTCGAGCCATGCATAACCGCGACCCAGCGCTTCCAGGTGCAGATTGCCCTCCTGCAGGTAGCGCTTGTTGAGATCGGTGATCTCCAGCTCGCCACGCGGCGACGGCGTGAGCTCGGCCGCGTAATCGCTGGCCTTGCCGTCGTAGAAATACAGGCCGGTGACCGCATAGTTCGAACGCGGATTCTCCGGCTTCTCGACCAGGCCGATCACCTTGCCGCTCTTGTCGAACTCGGCAACGCCATAGCGCTCCGGATCATTGACCCAATAACCGAACACGGTCGAACCATCCACGCGCTCGTCGGCGCGCCTGAGCACTTCACGCAGACCGTGGCCATGGAAGATGTTGTCGCCCAGCACCAGGCAGCTAGGCTTGCCGGCCACGAAATCGCGACCGATCAGGTAGGCTTGGGCCAGCCCGTCCGGGCTGGGCTGCACGGCGTACTGGATGTCCATGCCCCACTGAGAACCATCGCCCAGCAACTGCTGGAACAACGCCTGCTCGTGCGGGGTGTTGATGATCAGCACTTCGCGGATGCCCGCCAGCATCAGTACGCTGAGCGGGTAGTAGATCATCGGCTTGTCGTACACCGGCAGCAGCTGCTTGCTGACGCCCTTGGTGATCGGATACAGCCGGGTGCCGGAACCGCCGGCGAGAATGATGCCCTTGCGTTGGGTCATGTCGTGTCCTTTGTTCAGGCCGCGGTGCCGATGCGCTGCAGGCGGTAGCTGCCGTCGAGCACACCGTTGACCCACTCCTGGTTGTCCAAGTACCAGTCGACGGTGAAGGTGATGCCCTGCTCGAAGGTGTAGGCCGGTTCCCAGCCCAGATCGTTCTTCAGCTTGGAGGCATCGATCGCATAGCGGCGGTCATGGCCGGGGCGGTCGGTGACATAGGTGATCTGGCTGCTGCGCGGCTGGCCGTCCGCACGCGGGCGACGCTGGTCCAGCAGCGCGCAGATTGCCTGCACCACTTCAATGTTCTGCTTTTCCGAATTGCCGCCTACGTTGTAGGTCTCGCCCACCTGGCCCTTGGCCAGTACGGTGCGGATCGCTTCGCAGTGGTCAGACACGAACAGCCAGTCACGCACCTGCTTGCCATCGCCGTACACCGGCAGCGGCTCACCGGCCAGTGCCTTGGCGATCACCAGCGGGATCAACTTCTCCGGGAAGTGATACGGACCGTAGTTGTTGGAGCAGTTGGTGGTCAGCACCGGCAGCCCGTAGGTGTGGTGGAACGCACGCACCAGGTGGTCCGACGCAGCCTTGGACGCCGAATACGGCGAATTGGGCGCATACGGGGTGGTTTCGCTGAACTTGCCGGTCTCACCCAGGGTCCCGTAGACCTCGTCGGTGGAGACATGCAGGAAGCGGAAGGCCGCACCCTGTCCGGCCGGCAGCGCCTTCCAGTAGTCACGGACCGCTTCGAGCAGGCCGAGGGTACCGACCACATTGGTCTGGATGAACGCACCCGGGCCGTCAATGGAGCGGTCGACGTGGCTCTCGGCAGCGAAATTCAGCACCGCGTCCGGCTGGTGCTCGGCCAGCAGGCGGGCGACCAGGGCCTGGTCGCCGATGTCACCCTGGACGAACACGTGGTTGGGATTGCCGTCCAGGCTGGACAGGGTCTTCAGGTTGCCGGCGTAGGTCAGCACATCGAGGTTGATGACCTTGACGCCGCGTGCGACGGCCTCGAGAACGAAGTTACCGCCAATGAATCCGGCGCCGCCGGTGACAAGCCATGTGGGCACTACCTGTTCTCCTGATCGAAATTCATCCAAGGAGCACCCTCAGGCGCTCCGGCACAGCGGCACAGGATACATGCCGTTGGCCTTCACGACTGCCTGCGCGACGTGAACGGGATGCCGCACGGCGACGCTTTTTGTGGCGCCGCAGCAAAACCATACGCATTCGCATGGTCACCCCAAGCCAGCTAGAATCGGGATCCCACCCCCGAACCGGTTGCTGTTGCAGGACCGGATGTTCCCCCAGCAAATGTGAGCCGGCCATCGGCTGGCACTACAAGGACCCCGTACAAGATGAAAATCCTCGTCGCGTACAAGCGCGTGGTGGACTACAACGTCCGCATTCAGGTCAAGCCGGACGGTTCCGGCGTGGTCACCGACGGCGTCAAGCTGTCGCCCAACCCCTTCGATGAAATCGCCCTGGAAGAAGCGTTGCGCCTGCGCGACAAGGGCATCGCCAGCGAGGTCGTGGTTGCCACCATCGCCCCGGCCGACGCCCAGGCGCACCTGCGCAACGGCCTGGCCATGGGTGCCAATCGCGCCATCCACGTCGTTACCGACCAGGCCATCCAGCCGCTGACCGCCGCCCGTACCCTGCTCAAGCTGGTCGAGAAGGAACAGCCGGACCTGGTCATCCTGGGCAAGCAGGCCATCGACGATGACGCCAACCAGACCGGTCAGATGCTGGCTACGCTCTGGGGACGCCCGCAGGCGACGTTTGCCAGCAAGCTCGAGATTGCCGATGGCAAGGCCACGGTGACCCGTGAAGTCGACGCCGGCCTGGAAACGCTGGAAGTGGACCTGCCGGCCGTGGTCACCACCGACCTGCGCCTGAACGAGCCGCGCTTCATCAAACTGCCCGACATCATGAAGGCCAAGGCCAAGCCGCTGGAAACGCTGCAGCTGGCCGACCTCGGCGTTGAAGCCGCCGATACCTTCAAGCTGAACTGGTTGCCGCACTCAAGCAGAAGGGGTTGCTGTAATGAGCAGGATTCTCGTCATCGCCGAGCACCACGACGGCAAGCTCAACGCCGCTACCGCCAAGACCGTCAGCGCTGCCGCAGCCATTTCCGGCGCCAGCATCGACGTGCTGGTGCTGGCCGCAGACCCGACCGCTGTTGCGGCTGAAGCGGCCAGGATCGCCGGCGTCGCCAAGGTCCTGACCGTGGCCAACGCCGCCAATGCCCACGCGCTGGCCCAGGTACTGGCCCCGCAGATCGCGCAGCTGGCCAAGGGCTACACGCACGTGTTCGGCCCGTCGACCACCTTCGGCAAGGACCTGATGCCGTGCGTGGCCGCCCTGCTCGGCGTCAACCAGGTCTCCGACCTGATGACCGTCGAAGGCAGCCATACCTTCAAGCGCCCGATCTACGCCGGCAACGCGATCATCACCGTCGAAGCGCCCGCCGACCAGATCGTGGTCGCCACCGTGCGCGCCGCGTCGTGGCCGGAAGCGGCCCAGGGTGGCAGTGCCACCGTTGAAGCGGCCAGTGTCGATGCTCCCCTGCCGGCCCACACCCGCTTCATCGGCCTGGCCGCCGGTGCCAGCGACCGCCCGGACCTGCAGAGCGCCAAGCGCGTGGTCTCCGGTGGGCGCGGTGTCGGATCGGAAGAGAACTTCAAGGTCATCTTCCAGCTGGCCGACAAGCTCGGCGCCGCCGTCGGCGCCTCGCGCGCTGCGGTCGATGCCGGCTACGTGCCCAGCGACCTGCAGGTTGGCCAGACCGGCAAGATCATTTCGCCGGAGCTGTATGTGGCCGTGGGTATCAGTGGTGCCATCCAGCACCTGACCGGCATCAAGGATGCCGGCACGATCGTGGCGATCAACAAGGATCCGGACTCGCCGATCTTCGAGATCGCCGATATCGGCCTGGTCGGGGATCTGTTCACGATCCTGCCGGAGCTGGAAGCGGCCCTGGCCTGAAGTGTGGCGATGGCGGTCGGAGCGGCGTGGCCGCTCCGACCGCCATCGCCTCAGCCCGTGCGCCAGCTGGCGTATGCTTTCCTGTCACTGGCCCCGTGGGCCTGAACCTCATGGACGCGCCATAGACATGTACACGATCTTCCTGCCCCACTGTCCTTCGGCCCCGACCCGATGATTGTCGGTTCCGGACTGGTGGCCCGTGCGTTCGCGCAGCGCTATGCCGAGGACGATTCGACCATCATTTTCGCTTCAGGCGTCTCCAACTCGAACGAGACCGACCCGGAGGCGTTCGCACGCGAGCGCGCCATGCTGACCGGGCACCTGGCCGAAGGCCAGCAGCGGCTGGTCTATTTCGGCAGTTGCAACGTGGTCAACGCCAAAGAGCACTCGGCCTATTTCCAGCACAAGCGGGCCATGGAAGCCCTGGTGATCGGCTCTGGCCGCGGCACCGTGCTGCGCCTGCCGCAGGTGGTAGGGCGTACACGCAACCCCAATACCCTCACCAACTTCCTGCGCGACTGCATCCTGCAGGAGCGGCAGTTGACGCTGTGGGCGGGCGCGCAACGCAACCTGATCGACATCGATGACGTCGCCGCCATCGCCACCCGCATTCTCGATGGCGGTGCAGCGCCATCGGTGGTGGCAATCGCTTCGCCGTGGTCACTGCCGATGCCCCGTATCGTCGACCTGTTCGAACAGGTGCTCGGTCAGCGCGCGCATCGGGTGCTGATGGACCGTGGCGAGGCCATGGCGATCGACAGCACCCTGTCAGAGCAGGTCGCTCGCGACATCGGAGTGGATTTTGGGCCAGACTACCCACTCCGCGTGATCCAGAAATACTATGGCCCCCGCCATGAAACCTGAACTCTCCATCGTCATTCCCGTCTATGGCAGTGCCTCGATCCTGCCCAGCCTCGTCCGCCGCCTGGAGGAAGTCCTGGTGCCGGCGCTGGGTGCCGATGGCTTCGAGGTCGTGCTGGTGCACGATTCCGGCCCGGACAATGCCTGGGAGGTCATCCGCAGCGAGGCCCGCACGCGGCCATGGCTGGTGGGCGTGGACCTGCGCCGCAACGCCGGCCAGCACAATGCGATCATGGCCGGCCTGGGCTTCGCGCGGGGCCGCTATATCGTCACGATGGACGATGATCTGCAGCACGACCCGGCCGACGTGCCGCGCATCCTGCAGACCCTGCGCGATGGCGCCGACCTGTGCTACGTACAGTTCGAAGGCCGCAAGCATGCACTGTGGAAGCGCGCCGGCAGCCGCTTCAACGACATGGTCGCCGCACGCCTTCTGAAGAAGCCCGAAGGTCTGTATCTGTCGCCCTTCCGCGGTTTCGTGCGTGAACTGGGCGAAGAAGCCCGGCGCTACCAGGGCCCCTTCGTCTATCTGGACGGACTGCTGGTGCAGAGCACCAGCCCCAAGCGCATCGCGACCATCACCGGCCAGCACCACGCACGCAGCGATGGCCGCTCCGGCTACAGCCTGAGCAAGTCGATTTCGCTGTGGCTGCAGATGGCCACCAGCTTCTCCATCGTACCGCTGCGCTTTGTCTCGCTGGCGGGGGTATTGGCTTCGTGCGTGGCGTTCCTGCTGGCCGTGGTGGTGCTCTGGCAGAAACTGCACAGCCCGCAGATGGCGGTCGGCTGGCCGTCACTGATCATCACCATCCTGTTCATGGGCGGCCTGCAGTTGCTGGCGCTCGGCGTGATCGGCGAATACACCGGCCGCGTGCTGCTGAACATCAACAACCGCCCGCAGTACATCATCGGACGTACCACCAACGTGGCAGGCCGGGACGAAGACGATCGTCCCTGAACTCCGCGGACGCGGCCTCAGGCCGCGCCCATCCGGCGCCCCAGCCAGAGGTAGGTCAGGCGTCGCGCCTGCGCCATCAGGCGAGCCTTGAGGTTGCCCACGCGCAAGGTCATCGGCGACAGCAGCTGCGGATCGGCCGCAGCCAGCGCGTTGTGGAAATCGATGGCCTGCTGCGCCTGGTCGTTCATCAGCCTCACGCTCCACTGCCCTGCATTGATGCGGAAACTGGCCAGGCTCTCGCGCAGCGCGACCATGTCGCCCTGCAACATGATCGCCGAATAGCTGGCCTGGTCGATGAGATAGGGGTGGGAGTTGTCCCAGCCGCCCGCCTGCACCAGCAGCTCGCGCCGGAACATCACGCAGCCCGGCTCGCCGAACAGGTTGGTGCCGGCAAGCACCGATGCCCGTACCGCATCGCGCCCGCTGACCAGCCCCTTCAGCGGCCCCAGGCCCCGCCCGGCGATCACCACCTTGCCCTGCGCGTCCACAAGGTCGCGCTTGCTGGCGACCAGCACGGCCGAGGGGTGTGCATCCAGCGCTGCGACCTGGCGGCTGAGGGCATCGGGTGCGATCAGGTCATCGCCACAGACCAGCTTCAGCAGTTCGCCGCAGGCTGCCATGCTGACCCGGTCCCAGTTGGCCTTGGCACCGCCGCCGGCGGGTGTCGGGCTGAGTACGCGGACCTTGGGATGATCGGCATAACGGGCCAGCAGTTCGTCAGTACCGTCGTTGGAGGAATGATCAGCCACGACCAGCTCGAAATCGTCGTAGTCCTGCGCGAGGATCGAATCGAGCGTCTGCGCAAGGTACTCAACGTTCCGGTAGGCCGGCACGACGACCGAGACACGTGGATTCATTCCTTCTTCTCCGCGGTAGGTGGTTCCGGTCGTCGCCGGAACGAGAAATGCTTGTGGCCGACGTAGTTGAAGATCACCACCAGTACGGTGATGGCGATCTGGGTCGGAATGGCCGGCAGCCCCAGCACATCGGCCAGCAGCGCCAGCGCCCCCATGTTCAACAGCAGGCTGCCGACATTGACGCTGGTGAAGCGCAGGAAATCACGCCAGCCATTGCCGCTGACCCGGAACACCAGCCGCCGGTAGACGAAGAACACCAGCACCAGCGAGACCACCCAGGCGATGCCCAGGCTGACCACCGACGGCACCCTGGGCCCCAGCAGCAGCACCAGGCCGGCAAACAGCGCCGTGCTGAAGGCGGTGTTGGCACCACCGACCAGCAGGAACAGCACGCGCTGGTCCTTGATCAGGCGCTGCAGTGGGCCGGGAGGGCCAGAGCGCGGCAGCGGGCCGCTGTCATCCTTCATGGCCATGCTCACGGTACCTCGCAGCTGACCGAGAAGCCGGTAAGCAGTACACCCAGTTCGCGGGTGTCGCTGCTGCCTGGCTGGTCGCGGCTGGGAATGCTCACCGGGCTGACTGCCAGCTCGGCATGCTCATTGCCCACACGCGCGCGCGCCGCCTGGCCTGGCTGCACGGTCAGCACATCCTCGTTGCCTGCGGCGGTGCTGATGCGCACCTGGCGCTCGGATTGCCCGGGCGGCACGTACAGCTCGGCGAAATAGGCGCAACCACAGGGCGGCAGCGCAAGCGACGCGTGCGCGCCACTCCAGCGCACGGCGCCTTCGGCCGCATGCCATCCCTGGGTGTACTCGATCGCGCGCGTGGAACAATCGCTGGCAGTGCTGTCGGCGTACAGCGCCAGATGGCGCTCACGCATGACGTTTGCGCCTTTGCGGGCATAGTCCAGCTGTGCCTGCAACAGACCTGCCGCGGCCTCGTCGGGTACGGCCCGCAACAACGCCTTGTTCATGGACGCGAAGATGTCTTCGCGGAAAGGACTGGCTTTCCACTCGTGGACGTAGGTGAGCAGCTGGGTCAGCAGCACCGCCGACAACAGGCCGCCCACCAGCACGCTCCAACCCGGTGCCCGGCGGGGCCCGGCCTGCAGCTCGCGTGCCGCCAGCCAGATCACGCCGATCAGTCCCAGCACCAGGTCCATGTAGTAGCGCGACGCCATCACGGCGGCTGGACCCTCGGCACCGCGCGCCAGTGTCAGCGAAGCGGCGATCAGAACACCATAGAGGGCCAGCAGCAGTGGCAGCCGCGACCCGGGGGCACCACGGCGCAGCCAGGCTACAGCCGCGACCACGCCGACCAGCAGCAGGATGGCCCCGAGCACCGCAATGGTCTGCAGCGGCAGCTTTCCGCCCAGCAGCACCGCCTCGGGATACCCCATCGTGGAGCCCACTGCGTACAGCAGCAGCGCCGGTACGTCAGCACCGACATTGAGGCCGTTGCGGGTGGACGCATCGGTGACCGATCCGCTGAGCAGATACACGACCATCGACAACCCGACCGCCGCGCTCGGCAGGATGCCGGCCCAGCGTCCCTCGGCCCGCCAGCGCGGCAGGAACGAAAACACCTGCACGATCATCACGGCGCCGACAAAGGCATAGTTCCAGCCCATGCCGCACACCAGCACGATCAGCGGCGCGGCAAGCACCAGCGCCACCACCCATACCGCCGGCCAGCGCGAACGCGCGGACAGCAGGTGGGCATGGCCACAGAAGAACGCCACGAAGGCCAGGTTCTTCGTCCACAGCGGCAGGCCCAGATCGAGGGTCAACAACTCGTAGCCTGCCCAGCTGAAGCACAGAGCCGCCACGGTCACCGTCACCACCACGTTCAGCCAAGGGCGCTTTGCGCCGGGCTGGTGCCGCATGTCGGCCATCCAGGCCATGCACAGGCACGCCGCGACAGCCGAGATCACCACGCCGGTCAACCGGTTGGCCAGCAGGACGTCCAGATCGAAAAGGCTGACATTCGCCCACAGGAACAGCTGATTGACGAATCCGCGATGCGAAGATCCGCCCCAGAACTCGAAGGTGGACAGATGGCCCGCCTGCCATTGGTCGAGCTGGAACAGCAGGCGCAATGAATCCATGTAAAGCGCGTCGGGGTGCGCGCGGTTGAGGATCACCTGGTGGATGGCCGCGAACGCCGCCACCACGGCCAGCACCAGGGCAACGCTACGCCAGGGACGTCCCTGTGCAACGGCGGTGCCTGCACCGGTATTCGGGCGTTGTGCTGCGCCCCCTCTCATAGGCTGCCTCATGCGGCCCGCTCATCGCGCTGCATCGATGATGACAACACCCGCCACAGCGCCTCACGCGAATATTCCTGGTCGATGAATGCCCGCTCCGCCGTCGAGACACGCTGCCAGAGTGCGTCATCGCGCAGCAGCGAGACAATGTGCGCAGCCATCGCCAATGGTTCGTCCGCCACGGGCATGAAGGCGCTGGCGCCGCTCAGCCCCTGCATGCCCACCGACGTGGTTACGCAGGGAACACCGTGGCGCAGCGCTTCGAGCACCTTGCCTTTCACGCCACCGCCGAAACGCAAGGGCGCGACCGCAACCCGTGCGTGCGCATAGAAGGTTTCCAGGCGCGCGTCGCTGACATAGCCGGTCACCTCGATCCGCTCGGATGCCAGGGCCTGCACTTCCGGACGGGGGTTGGACCCCACCAGGCTCACCCGCACGTCGGGAACCTCGCGCTGTACCAGCGGCAGCACCTCGTTGACGAACCACAGTGCGGCATCGACGTTGGGCGCATGCGCAAAGCCCGCCACCAGCAGGATGCCCTGGCGGCTCTGCGGCGATGGCACCACCTCCGATTGTTCGAATGCGTACAGCGGGATGGTCGCAGCGCGGCTGGTCGCAGCGGGTGCCTGTTCGGCCAACCATTGCTGCACGTGGCGCGTCTCATCATCCGACGGATAGAGCACGACGTCGGCCTGCTGCCAGAGCGCATGCTCGAACTGGCGGTAACGCTCGGTTTCCCGCTCCAACTCATCGTCGGGCTTCACCTGCAGCTGCTGCTGCATGCGCAGGTGATGGATGTCGTGGCCGTAGTACACCAGCGTTGCCTTGCTGTGCCTGCGGACGCTGGCCACCAGCTCGATGGAAATGTGGGGACGGTTGAGGATCGCCACATCCAGGTAGCGGCCGTTGGCCTCCATCCAGGCGTCGAAGCCGGACGCGCCCACGCACGCGGCTCCATGCATCACCTCGATGCCCGATTGCTGCAGCGGCAGTGCGTACTCGGCATCATAGTAGGCGTTGGCCGGCCAGAACGTGACCTGGCATCCTTCCTGCACCAGCGTCTGCAGCACCTGGCAGGTCGCACGCGATCCTGCATCACGGTCAGGCTGGGGAATGTAATGATCGACCACCAGCACGTGGCGCTTGCCGCGCGAACGGTCACGCGCCAGGAAGACGTTCTCGGCATTGGGGAACTGTGCTTCCTGCAGCATCGGGCCCCAGCGTTCGAGGAACTTGTCCCGGTTGACTGCCTGCCACGCCTTTACCCCGCTGCTCTCGTCGGTGCCGCTGGAAACACCTTCGTAGTGCACGACCACCGACTCCGGCTGCATGTAGACCTTCAGGCCGCGTGCACGTACCCGGAATGCGATGTCCGTGTCCTCATAGTATGCCGGCGCGAAATGCTCATCGAATCCGCCAAGTTCGCGGAACAGGTCCAGCGGCAGCATGATCGACGCACCGGACACGTAGTCGGCTTCCTTGAGATAGCTGTAGGCCGGGCGTGAGGGATCATCGAGCCGCCCGAAGTTCCAGGCACTGCCATCGGCCCACACGATGCCGCCCGCTTCCTGCAGCCGGCCATCGGGGTAAACGAGCTTGGAACCGACCAGGCCGGCATCCGGATGCGACTGGAACACCTCGACAAGGGCATCGAGCCAGCCTGGCCGGACCTCGGTGTCGTTGTTGAGGAGATACACGTAGCGGCCCTTGGCCAGGGTCAATGCCTGGTTGCAGGAACGCAGGAAGCCCAGATTCTTCGGGTTGGCGTGATAGCGCAGTCCCGGGATCGCCGCCAGACCGCCGATCTGCGTGTCACCGGAGGCATCCTCCAGCACCAGCACCTCGAACGGTACGCGTGCGCCGGCGCGGGCAATGGATGCCACGCAGGCCAGACTCTGCTCGAAATTGCCGTAGGTCGGGATGACGATGCTGACCACCGGATCGTCCACCTCGGCGAAGCGTACGCTCTGCAGGATGGCCTGCGGGTCGCTCCTGACGTCCTCCAGCAACAGCCCGTCCAGCGGCGCCGGCGTGGATTCGTCCTGCTTCAGCAGCATCCGCTTTGCGATCGGCACCATCGGCTTGAGCAGTGGATGCCGCGCCAGCCCCGATGCACGCAGCGACTGCAGCACCACGCGCCACTCGCCGCGCAGCACGCGCCCGGCGAAACGCAGGGGCTTGGTGATGCGCCAGGAACGCGAACTGATCAGCGAGCCGGTCAGATCCTGCAACGACTGCAGTTCCTCGCGATAGGATGACAGCAGGGCCGACACGTCGCTGCCATCGCCCTCCTCCGCCTGTTGCCGACCCGCCAGGTTGACGCCTGACTGGTGGAGAAGCTGGTCGATCTGTTCATGGCGCTGCCGCAGCTCGGCGCGTGCCGCGCTGGTCAAGCCGGACACAGCGGTCATCTGCGCCTGCAGCTGGCTGCGGACCTCCCAGACCTCGGCCATCGCCGACTCAAGGCGCTGGGCCCGCGCCTTCTCCTGCTCCAGTTGCTGCTGCAGACGCGCAACCGCCGCGCGCTGCTCCTGCTCCAGTTTCTGCAGCATCTGCTGCTGCAGCAGCTGTTGCTGCTGCAGCCGTTCGGCGGCGGCCAACCCAGCCTGCTCAAGCTGTCGATGCAGCTCTGCCACCACGCCCTGCTCGCGCACCACATGGCCCCGCAGCGAACCGATCTCGGCGTCCTGCGCCTGGGCCCAGCGCGCGACTTCGTGGTGATGGGCGTACAGATCCTCCGCCTCGGTATACAGCACCGACGCTGGCAGCTGCGGCAGCAGCGATGCGTCCGCCGCGGCCACCACCACGAAATAGACGGCATCGGGAATGACTGCCGCGCGCTCCTGGACACCCTCGCCGGTATCGGTCAGCGCCTGGTAGACAGGCTGCGCCGGTCCGGCATCCAGCCCGGTGATGGTGGAACAGACCGACATGCGGTGACCGCACAGGTGCATCGCCGGGAAATACCGCCCCACAAGGGCGCGGAACTCCTCCAGGTAGAGTTCCTTGACGTGGTATTCGTTGTGGTAGCCCGCACGATCAGAGTAGACCTCCTTGTTCGGCGAGGACATGATCATCACGCCATCCGGCCGCAGTACGCGACGGATTTCGGACATCATCTCTTCCTGCTCGTACAGGTGTTCGATGGTCTCGAAGGACACGACCACATCGACGCTGTCGTCGGGAAGCGGAATCGCTGCGGCAGAACCCTGCAGGTACTGCAGGTTCGCTACGCCGGCATAGCGCTCTCCCGCATGCGCGACGGCATCCTGCGAGATGTCGACACCGCGGACAGAACGCGCGCGCCCGGCGAGCATCGCGCTGCCGTAGCCTTCGCCACTGGCCACATCGAGCACGTCCTTGCCTTCCACCAGGGGCAGGCACCACGCATATCGATGCAGATGTTCCTGGCGGATGACACCGTGTTCGGTGGGGACGAAACGTTCGCCGGTGAACTCGATCATCAGGATTCCTTGGTGACTTCGATGGCAAGCATGGGCAGCCCCACCAGGCCAAAACGCATGGTCTCGTCGATCGCGCGGAATTCCAGCGCGTCATGGATCCAGTGCTGCTGGGTGTGGTCGTGCTGGTCGCCGGAGGCCACCGCTGCATCGATCATGTAAGAGCCGGACGGCATCACCGGCATGCGGAACAGGAACGAAGCCACGACAGACTCGCCGGCCCGCCCGCCCACCGGTGCGTCCTTGCAGGCGAAGTAGCTGTTGTCGCCAAACAACCTCTGGCCCAGTCGATCCTTCACATAGAAGCCGACGATCAGGCTGTCCAGCGACTGCATGAGCTCAACCCGGACGCGCAGGCGGACCAGCTCGCCACCCTCGGCCATGCCCAGCGGCAAGCCGTCCTGATCGGTCAGTGCCACATCGACAATGCGCGCACCCTGCGCACCGAACTCCTGGCCCACGTTCTCCGGGTCGAATTCGAACAGAGCGATCCGGTTGCTGACGCCCGCTTCGCGCAGGGCATCGTGACGGAAGTCGGGAGCATCGGACGCCAGCCTGCGCGACTTCCTTTCCACCTTCACGTCCTCGACACCGGCTTCGCGACGGCCGACCACGTGCTGCTCGGTCATGTACGCCTCGATCACCTCCTGCGACGTACCGGACAGGCGCATCTGGCCATTCTGGAGCCATACCGCACTCTCGCAGAGGTTGGTCACCGCCGCCGCATCGTGACTGACGAACAGCAGCGTGCCGTTCTTCTGGAACTCGCGCAGGAAACGCATGCACTTCTGCGAGAAGAAGGCATCACCTACGGCAAGCGCCTCGTCGATGATCAGGATGTCGGCATCGACGTGGGCGATCACTGCGAACGCCAAGCGCACCGACATGCCACTGGAATAGCTGCGCACCGGTTGGTCGATGAACTCACCGATGTCGGCGAAGGCCAGGATGCTCTCCATGCGTGCTTCGATCTGGGGCCGGGTCAGGCCCAGGATCGTCGCGTTGAGGTAGACGTTCTCGCGCCCCGTGAACTCCGGATTGAAGCCACTGCCCAGTTCCAGCAGCGCCGCCACCCGCCCCTTGACCGTGATGTGGCCCTCGGTGGGGTTGAGGGTACCGGCGATCATCTGCAGCAGGGTGGACTTGCCCGAGCCGTTGCGGCCGACAATGCCCACGGTCTGTCCGCGGCGTATCGAGAAACTGACGCCACGCAGTGCCCAGAAATCCTTGTAGAAGGACCTGCGCTTGCCTGCCAGCGCCTGCAGAAGCCGATGCGAGGGACGCTCGTACATGTGGTACGACTTGCCCACGCCCTGTACGTCGATGACGACGTCATTGTCGATGCGATCAGAGGACATCGGCAAAACCCACGCGCAGCTTGTTGAACATGCGATGGCCCAGCAAGGCGACCGTGCAGGCGATGAGCGTGTAGATGCCAAGCCCTGCCCAGTTGGGCATCCGGCCCCAGATCACCACCTCGCGCACCTGGTCGATGATGAAGGTCAGCGGGTTCAGTTCGAACACGATCCGGTAGCTTTCAGGGACGGATTCAACCGGCACGATGGCCGATGACAGGAACAGCATGGCGGCGGCCATCACACCGGCGATCTGGCCGATGTCGCGCAGATAGACACCCAGCGACGACACGATCCAGCCGACGCCCGCCGTCAGGATCACCAGCGGGATGACCACCACCGGCAGCAGGATGGCCGTGGCCGGAATGCTGCCCTTGATGAACAGCTGCAGCAGCAGCAGTACCACCATGTTCATCAACAGATGGAACAGCGCCGAGAAGGTCATGCTCCAGACCAGGATGTCCAGCGGAAACACCACCCGCTTTACATAGCCGGTATTGGCAACGATCAGCTGCGGTGCGCGGGTGAAGCACTCGGCGAAGAAGCCGTGCACGGTCAAGCCGGCGAACAGGATCAGCGCGAAGTCGGTGGTAGAACCGCTGGAACCTGGCCACCGCCCCTTCATGACGAAGCCGAAGGCCAGGGTGTAGACCAGCAACATCAGGAAGGGGCTGATCAGCGACCACAGCAGGCCGAAGCTGGCGCCGCGGTAGCGGCCCAGGACTTCGCGCTGGCTCAGCTCGAAGGTCAGCGAGCGATGCTTGCCGAATACCGAGAGAATCCCCATCAGGCAACCTGCTGCGTCAGCGCCCGTTCCAGATCCACCTGCAGATCCCCAAGATCCTCAACCCCCACGCTCAACCGTACCAGCGCATCGCTGATGCCCAGCTGCTCGCGACGGGCCACCGGGATCGACGCATGGGTCATCACCGCCGGGTGGTTCACCAGGCTTTCCACCCCGCCCAGCGACTCGGCCAGGGTGAACAGCTCGGTGTTCTCGCAGAAGCGCTTGGCCGCCTCGAAACCACCCTTCAGCACGATCGAGACGATGCCGCCGTAGCCAGCCATCTGCCTGCCCGCCAGCTCATGCTGCGGGTGCGAGGCCAGGCCCGGGTAGATCACCTTTTCCACCGCCGGGTGCTTTTCCAGCCACTGTGCAAGCGCCATTGCGTTGGCGCAGTGCGCCTTCATGCGCAGCGGCAGGGTCTTCAGGCCTCGCAGCGCCAGGAAGCTGTCGAACGGGCCCTGCACGCCGCCCACCGAGTTCTGCAGGAAGGCCATCTGCTCGGCCAGGTCGGCGTTGTCGCCGACCACGACCATGCCACCGACCATGTCCGAATGGCCATTGAGGTACTTGGTGGCCGAGTGCAGCACCAGGTCGGCGCCCAGCTCGAGCGGACGCTGCAGCATCGGCGAGGCGAAGGTGTTGTCGACCACCACGATCAGGCCGTGGCGCTTGGCGACGGCAGCGACCGCGGCGATGTCCACGATCTTCAGCATCGGGTTGGTCGGGGTCTCGATCCAGACCATCTTCGTCTTCGCGGTGATCGCCGCTTCGAAGGCCGCCAGGTCGGTCAGGTCGACGAAGCTGAAATCCAGAGCGGCTGTGCGGCGGCGCACGCGCTCGAACAGGCGGAAGCTGCCGCCATAGATGTCGTCCATCGCCACCACGTGGCTGCCGGCATCCAGCAGCTCGATCACGGTGGAACTGGCGGCCATGCCGGAGGCGAAGGCGAAGCCACGGGTGCCGCCTTCCAGCGAGGCCACGCAGCGCTCATAGGCGAAGCGGGTCGGGTTGTGCGTACGCGAGTACTCGAAGCCCTGGTGCTCGCCCGGGCTGGACTGCGCATAGGTCGAGGTGGCGTAGATCGGCGGCATCACCGCGCCGGTGCTCGGGTCGGGCGACTGGCCGCCATGGATGGCCAGGGTGGCCAGCGCCAGCGCGCGGTCCGGGGAAGAAGCGTTGGACATGTCGTTTCCTGAATGGCGCCGATGACCGGCGCCGTCGAAGGAGCGGGAGTCTATCAGCGCGGCCTTAACGAGCTTTGACGCGGATAAACCGGGATTCAGCGGTGATCTGCAGCGATCGGCCGGTTACTGCACGCGGCGGCGCAGGTAGTTCAGCAGGTCGATGCGGGTGATCAGGCCCAGGAAGGCATTTCCATCCATCACGATGGCCACCTGGCCGCGGTCGAACACCGGCAGCAGCGCCTCGATCGGCGATTTCACATCCAGCCGGTCCAGCTTGCTGACCATGGCGGTGGCCACCGGGTCGCGGAAGCGCGCTTCATCACCATAGACATGCAGCAGCACGTCGCTTTCATCGACGATGCCCACCAGCTGCTCGCCGTCCATCACCGGCAGCTGCGACACGTCGTACAGCTTCATGCGCTGGTAGGCGGTGGTCAGCAGGTCGTTCGGACCGATCACGACAGTGTCGCGCTGGCCGTACGGGCGCAGGATCAGGTCGCGCAGATCACCGTGCTGCGGGCGTTCAAGGAAGCCGTTGTCCAGCATCCAGTAGTCGTTGTACATCTTCGACAGGTACTTGTTGCCGGTGTCGCAGACCAGCACCAGCACCTTCTTCGGCGTGGTCTGCTCCCTGCAGTACTTCAGCGCTGCCGCCAGCAGGGTGCCGGTCGAGGAGCCACCGAGGATGCCTTCCTTGCCCAGCAGGTCACGCGCGGTATGGAAGCTCTCCGCGTCGGTGATGGCGTAGGCCTTCTTCACACGGCTGAAATCGGAGATCGAGGGCAGGAAATCCTCGCCGATGCCTTCCACCAGCCAGCTGCCCGACTTGTCGTTGAGCACGCCGTCGTTGATGTACTCGGCCAGGATGGAGCCGACCGGGTCGGCCAGCACCAGCTCGGTCTTCGGCGACAGCGTGGCGAAGGCGCGCGACAGGCCGGTCATGGTGCCGGAGCTGCCGCAGCCGAA